>Ga0247780_1000184_pt1 | contig 62470 bp, 84 predicted proteins | sample UWRJL079202R5_FD_179927 | JGI IMG/M metagenome (GOLD analysis project Ga0247780, IMG submission 179927) | Plant litter microbial communities from Arlington Agricultural Research Station in Wisconsin, United States - UWRJ-L079-202R-5 | ecosystem: Environmental > Terrestrial > Plant litter >...
AGGGGATCGGTCGTTGCGTCTTGGGCGGAGGGGGGGGGGGGGGGGGGGGGGGGGCGGCGGCTTGACCAGTGCGACGAGGGGATTCACACGGCTTGATGAGCTTGATGAGTGCGAGGTAAGCATCTCATACGTTGTTAAGGGCAGGATTTTGGTGTGCAAAGACGGTGCAACTTAAAAGGCTCCCACCGTGTGGTGTGGGGGCACAAAAATTCACAAGAGTTTGATAGCAAAGGGCAAAATGACAATAGGGCATCAAAATTTCACACAAGTCACACAATAGCGCTCAAAGTTTGAACAAAGGGTACAATAACACAATAAAAGAATTAGGCACTCTTGCAACACATTTCTTCTACTACCACGTGACTCCACCGCACCGTGTTCTCTGTCAGAAAGTAGGGGGTTCTGACCGGAGGTCAGAACACCACGCTGGTGTGGATAACTGAGCTGAATAGAGTTCAGCTCTGGTATGTAGCAAATGCTCTATTCTGATAGTATTGTACATACATCCGGATTGATATGAATATTTGGGTTCACAAATCACTAATATATGGGCTGCTCTATTTTCAATGCAGTTGAAGTTTGATTCTGGATCCGCTCTTACCTTTGCCGTGGATAAATCCCTGAATCCAATGTCTGCTATCAATTAATAGGTAACTCCCCCTTAAAATCATGGCAATCTCGCCGTGGCCGTCTCCGTAACAGTAAACCACTTTGTCTCTGTCTCCGTAGCCGTCGTCGTCGCTGTTGTACATGCATCTTCACCCCCTGAAGCGGTGATTGTCCCCGTAACCGAACCCTCCACAATTTCAAACGACGTAGTTGAACTCTGCACTCCCTCAGTCGACGTAGCCGATGGTACCCCCACCTCCTCAGATTTTGTCTCCTCCTCTGTCGTTGTCGAAGTTCTCGTCGAAGTCCCCGTCGAAGCAGCTTCCGAACTAGCTGTCGAAGTTGCCGTTGAAGAAGAAGATTCATACCCCCCTCCGCACTTCCTCCATGTAAACACCCACTCCATCGCCGTAGCGTCCACGTAACCCATTTGCAGATTCAAACTTTGAGTCTGTGACGGCAACGGCTCAGACCCCGATGGGGGAGGGCAGGCGTCATCCCCCGAGATCGTGGCGGTACTAGCACTAGTGGGAATCGATGGCCGTGTGGACTGGGATGGCGGTCGTGAAGGGCGCGAGAGCTTGGAGGGGTTGTTGAGCGTCATTGAGATTGTCTGGAGCCATTCGCTTGTGCTCGTGAACGATGGGGATGGGGATATTATTGCTGCTGTTGCTGGGGATTGCAGGCTTGTAGGCGGGTGGCTAATATCGCGAATGTCTTTCTCTGGGGGAGGAGGAGAGTTGGCATTTGCGGTGACAGTGAGGATGGCGATGCCGAAGAGTTGGTGATGGAGCTTCATTGTGGTTTTGTTTTGGATTTAGGGTTGAGATTCAGTTGGTAATGATCCTCAGGGGGTTTGAGGTGAGGATAAGTAGTTCCGCTCCATGTCTGACTTATAGCTAAAGCTGTTGGTGAAATTTGCCGCGCAGGATTGCGGAGAAGAAATGTGTAACACAGATCGCCCGCCTAAATTTAGGCAGTCAACAGCTATTCATGCAGGCAGAGTAATAAAATGATAGTAATATGCTCTTCCCGCGATCTACCCATCTAGTTGAAAATACCCGATTTGAGGCGGCTATATTGGTAACCTGCTACCCTCCGTGTTAATCCCTTCTAGTCTCACGATACATCGATATTAATACCCCAGGGCTCTCGCACACATCACAGGCTTTAGGGAAGGTATGCCGTACTTGGGCAAACAATTCTTTTGATTCAGCGCTAGATGTATTATAGTATTCTGTTGTATCTATACGTCAAGAAGTGTTCCACGTATGTCCAATAAATACCCAGAAAGAAAAAGCCACGGCCAATGCAAGTTCCAAAGGAAGCTGTTTACAAGCCGAGAGCGCGCTTGGTCATGTTGAAAGCCGGTGCAAAGAGAGTGACAAGGTCGGAGATGGAGTTGCCCTCCTGCAAGGCGACGGCGACCTCGGGGACGTGGACCGTGGTGTTGGCCCACATGTTGACAGCCCATTGGTCCTCGGGGTAGCCGTAGCCGCCCTCGCCGTGTCCGCGGCGGATGGCGCGAGGCAGCACCCAGGTACAGTCGGTCAGGTTGTTGATGTTGTAGACACCAAGAAGGCTGAGGCGGACGTACTCGCGGGCGTAGTCGTTGTTCCAGTGCTCCTGGCCGCCCGGGCCGGCGAAGGCCCGGAACTCAGGGTAGATGCGCGGATCTTCCGAGAGCACGATGTCGCTGTGGAACTTGAAGACACGCGGTGGCGCACGGCCAAGAGTCTCGCTGTAAAAGGCTGTGTCCCAGACACCGGGGGTGCTGTCCTGGGGGTCACCGAAGCGTGCAGGGTCAACAAAACGCTGCTGGCTGGTGGAGTGGGCGCCGAGGAGCGCAGCGAGACCAAAGGGCTGGATGGTCTTGGCACGGAACAGGTCAATGAGAGTGTCGGCATCCGAGTTCACATCGGGCAGGAGGCCATCAGTGCAGGGGCTGTAGCTGTCGGGACGTCCGACAAAGGAGCGGATACGGGGGCCGCTGCGGGAAAGTCATTAGCTAGATGGTCAGGGGTAGGGGTATAAGTGTGCGAATGCTTACAGCGGGCACACGACGGTGGCTACAGTGCCGGCCATCTGGATCAGATCAGCCATACTGATGCCGTATCCTCCCCACTTGTTGTACCAGATCTTCATCTGCTCGATGATCTCCTCTAGGCCGTGGTTGAGCGGGCGGAGGATCTCCTCGGGGGCGAGGACGATGGAGCCGTCGGCGCCGCCGAACTGGCCGGTGAACTTGGACCAGCCCGCGGCGTCGTGGAAGCCGAGTCGGATGGCGGCGCGTGCTGGGTTGGTGCAACGGCCCGAGGGTCCACGGAAGAGACGCTCCATCTCGTCGACGATGTACCACCACACACAGCACGTGTCCTGGCGGCAGGCGAACGACTGCAGGGGGGGCGCGCTGAAGATCTCGTCTGACTCGCCCGACTCGTAGCCGAGGATGATGTTGCGGACGCGGGCGCCGACGCCGCTGAGCTCGTAGTCGTGGAGCCACTCAAGGTCGCCGATAAGCTCGACCGACTCCTTGCAGCTGGCCTCGGCCTGGCTGGCGGCCTCGGCGCGCTTCTGCACATCCTGGATGGTCTGGGTCATGCCCGGCCAGGCCACGGTGCCCTGCACGAGGGCACATGTTGCTGCAACCCGCGAGAACTTCATACTTGCCTTGGCGAACGATAACGAGTGTGTGACAGGGGCGAGGGGATGGCGGGGATGGTGGGGATGGCTGTCTCATCGTATGGAAGATGGCCTCGTGCCCTATATACCACATGCCCGACAGCTCATCGTGGCAGCACATGTGAGGAAGTCCGTGTCTTGTCCGGGGATGATGTCTTCGACAAGCCATCGTATACACGAGTCCGAGGGGGATCTGAGAATAGAGTGGAGAGGTCAGCCTGTGTCCGACGAGATAGAGTTGGGGATAGAGTTGGGGATGTGGATGGCGCCTCCGTCTTGAGCCGAGGCCCGATCCGTGAGGAGCAGCGGGACGCGCAGGGCCGCCATGTGCCTCGACTTCGCTGACGATATGCCGCGAGCTGATTCGCCAGCGCGATGAATTCTCCATCTCGATTGAGTTTGTAGGCATTTTCGTGGCTTCCACTGGTGTGCAGCTAAATCTGGTTGGAGCAAGTCATCTTGAGAAACAGGTCCCGGGAAAGCGAGAGTCCATCGGGTCAGCGTGTCAGCGGGTCAGTGGCGCGGGAGGGCGCATCCAGGCCTTCGTGGCTCGAAACTGTGTCAAGGCGCGCCTGGATGCTGCTGGGGGGAAACCTGCGGAGATTGGGCCCCCTGTCTGCTGGAAAGCCTGCCTGGTAGTGCCTTCCTCGGACATGTAGAATACGGATGCCGCCGCAAGCGTCTTGCAGACCCAGTCGCTTGGTGGAGGCTACAGACAGACAAAAGGCTTTACACTACGGCATAAAAGGGATCCAGAGGTTGTGGTGGCATTCTCAAGGGTTGAAGCATATATATGTGGCCGTGTATGGGTATCATAATGGATTTGTGCAAAGGAATGTGTCGAGCGGCATGGTCCTTCTGGATTACCAAAAAGAGCCAGAGGAAAAGCTGTTACCGTGAAAATTGCTCTTGGCTTGCTCAACCCCAATGCTGCCGGGCGGATTAGAAGTCATTGAACGCAGCAAGGGTTGGGCTTGACATGGTAGCCAATGCTGAGATCACGGGGAGCATCTCAGCAGCAGATGCAGCCTACTCCAAAGGAAGAAAAAAAAGGATCTGGTGGGAGGGGAGAGCTTGCTTTATAGATATTCAGTCCGGTCTGTGCACAGGTGCAAATATTTTCTGCCTGTTGTTTTTGCGGATACAGTCAAACTGTGACGGGAACGGCGGAGACATTGGGTAAGGGGCGAAAAGGGGGTTGTGCCCTGAGGACGGAAAAGAGAATGTCTCTATGCACGATGGCCTCCGCCGTTTCATTTGCACTATGCCCCCACACAGAACCCCAGGCGCAAGGCCTAGATTTTAATACCATAGACTATATCGTATTTTCAAGCGGCCTTTGTGCATTCTTAAATGGCCTAGTATTTCAATGCACTTAAGGTCTCCAACGATGCATTCAAGGCCTCTTACGATACAAACAGGGCCTGTTATATAGCGGCCTAGGCTTTTCTGCCCTAACCGTAAGATTAATACAAATGTGAATGAGTATCTGGCGTGATGATCATAGTGCAAGTGAGACGCAGGTCATTGTGCAAAGAGACATTCTGCTTCAAAACAAAAGCAACACACTGTTTGGGACGAGGGAAAATCGTGATACGCTGAGAATTATTCGTACCCAGTATCTTGCCTGGTACCACTGCGACTAATAAATTTTGCGGCAGTGATGCTATTGAACTATTTCTGACTTGAACCAGGTACTTTACCGACTTGGCCTTGAGGCCATGAGATCCCAGCCACCACTTCCAATCTGCATCTGGGCACTCCTCCTCTTGAATTTCGTGGGCGGATTCCACGACTAGAGCACGCTCGCGGCCTAAACCGGCGTACTCGGGGCGTGGGAGAGGATCAGCGTCATATTGTGCCTCACGGTGAGCATCCTCGACTTCTCTCTGGCAAGCCATCATTACTCTCTCTCTGTCAATGGGGTACACTGAGAAAGTACGAATGGCATTCTCACGCTTGAGTTGCGCCAAGAGGTTCATGGTACTCTGAGAATTGCTTGTACAAGTCAGCTTTCCCTCATTCGCTCACCAACCTTGGGATCATGATCTCTAGACTTACTGATAGCGGTCCTTGAGCTTCTCGAGCATGAAGTGAAAGAAATTCTTGTTTAAATTGGAAGATGTACTCTCCGGTTCCTCCTCCGGCACAATTGGGCTGAAGGACCTCGGAGAGCCGTACGTATTGCTTCAGCAAGGCATGCCTCTCAGCCTAGGCAAACATAGGGCAGGGAAGGCACAAGGGAGTAACAACAAAACTTTTCTGTCTCCCCAAAACAACAACGGCCGGATTTCAAACCAAGCGGAAGCCTGAGGTAGACAGACCACTGCAGGTCAACTTCGTAATCAATTTCAAACCCACAAGCGTTAGCTGCAACCTCCAAGTCTTGTAAAACATCTCTTAAGGACTCCTCGGATTTTGATATTCTGATAAATACGGAGTAGACGGCACCGAAAGGTGACAATCCTCAAATACCCCCAAGACACTCAATCACCCACAGCCCAATCAGCCACTCCAATTTAACTCGGTGACGGCTCTGTTACACCAATACAATCAACCCCCAGACATCAAGACAAGACACACAACTACTTGGCGGGTATTTGAGGCTATGGGCTCAAGAGGGGCGTCGAATGCCGACTGCGACCCTCGTTCGGCTGTGGAATTTATCCGATTCGCGCGCTTCTAAACCCCCTACCTACCCCAGATTCCCAGATGAGTTGACCCCGGGACGCCGCCTCATCTCGGGCTGAATGCAGCAATAGTCTTGGGCCGTGGAATTAACAGCACCGTATCCCCAACTTCGAGAAGCTTGTTGAAAGCCTTCCATGAGCCAAAAGGCCACCATTCGGTAGATGGAGTCGGCAGTTGATGCCCTCCTATTTTCCTGTCCGTGGTGCGTGTACCTGAACCTCCGAACATACTCCATGTCTAAAGCCCGAGTACTTAATGCGTCCGTCCCTATATAACACCCCGAGGACCCCCCTTTACTCCAGCTCCAACACCGCCACTACACCACTCCCTCCTCACCAACCTGACCCTCCCAGTTCGCTCAAGATGGCCTCCCACTCGACCCTCCGCTGGGCGCTCTCCCTCCTTCTCCTCCTCACGCCTCTCATTTCGGCCGCGACCGCCGGTTGCGGAAAGACCCCGACCCTCACCAGCGGCAGCAAGACCATCACCGTGAATAACAAGTCCCGGCGGTGGATTCTCCGCCTCCCCTCAGGCTACGACAAGTCCAAGCCCTACCGCCTCATCTTCGGCGTGCACTGGCGCGACGCCGACTACCAAGCCGTCGACGGCGGATCGGCACCGTACTACGGCCTGCAGAAGCTCGCGACCGGCAAGGACGCGGCCATCTTCATCTCCCCTGACGGTCTGAACAAGGGGTGGGCCAACTCGGGCGGCGAGGACGTCGCGCTGTTCGATGCCATTATCAAGGCTGTGTCGGATGATCTGTGCATTGACGAGAAGCTCATCTTCAGTCTGGGATTCAGCTATGGCGCTGCCATGTCGTACAGTCTTGCGTGCTCGCGGCCGAAGGTGTTCCGTGCTGTGGCGATCTTGTCGGGCGCGCAGCTGAGCGGGTGCAGTGGAGGGACGGAGCCGGTGGTAAGTATTTGATCTCTTCCCCCTTTCCCCCTCATGGTTCCTTGCGAGCAGTAAGTGGTTGTACGGGTCTGGCTAACACGGGTGAAATAGGCATTCTACCAACAGCATGGCGTCCGTGATAGCGTCCTCCAGCTCTCCATGGGAAAGCAGCTCCGCGACAGCATGCTGAAGCGGAACGGTTGCCAAAGCAAGAACGCCCCCGATGTGGCTCGCAACAGCAAGTCCAAGGCCAAGACCGAATATACCTGCACCGCTGGCTTCCCCGTTACCTATGTGTCCTTCGATGGCGATCACACCGCGCTGCCCAACGACTCCGGCGGTGATGGTGGCGCAAACAGCTGGTCCATTGGAGAGGTGGACAAATTCTTCAAGCAGTTCAGCGCCAGCGCATAGTTGACCAGGAGATATAGGGTGCGCAGTTTGGCGTTGCAAGGTTACGCAATTAGTGTACCTAGCTCGCCAAAATGTCAGAACATGAGAAATACTTTTGCCATCACCTACCCAACGCCTCGCCACCAAGTGACTTCGCTATTGACAAAGACCTCAGAGTATATTATCTTCATGACATCATCACACGTCTCCCCTCACCGCCCTTTCGTACCTCCGCGCTGAAGCCTGCGTCAGAGGCCCTGTGTAAAAGTGTCGTCCATGGGTAAACCAGAACCCAACCGCAAACGTCAGGACAAACACAAACACCACGATGGCGTAGTTCATCTGGAAAAGACTCCGCGTTAGAATCGTATCATAAAGACCCTCCTACCGTCGGGGAGCAGCAAACTGTCTCACTCACATTCTCCGGTGTAACCGGCAGGTTTGTCGGGAAGAAGAATATCACGGCCATGAAACCGTTCCACCCGACAGCAATCAGGTTCATCATGGTGCTCCACCGCCCAAGGTGCCACGGCCCTCTCTCGAATCTGCCGTATATCAACTTACACGCGATTGGTATCACGTACGACACGTTCAGTGCCACCGTGCATACGTTGAACACGGCGCTGATGGCTGTATTACTCGCAAGGCCGAGCAAGTTGACGGTAATTTCCAATGCAGCGTATATCCAAACCGCCGCGATTGGCGTTTGCGTGCGCTTCGAAATACGCTTCCAGACATTCGAGAACGGCAGAAGATCATCGCGCGCGAGGGCAAAGATGGTGCGGCTGCCCGACTGGATGCCAGGAATGGCCACCAAGTTCATGACAATAAAGCCGCAAAGTGTAAAGAAAATGGCGGGGCCGCGGCCCATGGCGTTGAAGAACAGTTGGGCAACCTAGCATCACACACATATGGTTAGCGACTTGTTATTGACGTATACAACGTCACACCGTTGGGGCGGACTTACAGGTTGGCCGCTCGGGCTGTGGATGAGGTCCAGGGGGTTGCCCATGCACAAAACGAGTACAAGGTTGAACAGAAATCCGATGATGTAGGTGAATGTCGTGGCATTTGCGATGGCCTTGGGTATGACCCGGGAAGGGTCTTTGGATTCCTCCGCAATCCTGGCGCTGTTAATATCTCTTCGTGCCCCCAAGCCGGCGGCAAAGTGCTTACCGTGCAGTGCTATCAGCACTCGTCATAATCCACGCGGGTGTCAGACACCCAAATAGGAATGCGAACCCCGGTGGGCTCCAGCCAGATGTGGGCTGAAAGTCCGTAAAAGCGTACTCGAAGGTGTGTTTGTCCTTCTTCTGAGCCAACAGCGTCGCACAGGCGCCAACCAGGACACTAACATGGAAGACGACGTAGCCGCTTGTTAGGCGGTTTAACCACATTGTTGGAAGGGTGTTGATGGATGCATGACAGACGGTGAGAAGGGCCATCACCGCCACGACGTGGTTCGTGTTAGGGACGAAGGAAAAGTTGGAGATTATCGAGATGGCAGCCAGTAGCATCTGGCTAGATGCGTACTCCGTGGCCGCGCTACCTGTGACCGTCCCGACGAGGTTAATGTAGCCTGCAACCTGTTAGCGACTCGTGAGAAACACGAGCAGCATGTTTGGCAACTTACCCGCGATCCAGCATAGGAAGGCCACCTGATTATCCGGAGCGAGAAACTTGAGGGTGAAATACATTGCGCCTGAACTGGGATACGCTGAGGAAATCTCAGCGATGCTAAGAGCCAGAGCCCAAGCCCCGGCGCCCCCTATTACCCAGCTCCACATTATTGCTGCCGCACCACCAGCTTGGAGCCCGTATATCCATGTCGACATCAGCGTACCGTATACCCCTGAGATACTCATGGCGAAGCTGAAGCTCGACCATGTTGAAAATTCGCGTTTGAAGACCTGCGTAGCGTCAGCGCCCTATCGAGTACGGAGGGGGGCGAAAGAAGCATCTTACCGGAGTGTATCCAAGTGCTTCCAATGTCTTGTCCGCCTCGTCCAATGTGTCGTCCCCTGATGACGAGGTGGGTGTAGTATTCCCGGTTGTCCTGCCCAGGGGCCTCTGGGAGATGCTCGGCATCTTTTCGATGTGTTCCACGGCCATTTTGCCTGGCACTTGAAGCTTCAGATACGCTGCCTTGTGCTCCCTTAGTATAAATCTGGTCGAGGTTGTTGAGCGGCTTTATCTTTCTGCGAGTCATGGTCTGGGAATCTCTCTCGCCGATATCGACCAAGCACACCTGTCACTGCGCCAACATATCTCCCGATACAGACGGCAGGCAAGCACCCCAGTGAACATCAGAACTTGGAGAACGGGATCATTGTACCTTGCTATCCGTGAGAAACGGAAATTCTGCCGCAATCCTCTTATGACGTGACACTTGCGGCATTAGCCATGCGGGGCTCGGTGGCTGTTGTGCTGCAGGCGTCGAGTCTGAATGGTACCAGTGCGATGTCTCCATGTATGGTACGTTGCGGTTGGCATCTGCACTCTGTGCGTCGCCCCAAATTCGTCACAGCGGTCTGCCATGGAGGAGAGTATCCGTTATCGGCCATCAAGGGCTGGAAGGGCGATGGTTGACCCTCGGATCTTGACTGCGGGTTTGGTTGCCAGAGGCGAAATGCACTGGGAGGTAATTATGGCTTTGCAGTGGTAACAAGGTGTGTACGGCGGTTGGGTTCCTGATGTGATATCTGATACCAATGCAAGCACTCGGTGCTTGCATCGTACTGTGGACCGGGCGACAGGATAGTTCAACCAATCACCAGGGGTATGTTTGACACCCTCTCAGGTTGACCAACACATGGGAGCATGTTACCCTCAAGAACCGGGCCTGTCAAGGAACAAGTTAGTTCGTGTTACGAGCAATTTTGAAATCACTGTTTACAGATACTTTGGAAGTCAGAACTTGCCCCGGGATCCCTCTTCGCTCGGACTTCTGCCGATGGCCCGACCCCGGTAACAGTCCCGAATCAGAGCCCTCTCCTGCATGGTGATGCATCCCGCTAGTCAAGGTGCTTGGGTCGACTTTAGCTCCCGCTAGCTGCCGGTTCCCCCACCAATGCCTTCATGAACGGGCTTCTTACCCGCCCAGTCCACCGACCGTGTGTGTCTGCCGCTTTGTCCGCGGATGCCGGCTCGCCAACATCTCCTTGGGATTCGACGCTCCGTTTCACCTATCAACGTCTGCTGGATGTTGCAGTAGTCTAGGGGACTCCCGGATCGCCCAGGCCAGGCGGTCGGAGAATCCGCCAAGGCATCGCGCAAAAACTGGCTGTCCGCGTGAGCACCCGCTTCCGACCGCATGCTGACTCGGACTCTGACCGCGGAACGCGATCGGCGCAGCCCTCGAGGAATGCCAAACATCGGAATCGGTGGCCAGTCCGCGATATTTGCGCGAGCGGCGGCTAAGCAGTGGAATGGGCACGCGCGTGCGTCGGTGGGGGATCTACCAAGAGACGGTCAGCGATGTCGCGCTTCCCCTGGGTGCGCTGGAGAGAGGACCGGATGCACTCACGTAGGGTCGTCACCCATTCCGATCGCTACGGGCGCTGAAGCAAATTGCACGTATCATGTTTCTGCACATCTCGCCGACTTCTTCTCTTGTGTGTGTGCTTGGCCTTGCTTTCGATTCGAGGGTCTTTTGGGCGCCCGATCGTGCTCGTGTTCTGCCCACAGGGGGCAAAGAGGCTTGGGGCGGTCGACCTCCGGGACTCGCGGAACGACCCAATTTGCGTTCGAATGCATGGAACCAGAGGCCGAAACAGTAGTGGGAATACGCCACAGATTTGCGCTATTCCCATGAGTCTAGAAATCCCGACAGCTTAAAAGAGAGGAGAATCGTGAGTACAAAGGCTCAGTTGGCAAGGTTGCCTGTCAGGAGAAAGAGAGCCACACTAGGGGTGGGGGCACTCACATGCTCCTTCCCACGCCTCGGGCCGACAATAGGGTACTGACCGCCCGGCAATCTTGACTGTCCGAATCGATAAGGACACAGGCCGGATAAAATGAGCCTGGAAGTTGGAGGTATCACGCATTGGCATCAAACGGCGGTTAAAGACTTCAATTCCCGATCCCAGACCACGAAGGTAATCTTATTATCTATACAACGCCGAGGCAGACTCCATGTTACACTGCCAGCATCCCAAAAATATACCTCCTCCATGCAGCTCATCCCGCGATCGACTTTCGTGTCGCCGACAAAGGGGTAGCACGGCGTCTGAGCTGCAGCACTCCCCAGGGGCGCTCGACATGACCTCTATTTGTTTGTCTTCCACTCGCCTGCGTCCTTGACGCCTTGCGAAACTGAGGCTGCACCGCCCTCGATACCAGTGCCGATGTTCGCGAGACCATCACCCAGCGGCTTGCCGAAGCCACCAGTGGCCCCTGTCACCGTCTCGCCCAGTCCGCGCGAGGCAGCTCCCACGACACCACCGACAGTGTTGGTCAGCCCTCCGACAGTGTTTCCGACAGTCGACGTCACCATCTTCCCGGCACCGGTGACACCCGTATTCTTGTCCTTGTTGTTCATGGTGGAGGTTGGAGAGAAGTGTGGATGGGTTTGTATTGAGAGCTTGTAGTTTTCTGGTACTGTGATAACTTGAGTTGCAAGGCTGATGTGTTAGGATTGGACATTCCCAGCCCCGGGCTCTCGCCAGTTTCTTATACGCTTTAGTTCTGCCATCGCTCTCATCGTCGCGTTGCTGGAAGCTTGTTCTGACAGGCCCCGCACTACGTCATAATCGATGTGCCATGACCTCCCGAGCTGTGGCATTGGGCAGCTCGGCCACTGCGTGCAGGGAACACTGGCTCGGCAACAGACGGCTCGCGGGGCTTCAATACAGCGGCGTTTAGCCGGTGACGTGAAAACCATGGAAGAATGACGTCTGCACCAGCCTGTCACAGTTCGAGGAAGATCTGTGTAACACCTGCCAACTGCGAGTTGGCCGGTCATATGGCATCCACGCTGTGTTCGTGCGCAAGGAGAGTCATGACCTGAGTTGCAAATTCTTCCCCAAGGAAATCCCATAAACTGAATATTTGACAGACGCCCCATGCAACTCGGTTTGGTGAAAGCACGGCCTGTTAGTCCGACGTCTTGATAAATAATAGAAGAATCGGTTCTCAGTTGTACTCTTCCAGTGTTTCAAATACCCTGGAAAGAGCTCAAAGCGTCCAAGCCCCTGGTATGTGTGCTCCAACCAACGCGATCTGCCCGGCGCAAAGAGCACCCCCCAGTGCCATTAGCTCTGTCGTCTATATAACACTCGCCGTCTTGAAGACCCCAGCGCTAGCTTCGAAACCCTAACTCAATACGGCTGATTTTCTTTCGAGATCTCTCTCCTTCAGAAGGAATCATAAAGTGACGACGGAAATTGCCTCAAAGATTAACAGGCGCAATTGGGAGTTCTTCTGCTCAGCTGATTCATTTATCTTTGCACAAACCAAGCGGCCAATGAATCTCCAGACACATCAAGCTACTAAAAATGTCTTTGTCTAGATCGGCGGAATCTACCCTCCCCTACCCCTATTCTTACCCTACGCCTATCCCTTTCCCTACGCCAACACCTTCACTGACCCCTTCCTCCCCTGCCACCCGTTCCACTCCTCGGTCAAAACCTCCTCCATATCCGTCTTGTCATACCTATCACTCCCAAACCTCAGCGGGAAGCACTGCCCCGAGCACTGCCTCTTCTTCTTGCCATCCTCAGGAGAAGTATACTCCCAACATCCCTTCTTCCCACCAGGCACCCCGTTCGTCCAGACATCATCACTGCCCTGTTGTGAATATTAGCCAGTGATTCCCCTATTATCCCAATCGACATCTTAGATAGACACTCACATAGAAACACTCCTTCCCCTCCACACAAGTCTTCCCCGTATCCCACCCACACACATCATCGACAAGCGGTACGCATATCCCCGGGCCATCACACGACGGACCACACGCCCCGTCATGTCGCGGGTCGGCAATACACCGCTCCACGGCCTCGTTGCAGTCGTCGATACGACTCCATCCGCCGCAGAGGGTGTAGATTTTCTGCTTGCTGAGGTCGAGCGCCTGGCAGGTTCCGCGGCAGGGGGGCCGGGACTTGTAGTCGGAGGCGCCCCAGACGGTGCAGTTTTGGGAGAGGGGGATGCATGTGAGGGTGGGGCAGTCGCCTATATCGGCGCCGCAGGGGGTGCCGAGCTCGGTTGGGGGGAGGGGATCGGAGGGGAGGGCGGTGGAGAGGCCTAGGAGGGCGAGGGATGTGAGGATTGTGGAGAGGTGCATTTTGGCGATAGTAGATGGTGTTGTTGCTGTTAGGACAGACGGAGGTTGTTGTTATGCTTCGGCGAGAGAAGCGGGCGGGGTATAGAAAAGCAAAGTATGATCAGCAAGTGACAATGACAAGACCTGAATCCATGGACCGGGTAAACATACCTGTCGGAATCCTTCGACCCTTTGACCACTGACTGGGTTAATTGAACCCGGAACCGGATTTGGATCTGTAGTAGCATTGAGGTAACAGTTCGTGCGGGGATTGATTGCAATTTATGATCCCGGGTATGCTGCTACAATCACGGTTGAACTCGCTCCGCTTCAGAACTTGCCGGAATGATGATTCCAACTCTGGTTTTGCTGTCAAAAATTACAAAATCCCCCCAAAAATGCTGTCGCCACGACAAACAACAAACGCTGCCTACAAAGGAGTTAGCTTGCACAGACAATCTCGCCAGTCTCAATGGCGTTCGCGCCGTTTTTAACTTACCAACACGGTCCAATCAGGACAGGAGAAGGGGGAACTCCAGCACCTCATCTCCGTCTAGGAGGCGCAGGTCGTGGATACAATAGTATCCGAAATAGTTGACGGCATCCCCTTAGTGAGCCGAGAGGCGGGCCAGGCAGATGTGCACATGGACATTTTGAGGATTCAACAGGATGGCCTGAAGGTGTGCCTTCAGGCTTGCGATGGGCTATGGGAGAAAATTAGTCAAGTCATGAGCGACTAAGAAGCGGGTTTGAAGGGAGTGGTTTGACATACCACTGGGACGGAGAGCATCTCCTGGGGACCCGGTTGATGGAGGAGGCCGGGTTGATGCACGAGTTCCCATACGCGGGCGCTGATGTGTAGCGCGCAGCGGCGAGGGTGGTCAGGGGCTGCTAGTTGCCATCCAGATGGCCCCCCATGGTGACACTTATTCTGGCTGACTGGGATGGGTGCAGGTGGATGAACTCCTGCGCCCTGGGCCCGTCGGTCGATTGCAAGACCGGGTATTTGTCCTTGGCCGATTATCGTCTCCCGCGTCATATCTGTGGTGATATCAGCGTGTGTTCTCTGTTTTCGAATGTTTCTTGATGCCCGAGGAAGAGAAACTGTCCCAAGACTCTGAGACAAGAGGAAAAGAATAATACGAGAGGAAATACTCTCTCATGGAGTACTCACTAGGCTGAGGGTGAATTGTGTCGATCCAGTCGGCCATAGACATAACTAGTCCTCCCTCTGTGCTTAGGGTTGAGTGTCGTTGGGGGCCCGGGTCTGAAGCAGTCTCAGGGGTGGTCAAGTCCTCATCCATATGATCCATGGATGCATATGGTTCGACAGGGATGACTCCGGGCTTGATTTTGGTCGAGGGGGGCGTCAGAATGAATGGTTCAGAACCAGACGAGGAGGGAGATTCGGGCTCGAAGCAGAAGGAGAACGGGAGTTCCGCCATTTTCAGCGACCTAAAGATACGCGACGGTGACAGACGAGCGATCTAGACGCATAAACTTCAATATGATAGATGTGATAGGAATTCCGCTAGAGTCTGCACATGTGCTAGCTGGGTTTGCTCAACACGGGCGAGTAGGTAAGGTAGGTAACGCCTGTCTTATCCTACCCCCGGCATTGGCGAGAACAGGGCGGTCTTAGCGATAAGATGGACACCGCAATGGGTGCTTGATACCTACCTTACATGTACCTAGCTATCGATATCAGCCAGACAGAATAGCAAGAGAACTAAATCAATTCAAAAAGACACAAGTCCTGGTATCAAGTATAATGCGCCAAATCAGAACCCACAGATACATCGACTGAGCTGCTCCCAGGCACCATCCTAGACCACCTCTGGCGGCACTCGCGGCGGTGCTTGCGACGTCCGGATATTCTTTTGCCTCTCGTTGAAATGAATCATCTCGGCCTGGCTCCTTGCCACACGCTCCTCCTTCTGGGCCCTCTTGCGACGTATCGCGAGATAGATGCCCCCTATGGCGGCCCCAAGGATGAAGAATGCGTGAAGCAGACTGCATCCAGAATATCAGCATCAACCACATGCACTCTACCGGACCGGAAAAGGGGCAGCGACTGACCTGAAAACCATCATAAAAATCATAACATTATTCACATCGCCGGACCAGACCCATCTCGAACTCCCGGGCTGGGCCCCGATACCCCTGTACACGCCGTAGCCGCTCATGCTGATGGCGACAAAGCAAAACACGCCCACGGCCGCCACAGCAATATCGACACAGACCGCCACCGGGTTGATGGCTCGCTTGCGCTTGAAGCAGAGGAGCGAAATCACCTCGTACGTGTTCATAATCATGGCGACAATGATCTGTACACAACACCCAAACAGCGTCAGCATCGGAGTAAAATCAAACCAACCACACAGGGACAGGGGCTCGACAGCAACCTACCGGGAAGAAGCAAGGAAACAGTATGTCCACGCGCACGAGCGCCTCCGACTCCCACCGACTATACGCCCACGCGACAAACGTGAGCGCCCCGATCTCGAAGAGCACGGTCAGAAATCGGAATAGCGCGTGCGACAGCCTGAACACCACGCCCATGTCGGTCTCGCCCTCCTCGCGCACAGAGTCGAGGGTTGCTCTCCGCGCCATGTTGTTCTGACTCCTCGATCCCCTGACGCGCTGGCGTCGCGACCAGAATCCTGCCCGATACCGCTCGTTTGCCCGCCGTTTGCCGTTTGACGAGTGTCGACCCAGCTCTGCTCCCAGGCGAAACCCCTCGCGAAACTGCCTGTTGTTGTTACGCTTGTCGTCCAAAATCCGTTCGCATATTGCCGTCCGTCGCCTTCTTCTTCCCTCAAAAGCCGAAAGTCTTTTTTTTTTTTGACGCCGACACGTTTCGGACAGAGGGGGGAATCGGTTGGAGGTACTGAGGTCGTGTCGTCAGGCGCATTTAAAACGAAATCCTTCCCCAACCTACCCAGGCACCAGCCCCAAAACGGTCACAGGGGGTCGAGGGAGCTAAGCCTCGCTCCCCAATCAGCTTCGCTGCCGTCCTGCAGCGCGACCTGGGAACACGAGCCGCGCATGCATTGTCATTGGGTCCCACTGCGCGCGGCCGGCGGGTTGTGATGGATCCTTTCCAGGGGCTGGGCCAATCTGGGCTGGGGGGGGGGGGGGCATCGCCCCGTCAGCGTTTGTGAGGGGGGAATAATCTGGGGATGCAGAGTTGAACAGTTGGTTGCGAAGCTGCACGGCCTTAAATTCATCGGGAGATTGAGATAGACAATCTGCTTTACAATATGCATGTGTCTCGAGAAATATGCCTATTTCATACCCGTCGCCAGGAAATATGCTTTCTTTGCAGTGGCCTGGTATGTGGATGTTTGCAGATCATGATGCAAGCTTCCTTGAAAAAGACCCTGCCATGGAAAGTTGTTGTTCACTGTCTTTGTTTTGATTAGGTAGTCTTGCACAGTTTATTTATTCAGCCAAAATATAGGTATTTGGCAAGGTGTAGTCTATTCGGAATAGAGATAGTTGCCCAATTCCATCAGCCCTCCCTGTCCCGAGAGCTTGCTCGACATGCTAGTGGACTAATTAGAATTCGACACAGGGGCTATCTGACAGCCAACAACGCGCCGCGCCGTTCTGCTTGCAATTGTTCCCTCAGCTTGAAGAGCTACCGCCATTGGTTTGTGTCCTATATGACAAGATATTTCGCGGATATCGGGAGGCCCCAAAATATTGATGTGGGCTGCAATGGCAACATCAGGGATCGCGCTGTCAGTTCTCGCCATTATCTCCTCGCCCATTCCCTCCGTTCTACCTGGGGGTCGGAATATCTCAGATTCAGGCTCATATCCGTCCAACATCAAATTTAGCTCGGTTTCTGGTCCTCTGCTCTGTTTCGGCACATGTCGTTATAGCCCGAGTCTACAAAGACGAGTCAGCAGGCAGCAGCAACCAAACCAAGCACTCACCACTCCCTGAGCGACGAACCGGACCACCATACTTTCCCCCGACCTGTCTTCGCATATCCACCAAAAAGTTGGTATCTGCAAGTCCACATCTTCCCTGGTGGAGAAAACGGGCAAAAAACAAATGCTTGACCCTGACCCGATTTGAACGGATAACCTTTCGCTCTGGAGGCGAACGCGCTAGCCGTTGCGCCACAAGGCCTGCTTGTTGGATGAAACTTGTGTTGCAATTAGGCGGTCATGATTGCGAGACGGAGTCGGCAACGGTGAGGAGTCCACAAGGGAATGGAGGCTGTGGAATCAGGCTGCATGAGGAGTTCTGTGCTGGGGTAGGGTGGGGTGGATGGCCGCCAGGGTAAAAACTGCACGAGTCGGGGATCGGTCCGGTGGGTAGGGTCGAGAGGAGAGCGTGAACGGATACTGGAGTTGAGGTGTTGGCTGCTGTCTTTGCCATGTCTTTTGCCTCTTTTGCTCGGGTAGGAATAGGGGTTTCCACATGGATTATGTTAGGTCGCCATCGAGAAGAAACGGGGCGCGCTGCGAAGCTGCTCATGCCTTCAATCTATGGAGACACTGCGGAATGTCGTGGATTCCAATGCTTCAGACCGTATCGCATCAATGAAAGACCAGGCTTTACCCTCTAGAATGCGATCAAGCCCTTGCCTGTGTGGATAGAAGGTCTTTGGGGGCTGACGTAGATACCAGCAGGCCCCGATGCTACATCTCTGGCCAATTTCGGGGGCGAGGATGCGAGCCCGGCCGTGTATATGTGTGGCTTCTCCTTCTTGAACTCGTTCGTGTTGTGCTGACGGCAGCGCCGCATCAAGAACCACCACTAGATAACCGGGGAGATATGTTAGCATCGTGGAACTTTATTAATGGAGACATGACCGAGTTGAGGCCCCAGCAGGACAACAACTTTCGAATCCCTTACCCTATAGTAGACCCTAAATCCCAGTCCATCCCAGGCGTGCGGGAATGGGGGCGGAACCAGCCCCATGCCGCTGTATACCCGTTTGGGTTGTTAAGGGGCATTTGCACCCTCTTCGGCGTACGACTGCTTGATTCTGCTTCTGCGGTATTCTTTGGTCTTGTGGTCTTGAGAGCTGGGCGCTCGATCACGCAAATTTCCTAGTCCTGTACCCCTTTCTCTGCTTATTTTCGTCTCGCTCCCCCCTCTCATCATGGCTCAATACCATCAGCCGTTGGAGTCTCGATCCATGTCTCACGGGGAGGCTCGGTACGATTTTGGAATCGACAGTCAAGGCTAGATGGGGACGATGTTGAAAATGTGGCCTGCTCGAAACGAAGTCAGCGAACAGTCACCTCTCAGGTTTTGGGGGCGAAGAACTTGAAGATAGGTACCTATTTGACGTACACTCGATGCCTCCACAACCTAGGCACCGCCTCTGTCCTGCCTTTCCCTGTTTGTCTCGTCAGGGCTGTGTCTGTTGTTGTTGTTGGAGTTTCTTACTTGATCTTTTTCTGTTTTGGATGTGATGCTGTGCGCCTTTTGCCCTAGATAAGACCCCGGTCCTGTATCCCCGTCACTCGGGGCGGGAGGTGGGCTGCACCTTCCCGCCAAATGCAGGCCTTCCCGGACAAAGGCACGCCCACCATGCACGGGGAAATTGTTGTTTGAATTTCCAGCCCGAATCTAACGCCTTTAATGGTAAGTTCCGTTGCTCCCCTGGAGATTAACCATCCCCAAATACGCTCCATGCATTGCAGCTCAGAGATTCGTCCCCAGATATGGGGTGGGGTGGCTCGACTCTGGCGGTCAACACAGGCACCAATATTTCTGCCTTCCAGCCTCAGCCGCCACCACGTCCGAGGCGCCGGAAACATTGAGCCTCCCAATATTCCTACCTGTTAGATATCTACCTAGGTCTGCAAGTGTGGTCAACAGCTCACAGATCTTCTGCGCCTCTTCCGAGAGACAGACTCTGCTATTTTGCCTCCCAGGGCACCAGGCCTAGACGTTACGCTCGATTCTAAGAAGACCTCCCAGCGCCCAAACACCTCTCAACACTGCTCTCGGGCAAATACGGCTAGGGAATGTTACGCCTTGACCTTGAAGTAAAAGAAGAATATCTACACTTCGGAGACCAGCAACCGACAGCAGTTCGACACGCTAGGGCGCGAACACCCCCGAACCCATACAAGCGGCGGCCATCGGGGAAAAGACACAATGCCTGTAACTGATGTCTCGACGGGCATTAAGAGTCAATACCCAACCTAGAGCCCCGACCGCATTGTCCCCAACCGCTATGGCTCCAGGGGTGTGACGATCGCCACGGACGCCTTCAGCTCGAGGGTGTAGACGAGGACAAGCCCGACTCTCGCCCCCTTTTCGGTCTGCTAAAGCCCACAAGAACGCCTAACCAGCCGCGCCCCAAAATAAGCCAACCGCGGCATACACGCTTGAGTTGTATCAGACCTGTCTGCCCCTCGAGCAGTTGTGAGCCAGGACCTCCGCTCCCTCCGCTGTTTCTTCCAGTGCCCACATGATCTCGGCTGACAATAATCCAGGTTCTATAACTCGAAGATGAGGGCACCAAGAGCGGAAAACTACATGATGATTAGGAAACCGGCACGTTCGTTCATTTACATGATTCAGCGGCCCAGTAACAAGCCCAGGAACAAGATTTGAACCTTCGGAGAAGCACGGCTTCTTTACTGGGCGGTCAGCCCATTACGAAACCGGTTTTGTGATACTGAAGGATCAGGAGCCGAGAGGCCATCATGCTATGTCAGATACACGGAGAAGAAGTCACAGCAAGAAGAGCACAGGAAAGGAGGTTGGGCGAGCTCCATAGGCCACTGGATAACCGACCCGGAATAGTATCGTCCAAGGCTCAAGACTGCTTTCCAAGCTACCGTGCCCATGCTCGCGACAGACATTGAAGTCATGTTCAAGCTCCATACCATCCAAGTCACCACCCATCTCCGCCCCCTCCTCAAAAGACAGAACAATATGGCTAATACAAGGGCTCAGTTCTCTTCCAATCACAGGTACAAAAAGAACCACCATCGCCTTCATTGCTCGACCTACCTACCCTCGCCCCAGAACTGCGAGAAAGCACAATGTTCGAGCTCACGTCAAACAGCCCGCCGTCAGGTTGATAGAGGGTGTTCGGTATTCAACACGTTGCTATCCTCTCTGCAATACGTGCTCCAGACCGCGGTTCAAACGTCTCAGCCCCGAGTCTTGTCGACAACAAGTACCTATAACATCTGCTTGCTGCTCGTCAGTGTTTTCTAACTTCTAGACGGGCAACAAAAAGCCGAGCTCTCTGTCAGCACGCCTTCCACTGGAGACTGCGGTAGTCCCCAGATGGCCCCGGCCACCAAATCAGTTGTCCAAGTCTCGGAAAACACTAGCAAATCTCATATTGGGTTTTCCATTGCACCAAACGAGCCAGAGAGTCAGACATATGCCCCTTATGTCCCTGTACTTCTGAATAGCGAGCAGGCCGAACAAATCGAAGCACCTCGTCAGACGAGGTGAATAAAATGTCCGGGGACAGTTGATAGGCACTAGGTGTATCCAGGCCTGCTAGTATCCCATACAGTTTCAACACAATACACCCCCCATCCTCCTACGGATAGTTCGAAGCTGATATGACTAGATACAGACTCCTTTTCTCGCCTTGTCTACCCACGAAAGCGACGTGGCGAAATCATCTGCGACCGCAAATGGGTGGGATCCTCTCCTTGGGCCAGAAAACCGGCTCAGCTGTCCGCGAGTCCTCTTCCTTGGTTGGGTACCTCCCAGAGCAAGATCTCAAGGAGACTACCCCCTAGCATCAAAACAGAACGCGATGGTCCCAGACCTCTCGTCGGCCGAGCCCCGCGCCAAAGTCTACCGCAGACGCGTGCAGCCTTCCGAGTAGGGCACTTCAAGTTTTGATTTCTTGAACCAACACCACAGACACTCTGACACGCCCGTCACGCGCACACAGCCAAGACACAGAAATTGGCCGGCAGTTTAGACCTCACCACAACACCAAAAGAGAGCAACTTCGTGAGGACACCTATCCTCATGTCTTCGGGCCCTCACCGGGAGACATTTTTCAAGTCAATCGCCAACACTCTTCTCCCACCAGAACACAGTCCCCATTTACCTTCCGCTTTTCGCACCGAACGCTTGCAGCAACTCGTCCCTCGAACCTCCCCGGGTCATCGAAACACGCCCAACTGCTCGAAAATACTCATACTTGTTCTTGGCAAGCGCCACCAACAAACACACCCATCTCGCTGTCATCAAACTGCTAGGCAGCAACACTTCACCCAACTCCTCCGCTCGTCGGCCGATCAACAATCACACTGGCACTCGAATCTCGAGCCTCAGGTCCAGAAAAGGCCATCTTCGCAAACACCGCCTTCGCAAACCGCTTTCGCTTTCCAGCGCCAATCAACATATCGTCGCGCCAAGTCTCGCTTGCTCCTCCTCTTTCGTCTCTTCTGTCCTCTCCGTCGCAATCACACTCCGCGACTCCAACGCAACAACACAGTTTCCGCATCGTGACGAGCACTGCGAAACCGCCAGCGCAAAACCTCGAATCTGTGTCAATTGCCGCCTTCCTCAGGCAACTCCTTTCTCTCTTTGTCTCGAACGCCACGTTCTCGGCTCCTGCCGTTCCCGCGTTCCAACGCGGAGCACACACAGTTCTGTCACATTCCTCAGCCATGCCTTCGGCGCCCATGTTGCCGGGTTTGTCTTGTGCGTCGGGCCGCACATTCCAGAGCCTTGAGACCTCTTGGTTCCTGCTCCGTTTGGGGGGTTTTCTTCGTCTTCTACTCTGTGTTGGAGGATCTTGGGTGTCAGTCTTGTCTTGGTGTCCATGTAGATGTCATAGTTTGATAAATGATCAATACTTCATGTTTTTATTTTGTGCCTTTCCTTGCAATTGTGGTAATTCTGTTTCAAAATGCTGCTGCTATTGTTTTCGCTTGTATCCTCCTCCTGTATCAACGCCTTCAGTATCTTCATCTGCTTGTGTTACTTGTTGATGCCTTCAGAATTTGTGCTTGCTGCCCTGGGTTAAAGACACTGCTTCACAAAGTCTGACCTTTTGGTCTTCACATTACCATTTCAGTCAGTTTTGCCTTTTCGTGATGCTGAGCCCTGAAATGACCAAACAGCCACACCTTCCCAAAAACTTCCATCAAAGTCTTCACCCCACCCACCAATTTAGACGGGAATAACCCTCCGAAATCGATATCATATAATATTGAAATGGAATTTAAACACTTGGCCTAAGAATAAAGCTCAAACATTACAACCCGTGGATACTTGGACTATCTGTTTAACTTTCCCAAAATAATGTTTAGAGGGACTGGCCTGCCATCCACGTTATCCATATAGTTTGTTAAGGAAAACGGACACCACGTGACTTTCACCTGACCTGTTTTCGGGATTTTGAGATTAGATTACCATTTTTTCAGGGGTAACTTGGTGTTTTCTTAATAAATGACCATTTCTTTTAGGGTAAAGGCCAAGTGTTGAATATTTTGGACGCGTAAACTTGCTCCAGGCTCTGGAATGTGTGTTTTGCCTGCGCCTTTATCTGCCTGCCCCCTGGCGAGTTTTGGAAAGGACCCCCTTCCCTCCTCTTCTTTCCTCTGTCTTGCCATTACGTAACTGGGCTGAAGAGATCAACATCACGTCGGCAGCTCTCCAGAGCTCCCAGCCCCCATCATCCCTCTCTCATTCAACGCCAACCAACCCACCACAATCAGCCTCTACCCGCTGTCCAACTACACCTTCGGAGTCAAGGAGACCCAGCCCGAGGAGGACCCGTCGGTTCTGACGCGCCTCATGAAATTCCTCACGGCCAAGTTGGGACGCTTTCTTCTCGTCGCCTGAAGCCATCGCTGTGTTTCAGATACAATATCTTTCCCTAGTGATTAGACGATGCCGCAGTACTATAACCAGCAGCAGTTCAATCCCATGCAGCCCATGAACCAGTTCACCGACCCTCTCTCGCCCGTTTGTCATGTTTTGCCAACTAGATCTCCTCAATCAATTCCGGCCCAAGCCTTCAAAATGGCAGGAGGCCAGGAGAAGACTCCAGGCAAGGAGAAGAAGCAGCCTGCCGCCAAGGAGAATTTCAGAACGTATGTACAAGGCCCAGGATTACAATCAGCAGCCATTACCATGTCTTCCCTCGCCCGTTTGCTGTGTTTACGATATCTTCGCCTTTCGAAGCATCTCCACCAGCAGCAGTTCAACCCAATGAAGCATCTCCCCGCCCATCATGCCCCTCTCATCGACCGGTCAAGCTTGCTCCCCATCTCTTGCGAGGAAGCTTTTGACGAGGCAATCAAACAAATGCCCGAGGCCATTGTACTACTCCCATCAACCAGTTTCGCTTGCTCCCGCGTCTCTCACGAGAAGACTGCTTGCGAAGCAATCGAGCAAGTTGGCGATTGCACTGCTGTTATCAAGTAAGCTCTCTCCACCGTCGTGCTTCTCCCACTATCAGGTCCCACCTGCTCACAATATATTTTCCAGGTCATCGATCAGGTTCTCGAAACGATCATGTCCCTCCTACATACCGCCCAACCTGGCTTGCTCCCTCACATCTTCTCGATAACACCCCTTGCAAGGGTATCGGGATACGTTATCGGTTACGCCTCTTCGACCAAACAAACTCCCACGGACATCCTGATACTCTATCCAACAAGTCAAATATGTCCCCCATTTGCCACAGGGTGGCAAGTGAGTTCTTGCAACCATCACAACATTTACATCACCACCCTAACCTGCTTCTCGCCGCCTACAAGGCCGTTGGGCAAGTTGCCGCTGCCAAAATGCCACTATCACCATGGCCAACCTGCCCCCAATCCTCCGTCGGGTGACAGGCTAGTCTTCGCAGCCATCACCTCGCTCGCATCTGCCAGCCAAACTTATTCATCATCTCTTCGAGGCCATCGAGTAAGTTTTCGCGGCCATCATGTCACTCTCAACAAGTCCAGTCTACCCCTCCGCTTTCAAAAGCCGTTAAGCAAGTGCTCGCTATCTCTGTTCTTCATGCCCCTGCTACCGGCCAGTCCAGTCTCTGCCCCTCGTCTCTTCCCCGAGCAGTTTTGGCAGGTCTAGACACACCATTTGTTGCAATCTTTTAGCAGCGGGCTCTCACAGTCTTCTGATGGTCGCGGAGTTGACTCTCGTCGTTCATCGTTTTCTGTTCTCCTTCTCAAGGCCGCCGAGCAGGTGCCCGCGAGAGCTCTCGCGAAGAGCCGGCTGCCTTCTCGGATTGCTTCGTACCCCCTCTATCCATCCACATCCTCAAAGTCGTGTCATAGCATGCTATCTAAGCTGCTCCTTCTCCAAGCTTGCACGGGTATCTCGTGAGTGGTACCTCTAAGTTCTTGTTCAGTTGCCACGCTTTCCTGTCCCAAGAAGTCCCGCACCAGCGTCCCACGGGCACCTATCTCCTTCGGCCAGTTACCACCAGAGGATTTGCTGAGATAGCAGAAGTTGATACACTCTTCTATCTTGGTGTTTAGCACGTACCATCCCAAACGAAACATCAGATCGCGATAGCCACACCTGTTCGATCTCCTTGATCTCTTCGATCTCCTTGATCTCTTCGATCTCCTTGATCTCTTCGATCTCCTTGATCTCTTCGATCTCCTTCTCCTCTTCAATCTCTTCACTTATCGCAACCCGATGCTCCGTTCAGCCTACAGTTTTAGCAACTGAATATAATATCTAGCAACCCTCCAGCTGCTATTTGGCGGTCCTCCAGTGTCAATGTATATGCCATGTAAGAGCTGTCATGGCAGTTCCTGCCTAATCCTGCGATGTCTGTGAGATCCCAGTAAAAACAGTCCCGGCGCTGTGAATGTTAGCTCCCTAACGGTCTGTGATTTTGTTACCTGTCATTGCACTCTTGTTTTTCATCGAATGTCTGTTTGGTCTGGATGACCTTATGCAAATGAGATGAATGTGCGTCGCTGGAAGTAGGAGCTGTTTGAGCAAACGGGTCAGCACAAAATTGATTGGTGAAAATCATCAAGACCAGAAAAGCATGATGGCCAGGCAAACTAAGTCACAAACAGCAAAGACCAAAGACGAAATCATCGACGTTCATTCCTATAGTAAAAGTTGCCAAAGCAGAGCCGAAATCACCCCGTTTATGACTACTAGGAAAGGAAAGCTATGTGACCATTTTCATAAGACCACTCCTCCAAAAAAAAAACTCCGAGACGCCTTGCGATGGTGCTGGGATCGTGAAGTCATGTGCAGTGTGATCTACTGCATCGAACCGGGAGGGCCCTGGGGCGCACCGCCAGGGAAGTGCTGAGGGCCAGGACCATACGGTCCGCCAGGAGCGCCACCAGCGTGCGGGGGCATACCGACCTGAGCAGCCATGGTGTAGTGAGGCGGTGGGGGGGCGGGGCGGTACGGGGTGCCAACACCAGAGTTGTTCTGCGATCTACCCCAGGAGAGGCGGACGCGAGAGTTCCCGATGGGGTACCCTTGCATCTGATTGATGGCCATCTCTGCAGCGTGGCGGTGAACGAATTGGACGAAGCCGCAGCCCTTGCCCGGAGGAATCTTGACGTAGGTGATTTCGCCGAAGCCCTGGAAGAAAGAGCGAAGCTCGTCCTCAGTGACGTAGCCAGACAGACCGCCGACGAAGACAGTGGTGTTGTTGGGGTCCGTGAACTGGTTCATGGGCTGCATTGGATTGAATTGCTGCTGGTTGTAATATTGCGGCATCGTCCAGCCACCAATGGGGCCGGGAGGGCCGGGAAGGGGAGCAGCCATCTGGGCAGCGGCATGACCATGTCCATACTGGTGAGAACTATATGAAGTTAGCATCTTGACAGTGCATAGTGATCGCAGGAAACATACCGAGTCTTCGGGGTGGCAGTTGAGATACGCATCGGACGGTTGCCGCAGTACACGCCCTGCATCTCAACAAGAGCACGCTGCTGGTCGGACTCCTCGCTGAAGCGGACAAAGCCGTAGCCGCGGGACTGACCGGTCATGGCGTCCGTCATGATCTTCGCCGACTTGCACGACGGGAAACGGGACTGGAACAGAGACACCAGCACGAACTCATTGACCTCCGGGCCAAGATCACCAACGAAGATGCTGAACTCGGGGCCACGATCGTCACTGAAAAGTAGCTGTTAGAAGGTACCGAAACATTAAGCAATTGAAGAATGAAACATACCGGCGATCAACCAATCCACCGCCTGAAGCCCAGTTAAGCTTGAAGACGCGAGACGAGTTGGGGACCGGAGTTCCAGTGAGACCAAGAGCCTTCTGCGCAGCCTCGGGGGTGTTAAACTCGACGAAGCAGTAGCCAGCATTTCTGAAATAATAACTATCAGTAAAGTAATTCAGGACAGAGAGGGAGAAAACCCCGGAAGGTACATACCCAGAGTTACGGTCGCGGATAACCTTGACTTGAACATTTTCACCGAGGACAGTGGAGAAGACGCCCTTAACGAATGTTTCATCCATCCAGCCCTCCATTTCTCCCATCCTATGTTTGTTTGTTAGTCAAATTACCCCTATCTCGCTAAACAAGCAATGACGTCATCAATCAAATATGACTCACCAGAGGGTTTTGGCGGCCTCGCTTGAGGTCGGCATAGGTGCGTTGGCAGCGAAGTTGGCATCACCAGAACCGTTCATATTGGGAGCGGAAGTCGGGGCACCGGGAGTACCAGTAGGAGCGTATTCGGCCATGATGTCTATTAGGGAAGGAAGGTTAGCTGTCAAGTCAATCGATTTTGAAATCTGAAGTTGATAACCAACCAGATGTGCGAACTAGAACCTGGGCGTGTAGAGTATAGGATGAAGCTATTGAGAAAGCCGAGTGGAAGAGAGGAATAAAGAAACTTGGTTGAAGAGAGGAAAAGAGTGGAGGAAGTTGGTGGTTAAAGAGAAAAGGTGGTTGAGGGAAGAAGATGCTGAGGGAAGAAGTTGGTTGATGGGAAAGGTGGCTGCTGGAAAGAGGTTGAAAAAGCTTCAGAACCACCAGTGGTAGGAAAAGTCGAGGATGGAGGGTCTGGGGGGTGATAAGAGAGGTATTGGTGAAAATGAGGAAAACAGCAAAGGCGGAAGGTACCAGCCAAAACATGGTTGGTGGAAAACAAGCAAAGATAAAGGGGGAGAGATCAGATGAACTTTGTAGAATAGTGAGGACAGTGGTAAAGCACTAGGGTGCCAAAAACCGGTGTCGTCTCAAGAAACGACGAAAATTCGCCTGTCATCCGCAGCTGTGGGAAATCGCCAATTTCGTCCGGACTTCGGATGACGTTGGGCAGACCGACCAGGTTGGAGAAGACCTTCCAAAGTGTAGTACAGGTGATTGGCATCAGAGGAATGATGAATGATGCGAATAGAAAATAACTTACACGAATGTGCGTTGTTGTTATCGAGGAGTCGCGAAAGATCTCGTGTCGTCAAAAGGCGATGTGTGAGAAATCGAATGTCTGGTCCTGGCTGGTTAGAGCGTGGTTGATGTAAAAAGAGAAGAAGAGCGAGTTGTGGGAGAGGTGAAGAAACGAATTTAAGCGCTTGGAGCTGTGTTGCGCGCTTATGGGGATTGTGTCTTGAGTCTCGGGGTATTGTGCACTCGTGGCAGTAAAAGCACAATAGGTGGATAATGGGTCAATAGCAGGTGAGGGGATAGCCTTTCCGGACACAGCCTTCAGCGTGAATAGGATGGCAGCTTGTGAAGGAGATTTTTGAAGGGTATGATGCCAGAGATCCATCTCGCATAGGGTTCGATGGAGCCAAAAAAAACATACCGTTGTTAAGATCGATGTAGAGAAATTGAACAGCTGAAGGATCTGAACGAGGCGGTGTCAGTAGAAGCTCGTCACTTGGTTTGGTGTATGTGTGTCACAGAAGTGAAAATCGTTTCTGCCACTGGCACCAAGCAGGTTTTCGGTACGTGTGTAGCACGTAGCAAATCTGGTAGACAAAGATGCTTACCCAACTGTTGTCTTTTGAAGGGAGGAGGGAGATCGGGATTGCAAACGCAAAATCCGCTTGCAACAAGCCCTAAGAGTCTGACCCCACGTTAGTCAAGTAGAGGTGAAAGTGCTTGTTGTTTTTTTTTGTATGGGAGCGGAAAAAGATAACTAGAGAAAAATCCACCAGCCAGAAGAGGTGCCCCGTACTCGTCGTGAACCCCAAAAGAAAACAGCGTGAGGTGGGTGAGTGATGGTTGAAAGCTTGGACCGACTCGCCGAGGTGGGTTGTTGTTCCTGAACCCAGGTTTGAACCACCTGACGGTGAGGGAAAAAAACCATCTCCTCTGCCAACAATCCGCTCTTGGACCACGACCGAAAGTGTCTCGCTCGTCATGAACGGGACGAGCGAGTCACTATCAGAAGCAGCCCATCCACCCTGTGAGATTGAGCGCCAAGCAACCAGAGAACAAGGTGGCGTCACCAAGTGAGTAGGGTGATGGTCAAACAAGGTGCCTGGACGAGACTGTCGACCACGTGAAGATACGCATCCGATTTCATAAATCGCAAGGCCATCAACTGACAGGCCGTCTTCCTAGGACAAATACCCCCGAGACGAGTACAATACCGCCGATCTGGTGGAAAACACACTTGAGTTGGCACTAGGAGGCCTAGGTTCCCGATTGCGGGCCATACCTGAGTTCGATTCTGTTCATACTGCGGAAGCCCTGCCCGAAGGTTGTTCACTTGAACGAAACGGTACCAACCACCATGGGGGCATCACAGGGTTGGGACAAGGAGGTGGGTTCCAGGACGTCAGGAAAAAGATTCAAGCAGAAATAGCTTACCGAAGAACCCAGAATAAAGCAACGATGCCGGAATAACCGATCCAGACGCCTAACCTTTCAACCGATGAACACGAAGGGATCCGCACGTATCCAGATCCGAAGCAGGACTTTTGTAGCGACAACGACGCCTTCACGCCTTAAAACTCAAAGATCCGAGTTAACAGATGTCAAAGATGCCGAGAGTCCGTATCGATTGGTGCTCTAACAAAAGAGACCGGAAGAAGGCAGTTCGAGAACTAAGATGAAGGCAATATGGATTCCGGGCGATGCGATGCAGGCTCGAATCCAAGGTTACGGGGTGCGCTCAACGATCAAGACTGATGCCGCCAAATGCAAACCCGAGATTATCGCAGGACCTGGCTTCGATGGTAGATATCAACCTGTAGGTTTCCCAAATTAGCTACTGCCAGAGACAGTCACAAAACGCATCAGCATAACATGCAAGCCAGTTTCGTTGAGCTGTCTGGGCGCGAAGTTGAAGAACAGAATCGCAGTCGACATATCCGGTGGTAGGAGACGAGAGACTCTCGAGGGACAAGGTGTCGGGAAGCGAAGTAGTCCACGCCGGCGAGCCAAAAATCCACTGGCTGAATGCTCGATCTGGTCTGACATGAATCTAGGAAGCGAGCTCAGAAACGCCATCCAGCAGCATCCAACGGAAACGGTGTGCGTATCCAGCTACTCATCATTCCCTAAGGCGATGTTTTGAGCAGCTTGAGAAGGAACGCCATGAGGGAAGCCGGTATGAGAGTTCCGTATTCGTGGCCGCACTGAACAGCGACGTTGAACAACAAGCCTCAAAGTGCAACCCAGGTTGCGGTGGTTTCCGTGGGACGAGAGGCGCTCAACATATACAGCCGCGAAACGACCGGGGTGAATCCACGAGGAACGCTGAGCTCCAATCGAGGCCTGGGGGTGTGGCGGGTCGGTTGGCAAAAATAACGTCTTGCAGGCGAACTTGGGCGCAGTGTGACCGATGTGACTTGATCCATCACCATTTCAACCACTTTGAAGAGGAACGCCAATGGCCAGCCCCGTGTGGAGCGTCAGAGCGGCTCCCGAACCCCTTTTCGGTGAGAAATCCGAGTCTCAAGAGGGTCGCCGCTGAGAGAATTCCTGGTAGTCGCTGCCACCCACTGACCCTTCGGCGCCTTTCAAACGGCGGGGGGTAGGCTAACAAGAATCGTACCCAGTTGTGCCAACCCTCAGCAATGGCTGCCCAGCGGACTTGACACCATTGCAAATCCAAGTCTCGCCATGCCATGCCATCAGAGACCGCTCCGCTGTGTCGCATGATCCTCAACACGGCCGCGGCGGTAAAGGTGTACATATCCTCATGAGATGACATCGACGAGATCGGACAGGTGTTTGGGCGTCGGCCTAGTATGGCGCATGCGTCAAGGTAGACATCAGGCAGCTGAGAGACCAAAGATCGCGAGATTATTACACGTGGGCGCTGTTCTGCTATCGGGCAGTTGGTCGGGGGCTCGTCGGTGCGACTGGGGGGTCGGTTGGTACGGCATTCGAGTCCGGCGATTTTTTTCCGGTGGTTCGGGGTTCAGGGGCATCAAAAGGAGGTAAGATCCGCAGATGCCGCGCCGCAAAACAGAGACGTCGCGAGCTCCGTCGCGTCGAGTTGGGTCGATCATCGTTGACGACAATGTCCCAGTTCCCAGTCTCATCCACCGCGCCCATCACTCGACCATTATGCTTATTCACGGGGGACCAGAGGCGCACAACAGACACATAGCACGGAGATAATTAGAAGAAGCAATGCAACTTACTCTTTCAGGAGCACCAGGCAACAAGCACAATTCCCTTCTTCGATCGAACTCCGCAAAAGCAGTTAAGAACTGACGATAGAGACGGCCGGCGGAGAAGACAAGACGTTCGCTCGAGGTAGGATGTAGGTACTCGACGGGCAAACGCTCGAAGATGCGCGGGATTATGGACTCGGGGTCTCGGAAGGTTGAGTCGGGGAAGGTTGAGGAAGACTGGCGGGATGCGAAAGCAAAGCCAAGTGCGACGACAGAGCAAAGAACACGCAAAAGTATGCTCGTGCGAAAAGCGCAGCGCGACGATGGAAAAGAGAAAGATAGAGGAGAGCACAAGACGTGCGTAGTGGAGGGGTAAAGAGAAGGAAAAGAGAGGCGGTTTCGCTGGTGGAGTGTGCGAAGCAAAAGGGAAATAAAACTGGGAAGGCGCCGAGAGTTGAGGGAAGCGAGAATTTGCCTGCTAAGTGGATGCGTGGTTGCGTGGATGCAAGGATGGTGGGGAAAGCCCAGCCCAAAGCAGCCGGGACAGGGAAGGATAGGATCGCGTCAGGACGCCTACCGTAGCCTGAGAGGTACGTATCGCGGTACACTGGAGCGAGCAACCTCTGCCTGCATCGGCAGGTCGCTGTACCTGAGCTCACCCCTCCACTCGGTGGGCTGGGCAAGCTGGAAAGGCTCACCACTCGTCCCCGATGTCCGGCAACTCAACACACCATCACCCAACCTTTTCACACTAGATGCACACAGCATGCGCACCTCGCACTGCGCGCATTGGCCAACACACCTCCCAGCGAGTGGAAGAGTGGTTTCGAGGCAATTGGGTCTGCTGCTGCAACAGGCGACGGGCGTGAGCCCCGAGGGCCCAACAATCCGGGCTGCGAACGACCGCATCTCCTCTTTGCGCTGAGCTGCGGAGCTCCAGACACGGTGGGAGACATTGACGGCGGACCAGGTAGCTTCACATGCCGGATGCAAGGGAACAGGCAGTCTTGCACATCACAATACTACCACATGTAATCCGCCATCGAACAAAGCTTCGTCCAGCGATGCCGCGCAGCAGAACAATGGAGGCGCATTTCACCAGGCGGCTTTCGACATGCGACGCCAAGCTTTCGTGCACACTAAATAGACTGTGCCAGAAGGGACGACCTCGGGCGCTGACCCCACACACTGCTGAAGCTCCACTCGCAATCTTCGTCTCATCATCAGCCAGCATCGCGCGCCCCGATCCAACACTGGCCTAATTCGCCCAAAGGTGAGATTCTTTCGGAATGCGTACAGTGACCAGGACCGTGGTTGGCCTCAATCCCGAATGGAGGCGATCATTATGCGGCCCTTGATGGTTGGGAATAATTGCTCTCATATAGAGCCGTGACGGACAGGGCATACGACGGCGGCTCGGGATCAGCATGGTGGTAATAGCAGAAGCCCCTACCCGGCTAACACCACGGGAGCCCAAGCCGCCATCGTCTGCTGGGTGGAGTGGCATGCATACAAATACTCCCCAGTGGGGAAGCACAGAAGTTGAGGAAAATTCTTTTGACCGTACATGGTGGAGTTGTGGAGTGGAGGAGCATTGGCTTGCGTCGCGCATTGAGATCGATCATCGCGAGGAGCATCTGCGAAGTGGCAGCGGCACTCTCGCCCAGCGGACGACACGGCGAAAGCTTCGACACACTACTTCTCGCTGATGAATCACCCACGTCCGGGTCGCAAAGGACACAGATGCGCCTATCCCGGCATGTTCCTCGTCGGACCGACAAGCAGCCCCCCTGTCATCCCTACAATGACGGCAAGCTGCTCTCTCAGCGCTGCGAATAGAGACCGCCGGCTCCCCCAGTCGCGCAATTCCCTGGAGCAACATCGTCGATTCGGCTCCCGATGCCAAAGAGGGGAAAGGCCGGATCGCAGACCACAAGCTGTCGTCGTGCCACTAAATCAAAGTTTGAGGGCTGAGAAGCTCGGAAAGACCGGCAGTCTAACCTTTTCTGCAGGGTTTGGGTTTCGGGCATGGTAGCATTTGTTTCGTTTCAGAAGCCTCTGCCCTACGAAGATCGGCTCCATGTGCCCGCCCTCTATGACAACTGGGACAGTTTTGAGGAGAGCCAGATCCATTGAGGCCGGAAGCCATCGACAATCGTCCGGTGCTTCTCTCGGGCCGGGGCAGTGTAACAATCACGGCGTTGCTATGGTTTGCATAATTGCCAACGCTCAAGGCGCATGCTTTTCTCCGTTGCAACACTCATCCCCACGATCTCTGTGGCGCCAGCAGTGGCCCCTGGAGTTGCGACCCCCTGGCGCCGAGCGAGATGCGCGAGATCCGGCCGACCAAAAGAAATTCCCACAGGATCCTGCCCAGTGCGGACTACCCAAGCCGGCCACAGCCACACACAAAAATGCGTGTGCTGAGAGGGAGGGAGGGCACGGCGCCACATCAAAAGGGGGAGCCAGCGAAAGACCACAGGCTCGGGTCGACGAATCGCATCACGTCGCAGTCTGAGAACGCCGCGCCGCGAACAACGGATTGGCAGCGCATCTGCCTAAATTCAGACAGAGTCTATGCGTAATTTGTTGCTCCCAAACTCGAGGAAAGCAACGCGGCATGCGCAGCGGACAGAGGAGCCACTGCAATCTGGATCGCACAGACAAGCCAGAAGCCCTGAAAGCTCTCCTATGTGCAACCTGACGCGCCCTGTATCAGCTCGGTTGCTTCGCGCCAATCTTCGCACACGCGCCCTATGCCCAACGCCATGGTGCCATGCAAACCACCACTTCCGTCTTTGCTCTCGGGTCGTCTCGAAAATATTACCTCCCCATTGGAATGTTTGCTCCAGTCCAGAGCTGTGGCCCAGCCATCTCGGTCCATGTGGTCGTAGGATAGCCGAGCAGCAGAGCAGCAGCACGGGATGAGGCTTGCTGTGAATGATATGATGCGCAGCTCTGGCTCCAACACATGCATACCGTTCCGATGACCTGCATTGGCCCATCCGCCAAGAGAGTCGCGGCTCCAGGCAGCCAGAGGCAAAATGGAGGCTTGAGAGAATTCGGCCATTCGGGGCGCTCGGATATATCACAGGCCACGACGGCCGCTCGGGACAAACTGTGCCTTGGCCGATGGGTTGGAGTCGTTTCGAATTCTACCATTTCAAGCCGGACTTGGTTAGATACCATTGTACCTGCGGTACGTACTAGGCTATCTGTGTGCCACATGGCATTGAGGTTCATCTCCCGCAAATCTCCCCGCAGACAGCCAACCCAACTTCTAGAATCAACGGATCGACGGCACCCCTGCCAACGTTGGAGGTCGAGCTCTTCGCTGCTAAAAGGATCGCACTCGACAGCGCTTAGGAGAATTCGAAGAAACGGTCACCTGATAACCCACCGGCCAGCAGTGAGGCAGTCAATTCTTTGGGTCTCTGCCCAGGGCGTTGCTCTTGATGGTGTCGGCGATGACAGCGAGTCAGTTCGACCGCCAGAAGATTAGCTCCGGGGGGTGGTCCTATCAGGTACTTTCTCCAAGACCTCGTGCATCCCCACACCCCGCTCGATTGGCTTTCCCCAACACCCTCAGCTGCAGATTTTGTACGCATGTACCCATGAGGGTTTCCGTACGTAAGATTCACACGCACACACTCTCGCCCGCCGATATAGCGATACACGCTGTATTTGACGGTGATATTTACACAGGATGCGGCCATGTCCCATCCGCACAAAAACTATATCAAACCATTCGGCATTACATCTCTCGGGCCGAGATACGCACTCTTGTTGGCATGGATCACACGATACAGGGAGCAAGGTCGGCACTCCATAGATAGTGGTTGAATTTTGAGGGCGGTGGGCCGCCCTCGGCAGGTGGCCGGGCATCCGGGCTTGCCGGACCCCGACTGAACCTCTGCATCATGACATGGATACCCGGACACGCTTCGGCGACTACCCGCTTAGGTGCGATGTCTATGTTCCTCCCTCCAGGAGGGGACTCGCGGGGGAAATGACACTGTACTGTACTGGCGTGCTGGGGAGCAGGTGGAAGACCGAATGTCGTCACCCACTCCAAGACTCACTCATTGTCTCCCACGCGCCGGGTGACGAAGTCAGTTCGTTGGCCTCGAGCTCACAGCAAGAACTTCCAATACTCGCTACCCAGCATGAGCAACGACGGCAAAGCCGGGTTTCCTTACCATGGCTCGGAGGCCACCAGCCCCAAACAACCGATTCATCTTCCCGGCCAGGCCACACCTGCAGCCATCGCTGACCTTCTCTTTGCGGGGCTTTCCCGTCACAAGGCGGGCAAGACAGCCGACGGACTCAACCACCTTTCAGTTGCAGTAGCGTACCACCCCCCGTGCGTTGCCTCAACCTTGCATTCTCGTCCTGCACGAACACTCCTCACCTCGCTCCACCCAGGCATCCCTACCTCACTGGCCTTACCACAAAGTCAATATAGTCAGTCACCTGATTGGACAGTGTTAGAGTGCTGTGGGCGCGGTGATGCTGCAGCCGGGGCGTGGCTCCTATTTTCCTCCCAGAAAGCCAATGACGGGAGAGATAAGGCCTCTACACTCACGCCCATGTGCAAGCTGTTGCCTTCAGGAGCGGCATACGGCCCGCTTCGGAGGGATTGTGCCAACCTTATATGTCGAGGGGCCGGCGGTCAGACCTGTGATTGTGGCTACATGGAGCCAAGAATTCGAACACCATTGACATCGCTCACGGTCTTAAGGTGTCATTCGCCTTTGTGCCTTCGCTACTGCCGAAAAACCTACCCTTGGAAACAACTACCTAGCTAGCCGTCGAGTACGAGACGTTTTTAGCATCTCTGCGAGGCCACCCTTGGGGTGCTTGGTGAGGAGATATGGATAACCGACTGCATGTTAGGAAGCACACATTGCCATGAACAGAGAGGAGGCGGACCCCAACTGATCGGCGGGACGCCGTGCATCGGTTTTAACATCCGCCCAGCCAACCCCTTGTGCCAAAAGGGTGTAGGGGTACCATCCATTACCTGACCAAGCGTTGAGAACCCAGTCCACGTCTGAACTGACCTTGCTTGACGTATGTCAAAACGGCTGCTTGGATAACGAGCTCACTACAAAAACCAGAGCTTGCTACGCCACGTCGGCACTTGAATGCGAGCCCAGTATCACGTTTGATTTATCGTCTCCCTCGGAGTCCGGACTCAAGGTTCGGGCAGAAGGAGCAGCTCTGCTCGTGCGCCTATCAAGCCACGATTTCCCAGCGACGACTTTCGATGGGATATGGGCTAAAGGCCGGGGCACCATGTGTCGGCAATCAGGTGGTCTAGGCTGGACGGATACGATCAAGGCTAGGAGAAGTCACAAGCCGATGCGCTGTCTTGCGACGTTCAGCAATGCCGACCCGCGGTCCGCTAAGCCTTCTTTACGATCGCTGGGCCATTCCTCGCCAGATACCGACTTCTTGCTCTTGAATTGTGGACACATTCTTTTGCTACAGCGCAAGGGGCACTTTGTGCCCTCACGAGTCGCAAGACCAGCTGAGTTCACCCGGGCTCAGGCAGTTTCAATTCGGGCTAAGGGCAGCGCAATGCTGTGGAAGTTCACAGCGTCAACGGTCGTGAATAAGTGAGACGGAGAAAGCCGAAAAAGCCGACCCCGATATCCTCGACGCAATCGTCTTTGAACGCGCAGACCAAGCCCGGATAGCCATCCAAGCTTACCGGAATCGCAGTATACGAGGGCGATATCCAAATATTCACCCTTCGAGAACATTTCCCCTTTCAGCCTGCGCCTCAAGACACGGTAGAGATCCGGCTGGCAGTCGTCTAAACAGCCTGAGCCTCAGGGGCAGACCAATAACAGGCGCGCCAGAATGTAAATCGGAAAATTTACAGGCTGAACGCGTAGTCCCTGGTTACCCGGTCAAGAGAAAACGGCTCGCGGGATCCAGAAGGACGCGCATGACGATCAATATGCGCGGCATTGATGGCCATACAACTTGTTCTTCCGAAACATGGGCCCAATCAATTGGCGCATTTGTATCAGGAAGAGAAAGAAAAGAAAGAAAAAGAAACACGAGGTGCACCGCGGTCTTGGCAGGGGAAAATCGACGGGCGGGACACGGGAGAATCCAGTGCGGGATGATTATGACGATGTCTCATCTCGGATGCTGCTGGTTGCTGGTTGCTAACTGGCGCTGGCAACTTTCCATGTGAGACCTGTCGCGGGTGGATGTTCAACACGTGGTAAGTCGCCGCCAACTCGGGTTGAATAACCTGCAGCCTTTCCAGCGAGCTCTGGGGCACTTCGCGGTTCGATATGAACTCGCCTTGTTGACCGGTCCGGCTGTCCCAGACGTTCTCTTGGAGTGGTATGGCAACCTAGGTGCCCCAATTATGTTGGGGGCCGGAACGCCGCCAAGGCCTCTTCCTCGTATCTGGCTTCGTCTCCTTTGCGGAATCCTCTGAGCCGTCTTATCCTTCGGTTTGGGCTGCTCGTGGTAACGTAGCAAGTCGTTATACAGACTGATCATCCATCGTTGGATACCAGGAGTGGCAGCTGGCAGATGCTATCAGCCCGGAGGTTTGTGAAGGATTTGGCCAACTGAAAGTTCAGTCGTCCTAGTGTATTTTTTTCCTCCTCTTTCTCCCAATGAAAACACGTGGCATTGATCCGTTGGGCCGTCTGTCAGGCGGGCTCGCTTACTTCCTCTCTTTACCACCCGCCTTCTCGCCTTATCACGTATGTATTCCTGTCGCTTTCTCCTTGTCTTCCTTCGGGATAAGCGGGCCCGCGAGCCGGTGGGGGTGAAATAAGTGAGTACAACGAGGATGGTAATTTGCGCAGACAAGTTGTTAACTTTGAACATAGGTAAATGGGTTGGGGCGCGGTTTTGGAGCAGTGGGCTTTGCGGTGGCCAAGGATCAGCGCTCCTGTCAGCTTGGCGGAGGTGTGCCACACCGCTGCAATGACCCCCTGGATGGGTGTTTGCTACGGTGCTGGCGAGCCGTCTGTAATTGTATGGCTTTGCTTGGTTAACAGAACTGCTGGGCTTTCTGGCTCGCTTTTCTTTTGTTTCGGCTAATTCGGATACCCTCGATCGTCCTCAGATGTCACTGGACCTAAAGATTGAGACAGCCCGATTAACTTGATTCTTCGACTTGATCTCATTGAATAGGGCCCTGAAAGCTGCTAAAAGATCATATCCCGCAGAGCCGCCAAAGGTGGGTAAGTCTCTTGGTAAGTATCAAACCATTAACTCACTTCTCGGCAACACCATGGCACAAGCCCCTGAAGTACGTGACGTTCAAGTAGGTGAGCACCCTTGGAGCCGCCCTCGTCTTCGAGTCGAGATAGTAGGTAGTCTAATATAACTCGAGTCTTGATTTCTCCCCTGTCATGACCGAGGATAAAGGAGATAATCCCTCCTAGTTACCGTGGACAGATATCAACCAAACCGCGACCCGGCCACAACTGTCGTATACCAATTCCCATACATCGCCTACCGCATCTTGATAGCGGAGAGCACTGCCGTTGTTGCCGACTGAGCAAAGGACTCGATCTTATCTAGGTTGTCACCACCTTCTATCACGTCGATGATGTACGCGGTATGGCTGTCGATCTACCCCGGTGTGAACAGCGTAGTAGCGAGGGAAGAAGATAGTTGTTTGTCCAGCGAAGGTAACGGAGTTTGTACCCACGACGGCTGTCATGGAATGGGGCGTCCGGAGGCGGTTCGAGACTAAGAGGGGGGGGGGATATTCATTTAGGTAGCGAAGTTGGATACTATGAAGAAGGTCATGAAGCTGAGGGGAGAGAGCGCGCTGGGCATTGGGGACTGGGGGAGGCGGGTTCGAGCCGGCTGGGATAGGTGGGTTCGAGTTTGAATTCTTGGAGGGAGTCGGTCGAGGTTATGTTGTCGGCTTTCCAGGAGGTATTTCTTCGGAGCCATCCCATCCAGACGGGGTCCAGGAGATGGCGTTTCCGGCGGTTAAGTCGACAATGTTCCCTGGAGGCGATACCGGTTAGCTTGGCTGGTATTGGGGAGGGCAAATAGGGTTGGCAGAGAGGGTTGCGGAAAGGGGTGAATACCTAGCTGCAGTCTCTCGCGTGAACTCGGCGGTTCGTGATGGCTACAAACGGCCAGAGGGTGCTGAGGGTTGGATCGAAAGACACATCTGGTGGTGCTATCTTGGGCGGCTTCGATAGAGGTAGGTTGGCCTCGGCGCTCCAGAGATGGCGTGAATTAGTAGCAGAGCGAGAAGCAGCGTAGCGTAGCAAGTAGGATTCACTGCGAGTAGTCGATGGCCAGAAACTGCTACGAGCTGGAGCGGAAGGGGCCGCTATGATGGTCAAGAGTTTTGGAGTTTGGAGCTCAGGAGAGAAACCAAACCGTTGAGATAGCTGGGAGCTGAGATTGACTGTATGTCTGATAGAATTTAAGGGGAAAAGACTGCTTAGAGGCAGTCAACTGAAAATAAAGAAAATGAGGCAGATGCGTTGATATTCAAACCGTAATCGATTAGAAACCGCATCAAGGTACTTCGTACTAGTATGGTACCTACTGCTCATGCCCGGACAGCTTCTGCCCACACGGGACGCTCAACACGTCCGAGTCACTTATAATGGTGGGCCGCGTCCGCTGCACCGGACATTGTATTGATCCTACAATCGCAGTCCTTTCCTCATGTTCCCACGGCATCGGTCTTGTGTTCCTGGCGAGTGTATGGTTTGTTTCGGACACCTGGTTCAAAGTCTTGCCGCTTTCATACTACTCAATGACTTCAGCTGTCCCTGTAGGTATCTACTGACAAGCTGATGAGATTTTCGACTGACCGTGTGCAGGAGACTGGAGTGTTTGTACGTTCAAACGTTCAACAAGGAAGATGGCTTCAGTTCTTTCAAGGTCTGATTGCACACAGCTGTATATACTGGGCCTCTAAGCTTGCAAGAAAGCCAGATACCGAAGGGAAAAGGGCCACGAATGAAAAGGCGAGAATACATCCTCGCCGCCTGTGTAGGTTTGCATCGTCGTGGCGATGCAAACTTTCAAGACAATCTCGCATTGCCCCTCGCCCTTTCGCTCCGGATTTGACACTAACTATGAATGGCAGTTTCTACGAACCCTCCTGTGGATCGGAGTTCGTCGTCTCATGATCTGCACTTCCCAAATACCTGCTAGAAACCATTTCTGATCGATACATTCGGGGGGCCCACATATTAGCGCGAGCGTTCGTATCGACGCTGCAGGCGGCTGCATGATGCCAGTGCTGACCCGTTTTGTGCAGATGGAATCGCGGATGTGCGTCATCCGGCAAGCAAGCTGCATGAAAACGAGATTAGCGCTCCACATCTTTAACAAATAACCTCCTTGTGGTGTAGTTGGCTATCACGTTCGGCTGTAAATGTTGCATTCATATACCGAAAGGTCACCGGCTCGATTCCGGTCGAGGAGATGAACAGTTGATGAGCGATCATCGATTCTTTTTTGCCAATCGAGGAATTTGCTGCTCCCTACTCTGAAATGATGTTTCCCCTTTTTTTATCTCCTTTTTTGGTGACACTATCTGGGGGAAGGCGAGTGACTGTTGCTGTCTCCGGTGAGAGGGTTAGGGTCCAACACATCGACTTGATCCTGTGGAAGGCAATGCCGTGCTTGACCCGCGAGTTCCACGCCGGGAGCTTACCAAACCCTTGAGACTATGTATCATTGTTCTGACCACCTTGGAAGCTGGACATCTCTTCATCCCTGAAGTTCAGGGGCTTCGTGTTCCTCCGTAAATGTGGGGCCTTTGGGTTCGTGCTTAGTCACTCGCTTGCGTCCGCGCTTGGCGCCTAGGATGCGTGAGCTCTTGCCGCCTGGGAGCTGGTGGAAGCTCAGACGGCGCGCCATCGAACCCTCAAGAATCTCATCAAGCACAGCACATAGGAGGCACCAGGAATTACGACTGCAACTAAGCCATGGTGGCAGCCGTTAGTACTTATATTTGCAATATTTGAAGTCGCATTACCCGCGATAGACCCTTTTTGTCTCAGGTCGACTGGCTGCATGGGCAAACGGTAACTCCGAGAACCATCGGGCGCCAAATCGCCAAATCTCACCATGGCGAATGCCTCCAATGAGCAGAGAGAGCTTGACCTCGTCGACAAGGTCGACTTCCGCATCGTAGCCGTCGCCAACAATGAGGAAAAACTGCAACAGCTGCTGAAGGTCTACCTACCGGCATTGCTGCTCAAGGTGGCCAGCGAACACAAGTCCGTGCAAACCAAGGTGAGCTGCCCCTCCGCCCCTCCAGAGCCCCTCCTGTGTTGCCCCTGTCTCCCTGCCCCACATCGGCCACCAGCTCTCACCGGTTCCGATGCTCACGTTCACTTTGCCCCCAACAGGTCATCGAAGTATGCAAAAGAGTCGAAACCTTCATCCAGGCCCCAGGGTACGTAAAACGCTGAGATTGTGTGATGGACTGTCCACTAATCGGCCCCGCAGCATTGTCCTCCCCGTTGCTGCCCTGCTGGACCAGTACAAGTCGGCAACGTCGGTGCTCCTCAAACATTTTGACCTCGTCTTCATCCAACATAGTATCGGGCGACTCGAGCCCGAAGAGCGGCGGGCGTTGATCCCCAAGGCCATCCGCGGCATTGGCTCGGACGAGTTGCGCTCAGAGCCCTCGCCGACTGCCCCTACCCTGTTCAACATTATTCTCCGTCTACTAGCCGACTTCAAGGTGCTCTCGCGTGGAAGCGAGGAGGATGTTGCTCTACGAGATGCAGTGTTTGAAAGCCCGAAGGACGCCGCCTTCCTTGCTAGCTGGCTGGGCAAGGTTCTCCTCCTCCGGGGACAGACCAGAGAGCCTCCGCCGGGACTCTCTACAGCCGACGTGAAATTCCTTACTCTTAGCAAACCTGACACATGGGACCCCGGCGCTAAGGGCCTCAACCTCACTGAGACACGTATCAAGGTTGCTGCCTTTCTCTCGAGCGGGGCCTTCGTTGACACGGAGCGTTTCTTGCCCGCCATCTACGCCGCGTCGAGCTCTGACTTCCGCATCTCCAATATCGGCGATGACCTCCTCAAGAGGACCTCCGTGTCGTTGGAGGACAAGGAGTTAGTTCGGAAGCTGTTTGAGGCCCACTCAAAGCTGCCGAGCCCCTACCGCGCACGCATCTTGGGTCTCCTGAGCAGGTCCGAGATAGCTACCACCTTTACCGACGAGATCCTGGCCGCGTTCAAGAAGAATATGCTGGCTCGAGCTAATACCAGCGAAGAGACTTCCGGTGACGGCCCAGCGCCTACCGGTTCATCCGGACTCGAGCTTGCGAAGCTGCACCGCGCACAGTTTGAGTTCATCAACTGGGCAGCTCGGATCGGCCCCAGCAAGACCGACTTTCGAAAGGTCGGTGGGCCAATCGTAGATCTGTTGAAAGGGTTCATCGAGGAGCAAGGCTGGCCCAAGGCCAATAGCCAATCTCTCGACGAGCAAGCATTGCGCTCGCGAGCCTACGAAACAATCGGCATTCTCGCAAGGAGTGCCCCCATGTCCGACACCGCATACCTCGCGCTATCTGGGTGGCTCTTTCGCTCCCTCTCCGAAGACCCATCCCACGATATGGTTGTGAACATCGAAAGCGCACTGTCTGGCCTTACCACCGTCCTCAAACACCCACGCCTTGAGGCCGCCTACAGCCAACTGCGTGCCATTCTCCTGACGTACATGACGTTGAACGAAGAAGAGGGCGATGCTGTTCGCAGCGCGAGGTATGCCGCGACAAAATGGGCAAATACTTGCCTCCCGTTCTCCGACATTTACGCGAGGTGGATCGATCTGTTAGCCATCGCCGCTCGGCGGGCCGAACGTAGTGAGGTGGTTGAAGAGGGCAAGAAAGGCCTGGATCCATGGACATACCATGCTGATGATGAGGACTCAAGGATTTTGCCGGAATGGCGGAAAATGGTGCGGAGTTTCTTCTTGGAGAACATCACACAAAGTATTGTTGGCTCCTCGGTATGGCTTCATGGTAGCGGAGGCGGTGGGATGGAGGTTGATGAGAACTCGGCCTTTCTCAACTTTTCAGGAGACGCCTTCTTCGCATTCCCTGTCGCCCTCGATTACTGCAAACGTATCTTGTTTCTCACAGCGCTCGAGGACTTCAAAGCAGATCCAGGTTGGGAGCGGCAGCTGGAGACGCGCACACGATCAAACGTGGAAACCCGACAAACTATCCGAGAGTATCTTGCTTCCCAGGATGACGGTAACCGCGCCCTGTTCCACCTCCTTCGAGCCGCTTTTGAGGGAATGATCAAGGAAGATGTCAAACTAGCCGAGCAATGTGCTACAACGTTTGTGGACGTTGCGTGCTTCGCACCCGAGTACGTATTGGGGCCGCTCGCGCTTCGCGCCGGTGAGCTCATTCCCCTTATTACCTCGAACAACAAAGAAGTACGTGTTCTGGGCGCGAGGGCATTTGGAATCCTGGCCGCTCACTCGGCGTGCTCCGAGGAGTCGATCAAAAAGTCGGCAGAATCGCTGGCCAAGGCTGCAACGTCCTTCAATACAGCTGTTGGCCAGGGCCTCAATGCTGCAGAGGGCGCTTTCCTGGGGTTGGCTCACCTCTGGTCTCGCCGGGTGTACTACCAGACTTCGGTGGAAGAATCTCCAGATGCCGGCTTTGGAGACGTCTTCCCAACACTAGAATCAGTGTCCTCTTCCCAGGTGTCGACTCAAGAGGCACTCTTTGAATCTTATACCCAACTCTGGACGGCCGGGATAGCGATCACTCCAGGGAAAGAAGACGAATCGGACATGGTCGCGTATGTTACGAAGGCATTCGTTGATCCTTTGATGATACATGCCAAGAAGGGCAACGAAAAGGCCATAACGGCACTGGGACGACTCACTCTCGCATTCAGGCAAGATGATATTGTTGGGCTTGTACTGGAAAAACTCTATTCTCTGTACGAAATAAAGGGAGCGGAAGTACAGTTTGCTGTGGGCGAAGCGATCACAGCCGCTGTTGCCTGTTGGGATGCCGGGGTTGTTCAACTCGCCATTGATGTTGCTGCTCGAGAGGGGCCTTGGCGTATAACTGCACGTTCCGACCGGGTCACCTCGGCCCTGAAGAAACTCCTGATAGATTCCAAGACAACCAAGCCGTCTTTGATGAAGGCTTCCGGGATTTGGTTATTCTGCATCATCCAGCATTCCTCTCAGTTAGAAGAGGTCCACTCAAAGTTGAGAGACTGTCAAGTCGCGTTCATGAGGCTCCTCGGCGCCAGGGACGATTTGGTCAAGGAAACAGCTACTCGAGGACTTACGCTTGTCTTCCAGAAGGGAGATGCAGAATTGCAGAAGGAGCTACAGCGCGATATCGTTACAGCGTTTACAGGCACAGGCCCGCAGATTAAAGTCGAAGAGGAAACGGAGTTGTTCGAAGCCGGGGCCCTCCCCACTACTGATGGGAATTCCATCACCTCCTACAAAGACATTGTCTCCCTGGCGAATGAAGTTGGAGACCAGAGCCTCATCTACAAGTTCATGTCGTTGGCAGCCGACTCGGCGACTTGGTCTACTCGATCCGCCTTCGGGCGCTTCGGACTCAGCAACATCCTCTCAGAGTCAGAGATCGACCCTAAGCTGTACCCCAAGTTATTCCGCTACCGGTTTGACCCGAATACACACGTGCAAAAGTCGATGGATGATATCTGGAAAGCACTGGTCAAGGATTCCGGCACTGTCTTGGACATCCACTTCGATGCAATCATGAAGGATTTGCTTAAGAACATCCTCGGGAAAGAATGGAGAGTACGAGAAGCATGCTGCGCTGCTATCTCGGACTTAATTGCCGGACGGCCGTTCCCCAAGTATGAGCCCTATTACAAAGATATCTGGGCGGCCGCGCTGAAAGTGCTGGACGACGTGAAGGGGACCGTTCGCGAGGCGGCTTTTCGCCTCTGCATTTCGTTATCTACCACGTTGGTGCGGCAACTTGAAGAGTCAGGGTCTACGGCAGCCGCTGTGGCTATGATGAACGAAGCTCTGCCTTTTCTTTTGTCGGAAAAAGCGATGGACAACTCGGCGGAGGACGTCAAGCTCTTCTCTACGATCACTGTCATCAAGGTCGCCAAAAGCGGTGGGAAGGCGCTGAACCCCTACGTGCCCACATTGGTGCCTCACCTCCTCGGGCAGCTCAGCACGGTAGAGCCGGAGGCGATCAACTACCACTACCTGCGAGCAAAGGAGGAGAACAAGGAGAAGATCGACAAGTTAAGGAGCGCCATGGTTTCGCAGAGTCCCCTCACAGAAGCTATCGAGAACTGCCTTCGCAATGCCGATGCCGAGGTTATCAACAAGCTTGCCCCAGAACTAGAGGAAACTGTCAAGTCATCCCTGGGCATGGCAACCAAGATTGGATGCGCTCGCCTCCTCGGCACCCTGGCAACCCGACACACGAACGACTTCCAACCGCACGCCGCGCGATTCTTGCAACTTATGGAGAAGCAATCACTCGGCCGCAATGATGAAGTCAGTGGAAACTATGCTCGCGCAGCAGCGTATATCTTCCGCGTTGCCCCTGATTCAGCGAAAGAACTTTACGTGAACCGATTCATCAAACTGTACCTGGAGTCAGAAGACGAAACCCGCCGGGAGAAGGTTGCTGATGCCATCTTGGCCTTGTCTAAGATCTCGCCAGATCACTTCACCGCCTTAGAATCGCAACTACTTCCCCTCGCGTTTTTGGCCAAGCATGATATCGACGACTATGTGCAAAAGGAGTTCGAGGAAGTTTGGAGCAAACATGCTGGCAGTGGTTTGACGGTCACACGATACATCCCCGAGATTGTTGGCTTGGTTCAAAAATGTCTCGGCTCTGCCCAGTGGGCACTCAAGCATGCTGGTGCACTCGCGATTGCCTCGGCCGTGGCGGCTATTACTGGCTCGAGCGATCTCACAGGCCAGGTCAATCTCGCAAATATCAAGGCTGTCTGGCCGGTCTACGACAAAGCGCTGCTGCTCAAGACCTTCCCCAAGAAAGAGGAGCTGCTCAAGCCGTTTCCGGACTTTGTCAGCAAGAGCAAGACATTATGGACGGAGGATGCGAAGTTTGGCGAGCAACTCAAGAAGATTGCCATCCGTGAGGCGAATCGCAACAACGAGGACTATCGGCCCCACGCCTTCAGATGTCTCGGAAAATTTGCGGCTGCGAGGGATGACCTCACACTCCTCCCTGAGATCTCGAAAATTGTCTGGCCGTACGTCGACTTGCCGAATGAGGATAAGGATGCTATGGACGTGGATAAGCCTACGAAGCCTAACTCGGCAAGGGGAATAGATACCAAGAGCCAGACTGCCTGGACGGGGATTGAAGCCGTGGCGAAGGGTTATAACCGAAAGAGGATGGCAGAGAATCCTCTTGGCGAGCTGAAGGAAATTGTCCTTGCGCTCGAGCAAGGAGCCTCCTCCACCAGCAAGACGAACCTCGAGAGCCCGTACATTTCGAAGCCTGAGTTCGATATGATCAGGCGTGCGTACTGGTATGAGGGTGTCGCAGAGATTTTGGAGGCGGCCGGGAAGAGTGAGGTGAAGGCGGCCGGCGAAGGGTTGGAGATTTTGAAGTGGTACTTTGCTACTCTGGATCTGGACCGAGCCGACGCGGGGACGGAGGAGCAGAGGCTTGCGAGGACGAAAGCTGCTGGTGCGGCTTTGCAGCTGTGGAAGAAGCAGGCTGGTGGTGGTGCAGGAGGGCTGGGCGAGACTAAGGATCTTGTCAGTGGGGCCATGGAGAAGGCCCTGAAGGAGGAGAGGTCGCTGGATGTGCAGGCCAAGTGGAAGGAATGCTTGGCGATTCTAGCCTAAGAAGGCAGATGTGCTGTTTTATATGGCTAGATAGCGGTAGATCTCATCTCTGTTTTATTGGCCAATGTTTTCTTGAGATCTCAATATCCACGCGTGATATGAACGGTCTGGTGAGCTAGGAAGGAGTGGCGGTCCATCTGCCCCACCTTTTGTCTCCATCTCAGGGGTGTCAACACTGGAAACAGGGTGGAGAGGAATCGCCAATCGAGCAAAAGTGTCGCAATACCCACCAAAACGTCCATCAAATTAAGGGCAACTCGTATAGTGGTCAGTACAGTTCGTTGTGGCTAAAAACCTCTCCCGAATAAACCCAGGTTCGATTCCTGGGTTGCCCACATTTTTACCCTAACCCTCGATGTTGTTGTCGCCTGGTCTGTGCGCCGGCATCGGCACGGGAATCGCTTGTTTGATGATCCGGCAGCTCTTGCGTCACACGCTGCCCAGAGCAGGTGCCAACCAGCGACGCCTGCGAGAGCTGATCTGGAGCTTGTGCCTCGCCGACGTATTCACATCGCTGCCTTTCAGCTCCAAGGCGTCTCTTTTTTTCCCAACTTCCGTTCTTTACTCTTCTTCTGCCTTCCAGGCGACGCGGAGCTGCCTGTCCATTCCACGCAGATCCGATTGTTCCATCCCGTCACCGCGCCCCAACAGGAAGACCCCGCGCTCAGTGCGCTGGCTTGCCGATTTTAAAGCCTTATCGCCCGGGCCCGTCTCCCACAACCTCCCTCTCGCCCAACGCCACCGGGAAAACCTGCTCCCACCACACTTGGGCGCCCTTACTTTGATAGCCGAGAGCCTGGGTCGACCCCCTCAATATTGACTTGCCGTCCAAGATCACCCTCTTCGCTTCTCGCCTTCACAGCCTTCATCCCACCAGTAACCCCTCCTCTGTCATAACCCCGCGCCTCAACACCCGCCGTTGCCCGATCGCCTCCCACCCAAGATGGCGAGCGTGGAGGATTTGCATGCCTTTATGGGCATCACTGGCGCCAACGATGACGCCGCGCAACGCATGCTTGACATGTGCGGTGCCGACCTCGAGCAGGCCATCCAGCTCTGGTTCGCCGACGAAGACCTCCAGCGGACGCTCTCAACCCCAGCGCCTGCAGCCGCCGGACCGAGTACGAACACATCGCGGGCCCAAGCCCGACCAAGCAGATCACAGTCGAACCGCCGAGCGGGCCGCGAGGATGACCAGGGCGTCATCCACCTCGATTCGGACGATGACACCCCGATGACGGAAGATGAGGCGTACGAGCAGTTTGACGACGGCGATGATACCTTCAACGCTGTCACTGTTGCCCGGACGGCACAGGAGGAAGAGGATGCTGCAATGGCCAAGAGACTACAAGAAGAGTTATACGCCGGGCAAGGCGCTGACGAGGAAGGCGTTCGTGCTCCCATGGCTCGTACAACTGAGACGTTGGTTGCTCCCGACGCCTACGGTGGCCCGGATGAGGAAGTCATACTAGAGCAGATTCGCAGGCGGGCGGCACCTCGACGTATGTTATTCTGAGATTAATTTTGGTCCGCGGAGCTTTTCCGGGATCGTTCTGGTGCACGAGCTAACACATGACAGCACGCCCGCGCAATAACCCATTTGCCCAGTCGGTCTGGGAAGACGAAGCCAGAGCAGCGGGTCCCGCAGGCCCTGCCGGCGCCCCTCCAGCGCCAAGTGCTGCGTCTAGTCGAGCGACGCGACTTGCCGAGCTCTTCCGCCCTCCTTATGACCTAATAGCCAACATTACCTGGGACGAGGCGCGTGATTTGGGAAAGGAGAGCAAGAGATGGATTCTGGTCAATCTGCAAGATATGTCCGACTTCAACTGTCAGGCGCTCAACCGCGATATTTGGAAAGACGAAGCCATCAAGGCGTTGGTCAGCGAGAATTTCGTCTTTCTCCAGTTTGACAAGGCCGACCCGTCAGCCCAACAGTACATTTCGTTCTATTTCCCCAGCCAATCGCACGAGAACCCGAACAACTACCCACATGTGTCTATCATCGATCCTAGAACCGGTGAGCAGGTCAAGGTTTGGAGCGGGATCCCTTTCCCTCCGTCACTGGATTTCTATGGGCAGCTTGTCGAGTTCCTCGATCGATACAGCCTGGCCGCTAACAGCAAGAATCCTGTCACCAAAGCGAAGCGTCCCGAACGCTCGGTGAATGTTGAGCGGATGACAGAGGAAGAGATGCTTCAGTTGGCGATGCAGAATAGCTTGGAGGCGGACGGCAGCGATGGTTCGCCCGATCTGATCGACCCCGATGAACTTACGAAGTCTGTTGGGGATCTTGGCTCCGGAAAGGGCAAAGAGAGGGCCGACATGGAAGCCGAGGATGCTGCAACACCCGCTGCTTCAGCACCGCAGGTGTCACCGTTTGCTCGGATCCCGTCCGATCGACCTCACGTGGAGCCGGCGGCTGATCCTAAGACGACAACGAGAATCCAGGTGCGCCACCCACCCAGCCGCAGTATTCGCCGATTCCGTCTCGATGAACCGGTTGTCCGGCTATACGAGTGGCTTAAGGCAGAACCCATTGCGGGCAAGGAAGGGGTTGCATTTGAGCTCAAGTCCATGCCGCAGGGTAGCGATTTGATCGACTTCCTCGACCAGACGATCCAGGAGGCTGGGCTCTCGAACGGAACGGTCATGATGGAGTTCGTTGACCCTGAGGATTGAGCGCGCTGAAGAACATACGCGCCCCATTTTATTCACTACTTTCACTCAAGATGTACCATCCGGGAGGCTTTTTGCGATTGGATTGTGCGAGGACGATACACCTCGTTAGACGGCGTCACTGGCACGGAGTTCGCGCAGACTCTTCGACAAATGTGGCCCTCTGCCTTTCTTGTTAGTGGCTACCGACACTGCAGCGTTTTCCTTCACTTAAGGGAGGGTTTTATGCGGGTATGCAACGGGATAGCGGTGCTAGGTAATGGAGCATGACGGGCCGCCTGGTTGGTTGGCATATCCGGACAGGGAGTGACAAGGGCTACATTTGCATTGGAAGGAATCCATTGAGGGGGCATCAACTTAGAGAAGTAGACTATTGCGTAAGGCATGGGCAAACAGGTTTCTAGTTGGGTGAAATCCATTCTCCTGGTTGCTCAAACAGCAGGCATCAATGATCAATCATCATGGTGAATCCAGATCTGGAATCGGTTACCAATGTCGAAACTCCCTCACCGTAATTGCCGAGGTTTGCTCGTCGACCAACCAAATCGTGCTTGGCGACCATGTCTGGGGCAAATCCAGCTGAAGCTCGGCGTCTTGCGTGCCGACAACGAGAGCCAACCGGGTAGTACGTTGCCCCTGCGCGGGCTGAGGTGAGCACGCCTCACCTGGTAAGGCAGGTCATTCGTTGGCGGGGGAAGGTGAGCGAGGGGAAACATCAGCCCTGGCGAGTGAGCGAGGGAGCCTTTTCTTCCCACCTGCCGTCACGCTTGTCGCTGCCCCTGAAACACCCCACGCTTGTTTTTAGCCCTGGCTGACGACACCTCAGAAGTGACGCGATAGGGGTGACGTGATTTCCGCGATCGAAATCCCGCGGCCAATGGTCGAGGGGCCTGCGGGGGTGGTCTTACTCACTGAGGTACGCTGGGCAAGGGCAGAGTCAAGGTTTCTACGGCAAATTTGGTCAAATTTCTATGCATTGCTGGAAAGCGAACAAGACAGCGTTCAATGCAATGTCAACGGCAGGTCAGCGCCGGTCAGGCCCTTCCTGGCGACCCTGGGGTAATTACAGGGAAAAAAGTGACCTGTGGTCTGGCCCTGCGGAGAAACGGCGGGGAGGGCGGGAATGGATGTCGTGCTGCGCTGCAAGAGCGGAGGGAAATTGCAAGGGTCAACAGCTGCGTCTTTGCTACGGCTTTGGAGTTGCCCATTGGTGAATTGGCGGCGTCCAGGTTTTTGGGACGAGTTTCGACGTTCAGGTTGGCGTCGGTTTGGATTGGAGTTCAGTTGGGCATTGGGATTCGGTCGTTGCGCTGCTGGAGATTCCCGTGTCCAGAAGCGACGACGAGCGTGCCCCGCCGCTGCAACTCTGTCGCCTCCCCCTGGCCCGGGATCCATCCCTGAGCGTGGAGGGGCCGTCCGAGTGGAGGTCGCGATAAACAAATTCCCATGGGTGGGCGCCATGTGTTTTCCTGGAACCCCACACTCTGGAAGTGCACATTGGCAACCAGACACACCGATATACTGGACAGAGCGCATACTGGAAAAGGGTGCGCCTGGCTGCGGACGGTCTTCTTCTTTTACTTTTTGTAGCATTTCCCCCAATCAATAGCTATAACCGAGTATTTGAGCTGTCTTGTTTCTCGCAATTTGGACCTGCAGCGCGCATAGCACCAACCCGAACGAAAGCATTTTGGCGTCCAAAAGGTAAGCACACTGAAAGTAACGACACGCCCCTCGATCCTTGAGCACCGGCCTCCAGCTGGTTTCCCTGGCTTCCGTGGTTTCTACATGTACCTGGCTTTTTTTCTTTCCTGCAGCTCCTTCCGCACCGTTGGCAATTCTTGTCTCACTTTTTTTGTTGACCAATTACCCAATCCAGACGTCGCCTGCATTTCGATCTCGACAGCGACTGGTGGCACATTCCGCTGCGCGCCGCCCTCACACCGACTTCCACGACCGAGCCGAGCCTCGTCCTCTCGCAAGAGAATTCTTCGGCCCGTTCCCATCATCCAGGGCACAGCTTGTCGGAGGAAAAGAGACTGGTCGTCGGGAGTTCTTGAAGAACACGGGCTGCGCTTTTGCTTGCTTGGCAACTTTCACCGACGCCCGCCTCCGCTCCCTCCACTAGCACACGGGATTCGCCCGCCGCCTTATGCTGCGCAATTGGACGGGTGTTTTGCCGAGAGAGATACGCGCATTCTACGCCAGACTTTAACGACGAGTTTAGAGAGACGCGGCCATGGCGGACAAGGATCACAGAGAGTACGAAGAGGGCGAAGGGTCGCTCGACCCGGAGCTGCTGTACACTAAGGAGTACTGCATTGGTTGGTTGCCCTCAATAACATGGGCCCTGCCAAGGCCCATGTGGGAGCGCTTGCTAACGGACGTTGATTCCCAGGCGGAGGTAGCTTTGGCAAGGTCTACAAGGGGTGAGGTGCCCCTCCAAGCTTCCCAGTTCCAGTCTGGACGACGTTACTAACATTCTGCCTCAAGGGTTGACAAGCGAACAGGCCATGCCGTGGCGATCAAAGTCATAGACATCGAGAGCGCAGAAGACGAAGTCGAGGACATTATTCAGGAGATCGCTATCCTTTCCGAGCTACAGTCGCCATATGTCACCAAATACTATGGCTCCTACGCCAAGGGGGCCGAGTTATGGATCGTCATGGAGTTCTGCTCTGGGGGTAGCTGCGCCGACTTGATGAAACCCGGCCTGATTGGAGAGGACTATATCGCCATCATCGTGCGGGAGTTGCTCCTCGGGTTGGACTATCTGCACTCGGACAAGAAGCTGCATCGCGACGTTAAAGGTAGGATTTGTCTTGGTTTGTCTGATCCGATGTTCTTGGTGCTAACGTATGGTAGCTGCGAATGTTCTCCTCTCGGCCAATGGGCAGGTCAAGCTCGCGGATTTCGGCGTCTCTGGCCAGCTCTCGGCGACCATGACGAAGAAGAACACATTCGTTGGGACACCATTCTGGATGGCACCCGAGGTGATTAAGCAGAGTGGCTACGACCATAAAGCAGACATCTGGTCATTGGGTATTACAGCCCTTGAATTGGCCAACGGGGAGCCGCCATATGCCGACATCCATCCGATGAAGGTTCTGTTCCTGATCCCGAAGAACCCCCCTCCACGACTCGATGGAAATTTTACCAAGGCTTTCAAGGATTTCATCGAGTTGTGTCTTCAGCGGGATCCCAAGGATCGACCATCGGCAAAGGAGCTGCTCAAGCATCCGTTCATTAGGCGCGCCAAGAAAACGACTTACCTTACCGAGCTCATTGAGAGGCACAGCCGATGGAGTGCCACACACAAGCAAGAAGATGAGGAGAATATGGAAAGCGACGAGGGGTACGTCGAGAATCGCAACCCTATCAACGAGGACATGTGGGACTTTGGCACGGTGAGACTAGTTAGCGACCGCGGCGGCCTTGTCAACAGGCCCGGCTTGTTGAATCCCATGGACGAATCTGCGACGAACGCGAGATCCTTGAGGGCAAACGAGCCCCAAAGCGACTACGGCGAGAGGAGGAGGGAGCCCAGCCCAGCAAAGCACGCGATAGACCCCAGAGACACGCTGAAGCCGCAAGGTGGAGGAGGTAATGGGGCCGGAACTTCGAGGCAAGCTTCGCCTCAAAGGAGGCCGGTACCCGCACAGGCCATGTCACCGCCATCTCCAGCGAAGGTGCCTCTTCCAGGATCGCCCAGTAAATACCACGTTCGGGATCCGGAGACACCACGTGCGTCGTTGGCTAAGCCCATGCCCGCTCTTCCAGTAGGAAACTCTCCAGATTACGATCGGGTGCTGCAGGAGCAGCTCCAAAGGGATATGAGTGGAATGAACTTGGGCTCGGCAATTCAGAGCCAGACTCCACTGCATCTTGGGCAACAACTCCCACAGTCCAGACAAGTATCTGCGTCAAAGATCCCACCCATGAAAATACCAGAGATACCGCCATTTCGGAGAGTATCACAGCAGCAGCCGCTGCAGAGGACAACAAACCAGGTACAACCGCAACCGCAACTGCAGCCTCTTCGGAGCAAAGCATCACAGCAGTCGCTGTACAACAGCAACAATAACCAGCCAGCACCGAACCAGTTTTATCAACAGCAGCAACAGTACCCCTCACAGCCTCCGCAAATTCCGCCGCACAAAACCAACTACGTCAGCTCCGGGCTGCCCCCTCTACCATCGAAGGAACTTCCGCGAAATTCCGCATGGGCTAGCCAGTCCTCGTCTGCGTCATCGACCCCTGAGCCGGGCGGAGGCGGTACGGCGGCGCCGTTCGCCTTCCCCCCGCCGGCGCCTTCGAACCCCAGTGGGGACCTTGATGCGCTCAACGATGTTATCTTCCCCGCGCTGGAAGAGGCGCTCAAGCGGCGCCAAATACATCTCCAGCAACTGTACCGGCCGGAACCAGGGTTCCCGGTTGCCCCGCCAACGCCTGGACAGCAAAGGGCTGAAGCGGCCCACGAAAAGATCCGCAAACTCGTGTACAAGCTTGCACATGTATGCAAGGAGATCGACCACTACGACAAGGCAGAGCCTGTAGGCATGGGCAAAGATGTCGGGGCCTTCCTGGAGGGGTTGCTGGAAGAGATACTTGTCAGGGTTGAGCCGCTGGACGAAGAAGAAGAGGCAACATAGGGGCGTGTGCTTCGAGTGGTGTCGCGGTGTTGTTATTTATGTTCATGATAGACATGATGGGAATGAAGTTTATGATGATATTTCCAACTGAGAACGATCGCGCAGAGTGAACCCCAATCCCGGAATAGCTTCAACTAGCCTATTTGCGCTCGGGCCATGTCTGTGGTGGTTGTCAGGAATCCAGCTACCAGAGCAGTTTGAAGAATAGCCGACACAGAGTACCCTATCACAGATTGGCCATGATCCCCCTCCCCTCTCTCGATGGCTGGCTCTGACACTCACCGGCTACACCCGGCCTGATCCTGCAAGCAACTACCAGCCGAGGAATCACAGAGGCGAGCATTGACGGGATAATGTCAATTGCTATCTAAATACGAAACTAAGACAGGCAAGATTTTACGATATGAGCGGCCTCCTTGAGGGAGATATAATCCCGAAATAGCGTCAAGTAGGCTCTTTCCCGATCATTGTGCTCGCCACTTCTCTCCCACTTCTCGCGAGTGAAGCAGTTATAATACTCGATAAAAACACGCTGCTGCGGAATTATCTGTGTCTCGTTGCTTAAGGTCTTTGCTCTTTGCTGCAGAAACAAGTTCTTTGGGCTCATTTGCTTCTGTCATCTCTGGACATGGCCGAACACGCAGCGATTACGGGGAAGGCACACAGCTGAGACTTATGTTTTGGTCGTGCAGGTAATCGGGATTTGCCTCTATTTTCGCAAAGATATCATGTGCTGTGAATGCCTTTGCGTGCTGGTTGCGGTCGCTGTGGTTGACGTGATTGCTAAAACTTGAGGTTTGTGCGCTGCGGTGCTCGTTGTTGCGGTCGCGATAGCTTCATATTTGGGAGGTTAGTTTGCTTAATACCCACGCACGGTCGCAGTTGCGGTCGGGGCGGCTGCCTCACGATAGCGTCAATCGTTTGCTTGTGTTGCGCTTTTGCAGCCCTGGGGCAAGTGCTGCCACAAGGAGAACGTCAGAGCTCAGGTATCGGCAGCCTAACACACCAAGCTTGGAGCCTCCCTGCCTTGGTAAGCCCCATTCTCAGATGAAGCCCTACGATGGCCTTAAGACGGAAACCCGTTAAATGGTAAGATCACTAGTCATTCAATCGTGGACAGACTGAGATATTAGACTCATTGTGCCAGGGCTAGGCTGGTCGGGGTCTGATCGACAAGAAGGGACTGGGGGCCACTAGCTGGAAAGCTTCAGGTTTATATGGCCATGGATGTCGAGGGAAAAGGCCCCTTTTGGTGGAATATAGTCTGGATTAAATACTTAGGTTAGAACTCCGGGCAGGAGGAATTGAGAGGTGTCACTTACATCTGCTCCTGCCGAATGGAATAAGGTAGAGAAGACCACCACTGTAGGGACCTTATGGGTTAGAGATGCTCCAGCCTTCGTTAAGAAGATTTGGTCTGAGATTGTTGCCTTCGAGCCATGACAGGTACCTGGGTGAGGATGTCAGTTCCTACAGCCTAGTGAAGGCGTGGAGGCCATATAGTCAGGAAAGCCAACAAGCCAACAGCAACAATGTCAAATACCACATCAAGATTGTTTACGGATACGAGAACTCAAGGCTTGTACCACAGAGGGTTAAATGATGTAAGCATGGCGCGGTGGGCAGGTTGACGGTTCGATTGTATTTGTTGCGTGCCTCCTTCCAGGTTGTTGCCGCCGTCCACCTTCGTGTGTCAATGAGGCGGTTCGTACCTAAGATAACGTAACTGCCTCTCACGACGCGAAACAGTTCGTCGTCGCAGTTCGGCGGGGCGTCTGGTGGCAGTTGGCTGTCGCGATCCAACGAATCGGTTCGTTGCTGTGGTCAACCTTTGAGCGTCAATTAGGCGGTTCGTTACATGGCACAGCTTGCTATCGCGGTCCAGCAATGCAGTCGACAGATGGTCTGACTTCATCACGAGAAGGTAGTAGGTTGCCGAGAGCTTCTTGAGTGAGAATGGTAGGTCTAGCTGAAGGCATGCTGCCAACCTACGTAGCTGGCGCACTCGCCATATCGTGGGCGGAGTTGAACACGCAGTTGAAGGCAGCTCCTATCACCCATTCCGAAAAGGCTGGTATCTAGCCAGCGATGGTGATGCTGACAGGACAGAAAGAGTATGAGCCATGGTACGGAGCTTGGGTGGCAGAGTTCGATATTAGCAGTGTGGGCGATGCCACCCTGAAGACGGCAGACACTTCTGAAGCGCTCGTGTTGGCGATATTGGGCTTGGAGTTCGAGGGAGGATAGCAAACTGTATTAGCCAGTGAGGAGATAGCCGATTGCCCAAACATGCGACGAGCCTAATGAAACGCAGCTAGGTAGGTGGCAGTTTCCTACTGACGGCGTAGCCATAGCCATGATTGCAGTTGTCGGTTTCTGGACGATGGGGTAGCGAGCAACTGTTTCCGTTCAGGGCACAAGCTGAGGCTGTTGAGAACTTGATGAGCGGAAAGTGCCAGGCTGGGGAATCGTAAGGCCCGCCAGCAGCCCTCGTATCTCCAAAGTGTACTTGTCAGCAGGGTGGCGATACCAGGCTCAGGCGAAGATTGGCTATTCCAGGCCTCTAAATAAATCCAAAGCATGCCTGAAATTACAAAAAGGTCCATAGACAGTGAGGGACAGGACAGGCAGGATCGCTCCGACAGCCAAGTTTATTACTTGGACAGATGAGAAGATGGACTGGACGTATATTTAATCTGACCATCTTCCCATATTCTCTTATCCTAATCTGACGTCAGTGACATTTCCTCTTAGCATTTAGAGTCAGATGTAAGAACAACTCACCAGTGAGGTTAACCTCGGGAAAGAGCCAGAGCTCTCCATGCTTATCAAGGGAGGGGGGCTTCTGACTTTAAAATGACAAAGCATTTGGCGCAAATAGATGCTCAGCTCGGGAACCGTCAAGATTGACAAATGCGCGCCAGAGTTTGAGGAGAAACCGGCGAGAATGAGCGAGATATAGCCGAGGGGGAGAAGATCGGATGGAGCAGACGACAAACAGTCGAATAACGACCGCTCATACTCGAATAAGCGTCGCCCGGCTTCGTTATTCGCGTACGGTTTCGTCCGAAGGTGTTGCTGCCCTCTGGGAAAGAGTCGTGCTCGTTATTCGAGGAGGGTTTCGTCCGATGGTGTCGCCACGCGCTGGGCAGGAGCTGTGCTCGTTATTCGCCTAGGACTTGTTGAGTGCAGGTGCGTATAAGGGGCAGGAATGGTTGCGCGCTTGCTTCGATGTTGCGTGAGTTACTCTGAGTTTGTTTGTTGCCTCTGCGGCCAGCGTGAGGTGTCATGAGCGGGTGTTATCCGCTGCAGATGGTATCCTTGCTCGCTAAAGCGGAAGAGGAAGAAAGAAATACCGTTGTAAGGGAAACTCATAAAGCCGCTTCCGTCTTGAGACAGTCGGTCATTCCTGATCTCAGCTTTCATTGTTCGGGAGTACAAATCTGGGGGAAGGCCCATGGCGCTCTGGATGCCCCACGAGGGGTAGTAGCATTCGCAGAGCGGAGGGGGCTCTAGGGCAGCTCGCCACGAGGGGTTGTGTGTGGTGTGGTGATACCGGTGAAGTTTATCAGGGCCCCTGCGTACTGTAAGCTGTCAGTTCTGAAACGCGTTTTGCTTTGTCTGAGTTTGTTTTATCTTCTGGGTTGTGAGAGTGCGGCTATTTTGCTCATTTTGGGAGGGCTGCCTCACGACCCAGGTGGAAGGTGTGACTGATGGCGGCGTGGCGGAGAGGCGGGATGTAATCTGGGGAGGAGACTTCAGATCTTGGGGTTCAGTGTGACGACCTACGTGCTGTCAAGCTTTGTGCTGTGTTCTCGTACTCTGGCGTCGGAAAATCTCGCAATGCCTTCATCTCGCGAGATACGTTTCGTTGTGGCGGGTTTCGTGAATAGTTTGCTCTGTTGAGGTTTCGAGGCATGAGCGGCTGTACCTTCCAAGCTAAAGGCCAGGCGCTGCTAGCGGATACCCGTGAGAGGGGCATGACTCACCTTTGCGTGTTGGTCACCTTGGAAAGGGTGCCATCGAGCTGAAATTAACAACGTGTAAATCTCGTGACGTAACCACCTCTCCAAGGCATGCAGACCTCCTTGCGAGAGGGCCGCTTCCACGACATTCTGGAAGGAGGTAGAGTATTGCTGTGTGACAATGTTCCTGGGAAAGAGCACTTCTCTGAAAGCACACGCATCAGGGGCATAAGGCTGGATCAGATGTGCGGCCTTGTGTTACGCCTTAGCTCATGGATCTCCAGCAACACAAAGCACCACTCGGGACCAACATGATTTAAATAAAGATCTTGATATTATCGCCCTAACGAAGGTGTGGCCTCCTGTCCACTCTATCCGTGACAGCAAGCCCAAAAGTCTAGGTAGGTATTCGCGCTCTGACATGTCTGAACTCGTAGCATCGTGTATCTCGTAACCGTCCAGTTAGACGACCGGGCCTAAGCAAGGACAAACAGAGTTCATCACAAGGAACTTGCCATCAGCTCTGTCGGTTTGATCGTGAAGTCCTGCGGGATACATTCTGTGAACTCAGTCGAATACAACGCATCAGACGTCCAGTTTGGGTTCTGCCATTTGGTGTTTGTGCATTCCAGGTTGACATTGCCAGTCCCCATTGCCTCAAAGCTTGTCCTGTACATCTAGTTAGTGCCATATCCGCTAGAGTAGAGTCTGAGGGGGGGTAGCATACGGTGTTGTATCTTTCGGACAGCTCCATTTCTGCTGGAGGTCTACTCGCCCTGACGACTTATCGAACTGGAAAGAGGCCTCGGTATCGTCTGGGCCAGTACATTGGAACCACATGTTACCATAGAAAAAGTCCATCATTTGTGTACTGTAGGCTGAGCATGCTAGCGCGTGGGGGAGTGCTGGGTTGGTCAGATTGAAGTCGACGGTGCCGGAAGCGATGCGGTGGCTGGGAAAACTGTAAATCACAGAGCTCCGGTAATGGAACCCATTTATCGACCAAGTGAGCGCCATCGATGCATCACCACATGTTGTAGTTTGCTGTTCAGAAATTTGCCTGTCGGTACTGGTCGGGGCAGAAGAGGCAAGGGCCCCAAATAGGAGGGATGCAAGATATTTGGACATTTTGATGTCGTCTTCAAAGATGTAAATTTGGTTAGGGATACGATATTTCGTTCGGTAAGTCGTTGGCAAAGACAATATTGGTGAGTGATCTGGGGAAAGCTGAAGTTATGATCGGGCACTGGCAACCTCTTATATGCTCACAGCAGCTTCAGCTCTTCGTCAGTAACGTTGCTATCCGAATCGCCGTGTGCCAACTGCCAACTGGTAGGCTGGTAGGCAGCACTTTCGGTCAACAGACCCGGGACACAGGTGACGTCTAGAGAGGTTGCGTCTCGTATCCAGACAAGGCAAGGCGGAGCTGTGGGGGCACTGGTCGACGGATCTTGTTCCTGGCCCGGATACACGACTTTTGCCTATTTGCGTATCCGTACTAACAACAGCTCGTCCTCGCTAACCGCGGGCTGCCGCCCGCGCTCCGCTGGAGGGCTGCGGGGCTAAAGAAAACCTTTCGTATCCTGCGCCGAGGGCGAGGCACATCCGGTATAGGATTTGGTGTTGGCATCCCGAAGGAGTTTTGTCTCTCTAAACGGGACCGCGACACACCCAGCACGGCACACCACGGAAGACCGCTACCGCAAAGGGAATTCGGCATATTCGGGTATCAACAGCTAAGTTTGTGCGACGCGAGATTCTTGGTCACGGTATCGAGCTTCTGCAACTCTTCACCGCCTGGCGCTCGGCGGCAAGCTCTGCGTTCCATGGAGCCCAACCCTCCAGGCCTCCAGGGAACACAGGGCGATATTGCTGATGTTTATTTCTCCGCAGATCACGTCTTCTCGTCTCGCTCGGCGGAGAGTAACTGGCTCCGATCGCTCGCGGTCCTGTTAGAATGCCACTCGCTGTCTCATCCTCATAATGGTGGCATGTCTCGAGGTTGTACGGAAACACCAGCCACCCGAACTGTCACATCCAGGCCGTAGCCGGGGCTTGCCGCAAGTTGCACCGTTGAACACACCGCCGGGGTAACAGACACCGATGCCGCTTCGCCACTGCTGCGGACCGGAAACGGCAGCCCGCTGGCGATCGAGCTGTTGCCCCTGCAGCTTTGCGTCGGCCCAGCATGCAGGGAGCCGCGTCCCTTGACGAGAAAAACTCAACGATATCGGGAAAGCAAAAGCGGGGAAACATCACGAAAGCATTGGATGGGGGAGAAAATCGGCTTGTATGGACTCAAATATCCTCTGCGGTGAAAGTCCTCGAAAAATCGAGTCCTCTTCCGTCTCGTCCTCCACGAGAACGCTGACGAGGGGCTGGTTATGGTACTTGGCGTTGTCTCAACAGCCTCAAAGCAGATCAACCAGCTTTGACCCGATGTAGTCGATGTTGACACCCCATCTCTGGGCAGGGCACTGGAGATAAAGCTTTCCATCGGCAAGTTCCACTTCGCAGTACGACGAATCCTTGTCCTTCAGCTTGTCGACAATACGGAACACAAACTCGAGCTCGGGCACCGCCTCCAAAAATCCCTCCTGGAGAAGATCATCTTCGCCGAACTTCTGGTACTTCATCTGATATGCCAGGGCCTCAAAGTATTTGAGGGTAAAGCTTCCGAGGCAGGTCTCCCAGTCCTCGCGGAGATCGCTACCCTTGACCTTCCCGGCTGCAGATAGCTTGGCAAAGGTGTCCTCGAAGTCTGTGATAAACGTCAGCTAACCGCGTCCATATCAGGCATGTCTCTGTCTCGGGCGCATGTGCTCTTGTGCCTAGTCTCAACTCCCGAGACAGCTGAAAAGGGGGAGAAACTGAAACGGGCTCGGATTGGCACATACTAGGGTTGAGCTTGATCTCGTCATCAGACTTGCCGAGAAGCTCGGCAAGCGCATGCTGAGTGTCCTTGATCGTGGGCTCGTAGTCGCCCCTGATGCTGAGGCGCGCCGAGAAGCTGATTGGCTTTTCGGTGGGGGCCTTGTTGAGGGCAGGAAGGAGGTTTTGCTCCTGAAGGCAGTAATCGATGTTCACACCGAGGTTCGTCGGGTTGAAGACCATCCTCAGCTTCCCATCCTGCACGTCGGCGCCGCTATATGAGAAGCGCGAGGGCTCAACCTCGTCGGCCGCCAAGGTGAGAACCTTGGCGTGTGCGATCTCGTTGACCTCAGCGGCAAGCGAGTCATACCTACCGGTGAGATACTTCAACTGGTAGATGGCGCCCTCGACATATCTAGAAATATGTGAGAACGTTGCAAAAAGGATGTTGATGGCGACCTTAGACTTACGACTTGATACAGCTTCCTAGCGACTCCTTGGCATAGCCGTCGTTATGATAGGGCCAAATGGCGTTGGGGGTCACCTCAACAGTCCATGTCTCGCCGAGGACCTCAGACAATTGCTTCTCAAGGTCGGCCTTGTTGTTATCCCACTCATCTCTCACGTTCTTGCGCAGGGCAAGCGAGAGCTTCTCGGCAGGCGGAAGGAGAACCATGATGAGATTGATTGCCGGTCTGTTTGAGGGTCAGAGTGAAGGGGGTATGTCGAGAGGGTGAGGTGAGATGATGGAGATGTTTTGTTCTCATCATGACCAGGCTCGTCTCTTTATACCTTACTCGGATAGCCCGGTGTGGACTCCCAGCACGCATCTCGCGCGGTCCCTCCCCACGACGCGATCCGGTCTTCTCGACAGTGTCGCTTTTCGAAACACCATCCTGGGCAGCAGCGGTAAGTTCGCTTAAGTCGTCCTCAAATGAGTCAACCGGCATGAAGAACCAGCCAGCCAAGTGTGTTGTCTGGAGCTAGATGTCGGCCGTGCAGGCGCCTTCATTTTCTCAGTGCGTGCACTCACCGCAGTTGTGGTTGAAGCTGAACAGCTCGTTTCCGCACATGTCGAAACAGCATCCCAGAAGCGAGCGGGGGTGCTGCAGTGTGGGGAGCTAGTAAAAGATGGCGTTAGGCACTGGCGAGACTGGGCAGGCGCAGCCAGATCACAGTGGATCATACCCTGCCAGGCGCGCTGTGGGACTAGTCAAACCCGGCTGGGGACCCCAGCATCGGAACGCCCCAGGGAAGCCTCAACCGTGGAGCAACTGCCTTAGGTAATGTCAAACGGCGGGGGGAGTGAGGCCTCTTGATCTTCTTGCCCGCCATCGCCTACCCCTCAATCAAAATAAACCATGTAAAGGCAACACCGCGACTCGTGCTGGTGGCTTGTTTTGGATCCTGATCCAGGGGCTTGCATCAC
>Ga0247780_1000185_pt1 | contig 62467 bp, 63 predicted proteins | sample UWRJL079202R5_FD_179927 | JGI IMG/M metagenome (GOLD analysis project Ga0247780, IMG submission 179927) | Plant litter microbial communities from Arlington Agricultural Research Station in Wisconsin, United States - UWRJ-L079-202R-5 | ecosystem: Environmental > Terrestrial > Plant litter >...
ATTGGAGCCATTCGCGGAAGTAGCCGGCTTGGCAATAGGGGACCCTGTAGGCCAGAGATTCTCTTCCACAGAACAACAACAATACACAACAATCACCACAATTGGCCATGAGTGCTAGATTCTGACATTACCAATACCTGTCCACGAACTCTCCACCCTCTTGCACCTATTCCTCCGGAATGCTCTAATTGATGTCGAAACCATACCGCCCGACGTGATTGTGTACAACAAGGGCATTTCTGGATGAGCCGCTTAGACTGCGTCGACTGACTCGTCCGACGCCGATTTGGAAACCTGTCGTTGGGAACGCTAGTAGGGCACTGCGGCCAACCCCAACTCGTGTTTACGAACGTACGATTTGATCTTCGACGCCCTGGGCGATCCAGATGGGTGGCACATGTTTCACTTCACAGATTTCTCCTCGGATTCGAAGAGATGTGCCACTCCCGAACAGCACCCGTCACTGGCCGCTCCCAACACACAGGAAGAGGGAAACAGGATGCAAGCGTCACTATCGTGGCCAATCTCCGTCCACCTTGAACCTTTGGGACGTCGGGGAGCTTCGGAGCTGTCGGAGCAACCCGATTAGCTAATCCGTCGCGATATAGGCCTCTGCGGCACGGACTTGGCGAAGGTTGGGGACGTCACGGAACTCTCGATCGGGGATCGCGGACAGCCCATTCCTTCAAAGCGACTCGGATATCAGGCCTGCTCGGAAGTGTTATCGTTACATAAACTGCTGGAAATGCAGGAACAAGACCTCAACAGCCCGTTTGTTTTAGAGAGCGTACACCCCACGCAACGGCACCGAAAGATAGGTCTGGCATGTAATCCATGTCGCGTACGAAAGACGGGCTGCGATGGCCGCAAGCCAGTGTGCACTGCTTGTGTCTTGAGAGGGTGGGACGAGAGGTGTTAGTGGCAAGACAGTGTGATGCCGGCATCTTCTGCACTGTATGATCTGCCAGCACGCCGTCCAGACGCCTTTGGCGTTGTAGATGCCGGATGTATCGGCAGCTCGGAGGCTTTGTTATCGCAGCGCTGGCCTAAATTCTATTTCCAGCTCACTCGTTGATCTTGACAGGCGTCTCTAACGGTTGGAGAGTTTTGGGTCGCACTGTCTGGAAGCACCGGATTCGTGTATGTGACACGTCTTTTTTTTCCCCGCCCTCACACCGATCCACCCGGAATGAACCGCTCGTGTAACCTTTGCCTAACCATCCTACTCTGCAGTTGCTCGCAGGGACTTAAAAGCCTATCCCCACGAGGTGCAGTCCGACAACACCGACAGGGGCGATGCTGCTGTGCCGCAGCACCACGAGACAGTGATTGATCTGGAGCCGTCCAAAACATTCATGCACCATGCCGTTAGTATGGTGGACCCGGAGACCAAACCGTCAGGGCCGAGACAGGAAGGCTCTTTGCCGACAGGAGTATTGCCTGGCTTTTTTGGGTTCCACGTGGAAATGCAGGAACAGCCAGTGAGCGAGTTTGACCGCCAGTCCGTTGTTCTTCCTCTCCAACAATTCGCGGACGAGCTTCTCCAAGGGTATTGGCTACATATCCACACCATCTACCCTGTTCTACATTGACCGAAATTCATGGCCGAGTATGCTGGGCTATGGGACCCGGCCGTCATCCCGGACAATATTTCCAGCGGCGACCGCGTATTCGAAGACGTCGTTTTCCATGCCACCCTGAACATGGTGCTTGCGCTCGGCTGCCGGATCAACAAGTCACTGAGTCTCGCGCAAAGGCAGTACCAGGCAAATGAGTTCTACAGGAGATCACAGAAGCTCGTCTCGATTGAGACACTCGACACCTTCCCATTGTCTGTCGTCCAACTCCTCTTGTTACGCAGCCTTTAAATTTACTACGCAAGTATGGCTGATCGTTGTTGGATCATGATTGGCGCAGCCTTTCGCGTGGCCATGGCCCTAGGACTCCATACCAACCAGTCAGGCAAGGCGTATAGCCAACTGGAACGAGAGATGAGGCTGAGAGTGTGGTACCCTGGTGTTTTCATCTTTGACTAGTAGGTCTAAGAATGGGCCACGTTCCTCCCAGCAAGCTAACCACGATTCGAGACCTTCTCGACCGCATTTGGCCGGCCCAATATGATGTATAAGCAAGCGACTGCTCCGCCTCTGCCGCAGGGTATCGACGATGAGCACTTGTCGGCGACTGAAGAGGGCCAGCAGCCTGACAACCTACCTTCACGGCTGAACTTTAGCATGTATTGGGTAAAGATTGTTTCCATTCTCGAGGATATCCGAGCAATGCGCCAGACAGTGCGATCGAATCACAAGGCTCATTCGACAAGCAACGGTCCCTCCCTAGGCCCCGACCCGAGTGATATCCTCCGTATCAACTCACGAATCGAGGATCTCATTGAGGGAGCACCGGCTCATATCCGTATCGACGCGGATAAAACAGGTTTAAATGAAGCACAGGCTGCGGTGTTTCGATATCAGGGGCGAGCTCCGTCAGCCTCGTATCTGGCGGCTGCAGCTAAACACCGTCAGGGTACTCTTGCTAGAATACTGCTCCTTCGGCCGTCTCTTCTTGCTGAAGCCGAACGGCTTTCCTCGGTGACACCGCGGCCAAATACGACGTCCGCCGGGAAGCTCGAAGAAAGATTCCAAAGAGAACTTTGTGACATGTGCATATCTACCGCGTATTCGGTATTGGAGGAAATGGATGAGCACCTCGGTACCATCTTCAAATATCAGGGTTGGTATGCGCCGCAGCGTATGTGTTCGCGCAACCCCCGGCATCGGTCCGTGGGATCGTTCGTGCCGGAGACGATGTCGATGGAAGGTCTCGACGATGCCTAGATTCGGACCATGCGAATGAATCATGGATGCCGATGCAGAACTTTGGAAAAAATGACTAGATGCAGCGCTTTCCCTCTAGTTAGATTGAACCCACGGTTAAGAAATATACAACGGCGAAGGGCGCAAGTTGCACAAGATGTCTGTTTGGAAACACCGCTTCATCAATTTCAGTTCAATGCTACCCGTACACCCGGTTCGCCCAAAAAACGAGCATGCCATGATTGATCCCTCGCCCCGGAAATAATACACACCAAACCGCGACCATTACACCCCTCATACCCCCGGCGCATTCGTCTCCACCCCTTTATACCCCCTCGACGCCTCGAGCTTCTCCCACGGTGCGAATACATTCCCCTTCGTCCTCGCCAACGTCTCCCTCAGCTCAGGGTAATGCCTCGCCAACACATCCTTCATCCCCGTATTCTGAACCCACCGGAACCCAGCCTTAGTGTACGTCTTCTCGTCCCAGCTCCCGGCAATGAACCGGTCTGCCTTCAACCGCCTTGACGCCATGAGAATAAACACCCTAAACGCAGTCTCACTGAACCCAAACCCGGGAATCACCGGCTCGGAATGAGACCCAACAAGCGCGTCAACCAGCTCCAGTCGTCCGTCATACGCCTCAGACAGGTCCTTTGCAAGCGTCTCATTCCCCCCTGTTAGTTCGAGGAAGGTCTTTGGCACGGAGAGGCGCAGAAGTCGGCGGAACTCGCAGTACCGCGGGACGCCGCGCTCCCGGTCGCGGAGGATGTCGACGGTGCCGAGGTCACGAGTTTGGCCGTCGGGGGTGCGAAGGTTGCGCAAGAAGGAGGGGTAGTTGTTGTTGGTGATGGCGCCGGGGTAGTTGATTCCGAAGGAGTAGAAGATGTCTGGGAAGGCTAGGGGCTTACCGCCATTCCCAGTTGACGGAGACAGGGGGTCCCTCGCATGCGTGAAAGTCAACGACTCCACCGGCAGCGTAGTTTGGTGCGCTCCCGTCCCAGCAGAGAAGAATGCAATATTATCCGGCATAAGGGAATGCATGCGATACACAGAGACGAACTCCTCAGTCAGCGCGTACGGCGCGCCGTCGGACGTGGCGCCACTGCCGGGGATTCCACTGATGATTTCGCTGGTCTTGGAGAGCCGGCCGAGGTGCTTCGTGAGAGTCTCGCCGGCGATGCCCCACCAGTTGGCGGACATGCCGGTTTGGAGGGCGGGGTGGGCGAGGATCGCGGGGGTCCATTCGATGGTGTGGATTTTGGCCATGAGGGCGCAGTTGACGAGGCGAGACTTGTCGAAGATTTGATCGCTGGGGAGGGGGGTTAGCTGGGTTTCCGCCAGGGGAAGAGGGGAAAGGGTGAAGGGGAAGAAAGTAGGGGTAGGGAGGGGGGAAGGAAAGGGGGTTCGTACCCGCTCATATCGGGGTATTCCTCGCGCAGCTTGTCGCAGATGGCGTTGTGCTCGCGCGCAAACAAGGTGTGCAGCATCTCCATGCCAGTCCACCAGTTGTTGTTGAAGCCCGTCAGGACGTTTCCGTGGGCATCGCGCGGGAGGAAGGCCTCGTTCCCGCTCTCGTCGAGGGTCAGCTTCCCGTCGGGGTGCTTACTGCGCAGGCTTTGGGTGATGGCTTCGCTGGAGCCGTAGATCTGCGAGCCGTCCCACCATGCGGTGTTTTCGTTGCGGTATCCAGGGCATTTCATGTCGCTTTGGTCGAGGACGTCGTCGGGCTTGGTGCGATGTAGGTCCATCTTGCCGTGGGGCCAGGGATGGCCTTCAGGCGGAATAGGGACCTCCAGCTTCGCGTCGCTCTTGGGGGGTGTCAGTTCTGCTGGTGCAAACAGAGGAGGGGGACTCACCTGCTGGTGGTTGAACCAGTCATGAATCTGGAATTGGATCCATGCCGCAGCAAGCAAGTTCAACGTCGTCGCGGGGATGAATCCCCCTTCCTTGCGCGCCATGAACCTATCGCTGATCATGCGCGGGTTGGGCGTCATGAGTTCCTCTTCCGTGGGCTTGCCGGTGAACTCGCGTGGGAAGTTTCGGCCGAATCGCATCGCGGTGCAGCCCATGAGCGGACGCTCCAGCGAGTTGAACTTGCCATCAGAGTGGCGCGCTCCGAGGTATCGCTCATCCGGGAGAGGGGTGTCTGTTGCGTTGCCCTGGGCTACCGGGGAGGCGTATCCGTCGTGGAGGTTGAACTGGCGCAGCTCAAGGCGGAGGATGGCGAGATTGAAGGCGCCGAGGAAGCCGGGGAGTTTGTACCAGGGGACGACTTTGTTGACGAGACGGAAGAGATTGATTCCGAGGTGCTCTCCGAAGTTGGGCTGGAAGGGCTCGAAGGGGTGGTCTTTGGCATGCAGCTCGTCGTCTTGCGACAGTTTTGAGAGGGCCATGATGCCTTTCAGGGAGGATTATCTGGTGTTTTGTCTCACAGTCCAGTGCTTAAAGTGAGTAATATCGGTATTCCGGGACATACAGCAACCTGCAATGCAAGACGTTCAATTTCGGTGGGAAGCGAAGGGAGGAGGAAAGCCCCTGAGACTCACGGTCCGGGGTGCAGGCACCCTTATACACACATCTTAGCAATCCCTCTGCATCCTGTCATATATTGTGGCCTCAGAGCTGAAGCTGACAGGAGGTCCCAATTGCTGGTTTCATCCTGGCCAAGACGTCTGGCGCACGCAATGGCGGTAGGCATTGGGTAGGGCTGACATGGACTACTCATCCTTCCGGCGTCTGCCAAGGCTCACCGATGGTGTGGCTCTGGGCAGCCGGGGTGGTAGCAAGACCAAGACTCGCGCGACAGTCTTGGATCTAGGTGGTGGATGCCAAATGCCATTGGTCAGGCTCCGAGCGTATGTAAGACCGAGCGCTCGTAAAGTTTGGACGGTGTGGGGCCAGGTCCTCGCTTCTGGCAGCTGATGGGACGCCAAAACAGCCCCAAATTACTCGCGGTTGCCGACTTCAGTTCGGTGCCTAATTCCAAATTTTGGAGGGGGTGTTTCCTCGTTGGGAGCTTTGAAGAACAAAATGGCGCGTTTTGCTGTTTGGGGGGGGGGTGGATAAGGTGCATGTGGCTTGCTGACCGGTTCCTGTCTGGGTTAAAAGGCTGCGTGCTCCCTCAGAGAGCTTGCTGATGACTGGTTGCACGATAATGTGCTGCGCCACGGAGAATCTTTGCTCGCTCGCAGCGTGGTTGACGGCCAATTAGCTGTTGACGCAACCGACTCTGCCATGGTTGTTTGATCAGATTGCTGACATGTTAGTAGTCAGACTGCAAGTCAATGTTGCCACCTAGCAATCTCAAATCACTGCGGCCCAACTACCAATTAAACTCCTGCTAACCTCCGCTCAACTATTTTGTAGTGTTGAGATATTTCCCCAGTTTGGCATTTATGATCAACCGCCCCATCAGATCAAGGCTTTGAGGCAGGCAGACGAAATTCCATCGCAACCGTCCCCTCGGCTCATGCTTCTTTGGCGGGCAACGTCAAGTCGCCCTCAATCACCTGCGACTTCCTGCCCTTTTTCTGGTGAGAAACACCGCCCAGTACCTATGCGTCCCGCCCCTCGCCGACCTTAAGGAAAATCTGCCAACCCTTGCGTTCAACCACGAAGTACCCACTGCAACGAGGCAGTGGCAGCCCGCCACTGCGCTGTCACTACCTAGTAGGCTTGTGATACGCGACAGTATCCCTACCGGGGCACCGCACAACTAAGAGCATGAACTATTAGGATACTTAAGGGATATACGTCTCTATCTCGACCCGAGAAGTGTTTTATCTTCAACTAAGACCACGGCAAAGGAGCTGTGGCCAACGAAGCTCGGTCCTTCTCTGGAAACCGCCGGTCGCTATAGAAGCTGAGGGGAGCTTAAAAAAGGTTGGCCAAGTTCTACTGCAGATTCCTCCAATTGCCCTTCTTACATCTGAATGAACATCGATCCAAGCTCATTGCCACTGAACTGAATTTCGGTCTACAGGTATATGTCCTGGTGAGGACATTATTAGTCTGTAGCTGGTGAAAGGTATGTTCACACCGCAGGGTAACGTGCCTGTAAAACCCAACGATTGCGCAACTTGGAGATCAACCTAAGCTCCTCCAGTGGAGAAATGCTTCGGTAAGCTCCTAAAAGACCTGGCCCCGAAGATTGACTGGATCCGGGCACGGCCATGTGTAGGTGGAAGTTTGAGCTGCATCCGAGCTTGAATCTTGCAAGGGACGCGGCGAGGATGAAGCAGAGGCTGGTTGTGCCTTGGGCGAAAGGAGCTCGACCGGCTTCTCTGTGGCCTGAATGTCATGAGTCGCAGAGTTCCCATCAATAAGTTGTAGCAGGCGGTGGCTGTTAGACGGCCGATAAAGCTCTACTAGGTCTCTCAAGCTGAGTTGGCCCCTATGCGGGGGAGCACAATGAAGGCGCCACAGCGATCGACCCGTGCGCCTCGAGCTGACTGGCAAGTCATCCCAATGCATTTCCGTCAAAATGGCATCTTCACTAAGTTGCCTCGTTCGCGTCGTGCGCTTCGTGCCATGAACGCCTTTCAGAAGCTGTAGCTCAGGCGGGATAGAGGTGAAGTAGTAAGCCCGCCCCTCGAGTGAATCTGTGCTGGGCTGGAGAGTGAAGGGGCATGTTAGTCCCAATTTTAGCCAGCGCTCTAAAATTGACCAGACCGTGTGTTTAGAAGCAGTGGTTGCCATCCCACAGAACACGTAGCTGTAGACGAAGTCGAGCCAAGTTAACGTCCAAGGAAATGTTGTACGGCCTTCCACACTAGCTTCTCTCCATTTTTGCACACATGACTGTAGAACTTGCGCGAAGTGCAACACATTGCTTTCACCGTTGACGACGCCGTAGACTGCAAATGCGAGAATAACCTCGATTCTGTTTTTATCCTCGGGGAAGCGGAGGTGATGTTCGATTTCCCACAACACGTAGTCGCTCAGGCCAAACCGCGCAGCAGCATTCAGAACGCTTGCGTCGCAGTGAGAGAGTTCAGATCCTTCGAGGAAGCCCATGCAGTATAGGCGCACCCACTTGTAGTCGGAAATCGATGGATGGATAGTGCTCCTCTCGGCTGCCACCTCTATGGCGTGCAGAGTAGAAAATGCCCTCGTAGTGGAACACGCACTCGTGCTGAGCAGCCACACCACGAAGCTGGTTCTTTCCCCGTCATACAGTGTAAACCGAGGCTTTCCGGGGTTTAATTCGGCCAAGACAATCTCCAAGATAGTTTCGGCGACCCTCGCTGTGGTCAAGTTCGGTTCTTTTCTTCTTCGTAGAATGCGCTGTAAGAGCTCCGGAATGCTCCTGTGGCTGAATCTCGCGAGTTGACGGTCCATAGCCAGGAGACCTCGACACCAAGTACTGATCAGAACATCGGTCTCTTTTTCTCTTTGGGAGACAACGGGCGGATTGCTAATCAGCGGCTCCGGTGTTTGGCAAGGGTTGAAAAGCGACGTTATCCCTCGTCGAGAAAGGCACTGGACCTCCCACCCGAAGTCGGGGTGTAAGCCGGGATGTGACGATGTGGTCCCTTCAATCGGAAGACCCAGCATTGTCAAAGCCATGGAGAGCAGCATCATCGCGTTATCACGATGATGACTAGGAATGGTGTCGAGAATACGACCGAAAAAGTCCTCGAGCTCTCTAGGGGCAGAGTTGACGATCTCTAGTAGGTGCGTTGTCGAAACGGCGTTTCCTCTGACGGCTAGTTCGTCCTCAAGCTGTTTTAGCAAGAGAACTAGCCATAAAAACACACCTTCAGCTTCCACCGTAATCCGCTTGATCAAATCTTGGGTCTTGTACTCTTCCCTTGCACGAAGAGCCCGGAAAAAAGGATTTCCGTTCAGTCTCTGAGTACACAGCTGTGTGATATCCTCCTTCGTCAGCCGATGTAGACGGATTCTCTGACGACTAGGAAAGACGCGCTCGATAGACAGATACTCTCGGCTGGAGACACATATTTTTATCGAAGAAGATGATGATTCGGACATAGTCTTGATCCTTTGGGCAAGATCCCAGTACGAGGTAGTAGCTTCGTCGAATTCGTCCAGCCCGTCAATGAAGAAGCAGATGCTATACCTTTCCCGGGCCTCGAGGGTGTTGGTGAGCTTCTCGAAGGCGCTAGAAATGTCATCTTCCGACAGCTGGACAACCGGGTTTGGGTTCATTTTGAGATCGGCCCACGTTGTGTCAGACGCCCAGTAACCGGGAAACAAAGTCTTGATGACGGCGGGCTTCTGCTGTACGACGTCGTAAAGCAGACTGCCGACGAGGCCTTTCCACGTTTTGTGACCGTCGCCACCCAGGCGCCAAATGAAGAAGCTCGCGAATATGAGCTCCTTTTCCCCAGCCCATGTACTGAGTAGATTTTTCGTTTCTCCGTGCGAAACCAGGAGTTTCATCAAAGTGGATTTTCCAGATCCTGGTTTGCCGGCAATGTGGAATACCCCGTCTCCTGAGGCCAACCATTTCGGAAGGCTCATTGCCAGGTCTTCTTCCATGGCTAGCAGCCGGTCGGAATCATGCAGGATCCACGAGAAGGTGCCTGCCTCTGTTTTGGCGACGGATTCGAACCTGTCTTTCGCGGCTGGATACCGTAGGTGTAGGCTCCGGACGAGGATGTCTTGCTTCACAGCCTCCATAGCCTGAAGCGACACGCCATTGACCGAATTCAGAACCTCCAAAAGCCTCTCAATTGGCGTGAAACGGCCTAGATGGTCTTTGAGGTCACGGAGTCTCCCTGCGAATGAATCGTAGTTCTTGAGGCTCTTATCGAGCCGTGATAGGATCTCGGCAACACCTGAGCTGTAGCAATTGTGTGAGAATCAAGGAGTCGGTAGCCTCAAACGGAGGGGATTGACCTACCTGGTGACAGAGGCCACATGCAACGACAGCCTGTTGGCGGATTGATCTAGTTGGCTGCGTAGTCGCGCCACCTCCGACTTCGTGACGAGAGTTTTGAAGAAGCCTTTTACCGCCGCCTTCAAGGACCCTTTCCGGCCCGCTTGACAGGCCGTTAGTATGGTATGCATCTGGCGTGCTGCTTGCGCACAGTTAGCCGCGGCCTCCTGTACTTTTCGATGGGATTCGGATCTCGGGATCTGCATGATCGCTTCGTTCAGATCGCGCTCGACGACGTCCCAATCCCCAAGCACCTTGAGCAGGCTCCCCGTTTCTCTGGTGTAGCCGCTGGTCGAGTCGTACAGTTCTGCGATTGTTCTTCCGCACTTGACCGCTGCATCGACGGCAGTGATTACATTGCAGGTAAAGCTGAAGGCGGTCAAGGGGTCCATATTCACAGGTAACTGGGTTGCTTGTATTCCGGGGAACCAATGCTCGCCGCTCCGGTCTGTTGGATCTGGACAGATGTTTGGGCGTGGTTCGAAGATAAGCACTGACGTTAATTCCGCCGCTGGATGTTTGGCTGCTGACTGGAGGTGGTTTTGACGACCTGGGCAGACCATCTGACCCCGCCTTTCAGGCAGCGTGAAAGATTAGACATCCCAACCACTTCATTGGTGGCCTTGCTCTGCTTGGCAGGCATATTTATCGAATTTGGCACACCCTCCTCAAAATTTGACCCCTCTTTATGCAAACTACCTAGTTAAGCAATAACATGACCGCATATTTTTGTGAAAGCAAAATTTGAACTAAAGCGCATCTTCTAACACATTCAATTCCCCTACACCAATTTTAATAGCACTGATTGAAATGCAGCCTGTGTTACTAAGATTGGCAGTAACGAAGGACACTCGGATCGGAGGATAAGCTTTTAGTTTAAATTTTACGTTTGAGACACTGTGTGGTAGTTCTTGCAACAATTCTAATAAGAAGAGTTCTTTTCTCATTTAAGTGCACTTACCTACCTCTCTTACGCCAATGCCGACCTATTTCCTTAATCCATACCTAGGTAAATAGACATCAAGGTTGAGGGGCACCTTGCGGGGGAAAGGGATACTTAAGCCAGTAATTTAGAGCTCCTTAGTATAAACTTATCACCATCGATTTGTTTCGGTATCCCAGGGCCATCAAGATGCTTGCCACTAGAGCTGCTATTTGTATTTTATTCAAATGGTACTTCCCCAGTGGTTGTCGATTAAATCAATGAATAATGTATTATATCACATTGAATCGGGTTTGTTTATAAATTCCTACTAATAAGGTCTCTTCTTGGTGAGCCGGCGCGCAGCGGCGCCGGATGTCCTATTGTTCAAGGACCCTTTGTCTCTCATGTGCAAATTGACCTAACGGCCATTCACCCCACCTTCATTCGCAAATTCCCACCTTTTCTCTTGCAAGCAACAGTACCTTCAGTCTTCCCAAAAACCACCACGATATTATCTCCGTAAATTAGACTTGGATGCTTGCTTCGTGCAGGGCTTTGTCAAGTAATCGCTTCGGCGTTTTTTTCGAGCCGTTTTAAGTTTCGCCGAACCTTTCCTCGGCCTCCTCGCTTCCGGTCTTTCTCCGCTGCTCGGATACGACCAAGCTACGCTCGAGCTGCCAATATTCTTGCTCCTAGCTGCCTCCGCAGTCCGTTCAGCAATCATCCCTCCTGCGGCCTCGAATCGGGCAGCTCTGGCTCCTCTGCTTCCTCGGACTCGACCTCTTGTCGTATCCTTGCTGGCACTGCAGTCGACTGCTGTTTTCCAGCAGCCTTGATGCCCACCAGAGTCAGCTTTCGGCCGTCATCCGTCATCAGTTGGTCAACGTCGACGCCCATTGACTCTGCGCGGTCAAAACCGACCATACCGCGACCGGGAACGAATCGAGCAGAAATGGAATGAGTAAAATGCGTCATACGTCGGAGTTAGCCTATTCAAAGCCCTAAGCAACACGCTAACAAACTCACCTAGATTCGATAAGCTATTCCCTTTCCTACTTCTTCCCGGCGAGTTGCGCAACATCGTATACAACTATGTGATGACGGGAGGTGGCTCCACCGTGGAAGTCAAAACCCCCATCCGCCTGTACCGGCTTTGGACTCTCCTCAAAATATCACTTCCCGCTAGAGACTGGGGTAGAATCATCCCACTGCTCCAAGCATGCAGTCCTAAGTAACCCTACCACCGCGCTAAGTAATCATCAGCGTGACGAGTCTTAGGCTGATACTTGGCCCTGAAGAAACCAACCAGGAGCTGGGATCTTTGGTTTACGTCAGCCCCATCAGTCTCCCTACCGGTGGTTTCGCCTTTTAGTGGAACCACCCAATGCGAAGTCAGCACATAACCAAGGCCGAGATGGTATTCCATGATCATAGACGGAAGCATGTCAAGTTGCAGGACCAAACCATTAGGTTTCTCCCGTCCAGGTGCGCAGGGATTGAGGAGTTGCACATCGAGATCTTCTCGGTGAGGGACGTACAGAAGGACGCCGCAGTCTTCTTCCAAACGAACTGGAGGCGGTGTTGAGGAATCTGAAGAAATTACGCGTCGTCGAAATGAAGGGGTTTACGAACCGAGCGTGGATGGAATTCATAGGAAAAGAATTGGGCATCACCGTTGAGGTTACAGGTGTTGTGGGAATTTAACGTGCCCCGGATTGGTGAGCTGGCCAACCATAGGAAGGCTGGGCCATCTTTAGATTCCAACAGAATCCTTACAGACAAGGGCAAAACGTTTGACTCACTTAGAGACTGTTCTACAAGTGAGGAAGTCTTTCATAGTGGCAAGACCTTCACATGAGTCCTATCGTTAGGGTGATTTACCTCTGTTCTCTGTCGCAGGAAGTCGGCTGCTGAGGAGAAAACTCACCGCTGTTTCACAGTCAGGGAGAGGGTACATACCTATCCTGAGGCCGAGGACTGTCGGAGAGAGTGTTATCCAGGCTGGTTAGTGATAGCAGAAAGACGGGAGGCGGGAATTGTCCGCTTAGGCTTTGGTGGTCACCTAGTTAGGCTATGGTCGTCTGTCCGACAGTGGTAGTTTTGATGGGGGTATAGGGATATTTGCACTTAAAGTCTCCGCCAATGTGGTCCCTAACGTCGAAGGTATATTCCAGGGTATTGTTACAACGGCTTTGATACATTAGAAAGACTCCTTCTTACATTCCCTCGTAGTATTCAATGAGAATAAACTACCGCTCCTGCGACGCCCCAGGTGTTTCTGCAAGCCACTTCCTTACAATCACACCATCATATAGAGTGTGACGATGCTCTATGCCAAGTACTTTTTGCCGAAGACGATAGCATACCTGCATCAACGCCAGAGCGTCTTCGAAGTTGCCTCGCCTTTTCCACGCGATTGCCAGATTGTGCATGCCAGTCAGCGTGTTAGGATGTTCCTCTCCCAACACCCGCTTCTTTGGCTCCATGACCTTCTCCCACAAATTTGTAGCCTCCTCCCATCGGCCCTGGTTCTGGTAAACAAAGGCCAGGTTGCCCGTGGTGGAAAGTGTGTTGGGATGCTCCTCCCCTAATACGCTTCGCATAATTAACTGGACCGGGATGAGCAGCTCCTTTGACTCATCCCACCGACCTTGGTGACAGTAGGTTTGTGCCAGGTTCCCCATGCTGCGCAGCGTTGTGGGGTGCTCTTCCCCTAGCACCCTCTTCCCTATCTCGATCACTTGAACGTATAACTCCCCTGCCTCATTCCATGGACATTGCTTCCGGTATGTTGATACCAGATTGACCATACTGCGCACCGTATCTGGATGATCTTCCCCCAACACACTTTTCTCTCTCTCCACCACCTGTAGACCAAGTTCCTCAGCCTCTTTCCATCGCCGTCTCGTCCTGATCCATCCTGCGAACCTCGATGAGGCGCCTTCATCTAGTCTCAAGCCCACCTGGGTATTCCGAGTTGTGACCAAAATAGCGCCATTCGGAGCCTCTGGCACGTAACGCATGAGGTTTCCATCTTTGATGGTATCTCTGCCCTCTGTAGGTTCTATCAGCTGCTGTTGGCCGAAAAAGGTTTGCATGCCGTCGGCATTATCGATCACCATGAGCCACTGGCCACCAGTCTTTCGCTCCAGCCACCTATTGACTAGATCTAGGACATCGGCTTCAGGATTGTCATAGCCCGGAATCCGACAGTTTCATGCGATGGTAGTATAAGCTTGACGAAATCGCTCAACATTGCTCGCATGTATCCAGAATACCGAGACATTAGGGTGTGTCTCCCGCAGCCAGAACACGTAGGCTATCGCGATTTGGGTTTTTCTATTCCCGGTCAGTGAGAAAAACAAGACGAAAAACAGCGCTCAATTACCCAATCCTGCCCAGTCCATACTAAGGGAACGGTATACCTACTCGACAACAGCGGTGGCTGGATCGAAAAGAAGTTTGATCCCTTCTCGGAATGCCTTAGTGGATGACAAGGGGGCCGTGGAAGATTGCTCTTGTGGGGTTTGGTCGGTCACCGTTCCGCCGCCTGCGCGATTGCGCCGCCGGTGGAAGAGTCGTCGCATTTCTCCACGGAATAGAGCGTGTGCCGTCGTTCTGTCCGCTAGGTCTGGGATTCGCGCTTAGCAATCGTACCCGATTCTGAATGTTTCACCGCTCGATCGTCGACCAGTGTCGAGGAGATTTGGCGAGTTGGGCAGGAAGGACCATCTGACCCCGCTTCTCCAGCCAAAGACACTTCCTGCGGCTGTTTGGAAAGGACCTAGATCGGGTATCTCGGCTACTTCATTGGTGGCCTTGCTCTGCTCAGTGGCAGAAAATTTGATGAATTCGGGACACCCTCTTCAAATTCAACAACACCTATCATTGCTTCTCGGATCAATTGTAATAAATGGGATTCTTTTCTCGTCTGGGAACCTACCTACCTATGCACGCTGCTAAGGATGCTTCGCGATATCTACAAGCCTTTAACAAGTGGCAATCCGGCCGACACACTACGCTAAAAATGCTCTCTCAAACCATCCTCCCTTCCCTCCGAACAACCCCCGTCTCCGCCACAAACGGCACCGTCCTCGTCCCCACAACCCTCACCGGCACTCCGTCCCTCACCACGTCACCCCTCCTCTGCGCCAAGTGCCCAATCGGCCCCGCCCCAACCGCAACCGTCGGCCCCGGAACGACATAAGTCGTCAAGCTCTCCAGCACATCAATCAAAATCCCCGGATCATCCGCCCTATACAGCCCCGTCGCCTTCACCCCCCGATCCATCCCGAAAACCTCTCTCCCCTCCTTCCCCTTCCCCTCATCCTCCACCCACAAGTTCACACACAGCGGATAATGCTGCGCCCCTCCCACCTTACTCGCAAAATGTAGCGCAATCGCCTCATGCCTCAGCACATACGGCCCCGGCGCCAGCCCGGACGGAACATGCACGCTCCACGAGTTATTATTCGCAATCATGACATGCGACGCCCACTGCCCCGGGGGTCCCCCATCCTGATTGATGAGCACGGGCTCCGAATTATCAATCTTCGTCCATAGCAACTCCGTCTTGTTGACCGAGGCGCAGCCATCTTCCGTCCCGTTGCAGGAGGCGAGGTATGAGAGGATTGGCCCTGGGTGCCCATACGGCCAGCCATTCCACTGCACGTGGATGGTATCGCCTGCGCGAACGGGGGCGTGCGCGGGGGTGGATTTGCCTGAGAGGTGGCACGAGATTTCGGGGGTGGAGTAGTTTGCCGGACCGACGTAGCCGGCGTCGGGGTTGGAGGTCGACCAGCCTACGCGGTCGGGGTAGTTGGTTCTTCCCGGGCGCGGGTCGTAGCCGTGGTAGAGGGAGCCGTTGATGAGGATGTAGGCGAGGTTGGAGTGCGCGACGACAGAGGTTACGGCGAGGAGGGTGCACGGCGCCAAGAGGCGCAGCGGGAGGAGGTGCATTGCTGTGCAGGGCAGTGAGAAGGAGGGACGGGAGGGGAGGTGCAGGTTGGGAAAGGTTATTGGGACGGGTTATAGGGCTTATGTCTGAGATGTGGCCGGCTGGTTTGGGTCTTCCGGGTCACTGGGGGATGTGGGAGAGAGATATTGATTGGGATGGTATTTATCCTGATTGGATTCTTGTCCATCTCCCGGGCCCCTTTTGCGCTTCTGCGGGCTGAGTGGGTTTGGATGCGGGACAATCTTGGACCTGAGCGATCTGCATGTGGATGTCGACGTACAAACCGGGTGGAGATATGGGAAGTGCACTGAAAAGCCACGGCCACGGCTCTTGGATGCGGAAGATGCAATGCAACTGAATAAGAGAAGACGTGAAGAACATGCTCGTTCTCTGGGCATCAGTAATCTAACAGCTTGGCGTTGTGCGCCGAAAGCCTAACATCAACTAAAGTGCCGGTAAACAACGTCGCATCTGTCATAACAGATGAGGGGGCTATTGGTCTAGCGCACAAGCTGGTAAAGTTCCCAAGTCGGAGTCCACATCTTTGTTCTAGAAAGCGGGTAAATGAGGGATGATCCCCAGGTTTGACCTGCACATCACGTCGATCCGGAGGCTGTCAATTGTGGAGCCTTCATATATCCGAGGGGATGCCCCTTCCCCCGAACTCCGTTTTTGTATGAAAAGAGTGAATCTGATTCTATGCGCGGTTTCGAGCATTGTCGTTGGGCTTTGGGAGATATTCGATACCACCGTACCCCCTGCAATCGACGTTCCCTTCTGGCGTGACACTATATGTCAATTGTGCGACCAGAGTCTAACGCCAGTGTCCAGCTGTTACAAACTAGGTGGACCCAATTATGTCAAGACAGAGGCGCGGGTTGAATAACGTCCGGAGAGGAGGGGCAACACCATAGGGGTTGGTGGTATGGAAGATAGAATGTTGAAGCCAGTCCTCACAGACGGGGGCTCACAGTTTTTTCAAATATCAATCTGCTGGCATTATTTAGATCAGCAAGTACCGGGCCCACAGCCCAACTCCGCCCCATATTCAATCTACCCAGTTGGGCCAGACTATGATCAAGAAATGCCATACAACTTCTCCAGCTCTACATTCTCCTCGCCCTCTTTCATTGTATCTCTAGCGCTCACACTTAGCTCCAGAACGCCCGTGTCGACGCCAAAGCCTTCGTATATGCCGGGAAACAGAACTGTCACGCCAACCGACTTCTCATCCACCATTCTGTGGAGAACCGAGGGTGACAGCATGGGCTCGTGGATCTCGACGCGTGTCAGCATCTTCCAGTCCTCAAAGGTAAAGCGCGGCAGAACAAAATCGGGGCCGGCCTGTTCTATCTTGTTGCGCAGAAATTGGCTAAAGGTGGGATTGCCGGCTATGTCGGCCTCGGCCAGGAGTGCGGCGTCGGGATCCGGATCAAGCCGTTTGAACGTCTCGGAAGCCCCAGCGACAATACATGCCCGAGCGGCCTGCTGTCGCATCTCGGGCCGGCGCCGAACGAGTTCTTCCAGCACTACGCCGGTGGGGAGACCGGGGTACCAGATACAATAGGGCAGCTCGTCGGCCGGCGTGGTCGACGTGACGCGGCTGAGGTCGTTGTTCATGATAAAGCGCGCCGTGATGGCCTTGCGAATGCCCCGCATGTATGCCTCCGCCATTCCGTCTAGGCTTATGCTACTCTTGCCTAGGCCGTTGCCTACTGCTGTCAATCGATCTGCCCACCACCTAGCGAATAGCGTGTTGTGGAATATGCCGCGCACAACGCATTCAATTTGCTTTCGGATCGCAGCAGGTCTGCACAGGCGAGCGTAGCGATCTATATCGCCATAGTACGCAGCCATGAGAATGAGGACGTCCTTGTTCCCGTCGGGGAGATCCTGCGGTAGTGGCGAGTACAGTAACGGGGATATTAGGTCGGGCCCCGCCGAGAATTCGGTCATTGTTGACGTTTCCTTTTCCGGGCTGTAGCCATCGTAGGTATCGATGTAGCCATCTTCGGTAATGTTGAAGTAGCCAGGTTTGAAGCGTTGCGAATAAATCGGCTCGTCTTCGTCCGTGCCATCGCCATCATCGAGGAAATCGAAATCGAAGGTATCTCTTAGATTTTCGGGCATCGTAATCTTGCGTCTGCAGTATAGCGTAGACCGAACTGCCGTATCACCATTTAGATAGGCGACCTTGGGGCTGGCTGTATTGATTGTGCGATAATAGTCGTCCATGACCGAGTACCTGACGGGCTGGGCCATGATGTCGTTGAAAATGTCGAGATTACCATTATGTCGGGCTTCCTCGGCGACGTGCACTTCGGGCAACACGTCAAGTTCGCGGTACAGGTCCAGATACCCAGCAACAGCACACACGCGGGCAACCTGGTACCGCATCTGCGGGAAGCGCTGGACAAGGGTCCGGCACGTGGACTCGCTGGCAACGTCGGGATGCCAAATACAGTAGGGGACGTGATCGGGGTCGCTCATATCCTCCACAGCAGGCACGTTGTTGCTCATGATGCGTCGCGCGTTCCACGCCCGCGCAAGGACCGGCGTTGCCAACCGCACTTCGGCGCCGAAGCCCGCGTGGTAACGAATGCCCCGCACCAGACAGAACTGCATCAGCGGGTTGCCAATCGCCCACGGCACCCGCTCTCCACGCATCGCCGCGACACACGAGTCCATGTCGACATGCTGCTTCGCAAGTCGCGCACCGAGGTCGTCAGTTGCCATTTCGTGAACTTCAAGTGCTGTATCTTTGGAAGTGCGCCGAGAAAGGAAAAGTGGCAAGTGGCAAAGGGTAAAAGTCGAGCAAACCCTCCTACGATGTCGGAATTGAAGTCAATGCCATATGTGCCTCGCGCATGGTGCTTTTGGGTCAGTTAAATGACAAATACTACAGGGTGGGTTGGGCGACTCCACTGGTGTGGCAGTGCCAACAAACCATTCAGCCTAGGTACCTAGGTTGGTTATCTTACACGCGACCGACCACGTGTCGTCCTCCCCAAAACACACACCTTTTGGTACCTCCTGCGCCGCCACTGACCTTGGCCCGAACGGAGAGCGGTTGCGGGGTAATGGAACGTGGAAGGTGAGGCACGCCTGGGACCTGCCTTGTGCATCCTTCCCGAAGCCAATCATTCCCGAGGCCGGTCCCGAAACAGCCCATCATCAGTCTCATGAATTCCCCCATCGTCACAAGAGCAATCATGCTTATCTGCTTGCGCTTGAGCTCTCGCTTCATTGCGGCAGATCGCCAGCCCATCGCAGGTGCGATATTGTCACGGTTCTGTTTTTTCTTTTTTCTTCTTTTTCTTTTTTTTAATCTCCCGCTTCGCTGCAGCAGATTATCAACATAATTTTAGGCTTCTAGGTATCTACCTACGGTACATGAACTAACTAGACGTCCAACACTATCAATCTATTCACAGCCAAGTGCAGTCTTCACGCTATCTGCCAAAACAACCTTGTCCGAGTGGCCGGGATCAGCGGCCTTGTATGCTGCCCAGTCATTCGTGACAGTATATCTGGCCTGGCCGGGCAGCTCCCGGATCTTGGGGACAGCGCTCCTCGCATTAAACACCTCAACTCTCTCGCCGGTGGTCCCGACGTCCTTGTATAGTGGCTCATAAGAACGAAATGCGTCAGGATATTGTGTCTTGAGGTATCCGGTAAAGGCGAGCTGCTGTGCCCATTTGCGCAGATCGGCCCACACAGACACAGCTTTCTTGGCGCCCTCGACAGCGTTGGATGGAACACCGTTGGCGTGTTGGGCGCCCTGAATGAACTGGCCGATCTTGCCAAACAGGCCGTCAACGTCGTTGCGCCCTTTCACCTCCTTGTGAACTTTTACGCAATCGTACGCGCCCGTCACTCCGGCGTTGCGGAGCGACTTGGCCACCGCATCGACGTGCTCTGGCTTCATGTCGAGAGAATCAAAGCCCGCCGGCAGGTTGAGGAGTCTTATCGGCCTCTTGTCCTGGTTCAGTGACGACCAGACATTGATATAATCCACAAACTCGATGAGATCGCATGGCGATTTGCCTCCCCTTTTGCTGACACACCCACTGCCAACCAGCATTCGGTTGGTGTCACCTCCCGTCTTCGCCCAGTCCACTAGATGCCGCCGGTGACTTGTCAGTTTGCCTTCTTGCGACTCGGAAAGCTAAGGTACCTTAGGTAGGTAGACGAGGGGGGAGATGGGAAACTCTCGACTCACTGCGATATGCGTTGTAGTATATGATTCGTTCATATCCTCCGTATAGATCGTAGGCCGAGACACTCGCGACAGCCCAGGCCAAAGACCAGAGCAATGCGAAGAACTTCATGGCGGTAAGCTTGACCAGGACGAAGCGCCGGCGGTGGAGGTAGGTGCAATACGTCGTGACAACTTGATCCTACATGCAGCAGGACACGAACATGTATAATAGGTGCCGACATGTCACCAGATCACAAGTCACCCTTCTTTGCCGCACCCTAAACGTCGTTATTAAAATTCCGTAGCTAACTGCGTCGCCCGTGGTAGAGCCGTGATTGCGATTCCCTCAGGATGCACTACCCTCACTGTACAGTTACAATGAGCCTGGCTTTGCCGCACACTGAAATTGGTTCCCCGTGTCATAAGCTCCCATCGCCAACAACACTGCGCCGCAAACCGAGAGTGTTACATTTAAGCCAAAGGTACCTTACCAACAACGAGCCATTGGAAGGCAGACAGGCCCCTTGGCATGCAGGGCTGAATGCCCGTGCCCTTACCGAAAACCGTCAGGGTACCAGCGGGGACCTTTTGCCATTAGCCTGAATTTCCGCTCTTACCCGATCTCTCATTCCGCTAATTCCTGAGGATCCTGAAGGCACAGGTCGCTAATTGCCGAGGCGAAATCAAGACTTAGGTTCGCCCGCGCTTCGACATTTTAACACTGACTTCACTTCCCACCAATTGAACACGATGGAGTCAATATATGTGCGCGGCGTAGGGCGGGTCAGGCTGACCACCGCCTGAGTGTAACGGTCCCACCTCCTGCTCCCGTCCGGGTCTCCATTTCTCAGGCACACATGCTCCCATGGATCACTGCAAGTGAAGTCTCATAAGGGCTTCCATTGGCCCGCATCTTCAACGCCAGGAACGTACCTTCCTTCCTACCTCATCAGGTCACACCAGACTGTCTCTCGTTTCCTCCAGTCTTCGTGGCACCCTTCCGTTCATTCTTTCTTCATTTCTTTTTGGCCAAACATGAGAACCCAACGAGCTGCGGCGGGAGCGGCGGCTCTCACTCTTTTGGCGCTGTGTCCTACAACACTAGCTCTCCCCGGCAGCGGTGTTCTACAGGCACGGGCGGAGTGCAAAGCATACAAGATCCAGTCCGGCGACAGCTGTTGGAAGATCGCCGAAGAACGGTGCAGCCCGAAAATTAGCACCAGCGATCTGTACAAGTTCAACTCGGGACTGGAGGCGAAATGCAGCAACTTGAAGGTAAGAGATCTCCTCCTCGCAGGAAGGGGCTTTTTCCTAAGAAAACCATTAGCTCGGCGACCCTGTCTGCTGCACTGCGGGCACCATGCCCGACATGGACCCCCCAGGCAACTCTGACGGAACCTGCAAAACTCTTAAAGTCGTCGATGGCGACGACTGTTGGAAGTTCGCCACGCAGCGCTGCCAGCCTGCGATCGAGCCCGCTCAACTGTACAAGTTCAACGGCGGCTCCGATGAGTTCTGCAAAACGCTGGCCGCAGGAAAAGCACTTTGCTGCACAAAAGGGACCAAGCCCGACCTCAGGCCCAAAAAGAATGCTGATGGATCTTGTTTCTGGGTGTCGGTTCCAGACGGCCAGGGATGCAACGCCCTTACAGGCCCCTACGACTTGACGACTGAGGATCTGGATAAGTTCAATATTGGCAAAACTTGGGGATGGCAGGGCTGCGAGCTACTTCAGAAAAAGCAGCGTGTCTGTCTCAGCGACGGCACTCCTCCGTTACCTGAGCCCATTACTGAGAAACAGCTCCAATGTGGCCCACAAGTCCAGGGTACGGTGGCACCAACCAACGGCACCAAGATCGCAGATCTTAACCCATGTCCTCTCAATGCGTGAGTGTTTTTTTTCTTTCTATATACCTACCTCTGACAGATCATCGCTAACAATTCCTTTTCTCACACAGATGCTGCTCCGGCCATGGATTTTGCGGAGTCACACCCGAATTCTGCATCGACACGAGCATCAAGAACACGCCGGGGACCAAGAAGAACGGTACGAACGGCTGTATCTCCAACTGCGGGCTAGACGTCGTCAACAACAAAAACCCTCCCGCTTCTTTCCTCAAAGTTGGATACTTTGAGAGCTGGAATCCCTACACCCGGCCGTGTCTCACCATGGACGTCAACGACATCTCGAAACTCGGCGGCTATACTCATATCCATTTTTCATTTGCCAATCTGACCGAGGATTTTGTGCCTTCAGTTACGGGCGTGCAAGACCAGTGGGACAAGTTTGTCAAACTCCAGGGCGTGAAGCGCATCGTTGCGTTCGGTGGATGGGCCTTCTCGAACGACCCCGGCACCAACCACATCATTCGGAGGGGCGTGATGCCGGCGAACCGACAAAAGTTCGTTGAGAACCTCGTCAACTTTGTCAAGAATTCCGGTATCGACGGCATCGACTTCGATTGGGAGTACCCAGGCGCAACCGATATTATTGGCTCAGACCCTGGCCTTCCTGAAGACGGCGCCAACTACCTCGAGACGATCAAAAGTGTCAAGCGCAGGCTCCCCGATAAGAGCGTGTCGTTTGCTGCACCCGCCTCATTCTGGTACCTTAAGAACTTCCTCATCAAGGAAATGGCGGCCGTTGCAGACTACATCGTCTACATGACCTACGATCTGCATGGTCAGTGGGATGTGGGTAACAGATTTGCTGTGTAAGTTTACCTCTTACCACCCTGTCTAGCCTTTGCAAGAAAGGTCCCCTTTCAAATTTGGCTGACGAGGGAAAACAGAGAGGGCTGTGAAGCAGGCAACTGTCTCCGGTCACACGTCAACCGAACCGAGACCATGTACTCGCTAGCCATGGTCACAAAGGCAGGCGTTCCTGCCAACAAGGTCATGGTTGGGGTTAGCAGCTATGGACGAAGTTTCAAAATGGCCAAGCCTGGTTGCAAAGGTCCTACGTGCACCTTCCTCGGTGAAAAGAACAAGTCTCCCGCCATGAAAGGAGAATGCACAAGGGAAGGCGGCTACCTCGGGGATGCCGAGATTCGCGCCACTAAAAAGTCTTCTGAATGGTTCGGCGAGGGATACGAATCCTACTACGACAAAGAATCGGACTCGGATATTGTCATCTACAACGGGGACGAGTGGGTTGCCTTTATGGACCATGAGACCAAGAAGCGGCGGACCGAGGAATACCGGAAACTGGGCTTTCTCGGCACAACCGACTGGGCCATTGACTTGCAACAAGACTTCAACGCCGACTCTCTCTACAGCGGCGACGGTGGACAAATCAACGACGTCGTGGTAGACTTGGGCCCTAAACGGGAATGCGTCATCGACAAGCACTACAACGACCTGCAGGCTCTGGCTGACGATGCCGACGGTAAGGACCCCTGGTGTCTGGCCGCCAAGACGGTCGATATGCTCAGCGGCATGATGAATACCGCGTTCGATGGGTACGACGAAGCTGCTAATGGCTACGACGGGCTATTCCCAACGTACGAGAAGTACATGCTCGACACTCTTAACGGGCGCATCGAGGAATGGCTCTGGGACAAGGACGAGAAGAAAGCAGGCTGGCCGTACTACAAGTGTTATGCCGACAAGGCTCTCTCCAGAGCCAACAGGGCGAACGCCTGGGAATACAAATGCAATGATGAGCCAAAGAGCTTTCTCCAGGATTACACCTATGTGCGTTTTATCCCCATTTCCCTTTTGTTTATAGTCCTCGCGAAGGGTTACTTACACGGCGTTGTGGTTACAGTGGCTCGAGGTGAGCAACAAAAAGGGCTGGGAGGAATCGCTCGAAGCTGCCGGCATTGACCCTGCCTGGATCGAGGGGAAGGAAAAAGAAAGAACAGTCGGTAGAGAAGGCTGTTCTTCTCCTACCGGCAATTGCCTCACAACAACATGGAGGTGGATCGGCTTCCCGCAGAGGAAGGAAGGCATCAAGATCCCCGACCCGAAGGATGTAATCGACACGGCTAGGAAAAACTTTACCAACGTGCAAAAGGAGTTCAGCGTGGCATACGCCGAACTCGCGCTCGGTTCTTTTGAGGGAGAGCCGGCTGACGCGGTCGATGTCTTGTCGATCCCCGTCTCCATGCTCAGGGACGCCATCGACTCGATGAAGGAGGTCAAGGAGTTGGCCAAAAAGGTACAAGAGGAAAACAAAAAGAACCTGATCCTCAAGATCCTCGAGGGCATCCTCTTCCTAATTCCCTTTGTCGGCGGCATGGTCAGCGGTCTGGGCCGACTTGGCGCCGGGATTGCTCGGATAATAGCCCTCACCGAGATAGCGGGAAGCGGTGCTCTCGGCATCTACACGGCAGTGGAGGATCCTGACATGGCACCCGTGGCCATTCTCGGCATGGTCATGGGCGCTCTGGGAGTCCCTTCCGGAGCTAAGTACCGCACCCTCGGCAAGGCAAAGCGGGACATGTCGCCCGACATGAAGGCAAACATGGGCAAGAGCTTCAAGGAAATCAACCCCAAGATCGAGACCATCACCAGCAAAATGCCAAAGGTCTGCAGGCGGTAATAGGGGTGGACGGTATTTCTCTTTTTTTTTTTCTTTGTATGTAATTATAATTCATACCTTGTACAATGCCTATACTTCATTTAGTGTTCCGCTTTCCACTTTCACCTTGCCCCAGACGACTTTTTGATCCGACCAAGCACAAAAGCATGCGTACCTACCTACTCGGATGGCCGAACCTATTCCGCAGGTTTCTGCGCCACAGCAATTCCCCTGTTTGGTATTAGCATCGTCAACCAAGCCCCCAAACTCCCGGCCCTCTGAAAAAAAAAACACAAAAGAAGTCAGTCCGAAACTCACCAGCTCGAATAGCTATGAATGCTCTTGTTCTTCAGAACATCCCTCACCCTCGCCAGCCACGACTGCACCTCCTCATACTGCCACCCCATCACACTCGTCAGGATATACAGCCCAAACCCCTCCAGCCCCCTCTCCAGCCCCAACTTATTAAATAACCCCACCTCCTTCCACTTCGCCTCGGCTGGCCACGCCCCAATCGGCGTCTTGACCACGCGCGTCTTAATCTCCGCCGCGCCCTCCCCCCCAAACCCCGCCTCCTTCATCCACCCCACCCACCGATCATCATCGATAATATCAAACGTCCGCCCCGTCTTCTCGCTCGCCTCACTGAATATTCTCTTCCAATCCGCCCAGGCACTATCAGCCGGTAACGACCCATCGTCAGACAGGACATGCGTGCCGCACTCGACGTGCTCGAGGTACCCGCCCGGCTTGAGACACCGGAAGCACTCCTTGTACACGGCCGTCCAGTCTTTGAAGCTGCCGAGCATGTAGCGGATGTGGATGTAGTCGAAGGTGTTGTCGGCGAAGGTCCAGGGCTGTTTGGAAGCGTCGTCGAGCTCGAACTTGCAGTTGGGGGGGACCCAGGTGGGTTGTGTGGGGGAGAGGTCGATTCCGGTGACCGAGGCGCCGGGGAATTCGTCGGCGAAATCCCTGGGGGGAGTCTGTGTTAGTACCCGGGTAGGGAAAGGTGGGGTGAGTTGGAAAGGGAGGGCTTATTACATCGCCCACATGCCCGTCCCGGTGCCGACATCGAGAACAGTCTGTGGGTTCTTCAGTGGCGCGGAGAAGAGCTTGTTGTCGAGGGCGAGGTACAGCATGTGGTGGTTGATGTCCATCCCATCGTTCTGGGTTTCATCGTTCGGCCCCCAGTACTCGGCGTCTCCAAAGTTTTGGAATGTCCGTCCGTGAAGCTTGCGGTATTCAAGGATGGTCGAGCTGATGGAGGCTGTCGACGTGACATTGGCAGATATGACTGAGTCGCCATCGTCTTCTTGTTCGAAGAGGGGGTCCTGTGAAAAGATCAGCCTTCATTCAACACAGGAATGCACTCATGGGGGGCGTTCTTACGACTTCGATTTGGGCGGCCATTATAAGCGAGGGTTTGGTGTCTCGAGTGGTTGTGCTGCTTCTGTCTCCTGTGTCGTGTACTGTCTGCTACAGCGGCAAGAACTGAGGATCTTGAATTTTGCAAGAAAGATGGGGAGGGCGTTTAACATGGTCAACCGCAGCATTGGATGCATACCCCGCAGTATCAGACCGGTAACGCCGAGGGAGCAGGATGATGGGGGTGGTTATTGAATGCACTCAATGTCAGGGATAAGCTCGACCTGCATTGTCATACGTCCGGCTCAAGCCCCGATTCGGTACCCCCCCACGGCTGACCCGGTTGCCGCTGCACGATGTGCTTCCGAGAATCCCACGCCGCCTCGGTGGGGGTACATTCGTGATGGTTGCCCCGCGGTCCGTTGGGGGTCCGGGTACGGGGGCCACAGCTGAAGAAAGGGGGTCTCGACTCAGCGCGAAAAGCGTGTAGGCAAAGAGTTCATGCCAGAACGACAACGACTAGACTCCTACATATCAATCTAACCTTATATTCATTGTGACATCTATTGTTTTTAGTTTTGACTTGCATTAGAGTATTGGGAATCATTCGAAAGCCTTGCAGCATAGGAAGTGCCCATGGCGGTAAAGCAGGTCTGACCCCCAACTGCAAAAACAAACTCTCGAGCTCGCAACGGGAGGAATGTATCTTCTGCTGCCCGAAGCGAAAATGACCTCCCTTATATTTGCAGGTTTCGTGCATCAACAGGGGTTTACTCCGAGATAAGGCACCGCGGAAAGTCAAGTGGACATCGCACCGAACGACTCCACCGAGCCAGCAAGCCAAGACTGGGAATGGAGGCAAAAAGGGGCCTTGTCGGGGATCGAACCCGAGACCTCGCACATTTACTTTTGACAAGTAAGGATTGTAAAACCCGAAGCACGAATCATACCACTAGACCACAAGGCCGCTGTTTGATGGTGGTCAAGCTTCGTGGTGCCCCCTATCGTTCCGCCAGCCCAGAACAAAGTTGTCATTGCTGTCAACTTCGAAGGCTGCCACAGGTGCCGCAGTCAGAATCGGTTGTACAAACCCAACTAGATGCCAGAGAGTTGAACGGATTAAAAGCTCAAAGTCAGCGGGAATCTGCCCTCGGACCACTAAAGTCCTCATCGTGACATTCTGTACTTTGGATGGAAAGTTCTTCCTATATATCATTCTCTTTTTAAGAGAAAGAGAGAAAGATAGAAGGTCGGACACCCAATAAAACGCTTCATTGCCACCCCGAAGGGAAAAAGGCCTCCGTCATTGTCTTTAGCTCGACGAATTCAACCTTCATGGCGGCGACAGCCTCTCGGATGTGCTGAAGACAGGCTACCTCATTTGGCTCAGGCAGATCTACAATGGTGAGTCCTTGCCTGTACTGCGGAACGATGTGGCTACTGTTGGTCATCTTCGTGAAACCAAGAGTGGCTGAATTGCCTTCCAAGTATTACCCCAGTTTCGAGAGACTTGGAAGCTCGAGCTCATTGCTATGGATATGAAGAGGCGTTATCAGCTACAGTTAGCAGCTAACGAAGTTAGGGGACAAAAAGAGGTCAGAGAGTGGGGATGTACTCACAGTGCCTGCCCCATGGACATAAGTGTATGTTCGGCTTGATCAAAGTAGCTCATGACAACCGGTTGGCTGAAATCGCGTTCGTCATTCTCATCCATCTCCAAGATCAGCTCAAACACGTTCATATCGACGTGATCTCCGAATCGGGCATGGTGGGGGATTTATGCTGTTTCGCTTGCACCGGATCTTGGGGATCAGTCAACGGGACGAGCTTCAGGACAGCAACTGGGCAGATTCGGGGTCACGTTGAGGGAAACAAGGAGGTGAGTGCGTTATAAACCCACCTCCACCCCTAACCACGACATATCCGCTATGCCACTTCAAGCTAGCAGGAGTTTTAGCTTCGGAGGCAGGATGAGCGCTACAAACCCCAGCTCGAGATCCGCTTTTTGTGCTGCCCAGGTCCGTGTGAAAATCTGGCCATCTTGATTATTTCTCCTATCTCAGGTACCTTGTTGAAAGTTAAAGAAAATGGGGATGATACGAGGCAAGACTGAGATGGGAAGGTGAATACATTTCCTTACGGTACTCGAATGCTACCCTGGAATACACAAAGTAAGGGCATCGGAACTCCTTTGTCCGTATAAATATCAAGTCTAACCGCTCTTGTAAAACTCTAGGATAAGCTTCTTCACCTCCTCATATTCCGGTTTGAGGTCCGAGATCACAGTTTGAATCTTGCTCAAGCACTCCTCGCTTCCCGCCGGCTCTCCCTCGGGAGTCATCCTTGCCCCGTACTTCTTAATAGCCTCGCAACTTTCGCTGATCTTGGTGAGACCGAGAGAAGCCGAAGAGTGTCCGAGGAAATGGCCCATCTTCGAGAGCGCTGGGAGGTTTTGCGATCCGCTGTTGACGGAACACAGTCAGCCTTACGACAAGGGTGATGAAAGACGAAGGGCCACTCACATGGCAGCATCGATCTCTTGAATGGTGGTCTCAAACTGCACAAAGAAATCGGTAACAATAGCTTGGCTGAACTCGCGGTCGTCGCTGTTGTCGTCAAGCTCTAGGATCTTGTCGAACAACCCACTCAAGCTCTGCATGCTTGGTCTCCCGGATGTCTTAGGTGCATGCTTCTTCGGGCCCAAAAAGCGGTCCTGGTCGTTTTCGCGGTTTTCGCCCCGGTCCGCCTTGGAAGCTGAATTGCCGGGAAGGGCAAACGCCTGCATGGAAATCGGTGAGGCGCGGACAACTGTCCGCAGACTGTTATTAATTTGATATCAGCCCTCCTCTTTGATTCAGCGGAACCCCATTCTAAGTTTTGTCCATTGTTCCTATACTCTGTCCGAAGTCTTCGTTCTCTTCTTTTTCTTCTCCTCCCTCGGCACCGACAGGGCCATTGCTGACGGGTTGGGGGCAAGAGGAGTATTGGGAGTGATTTCTTTCACGTCAGAGAGTGCAATCCTCTTTTCCTCTGGATCTCCTGCCGAATGGGAGACCTCTGTCGGTCGGGATTCATGGCAGAAGTTTGGTGTAGTAGGCCCCTCATCATCGTCGCCGTCTTCTAGTGTCTCTTCACGCCCCTCGTACACATCTCCTAAGCCATCATCCTCGGAATCTAGGTATTCCTCAACAGCTTCGATCACCGGACTCACCCACCCACCAGCAGTGGCTAAAGCCTCGGCAACGCCTGTGTGCCCATAGCGCACGGCAGTAGACCAAGGGGTTTGGCCAAAATAGTCTCTCCGGGTCATGTCCGCGCCAGCAGCAACCAATATAGGTACGATTTTGTCCAGCCCCATGGCGGCAGCGAGATGAAGCATGGTCCGACCCATACTAATGAGGGCATTGGGATCTGCCCCCCGACTAAGTAATAGCTCGACAATATTGCCCGTCTCGTCGCCCATCTCAAAACTGAACCGCAGGGCTGTGGCACCGCTAGAGGTTCTGACATTGCTGTCTGCTCCGTGTTCCATCAAGGCTCTGACGCAGGCAATGCTTTTACCTGGGGCAATAGCAAGATGTATGGGGTATTTACGCTCTTCCTCCGTGCCAAAGGGTGTAGTAAAACCTTCTTTGTCGCGTGCTCGGAATCCTAGTGAGGATGCTGGTCGGTGCATGATCGGATCTGCAGCGGTCTCAGACAGGGCGATGTCACCGTGCCGCATCCTTTGTCGCGGGCCGGGCGGGCCGGGCGTGGTCATTTGATTAAGGTCCATACCCAGAGACAGTAGAGTCAGGACCATGCCATCCAATCCCTAGGAACAGGCAAGATGTAGAATCGTTTCGCCCTGGTCGTTGGGGACACTGGTGGAGATACCCAGAATATGGAGCTGCCGCAGGATGCTACCGCGCCGGCACATGACAGCCATTTCAAGACACGATTGTATGTTGTCTTAGAAGACACACCAATCCCATGCCACTCAACATATCTGGCATCCAAAGTATGTGGCGTATAGAGGGCCTCTGGACTCTGAGAAAATGACTCTTCCAGAAACTCGTCCAGCCCATACAGACAAATCATAGATAGGGGGTCAGAGCAGTAGTATATGACCAGGTTTGGCACTTGGGGTAGGCCATATTCATACCATTGGCCGCGAAAGATAGCGCCCAGCCGTGCTGAATAGGAGGCAAATTAATGGCGGGTCGTAAAGTATGAACTGCTCCAGCAATTTTACTTGCTTCCGCTCCATTGTACTAAGCTCGGCCAAGTGATTTCCGATGTACAGAACGGCGTAGGTGAAGCCGCGTTGCCAGTTTCCCCTGGGGTCAGGGTACCGGATGTCATTGAGACAAATTTGCGATGCTGCAATGTGCAATGCGGACTACTTGAACTCTGGCCTTGTCTCCAGATACTCGCGGACGGACAGGTGAGGGAATGCCACCCGATCAACTGCCGGGTCTTCGTAGATGAAGTTGCAGGTACTGTGCAGAACACCATCCTTGGTAACCCCTGGTTGTATGCCACTGTCGGGTAGTGCGACGAGGTGGAGGAACTCGGCCCAAGCAAAAGGTCGGTACGCAAACAGCAGAATCTGTAACGCCCTTGTAGCTAGCTTGGAACTCGTCGAACCAGAGCTGAGGACCTGGTCATAGGCTATTTTGTATGAGTTTACGAGAGTTTTGGGGAGTTTTCCCAGTTCAGCTCGAACGTCGTCCTCTATTCGCATCCGTCGACGGTCGCAAAGATTCTGTATTTGCAGACTGACCCACCGGAACCTTTGATAATTATGTTAGCTGTAAACGGACATCAGTAAGAGGGATAGTCTCGCCACCATACATTCCATTCGCACGGTTGCTCAACGTGTCTATAATCTGCTGTCTCAGCTTCCCGGAGACCTTGTCGCGCAGTAGCTGCTTTTGGGAGATGACGCGGTCAAGTTCGGTGACGATGAAGCGTTCGATGTTGAAGCTGTTTTTCTGAGCGCTGATGTATATGTTGAGAGTTGAGGCTAAACGAAAAAGAGATGACCTAACATCGTGAAAGCCGTGGGCTGATTTAACAGTAAGAAGACGTCTTTCGTACGAGCTTACCTGTCCAATACATTGCGTTAACGAAACACTCCATAAAAACTAGGCCAAGCTAGGAGCGGTGGAAATGTCTGCCTAGACGTTCTTTAGTCCATTCTCCTTTGCCAAAAGCCGCCGTTCTGGCCATGTGACGTTTCGACATTATTTCAACCGCTTCAGACCAATAATTGTGGTTGGGAAGAGGCGCAGTCGAATAGAATATTACCCGTGACAAACATGCAAACAACCTGCCCCTCCAGGAAGATGCCAGAGCCGCGTCCAGCTTTGATTACAGCACGATATGAGGTTCATTTATCCGAGACGGCAAGAAGGCCCCCGCAAAAGCCACTGGTCGCCCACGGACCTGCACCAGCCCTGATTCGGAGTATCAAGTCTGATCTGAACAAAACACAGCCACAGTTTTGAACCTTTTGAACCCACAAAGTTAACCCTCGCAATGGCAAGTATCGCAGACGACAACCTACTCATCACCGCCGTGAAGAACAACGACGAAGCCGCCGTAAACCACCTCCTCACGGAACAAAACATTGACATCAACACAACCGACGCCGACGGCAGTCCCCCTCTTTTCCACGTAGTTCGAGGAAACCACGCCGCAATAGTCCAGCTCCTCCTCACCACCAATTCCATCGACATCAACCTTCAGAACAACAAAGGATTCTCCCCGCTCACAATCTCCACAACTCTCAGGCTCGAGGAAATCTTCCAGCAAATGCTAGACACTGGGCATACAGACCTCAACTTCAAATGCCACGACGGCCGATCCTTTCTGAGCTATGCCGCTAGTGAAGGGCACGAGGGCATTGTCAAGCTTCTTCTCGCTCTTCCGGGGATTGATGTTAATGCGTCAGACCCGAGAACTGGACACCGCTGACATACGCCGTGGGTCATGGCCATTCCGAGGTAGCGAGGTTGCTACTTGCGGTTGAGGGCGTTGATCCGGACCCGAATGATCAGGGGTTTTCCCCGCTGTTTATCGCGTGTGAGCAGGGGTATGTGGATATTGTTCGTCTACTTGCGGCGGAGCCGGGGGTTGATGTCGATGCGAGGGATGAGAAGGGCGACACGCCGCTTGATATCGCGAAGAAGAATGGGCAGGAGGAGGTTGTTGATGTTTTGCTGGCGATGGGGAAGGATTCAGTAGATGTTGAGTAGAATGCTAACTTTGGGCGGCTTGTTGTTAATCTTGTATTTACTAGTACACTTTATCTAATGTTTTCGTTTGTCCTTTTTTGATAAAAGAAATCTTGTGTTTTGATGAAAATGTTAATATGGAGTGAAACACGTCGAAAAGTGTGCGCAGATGCTTCGAGCGCTGTTCCTCGGGTGGTGGCAATCACACTGACCGCACATTTCCTCGAGGGCCTTGGTAGATCATGATGTGCGGGTTGTCGCTGATAGGTGGCGTTACACTGGAGTGAGGTTGGGCTGATGATAGGGCAGGTGATTCGGTCTCCCGCCGATGCAGCCCCTGCAACCCGCCAACCAGCAGTGCTGTATCAACACAAAACGCATGACGGGCCGGCCACCGCGCAGAGGGCAACTGCGCAATTGATGTAACGGTCGGAAAATACGTGATAGTGCGTAGCCAAGACGAACATAAAATGACTTGCCGTCCCGAGCTGTGGTGGAAGACGAGACAACATTTCCAATACCAACAAGCGAACAAAATCCTACTTGAATTATCACATACCAACATCGATGTTATTTTGGAGTAGCTTATCACTGATCCTCTGCTGCTCATCAGCCGGCCTCGCGGTCGTGCTGCCCAAGACGGTCCAAGTCCTGGAGAAGCGCAACAACTGCGGCCCCGGCATTGGCACCTGCGCAAACAACATGTGCTGTTCGCAATGGGGCTATTGCGGCACCACAGACGACTACTGCGGCGCAGGTTGCCAAAGTGCCTTTGGCCGATGCAATGTCCCAATCGACACGTGAGTTCCTCCCGTCCTTCATCTGCGTCCCTTTGCATCAAACTAAACTCCTTTCTTCTAGGCGCCAATGCGGTAACCGCATCGGCAACTGCCCCGCTGGCCTCTGCTGCTCGAAATGGGGCTACTGTGGAATAACCGCCGACTTCTGTGCGCCCGATCAGGGCTGCCAGGTCCAGTACGGCAAGTGCAATCCCCCGATCCCAAATCCCGGCGGCATGTGCGGCCAGGGCATCGGCCCCTGCCCTGCTGGGCTGTGCTGCTCAGAATGGGGCTACTGCGGCACGACGCAAGCGTACTGCGGAAAGGGCTGCCAAAATGGTTTTGGGCAATGCAATCCCGGCCCGCCGTTTCCATCGCCCGATGGCAGCTGCGGACCAGGCAGCCTTGGACCATACACCTGTGCTGGAGCCGGGCTTGGAAAGTGCTGCTCGCAATGGGGCTGGTGGTAGGTTTCCCCCTGCTGTTCAAGTTGTCTCATGAGAAAACACTGGATGCTGATTCATTTGAATGCTTATAGTGGCGATACGGACGGGCACTGCGGCGGGGGTTGCCAGCTAGCATTTGGTCGCTGCAATTGAGTGTGGTTTTTTGCATCGAGATAATGGTTCCGGAGATGACTTGATGGCCTTTTCTCAAACACCTAGTTTTTGTAATACCTTAGTTTAGTACCATTTCAATGAGCGGCATAGCGGGGGGGTTTGGGTTATTTATGCATTTGACATTCTGCTGCCCACGAAAGTAATTTAAGCTTGGGATTTGCATTTCAATCACGGAGTCAGGTGGCTACCTTATGTTCGACGTCGCGGACCTCTTGCCCGGGAACTACCGATTTTTGATGAGAGGTTAGAAGAAGCAGAGACGATATCTATTCAGATAAGTATTAATATGAAAGACAGTGCGTTGCCGGCAATTACTAGTACATGTACTCATCACAACCTCTCAACAGGTCCTCGCCGCCTTCTTCAGCGTAACCCGATACGACGGCACCTCCACGGCGCACGCCTTCCCATCCTTTCCCTGATCAAACACCAATAACGACAGACCCATGCCATAATAAGTACTACTATCCACCACCAGCCAGTCCCCGCTCGTCATCCCCGGGGCCGAGAACAACCCCTCTCCCCCTCCTGCCCTCCCAGGTGAAGCCGGCGCATCCCTTGACCCCACAAGCCGGAACGCAACTCGCCCATAGGCCCCATCGTCAACGGACGGCAACAATCGAAACGGGCCCGGTCCCATTATGTTCGCCAAGAACGGCAGCACATCCGTCCCGTTGCTCACCCACGAAGACACAACCAAGCCCGGCGCCGCATCCGCAGCTGATGTTGATGTCGCCAACACCATCGACGAGTTCAACCCCCCCTCCGCCTTATACACCCCCGCAAACCTCCTCCCCGCCTCGGCCTCGGCCTGCCTTCGCAACGCCGGCAACAAAGTGTCCGTAAGCAAGTCCGTCAGCCCCGCTACAAGCGCGGATCTCCCTGGGCTCGACCCCGCCGTCAACACGGTGAAGCCAAAGCCATACTCGGGCACAAGCACAAACCACGAGCTATACAGCCCGGAGTCGCCGGACTTGGTATATAGATCCGTGACTTTGCCGCTCACGGAATCCACACTGCGGACAATTTCCCACGGCGCACCGACATCGTACTCCAACCGCGCGGTATGGCTCACGGGCTTCAACCAGCGCCTCGTCCTTTCCGGAGCAAGGAGGCTAGAGTTGAGAATGCCCGTTCCGAAGCGGGCGAGGTCGGATACGGTGGAGAAGACTCCACCCGAGGAGACGAAGATGCCGTTTGGGACGGCGAAGCCGCCTGCGATGGGGTCGTTGACGATGACGCTGCGGGGGAAGAGGGAGGTGGGGGGCGGGTCGGAGAAGGTGGATGTCATCTTTAGAGGGGTAAGGATCTGGGACTGGTATAGCTGGTGAATGGTGCGGTTGGTGAGGGCGGAAAGGGCGAGGCCGAGAAGGGTGAAGCCGTTGTTGGAGTATCCGGGGGTTGTCCAGGAGGGGAAGGTCGGGGCGCGGTTGGCGACGCCGGAAATGTAGGGGATGGATGGGCAGTCTTGGCCGAGGAGGATGTAGGTGAGGCACGGGGGGTTTGAGAGTGGATCGGTGATGTTGGCGGGTGGGAGGCCGGTGCGGGCCATCAGTGCGGCTTCGGAGGTGTTGGTCAGGACCAGTTGGAGGGCGAGCTCGCCGAGGTTGGGGAAGCCGTCGCGGGGAACTCCGCCAAGCTGGGCGGCGAGGGCGCGTGGGGTGATTGTGTGCCAGGACGTTGACAGGGCATTGTCTTGACTGCCTTGGCCGGAGAGAGGGGCGAGGATGTCGTCGAGTGGGCGCTCCCACTCGGCGTCGCTCAAGGTCAAGAGGCCCGCCAGGACGGTAAAGACCTTGGTGACGCTGGCAATGCGGTATATGCTGTTTCCGTCGACATTCTTGGTGCCCTGGGGAGATGCGGCTATCTCGGGCGAGGTATGGTGGAATTGCAGGGAGACGGCGTTGGGGTCCTCGAGCGAGAAGAGGCCGATGGAGAAGGTGATATTCTGGGCGCCATCTGGAAGCCGGCTCGCGTTTGGTAGGTTGGTATTATTGCTGATGTTGGTGCCTCCAAGGCCTGATGCCTCGAGCACGTCCGTCAGGCTGTTCCATGCCGTCCTCACAAGACTCCGGTCACTGGTCAGGTCCCTGGGCGCCAGGAAGCTGGGTCCTGAGAAGTCCCCAAACACGCCAGACAAGAACACCGCCGACAAGAGGACGATCCTGTGTCCGTGAATGATGCGCATGTTGGAAGAGAACGATGTAAGTCAAGGGGTCGGACCGTCACAAAAAAGGAGAGAGGCGAGAACATGTGGTTGTTGAGGGATTCAAGCTCCCCTTCCAAAACACCCCCAAGTGCCTTCCTTTATACTTCCTTCAAGTCACAGAACCCGACCTGCATAGCAAATTGTTGCCCTCGACGACGCCCCGTGATGGCTCCGTCATGGCTCCGTTAGGGAAGAGTGTTGTGCTACCAGCACTAATCCCAATCGGGTTCGATGTGCCGCTCGTCCAATCAGATGCCTACTTTACTCTTTCCTGCAGACAGCACTGCCGACGTCTCGGTCTCTCTCCCGGTCCCTCCGGGGCTGTGACGTACCTGCCTTCCTATTTAGGTCGGATGTCGCGCTCTGAAAAACGTCAATTCAACTTCAGCTCTTGCTTCAGCCTAGTTGCTTTCCCCTCAGTTTTATTCGCGTTTGCGCATCCGAAAGTTGATGAGCATCGATTCCCGCCACCCCGCACGAATCCGTAATCCCGACTCCCGTCCTCGTGACGACATTGAGCAATGCCAGGGGTACCATCCAGTCGTGGCTGCGATGCCTGTCGACAAGCCAAAAAAAAGGTCTGAGTTCGTCAGCGTAAAAGGTCGATTCAATCTTGCTCATCTCTGGTCAGTGCGATCTGTCCGCGCCCTCGTGCTCCCGATGTACTCGCCTCGCAATCCCCTGCGTCGGGAGCGGCCAGCGCCGTTACAAGTTTATGGCCGCGACTGATAAAAGGACCCAAGCAACTGGGGGCGCCGGCCATGGCTCCGGATCATCCATCGCCAGGTCCGCTTCGCCGTTGTCTTCTCGACTCCCCCCCAACCAAGCAACTCAAGATCTCAGCAACCTCATTTCGACCCTGCAAGTGACAGACGTCCGTTTCGATTTGCGGATATGCGGTCCCTTCTTCCCAGAGATACCGCGGCGGCTGGGACGAAGCCAAGCGCTCGACGCCTCCGTCCGCGCGCTAGTCCTTGCGTTCCCCTCCGTATATACCCATCAATATACGACCGACATGTACAAATCCTATGGGGAGGCGCTCCGACACCTTCGGACGGCTTTGGCCGATGCCTCCACGGCGAGTTCCCCTGATACACTTTGTGCAGTATATCTGATCATGATTTGTCAAGTGAGTATTGCATTCCCCCCAGCCCCGTTCGCTCTCGCTTCTTCTTCACGGTAGATCTGATTGGCTGAGGGCTAACCTCTGGCCGTAGGGCTGGATAGGTAAGGGGGCGGACTTCTTCCCGAGCCATGGAGAGGCTATGGCCCACATGTTGAACACCGCTGCCGCGAGAGGGGACTGGACGGGCAATTTCGAAGCCGAGTTGGTGAACACCCTTCTTGCCCTTGTTGTAAGTTTTCTTTCGGGGTATCCAGTCGCCCGTTCTAAGTCCTCTTCGAGAGGAATGTATCTGACTTGACGGATCGTCTTCATCTGGGCATGCAGCTGCTCGAAAGCTTCGCAAATCACAAAATAAAGCTCGACCCCCGCCTCTGGACACCCTCCCCAGGCTCCCCTGCCATCCCGCTACCCTCTCGGCCGTCTAATAAGGCAGCCGACATCGAGTGCCTCCGACCAGCAAACCTAGCCGCCGTATCCAGCTTCACGCGGGACATCCAAGGAAACCTCCCGGCGATCATTTCAATGTACCAGACCCTGCAAAACGACCTCGCCAAGATGAAGACCCTCCTCTCGGGAATGGTATCGAAGCCGTCCGGGGGTCTCACCCTCGATGAGAGTCGACTCCACGTTCGTCGGCAAACAGGCTACGGTGTCTTGCTCCTGTTGGGAATGATGGCTAACTGGGCGCTGAGTGCTTATGGCGTGGGCGATGCCAGCGCCCTTCAAATTGAGAAGGACACGCTGGTTGATGAGGTCGCGGAACTTGCGGGAGATGCGGTGCGGTATCGACCCTTGGGTTCGGGGGCCATGCCAGGGTTCATTATGGCGGCTAGGGCGATAACGGGTGATGCGGACAGGTTGGAGCGGCTGGAGAGGTTGTTGGAGTTGTATCGGTCGGATTTTCCGGCGGGGGACTGGGATCTGAATGGTTTGCCGATGGATCCGGTTCGGGCGCGATAGCCCGGTTGTGCTCCTGGGAGTTGTCGTAATAATGCACCAACTTTGTCAAATTCCCTTGTCGTCAATGAAGGGTTTGGGTTGTTTCGCCGGGCCAGAGACCGTCTCAGGGGTGGGAATCGGGTCATCGCTGGTTGCGTTGGGAACATGGAGGCTCTATCGGAACGTGTTAGCGCATTCCTGTGTTTGACTAGGGGATTCCGTTTGTGTTAGACGTACAATGCGCCCTAAATGCATCTACAGCATCGGTTATCGGAACGGCCGCGGCCTCAGTCATCTGTCGTCGATGATGATCCTCATTTCGTACTGGCCGCTGCAGTTGGCCCCATCACGCCAGCTGCAGCCAATAATAGCGCGCAATACAGTAGGAGGCAAGATTTAACATTAGATCAGATCGATCAGGTGTTGTCTTTTTCATCGGCCAAGCCATCATGGAACCGACCGGCAAAGAACTCAGCGATCTCTGGTACGTCCTGCGCTCAAAATTCCAGCATCGCTATCACCCCCGCATCCGTGACCGACTACGGCACCACGATTGTGATTGACGGCCTTGATGAAGCCACGGCTGAGACCAGGGCGACAATCCTAGGGCTGATGAAAGACCTTGTGTTCACATCGAAGAGTTCGAGGACCAATGCCAGGAGCATACGTTTGGCCGTCGTTGGAAGACGGTCCCTGCGGAGTGATATGGACTTCAAGCGACTGGAGAAGAACTACTTCATCGAGGTATCTCGGACCAAGAACCACAACGATATAAACAGCTACATTAGGAAGCGCCTGCAGGAGCTTGAGATTTTGCGGAAGATGCGAAAGATGAAACCCAACGGACTGAAAAGTATATTAACTATGGGTATATTAATGTGTTAGGTAATTGTTAATCCTGCCTTGTGAATTTCTCTTATTTACATTCTCTACTAAGACATATACGTCCTCTTGCAATTCTAATATGGGTATATGTACTTCTCTCTTCTGGTGGGGACCGTAAGCTGATATTAGGATAGCGGAAGCTATGTCGAAGACCTGGGTCTTCCAGAGATAAAGGTAAGAAGCCGAGTGTCTTATAAGCTCTGCGATTCCCATAACGCAAGAGAGCGCTGGGCCTTCCAGTCTTGGTATGTTTAAGCAAGGTAACCTAAAATAATAAAAACAAGTAGTTTTGCCGGCGAAGAACCCTTAGCGCTGTAAGAAGCGAGTTATTATGGAAAATATTTTCCAAATACACCGAGCAGTCTTATCAAGTCTTCTCTGCTGTGAGTCCCAGAATTTGACCCGGCCCTTATGCTCACACTTTAAAGTGCTGCAACTAATTTTGCTGGCAACGATCGCAGAGCATATCTACTAACTGTATGAGCTGCGTCGGACCACTCGCTAACGCCCTCTTATGCTGGGATATTATGTACTGTCCTAGTTTTGGAGCCAGGATACTATTTCCTATGCCATGGATTGAACTAGGACTTCACGTACTGTCTCACACCATGTACCAGTATATATGCTAGCGGTCCTAATTCTGGTATATAGCTTTATAATCTTGCCAGAATTTAGCCCACCTCTACTCTAAGCAACGTAAACACTAAAACTTTGCACTTTATACCTGGAGCTCGCTATGCAGCATTTCAAGCACTTCAATCTCTAAGCCAATAGAGAAGATGCATTTCAAAAAGTCGAACAACCATCTAGGTTCCAATAACCCTTCGAATGGAACGTTGGTGCTTATTTTTGTGACGGGCTGAGCCCTGGGGAAGCCTCGGCGACCCTCGGCGGTGGCGCGAGCGCCGCGAGGTGGGGCGGGGCTCCACTGTAAGCAACTCCTGAACGAAGCTATTCCCAAGAACGCTAGTGAGCACACACGGAACATAACACTATAACCCACAACGAGATGTGCGACGGTTCTAGAATCTTTTATCTCCTTCTCATCAGAACAACACGACTATGTAAATATAGAGAGCACTCCCTCAGGAGGGCCACACCCTCTCCTTTCTTCTCCTTATGTTCTACGTACTCGTAGAGTAGGCCTAGCTAGTTGCAACACACTACCTTGCCCATTACAGGTAAGATATAGGTTACTTAGCTTTAACAATAGGACTTTCAGGAGAAGTCACGCGCACACCAAAGACGCGTGTACGTAGTAATTAGAATTGTTGCCTAGGGGCTATCCTTACAGATTGCGCGTCTGCTTTCCATTGAGAGGAAACTTTAGTCGGAGGGAACTAAAAGGGGGCCTCTAAGGCTGTGCGGTAGCGGCGTATAGGATCACCCTAACTCAGGGAAGAATCAGGGGAAGGTCAGCCACAGCTCACCCCAGCTCACCCCAGCTCAGGACGACGAACGTAAAAGGAAATTTCGTATGCCCAGATTCGTCGCAGATAACCAGGCTGTTGTTACGGCTAGGAGCATTACCAGACTTTGGTAAATGTGACTAGTCGACTTGGATGCAGGGTCCACATGCTATGAGAAGTATGGTCGAGGGCTTTTAGACACCTATAGTTAGCCACGCTAAAAGGTTAGCAGTAGAGAATGGGTCGTCGGGAAACGAGGCACTCCAGTCTAATTAACCTGATGCTCAGGATGCCCTTTCTATCTGCCGAGCGATAGCGGCCGCTATTATAGGCATGAGTGATTTTCTCACCAGAAATATCGATCGATTCGAAATGCTTATCTATTACTATCTAGGGGGTTGATAGCACCTTGAAAGTTGTCCTCCAGATGTTTAATAAGTGAAACTTTCCCTTACTGATGTAACCTTAGCTGTAGGGCCCAACCAAAGGATAATAGAGGGAAGGACTTTTCAAGATTTATTGTAACGACCTACACCTGGCTTCACTCGACTGGCGCAAGACATAATTGCGGACAGCTTCACGGACGATGTCGGCTACCACATCAGAATCAACCTTTCAGACCTCGCCACGAAACCGGTCGCAAAACTGCGGGGCCTATAAGAAGGCCTCATAGCGATTGGGAAAGTCGTTCTTATTTCCTCATTCCACATCTCACCGGATCCTCACTTCTACACACTTGGCCTCCTCAAATCTCTCCCCATCCATAGCGCCATGTGCATAGGCCTCCCCCACAAAACTGTACAACCCCTCTCCAGCACGCCCATTTTTTCTCAGCGCCAAAGGCTGCCTCCCACCCTTCACGAGCATCAATAGATCGCCCACCTTAGCCTCCCCCGGCAGCAGGACCAAGGACCCGTCCTCACCACGACCCAACCGCCGCTCGTACACATGCTCCAGCAGGCAAGAGAACTCGCTGTACTGGCGCCACGTGCGCATCAGATAGCCCACGAATGCCAAGGGACGCAGCAAGCTATCGACGTGCCATTGACGCAGCTGGAAGACGGCGTGCAGGCTGGCGCGCCACATGTAAAAGAGCTGTGACGTTGCCTCGCGCCCCTCCGGAGCCATGGTGCCCACGCAAAGCGTCTGCCAATAGACGGCGAGCGGATCATAGGGAGCCGACGGCGGCGATGACGTTTGCTGGCTCTGGCTATCCGGCAACAAGCGAGGAGACTCGCGCGCAAATGTTTCCCAGTCCCAGAAGGTGGCCAGGTGCGGAACGACGGCCGATAGGTCCCAGTACACCCACGCGAGACGGGCGCAAAACTGGCCAAGGGCCGCAAGCCGCGTCAGGAGTGTGTCTCCACGCCTGATGGCCGGGATGTTACTGCTGTCGCGCTGGAGGCGGCGAAGGACGGGAGAGAGGTGCGTGATGGTTGTGAGCTCGTGGCCGCTGAGAACGAGGACGCGGCCGTCGTCGGAGAAGCGGGGTGTGCTCTGGGTGCCGCGCGAGGCGTGGGTTTGGCGCTGTCGTCCGCGGGCGTCGTGCATGAGAGGATGAGGGCCAGCTGCCGCATTGTTCCAGTCCGGTACCCAGGATGGAAGAGTCTGGCCGGCCGAAGCGATAGCAGTAACAGCAGTAGCAGTGTTGCTGGCTCCAAGCATGTTGAGGTCGGCAGATTGCAGCAGCAGCTGCCGGGCCGTTTGACAATACACTTCGGCTGCTGATAATCCGTAGTCAGGCTCGATCCCGAGGGTGCTAGCGCTGTCTGGACTGTCTTCATGTTGGTCCCTGTGCATGAGCCCCAGTAGGCCATACACCTTATCCCGAGGATCCGAGGCCTGCCGAAAACGACATCTGATCAAAGTTTCCAACAAGGCCTGTGCTGTCTGCGCTGGTGGCATCACGGTAGATGGGCTAGAGAATGGCGGCTGTGAAGACGGCTCGGATTGCCTTTTCTTCCCTAGGGCGCTCATCGACAGATAGGGGATCACAATTGGATCGATAACTATCCCAAGCATCACAGGGTTCCAAATACCAATGGCGAGACCATAGTCAACCCCGGCAGTAAATCGAGCCCAGTCCATAGTGAAGTTGCCTGTCATGATCACGGCCTGTGGCGCGAGGACGAGTTCCTGGACCGTCCAGGTGCGGAACCACCAGCTGGCACAGGCGAGATGGATAACGCTATAGTCGTCCCTAAAGCGGTGGAAGGCCGGGCTTTCTACGCGCTCCATGTTGGTATACAGCTGCGATAGAGATGTATAGTTCGAAGTAACCTCGATTGTAGCGTACTGTCGAGTGGCCGCCTCAGCTGCCAGTTCTTCCACAACGTCGTATGCCTTTTTCGTAAAAGGGGGCCGGCTGTCTCCAAGCCACACGATAGTGCGGGTAGCGTTGCGATAGATGTCAGCCATAATGGAGACCTGGTGTCCTCTCTCTAAGACATTAGACTGGTTGATACAAATGGCGTCAACCCATAAAGTGCATGGTTGGTCAAGTTGCCGGATGTTGAGGAGGGCTGCCCGAAGATTGACGGTAACCATGAGGGTTCGTCCATCGATTTGTATAGGTGTTAGATTGGACGCGTCGCCCCAGACATAACTCAACGCGTCATAACTCTGGAGTCGGCTGTCTAAGGAAAATTCGGCCAAGGTGCATTCGATGTCTTGTTGTCGGGTTCCTGGAAACAGCCCAAGCAGGCGAACCGATTTCGGACCACCTGCAAGAGCTACGTACTTATATTCATCGCTGACAATCTCATTTCGAGTGCGGTCCTACTTTCCACCATCAGTTCAACCTCCACGTTAAACACTGTCGCGCGTTGCAACTAAGAGGGGTCCTTGGGGGAGGGGGGAGGCGGGGCAGGACAAACTGGTGTGACCTCTGCCTTGGGGTCATCTCCATTGGTGTATCCCTTCCCAAAGAACAATATCTCAATCGACTCTTCCACCGCTTCCCACGCACGCTTTGACATGGCTAGTGGGCCTAGATTTAGCGGGTATGTGCTAGGTTGGATTGCGTTGTAGACGCAAGCGTGAATAGAGGTGGAGATCGAGTGAGCGACAGTGCGTTATGTTGCAGCACAAGAAATCGCCCTGATCTCACGTGATTCGGCCCACACTTCGATCGGATGGCTGTTGCAGGGCACAGTTGATCAAGAGTTTGCTATTTGCACTATGATAAAAATGACTTTTTGCGCTATGACCCGTGCGCACCCCTATACAAAGCCCTAACCCTGTAAAATTTCCATCGTCGCATCGCGCGCTAGGGCACTAGTTTGTATAGGTCTGCGCGGCTCGGTGCCATTTCCGAGGTCGCAAAAGAGCCCATACCGGCGCCTCAACCCAAGGCAAAGAGCTGGTTAACTGAAATTAATGCAAATTTACGGAAAAAGGCCTAAAATTAACGGAATCTGCAATTAACTACGTAGTTCTATTTACTGTAACCCTAACCCTGAACCCTTGAGCAGTTACGTGGCGGCTTAGGCGCCTTTGCCTCCACGCGGCTTGCGTGCTGCCTGTCTGATACTAGATGTTATTGTCAGAAAGAAGGGGGTTTAGAGGCCCTGGGCTTCTAGTCAGCGGAGCTGACTGGATGCCTGGCACTGCCAGAACGCCAGTGAGCCTCAACCACTGGAGTGACGAGGCCTGAATCCTGCAGAATAGTCTATAAAGAAGCCTCTGGCTTCCAGCCAGAGCCAGAACACAAGCAATACGATCACGCAGTTGCAACCCCTTCAATTCCACAGAATCCAGAGTGCAGTGCTTCTGACACGATGGCCGTGAGGGACTCTGGTTCCTCACACTAGTATTCAATTGTTCATTTGTATCCTAATGTTCAGACTCACCTCTGTGCATTATAGTGACAACGACTTACAGTGATATTGAACCCCTGTCTAGGAGTGCTAGCTTAACAAGCTGTCTTCGGAATGCCCACCCAGTCTTTGGCGTCCTGCCATACGCTCTGTCTTAACCTGACCAGTCCTTTGGGTCTGTGCCAGGTGCAGGTCGTAATAGGAGTAATTAGAGTTACAGCGGCAGAATCTATACTTTTTAATAATTAACTGGTAATTCTACTTATTAGTACTACGGGGCTAAGGCCTTAAAGTGGGTCTAGGCTAAGAGCCTAGACCACTACCCCTATAGAGGCGGGCCTCCGCCGCAGCTCCTATATCTAACCTTAATCTTCTTCATAGAAACCATAATTGATTCAGCCACCATGTAGCGGGTTTTCACCTTACTGGCCCACTCACTTAAGCGTATTGTTATTTGCCGGAGGCAGTATGCTAAGAGTGCCTTAATCAGACGGCGGACCTGAACCAGAACACAATCTTTATCTATTGATATAGTCAGGCGGTGGCAACATTTTTACCCCAAAGGCAGTAAGCCAGCAGGTAACAAATAGTGGCGCCATTACTTTCTCTCCGCTGCCAGCAAGAGAAGGGGTGGTTGGATCTAACAAACAAGGCACAGCAAGAGGAGGACGACACCAAGGAACTCAATATCTAAGGGGATTGGGAGTTTATCCTGAGAGGGAAGTTAGAGGCTTCCTTGACATGTAAGACTGATATGCTACCCCCAATCTCAGGTATCGCACAGAGCATCGATGATTCCCTACTTCTCCGTCATCCCAAAAAAAAAACCTCGACAAAACTCCTCTGTCCACCTAAGCAGTCCTTTCAAAGCCCTGCCTCGCCATAAGCGACTTCTTCACCCCCTCCAAATCCACACTCAGCTCGGCCTCCTGCAAACTTTGCGCGACCGCCTTGGCGCCCCGCTCCACCATCTCGGCATTATACGCCTCAAGACCCTCCCCCTTCTGCAACGCCTCAACAAACAAGTGTGCATCCAAAACCGCATGCTGAAAGCCCTGCCCGCGGTACGGCAGCATAGGATGGGCGGCGTCGCCCACCAAGGTAACCCGCCCGCCGTGGGTGTCGAATCCCAGGGAGGGCGTATAATACTTCATCTCGTCGATGAAACACATGGTGCTGTCATCCTCCTTTGCCCAGTCGATCTGGCTCTGGAAGGGCTCGATGAGGTCTTTGGTGGTTTCCTTGACGTAGCGTAGGGCCTCGGTTCCTTGACGGGCAGGCGGGTCGGGAAATGCGCCGCGGCGGAAGATTTTGGCCCAAAAGATAGACCAAGTGGAGAGGTCGGGCGTGGGGGCGTACATTGCTGGATGAAGTTAGGTTTGATAGGTAAGTGTGAAAAGAGGAAAAGGGAATCAACATACTGCCCGTGCCAACAAAACAAGACGCGCCCATCATGATTGTTGCAACAGGGTGGAAGTTGTGGACTGGTTCGACTTTTGCGGCATCGTCGTGACGCATGATGACTGTGGCTATGTAGTATGCCGAGGGAACGATATTGGCCTTGGGGTCCCTGTGAAAGAGCAGCGAGCGCACGGTGGAGGAGGCACCGTCGGCTCCGAGAACGAAATCGGCTTGGACGGTTGCGTTGTCGGCAAAGGTGAGGGTTACGTGTTCGGCGGTGGAGGAAATGTCAACGAGCCTCTTGTCCCACTGGACGTTAAGGCCTTCCGAGAGGACCTGGCGCAGGAGTTGACGCGACACGCGACGACTGCCCGGCATGGGGCTCTTGAACATGAGCTCGCCTGTGACGCCATTGAAACAGGGGAGGCACTCAACCTCAGGCGTGAAGTCGACGTGGGGGTTGCAGAGTGCCTTGACGAGATTGGCGCGAACGGCCTCCGGGAGCAGGTTGTTGAAGGTAGGTAGCGCCCAATGAATTGCGATGGTCCAATCTCGAGGACGGGCGTCAACCTTTTCTTCCGACTCGAAGATCACGACGTCGAAACCATTCTAGGGTGGTTAGACCAAGTACGACGGGGGATGTAAACAAAGTACTACCTTTTTCAAACCGTGGGCTACGAGCATTCCTGTGAGGCCAGCGCCGACGACGGCGACCTTGCCGGCCTTCTTTGACTCTAGAGAGGCCATTTGGCGATGATGACGAGGCTAAAGCGTCCAAACCTGGGATGCTTGCGTTTTAGTCGGTAAAGCGACGGAGGGTGGTAAATGGCAGCAGAAAAGAGGGGTATGAAGACAACAGCTCATCCAACTTGGAGCGAATATGCCTGACCGGGCACCAGAAGAAGTGCAACTTTAGCCAAGCGGCAAGGCGGGGTAATAGCTTATCAGTGCAGAGCAGGTTGCATGACCATTCCTTAATGAGTCTTGCATGATCCCGAAAGCTCCTGCATTACATGTAGTGTAGCGTTGTGTCTCTCCAATAGGAAGGCCGCCTTGGGGCGCAGGACGTTCAAAAGCTCGCATGTTCCCCACTGTCCGTCTGCTCTCCCATAAATATGCCAGTGAGGGCCAGACTAGTATTTTGGTTGGTCGCTGACAACCAGCGAATCCCTGGTGTTGTAGGTTTTGTCACTTGACCACACTTAGCTCTATGACCTCGTCAATGATCCTCACCCTGTCTGTCGTATTGATTGGTTGCCATGTCGTTGGGTGCTAGGGTTCCAGGGTGAGCGTACCCCCGCACTTAACCCGCGCTCTTGCTTTGTGGCTAAAGACGATATCTAGGAGCCCTAGAATCTTTCAACTGTATTGGCAACTTAATACTTCCTTAGTGTCCCTTGTCGAGGAGAGACACCTGCGCTGGGTGATGTCGTGATTTTAAAGTTTAGTATTAGAATTAGCGGCTTGGCGCGAATCGGGGAATACGTCATAGTCTTCTGACGCTTATAACTAGTTTAAGAGCTAGAATAATATGTGTTATATTATATAAGGTAGATAATACTCTTACATCTAGTGCTTATTAAAATAAAAGAGGTTGTAACTAATAAATTAAGTTATTTGTTTTATGATTCTAGTATAATATAACTAAAGGGAGAATTATATAACTAGTTATGTAAATACTTTAAAGCAGCTTATGTAAGGACTTACTATTAGTAATTAATAATAAAGTTTACTAAAGAATTTAGCCTACTATATTTATTATAAATTCTAGTTATAGAATTCCACAATATTTATTTTATTCTTATAGTATAAGCATTAATCTTATAATAATTTTAGTATCTGTTATTCTTTATAACATTTGTTAATCTTAGCGCTCGCCGTCGCGGCTTTGTCGGCCGAAGCCGGGCTGCGTCATCGGAACAGCCCCTGTAAATCGGTTTGGCGAGTGTCTGCCTCGAAATAGCCTAGCCGATTTGAACTGTTGATATCAGTGCTTTATAGAATGGGAGCCGTCGAACGGCATCAGAATCCTTTCCCGTCTAAACTGGGAGCAAGTGTCTGGATGTGAGTCGGGTGATAGTTCGGGCGGCGGCGACAGATGCAGCTCGATATCCCAGCATTAATTAAAACACTGTCAGAACCGAACATCGCTGCCTTGTCGCTTTGTAGAGTAAGCCCACCAACAAGCTTCTTGGAAGCAGTGACATGTGTATTCTCGTGCAAGCTACTTGACTTGTACCATATCAGGCCAAAAAATCAGCACATATCGGCGTGCGTTACTCTGGCGCGGCGCGTCCGGCTGGAGATTCCCGCGGGGTTCCCAGACTGGCGAGATGGATGGCCAGAATAATTTGCTAGTGGTCAAGGAAAGCTTTTCATGGAGCCGTATTGGACGCAGTGGGCCGCGCCGCCTTGTTCATGGTTAGCGGGCGGTGGGCTTGCATTGTGACGCAGCATCTAACCTGCAGACTTGTTGCCTTAAGCTTGCTAGCGGGGCAAAGTCCCGAGTCTACGCTTCACACCTGCAGCTAGACGGCCATATGTCGGCTACTTTCCAGCCCAATCGGAGAGACGACGCCTCTGCTTCAAAATGCATGTATGTGGGGGTTAAGCTCTAGTTCGGCAACCGTACACGGTATGTGTTACCCTGCGCCGATTACACACGGAGATGTATGCAGCTCAACTCTGACATAATGCTTTGTTGGTGCTAGCAGTTGGCCGCCGATAACTTGGCAGCATATTCTCCTGATAAGCTCATTGGCTGGAGGGGGATCGCATGATGTTGGGGACGTGGTCTCTCCGTGTGCCGGCCTTCTGGACTGAGGGGCTCGCTCGGCAACTCCGGAATGGGGAGGAAGTCCGTCGCGATTCGGTGGTTCAGAGACGAGGGCATGTAAGCCAACCTGGATGGTCAATCAAGAGTCTGTCGAGCTTTCTCTCCTGCAGGTAGTTGAAGCTGGGCGGCGGAGATGCCGTTAGGCGGGGGATATGAGGGCCGATGTCCCTTGCTCCTCTTAGCCCTTTGTTCCTTGCTCCTCTTGACCCTTTGTTGTTCATTCTGAGAAACGGGACACTTGAAAACCCTGACTGCTGCTACTTCACCCACGCCACACCCTTTGCTGACTGCGTCGCGAACAATGGTCACTGTCGAGGAGCCCATTCGTTTATCTCTTGACAAATCTAGCCCGCCGACTACGCTCAGTGCCAGCGAGTCGCCCTATTCCGAGGCGCCATGTAATGGCAATGGCCCCAAGCCCATCGCAATCTGCGGCGTCGGCCTCCGTTTGCCGGGCGGCATCCGCAACTGTGACGGTGTGTCCACCTCCAATGCCCGCCCCTCGATCTCAAGCCACTGACACCCCCCAGACTACTGGTCCCTGCTCATCAACGGCCGCGACGCGCGCGGGCCTATTCCTGCGAGCCGCTACAACGCGTCTGGGTTTGACGGGTCGCTCGGCGGGAAGAATGGCTTCAAGATTGAGCAAGGCTACTTCCTCGAAGAGGATCTCGCTGCGCTGGATACGGCCGTCTTCCGGCTGACCAAGAGCGAGCTAGAGCGCACGGATCCGCAACAGCGGATGTTGCTGGAGGTGACGCGGGAGTGTCTCGACGATGCAGGGGAGGTGGGCGACAGGTATCGCGGGAAGGCCGTGGGCTGCTACGTCGGCACCTTTGGGGACGACTGGCTGCTGGTGACGGCGCGCGACACGGCGGGCCCGGGAGGCGGGCACTCGGTGACGGGCGCGGGCGACCTGATGCTGGCGAACCGAATGAGCTTTGAGTACGACTTTCGCGGGCCGTCGATGGCCGTCAAGACGGGCTGTTCGGCGTCGATGGTGGCGCTGCACGAGGCGTGCCGGGCCGTCCAGGCAGGAGATGCGTGTGCGGCGGTTGTGGCAGGGACGAGCATGATTCTGACGCCCGTGCTCACGGCAACCATGGCGGCGAACGAGCTTCTCTCCCCCGACGCCTCCTGCAAGACGTTCGACGCTGCAGCCAACGGCTTCGCCCGCGCCGAAGCAGTCAGCGCAATCTACATCAAGCCGCTCGAGGACGCCCTCCGCGACGGCAACCCTGTCCGCGCCGTCATCCGCGCCACTGCGGTCAACACCGACGGCAAGGGCGTGAGCCTAGTGACTCCCAATGGCGACGCCCAGGCCGCCCTTATCCGCCACGCCTATCGCTCCGCCGGGCTCGATCCCAGCGACACGGCCTTCGTCGAGTGCCACGGCACCGGCACTCCGACGGGTGACCCCATCGAGACCAGCGCCGTCGGCAGCGTCTTCGGCAGCGCCGGGGTGCTCATTGGCTCTGTCAAGCCGAACCTCGGCCACGGAGAGGGCGCCTCCGGTCTGTCCAGCATCATCAAGTGCGTCCTCGCCCTCGAGCACAAGACCATCCCGCCAAACATCAAGTTCCATAATCCCAACCCCAAGAGTGAGGTCCCCTCCATCCCGAGCCTGGCAATTCCCATGACTAACTCCGACTTTGCACTGCCCGCAGTTCCTTTCGACCAGCACAAGCTGACCGTCCCCGTTGTTCCGACACCGTTCCCACAGGGCCGCGCCGAGCGGATCAGCGTCAACTCGTTTGGCATGGGTGGAACGAATGCTCACGCCATTCTAGAGGCTTGGAACCCCTCCCCTGAAAATCAGCCCCTTCAGCTCGGCGACAGCCAGCCTGGCATCGACCCGTCAGCCGAGCTCCTGCTCCTTTCTGCTAGCACAGAAGCGTCGCTGGCAGCCCAGTTCAAGCAGTTCCAAGAGCGTGTCCGTCTGAGCCCTGAGCAAATCTCGGACATTGCCTACACATGTGCATTGAGACGCCAGCATCTCCCGTACCGCTCCTTCGCCATCGTTCAACCCAACGGCAACCTTGTTAGAATTCCCAGCACAGCAGAGGCTCCGTCCAGGGCTTCGCCGGTGGTCATGGTCTTTAGCGGTCAAGGAGCACAGTGGCCGACGATGGGCAAGGAGCTCATCCTCAATAACCAGAAGATCCGGAAAGACTTGGAAGACATGGATGCCGTTCTGCAGCGGTTGTCACACCCTCCGACATGGAAGCTTGTTGGTAAGTGCACATCAACATCCCGATTGCCTCCTCTGGAGCGCTCCAATCGTACGCTCTGGGCTTAGGGCTCTCACAAGGGTCAAGAGTCGTCGACCTACAACCCGACTGCCTCACATCTCCCGGGACTAACTGTTGCCAGACCAACTACTAGCCCCTGCCTCGACGAGTGAAATCCACAAAGCGTCGCTCGCCCAGCCGCTCTGCACCGCCCTTCAAATCGCCCTTTCCAATGCATATTCCGCTCTAGGTGTCATGCCCTCTTCCGTTGTTGGCCATTCGAGCGGCGAGATTGCCGCAGCATACGCAGCAGGGTATCTTACCATGGCAGATGCCATCACCATCGCTTACTACCGCGGCTTCGTCATGAAGAACAACAAACTTGATGGCGGTATGGCGGCTGTGGGCCTGGGCGCTCACGATGTGTCCAAATTCCTTCGCAAGGAAGAGGTTGTTCTTGCTTGCGAAAATAGCCCCTCAAGCTCGACAATCTCTGGCGACAGCGAGACATTGATCGAGGTGCTGGCGAAAATCCAGAAAGACCAGCCAGATGTTCTTGCGCGACCACTTAAGGTCGACATGGCCTACCACTCGCACCATATGACGTCTCTGAGCAAGGAATACATCCAGCTGTTAGAGGAGGCCGGCATACCCAAACCGCACCTCCAGCGTCGCGGCACTGCCAAACTCTTCTCCTCTGTGGCAGCCGAATTGGTCGCGGAGGATGCCAACCTGGGCGCCAAATACTGGGGTCAGAATTTGACGTCCCCTGTACGCTTTTCATCAGCCGTGACATGCCTCCTCTCCGACCTCTCGTCCACTACCACGCCATCGCTCCTGGAGATTGGTCCGCATTCCACCCTGGCCGGTCCTCTACGCCAAATTCTGTCCTCTCTAGCCGTGGCATGCGAATATGTACCATCCCTCACGCGCGGAAACGACGGGCAGGAGTCATTCCTCTCCTCCATCGGCCGCTTGTTCCAGTTGAACTATCCCCTCAAGCTCAACGCCATGTTCCCCACTGGCAGATCAGTTGCCGGCCTCCCTCCTTATCCCTGGGACCACTCTTCCACGGCTCTATGGTCCGAATCTCGAATCTCGCGAGCCTGGCGGCACCGCTCGTACGCCACTCATTGTCTGCTTGGGAATCGCATCCCTGAGTCGTCCAGTACCGAGCCCGTGTGGAGGCATATCCTCCGTCTTGAAGACGAGCCGTGGTTGGCAGACCACAAGATTCAGAGTGATGTCGTGTTTCCATTTGCTGCATATGCTTCAATGGTGGGTGAGGCTGTGAGGCAACTCACTGGCGGTGCACAAGGCATGGGCTATCAAGTCAGAAGGCCTACCGTTTACGCCGCCATGCTGGTACCCATCGAAGCTGAGCTGGAGGTCGTAACCAGTTTAAAGCGGCACATGTTGAGCGATGAGGTGGAGTCGGAGTGGTGGGAGTTTAGCATTGCAAGCTTGTCCGGGAATGTTTGGACGAGGCACTGTGACGGGCAGGTCAAGCCGACCAAAAACGATGAGCGGCCCCGCATCCCTGAATGGCAGGCCATGGAGCAGCTTCCACGGTCGTTCCCAAAACTCAGGAGGTATAACGCCATGGCAAAAGCTGGGTATAACTTTGGGCCTGCCTTTCGTTGGCTGGAGGCTGTGAGAACATCCACGGCCGGGGAGATAGCTAGGGGCACCATCCCACTGCCGGCTGTGAGAGATGTCGGGACTTCTGCGACCGCGTTTACGCTGCATCCTACCGCCATCGACGCTTGTCTGCAGCTATTCCTTTCTGCAAAATCACAAGGCCTATCTCGCAGAATGATCGATTTGTCACTTCCGGTTGCTATCGAACATCTCGAGATCAACGACCCGATGGGCTCTCCAATGGAAGGCAAGGCATGGAACGAGTTTGGCCGAGCAGAAAGGTCTGCTATAGAGTGCCAGGCAAACGGCCAGGTTGTCCTACGAGCTGAGGGCATTCAAATGCGCCGCATCGATGGCCGCCCAGCCAATCCTGCCGATGATGACGACGTCCATGCTGCCGCTCGCCTGCACTGGATGCCTCATTTCGACTTCGTCGACCATGCTCAATTGTTCATTTCGCCCAGAATCGATGAGGAACAAATCCGGCTACTTGAAGAGCTCCAACTTCTTATTATTCTGGAATCGGCGCCTCGTTTGCAACAGCTGGAGCCGTGCCAGCCACACTTCGCCAAATTCCGAAGCTGGCTCAACAAGCAGATTGCTCTCGCGGAATTGGGCACCTACGAGCTTGTTCCTCATTCCAGGGATCTGTGCCGCCTCACAAGCGGAGAGCGCCTCAGCCTCATTCACACCCTTAGCGCACGCCTAGAGGGCCTTCCCCATCCGGCTATTGCCACGGGAATCAAGCGTGTATTTGACAACATCGAGGGCATCTTCACAGGTTCGGTCGACACCCTCGAGACACTCATCCACGACAAGCTCCTTGCTCGAATTTATGACGTCGCCAGTTTTGATTACTCACCATTCATCCGCACTTTGTCGCATTCTCGCCCACAGCTTCGCATTCTAGAAGTTGGGGCTGGCACTGGGGGCACCACCCATACCATTCTTCGCAGTTTGGATCACGATGCCGCCTTGCCAAGCTACAGCTGCTACACCTTCACGGACATCAGTGCGGGGTTTTTCCCTGCCGCTCAAGAACGGTTCTCCTATGCACAGAACCTTGAGTTCAAAGTGCTTGACATCAGCCGGGACCCCAAGGAACAGGGGTTCGAACCGGAAACATACGATCTTGTGCTGGCCGCTAACGTGGTGCATGCCACCCCCTGCCTACGGGAGACGTTACGAAACTTGGCCTGGTTGTTGAAGCCGGAAGGGATGCTTGTGATGACGGAGGTATGCAGCACGACTCGGACCTCGACTTTTATCTTTGGCAATTTCATAGGTTGGTGGCTAGGGGAGAGCGATGGCCGGATTGACGGGCCATGTGTGGGCGTGGAGAGGTGGGACAGAGAATTGAAGTCTTCCGGCTTCAGGGGTGTTGACACAGTCCGGTACGATACGGATGCTCCCGAGTACCAGAAGATTTGCGTCATCAGAAGCGGAAAGGTTGTTGAGCCTGTTCAAGAACCGGAACGAAAGGTGTCCTTCCTGACATCAGCTCCGGATTCCGCTCTTCTTGGAAGTCTCAAGGACGCATTCGCTCAGGAAGGATGGACAATATCGACCTGCGGGCTGTTAGAATCCCCACCGGATGCGGATACAGACATCATATCCCTGCTTGACCTTGAAATGAGCCTCTTCGCGGAGGTCACGGCCGACACCCTAGCCAGCTTCCAGAGGACCATCCAGGGAATTCAACCACGGCAGAATATGCTTTGGTTGATACCCCCGGTTCAGATCACCTGCACAAATCCTCATGCGGCCGCAAGTCTTGCCATCGCCCGAACCGTCCGCTCCGAGCTGGCCTTGAGCTTTGCGACTCTTGAGATAGAACCGTCCGACCCTTGCCTTTCCTCTCATATCCTCCATGTCCTACACAAGCTTCGTACTGCACAGGATACTAACACGCTCGAGAGCGACAAAGAGTTCGCCATCCACAACGGGCTGATCCAGATTGGACGGTATCGCCCGTTTTCTCTAGTGGACGAGACCACCCGGCTCGGCATCCAAGCGGCGGATACAATTCCAGGGGCCGAAACAGCCGCAGTACTCAACGTTACCCAGCCTGGTGTCTTGGACTCTCTTACGTGGGAGAGGAGACCGCTACCTGCGTGTGTCCCTGCAGGACATGTCGAGGTCACAGTCCACAACGCAGGCATCAACTTCCGCGATGTTGTCTTCGCGGGCGGCATTATCACATGGTCTGGTCCAGGAAGCCTTCCGTTAACTATGGAGGTAGCTGGCGTGGTTAGCCGTCTTGGTGCAGGTGTGGACGGGTTACAGATCGACGACCGCGTCATGGCTATGAGTTGCACGGGCGGATTCGCTACCAAGGTGATCACGGACTGCGTGCGCGTTGTGCGCATTCCGGATCACATGTCGTTCAAGCAGGCCGCAACGATGCAAGCCGTCTATTCGACCGTCATATCAGCTTTGCTAGACACCGGACAGCTCTCTAAAGGTATGAGCGTGCTCATCCACTCGGCCTGTGGGGGTGTTGGCTTGGCAGCGCTTCAGATCTGCCGCATGGTTGGAAACGTGGTGGTGTACTGCACCGTCGGGAACGACAAGAAGGCGCAGTATCTGGTGGAAAACTATGGGATCCCCAGGGACAGGATCTTCAGGAGCCGGGATGCAAAGTTTCTTGACGGAGTCATGAATGCCACAAATGGAGAGGGCGTGGACCTAGTGTTGAACTCCCTCGCTGGCGAGCTCCTTCATGCAAGCTGGAAGTGCGTGGCTCGTGGTGGGAAGCTGCTGGAGCTGGGCAAGCGGGATCTGACCGGCGGCGGCAAGTTGGATATGAGTCTCTTCTTGGATCATCGATCTTATTGCGGCATTGACATCGCGTACATGGCTGACAACCAGCCACGGATCATGAGAGAGTGGGTGCAGTCCCTTCCATATGTTTTGATGTCAGGCTGACGAAACAGCTATTGCGAGCGCATGCTTGTCTACTACGAGCAGGGCCTCATCGCGCCTATCGAGCCGATCATCGAGTTTGAAGCCCTCGATGTGAAGCATGCCTTCCGACATCTACGCGCAGGGGAGCACATTGGCAAGCTACTTCTCAACATCCCCCAACAGGCCGCGGCTCTCAATCCAGTTCCTGTGCGACGGCCCATGTCTTTCCGGGCTGACGCTGCGTACTTGCTCGTTGGCGGCGCCAGTGGCCTTGGTCGTTCCTTGGCTATTTGGCTCGTCGAGCGGGGAGCGAAGAGTCTTGTCTTCCTCTCTCGAAAAGCGGGCACTAGCAAGGAAAGCAAAGAACTTGCACAGGAGCTGGAGTCAATGGGCGGGTGCGCCGTTATGGTCTCAGGAAGCGTGAGCAGAGCTGAAGATGTCGAGAAAGCAATTGTAGCGGCGCCGGCTCCCATCAAAGGCGTCTTCCAGCTCGCCATGGTACAAAGAGACTCGCCGTTTCTCAGCATTTCGCACGAAGACTGGACTGCTGCTATCGAGCCGAAAGTAACCGGGACATGGAATCTGCACAACGCCCTGCTCAAGACTCCTCTGGACTTCTTCTGGCTCGCCTCCTCCACCATAACTGTGGTGGATCAGCCTGGCCAAGCCAACTACAAGGCTGGATGTATGTTTCTTGAGGCCTTTTGCCGGTACCGTCACTCGCTTAGTTTGCCCGCATCGGTCCTGAGTATCTGCCCAATTGAAGACGTGGGATATGTGGCCGATAACGCATACGCAAAGCGTAGCGTTATGGCCCAGGGCAATTACATGCTAGGGGAGCGTGAGTTTCTGGATTGTGTCGAAGCCAGCCTCTTTGAACAGCGCCCGCCCTCATTGGAGCAACCAATCGCCGCAGGACATATTCAGGAGTGGCAAAGCAGAGGGCACATCGTCATGGGAATGCGATCTAGCTCCCAGCTCCACCTTGCTGACGATCGGAACCCGACCAACTGGCGCCGCGACCCGCGAATGGGGTTTTATCACAACAGATCTCTCCGCCCTAACTCGTCAAACGAAAGTGAATCGTCGTCCCTCAAGAGATTCATGGACCGCTTGGCAGAGAGCGGCGCAACGGCTGCCGAGATGCTAGGCGATGAAGCCAATGTGGAGTTTCTCGCGACTGAAATAGGGCGCAAGGTGATGGACTTTCTGCTCAAGCCGGGTGCGTCGGTGGATTTAAGCTTGAGCCTTGCGCAAATGGGCATGGACAGCCTGGCGGCGATTGAGCTTCGCAGGTGGTTCCGTCAGGCCATGGGGTTGCAGCTGACGGTTTTAGAGCTGATGGGGAGCAATAGCATGAAGGAGCTGGGAGGGATGGTTGCGGAGAAGTTGAGGGAGAAGCATGTTGAAGCTTTTTGAGCTTGGATGTCGTCTGGGAGTTGGTGATGAACGGTCAGAGGCTGCGCGAGGCTGAGGACTTAGCACCTGGCGCTGGAAGCTGGAAGAAATCCACTGGTAGGGGCGTTGGTTGTCGGCGAACTAGCTGCAACGGTTTATTTAGGATAACAACCTGTTGTGGATAACATTGCGACTGGCCCTAGGGCATGCAAGGATGAGTGGTGCGGGTTCGATTCCCATTCCCATTGCCCTCAGAGAGGTAGTAGACTAGCAGGAGAAAACATGGGGTGTTTCTTTTTGGCCCTTCTGGTTGGGAGCTTTCTTGTCCCACCTGGAGTACCTCTCTAGTACAGAAGGGTGCTCAATGGCTTCCAATACTGTCGAACCAGCGCCACTGGTCAGGAAAGAGTTGGTCGGCTTATTGAGAGCCATCTTGATTGATTATGGTTAAGTTGACAATGAGTTATTTGCTGGTTGAGCGGGAAGTGGCGAAGTCTGCCGATTTTGCCGGGGGGTTGGAGTATTTGTACCTTATCTTAAGAACTCGTCAGCCTTTGAAGTCAGGACCTTGCGGCTGCAACCCGTGTCGCGGCAAGTCAGACTCCGGGGTGACGCTGCGGCCGCGGCCGTAAGTTGATGGATCGGAGCTAAGGAGTAGTGTGTTTGGGCCACACACCTTACGAGAGATGATCTTATTCTTGTTCACTCTGGCGATGACCGCCTCCTCTTGATCACTGACCGCTTGCGCTATCCAGTTCGGGAGATAGTTTCCCCTGAGGGGAAACCCCCGCCAAGACACACACAAAACCGCCAGTCAATCGCAGCGATAACGCCGGGGAATCAGCCACGGCGCGTCGTTGGGCTTCAGCTCCGCGGCAACCCCTCAAAACATCAATGGCGATCCCTTCAACCACCATCAACACAACAGCGAATACGACACTAATAGAGAGCGCAGGAGACGATTATAGCTGGTAATTAGAAGAAGCGATGGGCCAATTGAAGAGAAGAGCGCCGAGAGAAGTCGAAGGCGCGGGATAATCTGAAAACACATGGCCGTGCTACCATAACAGCGACACCCGCCCTTCCAAGTACAGTGTCATACACCTCTCTAAGTGGCGCAACTTCGCCCACTTTATTTACCACACAGTCCACAGGTACGTTAAGACTAAAGCGCCGGCTTGCAAGCCTTTTTAAAACTTACATTTCTAACAGAGGGCCTATCTATTAAACAGGGAAGAGTAGAAAACGAATTAACACCTAGAACCACGATAAAGCTATATACTCCCACATCCCTATTTACCAACTATAATCAGGCGCTTTAACTTAGAATATGTGTAACAGTAACAGGCAATTACTAGCCAGTTATTATATTATAATCTGTTAAACTTCAGGATTCCACAGGGCTGTAATACAGCGCTGTGGCCTCAGAGGAAGAAGTGCAGTACTGGTCCAAGCCAGGTACAGTGCCGTAGGCGCTGTAGGAAGCAATCAAAGGCCTGAATTACAGGGCAGTGCCACTGTAAATAAAGGTATCACAGCGAATATCAACACTAGAAACAAGAGGATCCGGAAGGCAGTGCCTTATACAATGACTGCAGTAGAATGAAGTTGCTTGCTTAACTAGAACTAGATACAGGAGAGGAGAGGGCCTGTTATAGGCTGTGAGAGACTCTGGAATACTTCCAGAGCCTTCTATAGGGTAAAACTAACTAATACAATAATGGAATAATATTGTTCTAAACTATTCTTTATGGTTCTGCTAACGTAGTGGCTGGCGTGGCCACTGTGATGCTCTGATTAGTTCTGTAGGGCAGTAGCCCCATTAGATTTAGGGGGTTCTACCCTCCTGGATTCTAGTAGGTTTTGAGTACTCTAGGAGCCCCAGGGGGCCCTGGAGTGAGTTAGAATTCTCTAGAACCCCAGAGGGTTCTGGAAGATTTGACTAGTGGTTACGGGGTCCGCAACCACGCAATAGCTACAGGCTATTGCTTGCTGGAGGCTCCTGTAATACAGGGAGCCCACAGGGCACTCAGTAGCTAGAAATTAACAGAAGAAAATTTTAAAACTTATAATAAATAAGTAATATAAACCAACTTTAATATGTACAATATTATAATATATACAATATTATACTGAATTTACTCATTAATAATAACGCTTATATTTTCTATTATTTTAATATATAGTTTTTCTTTAATAACCCTTTTTTAACATATTAGTTACGTCTTTACTAATAGTATGTCAGCGTTTTTTAAACACGCCGCCTTAACCAGGGTATAATTAACACTGTTAAGCTGGAAAATAACAACCTTAAGGGCTTATAAAAGAAATAAGTAAAGCCCCCCCTACCGTCACGCTTTAAAGGAGACTTTACGCAATTAAAGTCTTAAATAACCTAGCTTTAAAGCTATATCACTTATTACAACAAGCAGTTCTTTAAAGAAGAAAGAAAGGTTAGGTTTACAGGAGCCTTACTAGATAAAGTAACCGTTTACTAGTATAAACCCCATATAAAGATAATTAATAACCTTTTTATAGATAGAGTGTGAAAAAAAGCCCCTGAGACTTAAGCCCTTTTTAACAATTTCGACGTTTTTATTAACTAACTCTAGACTGAGTTTAAAAAACTAAATACGCTAAGATAGGTTAAGTAACGCCTTATGGCCTTAAGACAGACGTCCTTAGTCTTTAAATTCTCCACACACTTTAAATTAAAAGCAGTAAAGACTAAGCTTAGCTAAAAGGCCTTAGTAATACTGTTCTAGAGTAATCTAAAGGAGTACGTTATTAGAGACCTTTACTAGGAAGACTAACTAAACTGTCTTTAAGAGTTAATTAAGATAGCTATTAAGGCTAATAATTAATATTATAATTACTATTATTAAAAGAACTTTTAAAAGGAATAAACTCCCCACCAGCTAAATAAACCTAAAAAGGGGAACCAGTTAACTATAACAGGTTACTATCCTAAGCTTATAAACATTAATATAGTAAATTACCAGAATTAACCTAACCACGACAAACCTTAACGATAACAGCAGTAAAAGCAGTCTAAAGACCTGTCTTAAATCCAGTGCTTTAATTACAGTAAAAAAAGTCATATAACACAGTAATACCTGTCGTTAAAACAAGTTAGTTAAAAACCTATACTAGAATAAAGAAAGCACGTTAAGTTTAATTTAAAAGACGTTTATATTAAGATAATAAGTAATAAAAAAGACTGTACCTAAATAAATAAGTATAATATAAAAGACGAGGAAGAAGAAGAAGAACCCTAAGATATAATATACCTAATCCTTAAAAGTATCTTAAAAAAGTCAGCCATAAAGATGTAAGTCGCTACAGACCGACTCCAAGGTAGAAACTCAGAACTATTAAAGGTGCAGGTTATAAAAGACTAACTCCAGGAAGAGATGTTCTAATTAGCTGTTACAAGCCTTAAAAACCTCACCCTGTAAGCCTAGGAACTAAAGAAGTCCAGGAAAGACCCTAACTTAAATCTTACTAAGATGGTTAAGGGAGTTAAAAAACTAGCCCTCCTAACCACCCAAGCAGTAAAGCAAGCCCTAAAAGGTAAAAGAGAGTAAATAGAAAGAATCGAGTTAAAAAAATGGAAGTTCTTCTTAACTATACCTCCCGAGACTTTTAAACACTTTAAACACACTAAGTAGATTAACACCCTTACCTTATTAAAAGAAGGATAACTTAAATAGCTACCCCACACTAAAACAAGTGTACCTTAAACCAATACCTTAAAGGTCCCCTAAGAAAGCATTAGGTAAGCATACCAGCAAAGGGTCCAGGAGCTGAAAGAAAAACACTAAAAGTTAATAAACGAAGTAAAGGACCTATAAATTAAAGGCCTTACTGTAACATCTAAAGATAAAGCAGTAAAAATTAAATTACAACTCTATAATAAAGTACACTTTACTAATCAGCTTAAACATCAACTTATTAAGGAAAGCCACTTCGTAGAAGAATAAGCTAGATTACTATTACCTGAGTTTTAAAAAGAGGTTTAAGAGAAATAATAAACCTAAAGGTAAGTGGAAGAAGAAAAGGAATAAAGCGCCACTCCTCCCGTTCTATACTCTATAACCGTAACACCCACAGTTAACATCAACCACCTTAACTATAAGGACATACTGTAAGTTAATTACGTGTATAACAACTACACTCTTAACTAATATTATAAACTTAAGGCCCTCTATAACCACTTCCCTAATATATAAAGACGGGATTACACCATTATAAGAGTAAAGTTAGAACCAGCCCACTACTAAGTCTCCTACTCCCTAATAAAAAAGCCTAGTAATAAGCGGAAGGTTACTATAATTAACTAGGCCCCCACTACGTATTAGCAAAGAGGGGTATTTAATAATTACCTAATTATAACGTGTTTATTACACCTTAAAGGAAAAGTTAGAGAATAGCAGAAGTAAAAGGATTACTAACAGACCTAAGAGTAAAAAACATTATTATAATCTAGTTTTATAAAGCGTACTATTAACTTATTAAAAACTTCAGAAATATTAAACCATTTAAAGTTAACTAAACACTAAAGTGTAAAAACCTAAAAAGGTTAATTGCTAAGTTTATTAAAACTACCTGTTTTTCTAAAAGGAGTTAAGAAAAGGCTACAGGCCCTTTAGAAAGGCTAGAAACTAATAATTCACTAATTAGCAAAAACCTTAAGAAGAAGAAAAGGCGTTTAAAGGTTAAGTTAAATAAAACCTTAAAAACAGATAATTATTATAACTTAGATGTTAAAAAAGTATAAGCATTATTCCGTTAGTGTCGACTTAACAGATGGAAAAGGGAGGCTGTTTAGGGTAAAAGTAGTAATTAATAACAGGAGTGCTTTTAACTTAGTACACCCTTCCTTAGTTAACTAAAGGAAACTCCCTAACTAAAAGTATAAAAAGGTTATTCCCATTTAAAATGGAAAAGAAAGCCTGTATTAGTATAATAATAGTAAAGTTACCCACTACTCACCACTTTTAATCAAAGTGGATAGGGACGAATAATAAGTGGATTTTAACGTTACATTAGTTATAGGATATAATATAATCCTAAGTCTACCCTAGCTAGAAAAGTATAACCTTATAATTAACTAAAAGAGTAGCTACCTTACCTTCGGCAAGTCCCCTAATAGTAATCACCGTTTAAAAGAAGCTAAGAAGGTATTAAACAGCTCCAGAGATACATAAAGTACTTAAAAGCACGCTGAACCCTTAAAACTAAGTATGGTTTAGGTTAGGTTTATTAAAACGGTTAAAGGACTAGAAGGTCTACTGTATTGCCTAAATAACGATTTAAAAGGTAAAGAAAAGTAAGAAGCTAATCCACAGATAAGTAAAGAAGTCGACTTATCTAAGGTACCTGTAAAATATAGGAGGTTTACCTTATTTTAAAAAAAGATATTATAATTACTAGATTATAAATTATAAGATTATAAAATTAAGTTAAAACTAAGAGTAAAACTCCACAGCTTCCAGCCTTACCACTTAAACCCCTAACAGGCTGAAGCCTTAAAAGAGTACGTTAATAAAAATCTAAAGAATGGATTTATCGTGGAATCCCAGTCCCTAGTAAGGTACCTAGTGCTGTTCGTCCTAAGGAAGGGAGACGGTAAGCTACGTATAGTTATTAACTATTAAACGTTAAATAAGGATATAATTAAGAATCGCTACTTATTACTACTTATTACAGAAATGTAAAAACGGATCGTTAAAGTAAATTGGTTCTCCAGCCTTAATTTCCCTATAGGATTTAACCATATCAGAGTAAAGGAAAAGGATAAGTATAAAACAGCTTTCCAGACTTGTAATAAGTATTACCAGTACCGTGTCATACTAATAGGATTAATAAACACCCTTGTAACTTTTTAAGGCCTTATTAACAGTGTTCTCCACCCCTTCCTTAATAAGTTTATCTTTATTTATTTAAATAACTTTCTAATCTATTTTAAAACTTTAAAAGAACACTAAAAGCACATATAATAAGTCTTAACAGCTCTTAAAAAGGCAAAGCTGACAGTAAACCTGGAGAAGAGCTATTTCCATATTCAGGAACTAAACTATTTAAGGTTTAAAATAACCCCTAAAAAGCTTAAAATGCAACCAGAGAAGACGGAGGCAGTTAAGGACTAGCCTACTCTAAAGAACTAAACCAAGTTACAAGCCTTTATTAACTGTTAAAATGCAAAAGGGGTCAAGGCATTGGAAAGCAGTGTGTTGAAGGTGATTGATTATTTCTATCTTCGAGAGTGGAAGCCGTGTTATTATAGCCGTGAGGGTGGCCAGTGCACGGAGTGCATTGGCCACACTCGCTTCTGCGAAGCGAGGTTGG
>Ga0247780_1000186_pt1 | contig 62371 bp, 64 predicted proteins | sample UWRJL079202R5_FD_179927 | JGI IMG/M metagenome (GOLD analysis project Ga0247780, IMG submission 179927) | Plant litter microbial communities from Arlington Agricultural Research Station in Wisconsin, United States - UWRJ-L079-202R-5 | ecosystem: Environmental > Terrestrial > Plant litter >...
ACCCCCCTCACCAGCTCCCGATACTTCAGCACCTCCCCCGCGCTCCTCGGGAAAAAAGACCGTGGATCCAAAGACGCCGACACCAACAGCAAGTCCAACAAGAAAAACAAGAACAACTCCTCCTCCAAAGACTCCTCTCCCGCGGCCTCCCCCGCCTCCTCGGCCCCCGAAATCGACCTCTTCGACTTCAGCGACCTCAACGCGGCCTTCGACAAAGCCGAAAAGCGCTACGTCGAAATCCTCCAAGCCGTGCGCAGCGAGGGCGGCTTTAATATTGATACTATCGGTGCGGTCCCCGTCCAGCCGGACCGTAAGTCCCCTCAGACATTCCCGCTGCGCGAGCTAGCTGCCGTAGCGGCCTCAGGGGCGCGGCGGTTCACGATTCTCGCCTTCGACGAAGCGAGCGTCAAGCCCATCATGAGCGCCATCCAGGGCAGCGAGGCGTTTAACCAGCAGCCGCAGCGCAGCGGAGACAACAATCTGGAGCTGACGCTGGTGGTGGAGCCGGTGCGGAATGATGAGCTGACGCGGCGGGCGAAGGAGGCGTGTCAGGCGTGGCGGGACCGGCTGCGCGATGAGACGCACAAGCGGGAGAAGCTGCATAAGAAGTTGAAGGCGGATAAAGTGATTTTGTCGGATGTGGTGGTGAGTCTCAAGGATAAGATGCAGAAGTTGCAGGATGACAGGATGAAGGTTATTGCGCAGAAGGAGAAGCAGGTGTTGCAGGCAATTGCGTCTAAGGGTTGAACTGGGGGAGGGAGCTTCACGGGAATGACTTGGTACGTGTGGGAATTTATTTGTAGATCTAGATACGTCTTGTACAAATATGCCGAACAAAAACATGGGAATTTTTGGTGACGGTGTTGTTACATTGGCATCAGCGACCCTGCTATGTGCCGTGTGCCGTGTGCCTTCTTGCTTCCTCTATACATTCCGCTCAGCATCCCTAAGCCGTCTTCGCTGCTGGAGCGGCAGGCCTGGCCGTAGTCTCAACCGGCATCAGCTCCCGGACCTTGTTGATAAACTTCATCGAGTCCGACGCCTTGTACGACGTCGTCTGCCCATGGTATCTGGCAATAAGTGCGAACGAATCCGTGGCGTCCACAAAGCTCGGCTTCTCGTACTTGCCCCGAACCGCCATATCGATAATCGCCTGCTTGGTCGAATCCTCAGGCGCGCGGATCTTGAAGCCCTGCTTGCTGCTCTCCATCCACGTCTTCTCCTCGGGCGTGTTGAAGAACACGGGCTTCTTCTCATGATAGTACCGCCTGACCGTCTCCCTGGTATCGCCAGTAACACCCGCATCGCTGTTGAACGCCTTTGCGCCGCCCAGCATCCGCATCGCCTCCATCGTCGACTCCACCTTCGCCCTCACCGCATCCGACGCCACCGCAGGACCATACCCCAACAGCTCCCTCTTCGTCAACTTGGGCGCATAGTCCACCAACACACCCTGGTCCATCTTGTCGACCAGCTCCTGCTCCTCCGCTGTCAACACCATCTTGCCCGAGTCCTGGTCGTATTCCTGCTTCTTCTTCTTGCGCTGCCCATCGCGACCTCCTCTTCCCCCGCGGCCGCGTGCCGACATACCACTGCCCCGTCCTCTAGCCATCCCTCCAGAGCCACCGGAGAACCCCCCCTCTCTCCCAGCAAACGGCCCAAGGGTAATTTTCCCATCCGCACCAGGGGTCCGAGGTCCATAGACGCGGCCGCTGCGTCCACGCAGCGGTCCTCCGCGAATGCTAACGTTAAGGGTTCCGCCACTGAGGGCCCCGCCACTGGGGGGCCCGCCACGCAGACCGCCACCAAGGGGACCACCCCGGATGCTTCGGAGGCTAAACACCTTTGACGGATCGATTGGCGTGCGACGAGCGAAGCCCGCGGCGCCCAGACTACGGGCGTCGACGGGTGCAGCGCCAGCGACGGCGGGTTTCGAGCTGCGCAGCTGGACGATCTGGGAGGCAGCGACCTGGGATCGCTCACGGCTGCTGGGGCGGCGGTTTTTGTTGCTGCTGTCGTTCTCGGCGCGGGAGGTCGAGGTTGTCGAGAAGGTTTGGCGGCCGCGGGCGATGCTGGGGACGGGGAAGAATGTGGAGGGCGTAGATGTCGCGCAGCCCGTCGCGAAGCGGCAGGACTCGGCGGCCGAGAGGCCGCTGCCGCGCCCGAGGGCGGTTTTGACGGCCTGACGGTTCATGTTTGTGTGTTTTGTTGTGGCAGGCCGGACCTCAGAGTGGTGACGGAGTGAACCGGCGTGTTGGTGTGGACTGTTGATGAGAGGTTCGAAAAGTCGAGTATTCAAATTGCGATGTGCGCGCTGATTGGCTGAGGGGTGAAATGTGGGGCGATTGGAGCTCAGCTGGTGTGGGGAGCATTGGGGATGTGACAATGGGGGGTATGCATTAAGACAGGCTTGCACAGGGATAGACGATGGTCTACAATTGTGCATTGGTATTGAGCAGATGCGTTTCAGTTTACGATCTTCAAGTAAGTAGCTCGGAATGTGACGCTGAACTTGGTTTAAACACGATGGCGATGGCAGCCTCGCCGCGGAGCCACGCGTTTCCCTCTCTCAGACTACTGAATGTTTTTATAGCGAACGTATTGCCGGTTGCTGACTTTCTTTATTCACCTGCCCTTGACAATGAAAGGTACTCTCTACGAAGTACCCGATGAAGAGTCCCTCAGAAACATGACGGCTGCGGAATGGCCTGGCATCCCAACACATAAGGCCGGGTTGGAGACAGCCTGACATAACAACGTGACCTTTAAGGTTTCTTAAGTTGAACGTCGAACGGAAAGGCACCTGAGTTGGTGATGGAAGGAAGGAACACCTTTAAACGTGGAGTTAAAACTAATGTTAGGCCTTTAGAACTAAGATCGGAAGGAAGCAACCACAGCCGATGGGCCGAAACTCGGGAGGCACCCCTGCTGGAACCCCTATTGCTTGGTCAATTCAGAATCATTCCTGAAGCTTGGCCTGGCAGTTTATCTCCGATTTGCCCTAGCTCTCTTTGAGGTTGCATCTTTCATCGAGAGCTGTTCATACCAGATACAGTCATTCTCTGCATCGAATTGTCAAACGGTGTCTCACAGGACTCGCATCCCAACGCCCCTCGACAAGAGCTGTAACTTAACGTCATGTATCGGTCGAGCCGTCTGTGCCGGAGCAACTTCTGAACCCGCAATATTTGCGCCTCGTTTGAGCAAGAAGAGCTTAAACGGCCGTTTTATGCGGCTGATATGTGGTATCTTCCCCACGTGCACTCGTACGGTGGCACCAACTGTTCAAGTTATTCAACATTGGGCTAAATTCGGATGCTTCCACAACCATCCGAACTCGGGTTCGTGGGATAGGTAAGTTATATGCCCAACAGGCTGGCAAAGCACTACTTTAACACGACTGTGTTGAAATTACTAGTGTTCAACCGCCACCGTTCAATGGCATAAAAAGAGTTTGCCACTTATCAAGACTCGATGCCCAACTGTACCCTGTCGAACACTGTTCTCTAGGTACTCCTGCGAAGACAGGGCATCCTCGGAGTACCTACCTGACATCGACATGTCAGACGGGTGAACGGCAAACGAACAAATGAAAATAACACACCTGGGAACGATATCTTGATAAGGCATTCCTCAACCGTGTGGATCACGCCGTCGATCACCACCTCCGGGCCCCGTTCTCCCGCTGGTCAGACCCGCTCCGGGGGACACCGGACCGTAATTCCGCCATAAGCGGTCATACCCGAAAGCCTCAGCACTCATGACTGTGCCAAACAGCCTTGCCTAGAGTATGGGTACTGCATTCTGGGTCGAAACCTCCATGCTTAGTTTCAAGTTTCCAAAGTTTCTCTGCCGTGTACCGCTGCTGCGATGCAATGTCAATCAACGGGGCGATATGGACTATGCACCCCACCTGCACGCCAGGGAGGAAACACCATCTCCATCTAGGGTATCCCGAGCAGAGCATCAGCGTACGCACACATTGGCAGCGGCCTCAATGGACCAGGAGAATGATCCCGAGAATGCCAAAGTGGTTCCTAACGTCAATCCGAGCAACGTACTCGCACCAAGAGGCTCCGAAATCACTAACCTGAATATTTGAGCTGGCTTACACGCAGGTTTGTTGTGTACATATGGCACGTAGATAGTTGGAACGGCTTTATATCCCCTATGCGTCCCTTTACGCTGAGTATCGGAGTTTTGGCAACGTCTTGCAAGCCCCCACTCGAACAGCATCGTCTAAGTTGCCACATTGAGGCCCTGCCGATCTTTTCCATACTTGCACAACGCTTATAAGCCCATCTGCCAAGCCTTGAGGATCCAGCCGCTTCGAAACGGCTGTACCTATTTGCCTCCAACCTGCCAACCCACATATCTGATCCCACCTCATACGGTCTGATCACCTCACACAAGCAAGCAGAATCTGCATCCGCTCTCACGGTCCGCTGTTACCGGCTGGGTATATTTGCTTGGAACAGCAGTTCAAGACTCACGGCTTTCAAGTGACACTTAATGGCTAGCCTTGTTGCATAGGTACGTTAGTATGCCCGCGGCTTTCCGGCATTTCCTGGTTGACGGGTTTGCGGCACCGGCCCACAGTTATCCATATGTTGTTCCGGGCCCTGATCCCTTAGCACGCCGTAGCTCTTATCGTAGCTCTCCGACGCTTAATAGTCGGCTGGGGATACCAGGCGGTAGTCTCCGTCTGTTCTACTCAAATCCTATATCATTCAATAAGCCCTCTCCCTGTGCTCACATTGTCTAAGTGATCATAGCTCTCTTCTCTCATGTGTGCCCCCCGTGCTTTGTAACAGCTACCAAGCTTCAAGTGTTTAAGCTCACACTAAATCCCACACTCACAAGCCATGTCCACTTCCACCCACCCAGCAGACAACCCCGTCGTCCTCCACGACATCGACCCCCCCGCCTCCCCAGTTACCAACACCAGCACCAGCACCAGCACCAATACCAACACCAATACAGACACAACCACCACCCCAGCCACCTCGCCCTCCTCCCCCGGAAGCCCCTTTGAGCAGTTCGACCCTTCCAACAAGAGATTCCTAGCAAAGAAGAAGCTCGCCACCCTGACCCTCGAGGAGAAAGTCTCGCTGCTTACCGCGGCCGATTTCTGGCGGACAAAGGCCATCCCGGAGAAAAACATCCCTGCCATCAAGACTAGCGATGGACCTAATGGCGCGAGGGGGAGTGTCTTTGTGGGGGGGACTAAGGTTGGTACTACCTGTCATATTATACCTACCTACTTCCTGCCTGCCTTACCTTCGTACTATTATACAATTCAGTTAGACTGACATATGGCAACAGGCAGCGCTCTTCCCCTGCGGCATCTCTCTCGCCGCAACATGGAACAAAGACCTCCTCTATCAGGTCGGCCAGCACCTCGCTGAAGAAGCCAAGGCTAGGTCGGCCAAGTACGTGCAAATCGGAGTGGTTCTCTCCACTTTTCTGTTCAGTTCATGTGATCTCCAGTCAGGAATCAAGAGAGAGTTTCTGATCCTGAGACGAAAAGAGATTTCCTACCTAGGTACCTAATATGGAGAATGTAAGCTGATATTTGCCACAGTGTCCTCCTGGCGCCGACGGTGTGTCTCCATCGCCATCCGCTGGGCGGGAGGAATTTCGAGTCCTTCTCGGAGGATCCGCTGTTGACGGGGAAGTTGGCCGCGCAGTATATTCGGGGGCTGCAGGAGGGCGGAGTGGGTGCTGCTGTTAAGCGTGAGTTTCCATGGTTTGGTGTCTGGTGTCTGGGGTAGGGGGGTGGTTAAGGGTGTGCTGGCTGACACGTTGGGGGTAGATTTTGTTGGGAACGAGCAGGAGACGAATAGGCTGACGGTTGATTCGAGGATTGGGGAAAGGCCGCTGAGGGAGTTGTATCTGCGGCCGTTTGAGATTGCGGTTCAAGAGGCGAGACCGTGGGCGGTCATGACGAGTTATAACCGTGTGAATGGGACGCATGCGGATATGAATGAGCATATACTGAGGGATGTGCTCAGGGGGGAGTGGGGGTATGATGGGTGAGTTCATATCAGTTACCGCTTTCAGTCATATAAACAGTCGGACTGTTGCTGACCCTGACCCCCTAGCACCGTCATCTCCGACTGGGGCGGCACAAACTCCACGACCGCCTCCCTCCTCGCCGGCTGCGACATCGAATTCCCCTTCTCGACCAAATGGCGCCTCGACAAAGTCCTCTCCACCCTCGCCTCCGGCGCCCTCCCCCCCCGCGCTATCGACCTCGCCGCCGAAAACATCCTCACCCTCGTTGAGCGCACCAAAGGCAGCGATCTCTCCCCCGAGACCCCCGAGCGCAAAGACAACCGCCCCGCCACCCGCGCTCTCATCCGCTCCGCGGGCGTGGAGGGTCTCACCCTCCTGAAGAACGAGCGGCAGATCCTGCCCATCAACCCCCGCACGGCGAAGGTGGCGGTTATAGGCCCGAATGCAAACAGGGCTATTGCCGGGGGCGGCGGCAGCGCGAGTCTGAATCCGTATTATACCACGCTGCCGCTGGAGAGCATCCGCGCGGTGGCAGAGCTGCCGGTGACATATGCGATGGGATGCCATATCCACAAGTGGCTGCCTGTGGCGTCGAGGTTTTGTACGAACGCGGAGGGTAAGCAGGGGGTGAGCATTGAGTGGTTTAGGGGAGATCAGTTCGAGCGGGAGCCGGTTGCCACGGAACGGAGGACGAATACGGACTTGTTCCTGTGGGACTCGGCGCCGCTGGGGGAGGTAGGGCCGGAGTGGTCTGCGGTGGTGCGGACGAAGTTGACGGCTACGACGACGGGGAGGCATACGGTTTCGTTCATGTCGGTGGGGCCGGGGAGGTTGTTTGTTGGCGGGGAGATGAGGGTTGACTTGTGGGATTGGACGGAGGAAGGGGAGGCTATGTTTGATGGGTCGGTGGATTATCTGGTCGAGGTTGAGATGGAAGCGGGAAAGGCGGTGGATGTGAGGGTGGAGATGACGAATGAGCTGCGGCCGGTGAGCAAGCAGAAGGAGCTGGGGGTGACGCACAAGTATGGCGGGTGTCGGATTGGGTTCAAGGAGGAGGATCGGATCGACTATCTGCAGGAGGCGGTCGAGGCGGCGAGGGCGGCAGATGTGGCGGTTGTCGTGGCCGGGTTGGACGCTGAGTGGGAGTCGGAGGGGTATGATCGCCAGACGATGGACTTGCCGTCGGATGGGAGCCAGGACCGGCTGATTGAGGCCGTCGTGAGAGCGAATCCTAACACAGTCGTGGTTAACCAGTCGGGGTCGCCGGTTACGATGCCTTGGGCCGAGAAGGTCCCGGCCATCTTGCAGGCGTGGTATCAGGGGCAGGAGGCCGGGAATGCCTTGGCGGATGTGCTGTTTGGGCTGAGCAATCCGAGTGGGAAACTGCCCGTGAGTATCTCCTTGCTGCCTGGTCGAGTGACTTTGGAGTCTTTGTTGGGTTGAGAAACTAAAATTTGGACAGTGTACGTTCCCAAGGAGACTTGAAGACACCCCGGCGTTCCACAACTGGCCGGGCGAGAACCTCGAGGTCGTGTACGGCGAGGGTCTATTCATTGGCTACCGCCACTACGGCCGCGTGCGAGTCCCACCGCTCTTTCCCTTCGGCCACGGCCTTTCATATACCAAATTTGAGTACGGCCGGCCGTCGCTCAGCTCCAAGATCCTCCACCAGGGAAGCACCATCGAGCTCGTTATGGCAGTCACCAATGTCGGCTCCATGTCCGGATCAGAGACAGTGCAGATCTACGTCCGCGATGAGAAGTCGAGACTTCCGAGACCAGAGAAGGAACTCGTGGCGTTCGAGAAGGTCGCACTCGATGCGGGAGAGACGAAACATTTGAGGATTGAGTTGGATAGGCATGCTGTGGGATACTTTGATACGGCGATTGGGAAGTGGATTGCTGAGGAGGGGGTGTTTAAGGTGTTGGTGGCCGCTTCGGCTGAGGATATTAAGTACGAGGCTGAGTTTGAGGTTAAGGAGTCGTTTACGTGGGTGTTCTGATTTGATTTCAATTGGCTTCTTGGTTTAGGGTCTCTGGTTTGTCGGTTCAGGGCCGTTTGTGTCGGTTCAGATAGGAGGTTTTTGGGAGTCCAAATGGGGCTTCAGTTGGGACTGATTTGATGATTTGGGCTGGTCTCGAGCTCGTAGCTGCGTCTGGTCCATCTGAGTGGGCACAATATTTAGAATCTTTCGGTCTTAGAAGATGATAGATGGGGGATCAGCACGAGTACGATGAAGATGCGTGACATTCCGGGCAACACCGAAGCCACTGCCTTTGATCTCTCGATTGGGCGTACCCTGCAACCCGTATTTGTGACCTCGGCCGACCAAAGAGGTAAACATATCGATACGCGTAGATATTCAACTCAGTCTGGCTGAACATCGGATCTATCTTGGCCGAGAAATGGCTCACACGGAGCTCACGACCTGATTAGACCCTCTGGGCAATGCTCCGGGACGTGTCACAACGACTTAGCCAACGAAGTAGGTCTGGTTAAGGCACCTCGTGTAACGGCCAAACTCCCGTGGCTTTTTACGGACCGTTCCGCACAGGTACACGCACTTCGCCATTGAGGGGATGTCATACCATCTCATGAAAACCACCCCGCTGCTGTCTTGAATCCATCGCAACTTTTTTTCATGAACAAAAATGCAATGTCAAAAAGACGCGCGAAAAGGGGTTGAGAATTGCAGATCTCAGGGTCAATGCAGGGGTTGCCATTCAGCTGCTCCTCCAGCGCCCGTTCTGGTTGGCTGTGCGGCGGCCCGTTCAACGCCCTGCAGCCTATCAGCCGCTAACACCCCGGTTGCGCCTGCCGAACGGCAACGTTGACATTAGAATTCGAGCTTCACTCTCTCAGCCCTCATATTTCTCGCGCATCCAACCACCAACGGCCTGCGTGTACTAACAAACCTTCCCGGACAGCATTGCGGCCGCCCGCCGTTATTTTCACAGAAGACGCTGCACCGCCCCCCCCCCCCCAAAAACCCCACTCTTCACCAGCTTCGGCTTCGAGGTTTTCGCAGGGGATCCCGGGGCGCATCAATTCTCAGAACTACATCTCCGCCCACTCCGTCACGTCACTCCCTTGAGCCTGCCGCGCCTCGCCCGTCGACAACAGATCCCAGCGACGGCGAGTGACGCGCCGGGCCCGCCTACGCGGTGCCCCCGTCATGGCGGCCTACAACAGCCATGGCCGAGCCACCGCCTACGGCAACAACTACCGTCAGCACTCGCGCGATTCCGACTCAAACTCGCTGCTGGACGATCTACGGGCGTTCGTTTCTCGCAGTGTGCGCCTTCTCTGGCGATTCTGGATCGAGCGCGGCCGCCGGATGGCCCTCAACGCCGTGGTCTCGGCAGTGCGCCAGCTGAGGAGGAATCTCGCGTACAACCGGCTGTTTAGCTTCCCGCATCTACTGGTTGCGCTGTGGGTGCTGGTGCTGCTGTGGGGGGAGAGGTGGGTGTTTCATACCAAGGTGGAGGGCTGTCATTGGAGTAATTGGGAGAGATGGGTGAGTCTTTTCGAGGGGTGATGTAGGTGGGCGAGGAGAAGGTTGCTGACTGAACGACGATTCTGTAGCCTCCTGGCGCGGAACCACATCGTATTGCGCTGGTCGCTGACCCCCAGCTTGTCGACCCGCACTCGTATCCTGGCAGGCCGTGGCCGCTGAGCTCGCTGACCGTCTTGATTACGGATAATTATTTGCGGCGGTCTTATAATCAGCTGCAGACACAGCTGGATCCTGACAGCATATTCTTCTTGGGCGACTTGTTTGATGGTGGGAGGGAGTGGAAGACGGTTCACGGCGATTTTAAAGATCCGGAATGGGGCCAGCATCCGGAGAGGGAGCGCAAGTACTTGAAGATGTGGAATAAGAAGTACGGGGAGAACTACTGGCTGCGCGAATTCGCGCGGTTTGGGGATATCTTCTTCTCCCCGTGGGTTGCGGCAGGGAAGGCACCTGCTGCTGCGGAGAAGAGGAGGAAGCTCGTTGCTAGCTTGCCTGGCAACCACGATTTGGGGTTCGGTTCTGAGATCAAGGTTTCGGTCAGGGATCGGTTCGAGACGTACTTTGGCGAGGGCAACCGGGTAGACGTCGTCGGTAACCACACGTTCGTCTCCGTCGACACCGTTTCGATGAGTGCAGCCCACTCGGACGAGGCGGGGCAGCACGACTTGCGACCTATTTTCATGCCGACTGAACTCTTCCTCAACAACCTGGAGCGGACCAAGCAAAAGGCAGTCGAGAAGGAGCTGCGCTTCCAGCGGGGTGAAGTCCTCGAGGCTAGGTTCAACCATAGGATAGAAGAACTGGAGCATGCCGACTTCACGGACAGGCCGAGCTTTGGTCGGTCGGCGCCAGAGCTACCTACGATTCTCCTCACCCACGTCCCGCTTTACCGACCACCTGGGACGCCATGCGGGCCGATGCGCGAACGTTGGCCGCCAGCCAAACCCCCCAAAGGGCAGACAGGCCCGGTGGTCCCAGACGATCGCAATGCTATTTCGGTGACGAGGGGGTACCAGTACCAGAATGTCCTGGGCGAGGAGGACTCTGTCACCCTGATCAGGAAAGTCGGAAACGTTAAATATGCCTTTTCAGGGGACGACCACGACTACTGCGAGCTTTCGCATGATGAAAACCAGGGTAGCATCCAGGAGATCACGGTCAAGAGCATCAGCATGGTCATGGGGGTTGCCAAACCCGGCTTCCTTATGCTCAGTCTCTACAACCCTCTCGACGAGAACGGCAAGCCCTTGGCTGGAGAAGGAAAGCCCACGATTCAGACCCACCTCTGTCTCCTCCCATCACAACTCACGACATACGTCCGATATGGTATTTTTGCTTTTATCTGTATCGTCGCGCTTGCGATACGCGCGCTCTTGGTGCCGATGCTCAAGCTGTCTCGGTTCGCCCTCGATCCAGAGCCAATCGGTCATTCAGGCCTTCCCATTTACAAGGCCAAGGTCGAGGATTACGACGAATACTCCCTACCCTCGGCCGGCTTCTCGGCTTCACGCTCCAGCCACGGCTCAGCAACACGCGACCGGAGCGGGTCCTTTACACCGGCCTTGAAGTCAAATGGCCGGAAGAGCCATGGGCCCCATCACGGCAAGGGTGCTGGCGGAAGGTGGGGCTGGACCGGGAGCTCGCGGGCCCCTAGGATCCAGATTCCCACTGAGACCGAGGAGCTGTACGACGGCGGCAAGTGGAAAGCGGCATCAAGTGTGAAGAAGAAGCAATCAGCACTCAGGATAGCGCTTATAGAGCTGTGGGCGACGGCGTTTCGCGTCCTGTGGATGGTGCTTGTAGTATTTGGCTGGCTCGCTCGCAGGGGCTGAGCGGAGGATAAGCGGGCGGTAATGTTGATTTGGATACTGTGAAAAGGGGCAGAGGACGAAGCGGACTTGTACTATCACTACCAGGTTACTCTGGGATTATTGTCCAGCCATCTTTGGTATATTGTAAGCTTATTGTGGTGTGATATAGTAATTCACATAGACAGGAATAGCGGTGATATTGGAAATGGAAAACATCGTACGCTGGTATTTGGTTTGATTCCCTCAGTTTCGGCTTCGATGATGCGTGGATGGTGGTCAACAGAGGTGTAACTACGAATTGGGATCTTTGCATCAGACATTGTCCTCTGTACCTTACAGGGCATCAAACAACTGGACTAACTGAACTACCTCTGGGTGTCGTCATTTAGTCAAACTGGTGACGGCGGCTCGCAGAAGGATATTGTCTCCTGAGCTCTCGCATCGCAGTCTGGCAAACAGGAATAAACAGGCGCATGCAGGCGCCTTGCTGCAGGGTCACATGGTGCTTCATGAACCATTCTAATGTCCCCATTTGATAGGGTTCCATGTTGGCCGGCTCCAGAAGATGAAGATGGACAAGCGAGCTGCTGGTGCGGCGGGGAATGGCGCCTGTGGAGAGAGTTTAAGTGCTTGCAGGGGGCAATCGAGCAATCAGAATGGCTGGCCGACGCGTGGGGGCTGAAACGAGGCGCGAGGCACCAGGACGCGCTCTTTCGCTTCTTCCCCTGGAGCTATAGACGCGAGAAGTGGCGAATGAGCTTCTGGCTGGTTTATTGGCCTTGGGGATGAAGGTGCAATGTATTGTGAGATCCTCCAGTTGGTCTTTTGACAACACGTTACCATTTTAGACAGTTTACGTCCAAGAGATTCTCAGTAATTGGGGGTTTCTGCCTTGATTCCGAACCCCTGTGAAGCCGGGTTAGGGGAACACGGGGGCGGGGGGCCGCTGAGGTCTGCCCAGTGAAAACCCCGGGAGACACGACCCGCGCCGGCCTGCATTTCGTGTTAATTGAGCACCTTTTTCCGTCACGACACGCCAAAAACCGCGTCTCGGCTGGTGGAGGCTAGGGTGAGGGGGCCTCCGTAAGGCGCCCGCAGCACGCCAGGAGACGCGCTCTGGCTCAGGCGAGCTTCTCCGCTCTCTGGAACTTGGACCCGAATCAAGCCAAACCTGCATTTTTGTCTGCCCCCCTGTGAACCTGGGACTTCTCCTCCCGGTAGAGCTAAGCAGCGTCGGATTGGTGAAATATTGAAGCTGACGGGCTTGTTGGAATTCCGCGTGCCCTTGTCAGTTGGTTTTTTCTTCTAAAACTGAACCGCTGGGATCCTCACCTCCCCCAACTTCACCTCGAACCTCGACCTCGCTCTCACCTTTGAGGTTTCTCGTCACCCTTGACTAACGCCGATTTCCTCTTCCCTTTCACCTTGGTTCTTTCCAAGAAGAGTGTAATTGACTTGGTTTGATTTTTTGTGGCCTTCAAGATTGCGAGTCTCGGGCCTCTTCGACAGCACCATCCTCTCTGTATTGTTCGGAGCTCTTTCTTCCTCATCACCTCACCGCCACGGCTGAATCTCGTGCACATAATGTCTACTCTCAAGCGCAAGGCAGCATCACAGGCGGCTGGGTCTGACGCCAAAAAGCCGAAGCAGAACGCCAGCATCATGTCCTTCTTTGGGGCACCCAAGCCGGCAGCTGGAAGCAGCAGCAACACAACCACCACCGGCGGGGCATCCACAGGTTCAGAGCCGGCGGGCCCCAAGTTTGACAAGGCGAAATGGGTCAAGTCGTTGACCGACGAGCAACGCGAGCTGCTCCAGCTCGAGATCGACACGCTGCATGAGAGCTGGCTTGCCCATCTCAAGGACGAGATCACCACCAAGGAGTTCCTCGAGCTCAAGAAGTTCCTCAACCGCGAGACCGCCGCCGGGAAGAAGTGGTTCCCCCCCAAGGAGGACGTTTACAGCTGGTACGCCTCCCCACCCTGCCTCCCGTTCTCCCGCACTAACAACCACCCACAGGTCCCGACATACCCCCTTCAACACCGTCAAGGTCGTCATCGTCGGCCAGGACCCCTACCACAACCACAACCAAGCCCACGGCCTCGCCTTCTCCGTCCGGGCACCAACCCCCGCCCCGCCCTCCCTCAAGAACATGTACACCTGCCTCAAGAAGGACTACCCCTCCTTTACGCCGCCCCCCAAAAACGCCGGCCTCCTCACCCCCTGGGCCGACCGCGGCGTGCTCATGCTCAACACCTGCCTCACCGTGCGCGCCCACGAGGCAAACAGCCACTCCAACCGCGGCTGGGAACGCTTCACCCAGCGCGTCATCGACCTCGTGGCCGCCAAGCGCACACGCGGCGTCGTCTTCATGGCCTGGGGCACCCCCGCCGGCAAGCGCGTGCAGAAGATCGACGCCAAGCGCCACCTCGTGCTCAAGGCCGTGCATCCTAGCCCGCTGAGCGCTATGCGGGGTTTCTTCACGTGCGGGCACTTCCGGCTGGCGAACGAGTGGCTTGTCACGCGGTACGGCGCCGACGGCGGTGTGGACTGGGCGCTGACGCCGGGGAAGAGCGTGTTTGAGGACAGCAGCAGCAGCAAGAAGGATGAGGAGAAGGTGGATGAGGAGAAGCCCGAGGCGGGGAAGCGCAAGAAGGAGACGGTTACGGAGAAGATCAAGAAGGGGTTGGCGGCGGCGGATGGCGTGGAGAATGTCGCGCCTGAGCCTGAGCCGGAGGCCGAGGTTGAGGAGTGATTTCTCTCTTGCTCTGCTCTATTCCCCGAATGTGGGAAAGGGATGGGTGAGGTGATTATGAGACAGGCGACATGAGTTTGCGGTCGGGTCGCATCGGAAGACACGCCGCCATGTCTGTGTCTCGTCGAGAAGGGGAAGGGAAGGGCTCAGACGAGTGGCAAGAGAAGGAGTGGATATCGCCCTCTTTCTTTTGGGATGACTAACTTGAACCCCAGGCGGGGAGAAGGAGCGACTTATCATGAATGGCTTCATGCTGCCAGGCGTTTGGAGGAACCATCATCTTCTGTTGGCTCCCCTTTTGAGAGCTGATATCACTGGGGAAGGCAATGTATTGTACATGGAACGTCGGCGCGCGTTGTGTGGCTGGGGTTTCTTATCTTGTCTTCATAGACACGGGTCAACATAATCCGGACGTTCATTACAGACAATACATGGGACACATGAATGATATATGCGGTGGATTTTTGTGTGGGAACATGTTATATGCACCTGGGCTGGGCTGGGTATATGTGTGCTACCTCGGCTTGTAGGACGCTGTAGGGCATTTTATTACAACTTTAAGACTCGGAGAGCCGAACCCGAGAAGGGGCTGAAGCAATGTATATTTTGCTTGCTCTCGGATATCTTGCATCGGTGTCCGTGAGAAAAGGGGTAGTCAGACTCGGCCAATGCAGCCCTGAGATACTGCCCTGGCTCTCGAATTGTGAGGTCCGGGCAACAAGGATGGCACTTCTAGGTCTCGGATCAACCCTCAAAGGATTGAATGAAAGGCATTCCCGTTGTATACTTCATATTAGCATGTCCTATGGTGTATAGCTCTCTCAAGTCGCGAGGCTCGTTTCAGGAAACGAGCCTCGGCGTACACGCGGCGCTGACAGATGTACGAAGCCTTCAGTACTTGCCATGGTACCATCCTGGGGATCTTGTATTCTGGTTATCAATTTAATGAGATAAAAAAAGTCCTGGGCTCGACAGCGTGCGCCCTTGCCTTTTCATATTTTGGAGGTAAATGGCCCCTGGAAAAGCCACGCGAATCTGCGGACCATATTACGGAACGGCATCGCTAGAATTTCAAAGAATAACTTTGGACGCTGAGCCTCTATTGATGTGGTTGAAAGGCGGCTCGGAAGCTCCCAGACGGGAAGGCGACACATAGAAGACGATGCGTTCATTGGCTGGAGCACGTCGATCAAGGGTCTTGCGACAAACCGGGACGTCGTCCGACTTCGACCCGCCTCGATCTCATGCCCTACAAATTCATCTCACGCCATCAGTCGTTAGCAGACAGCATGGGAACACAACGATATTGACGCGATCTCTTCCGTGCGCAATCGTGGTGGGGTGCGATGTCGTGAGCGAGGTACGCGAGGTACGGTGCGATGCGGCTCGAGCGGATATGCGAAATTGTGGAGCAGTTACCGGTTCCGTGGATTCTCTGACCGCCAATTGTCGGAGCGTGCTGTCGAAGCGTGCTGAGTGAATGCCGATTTTGGCTCCGTTGGATCCATCGAGACTGGACTCAACAGCAGCATGTTGTGCATGCTGCTACGATCACCGCTCGAGCTTGTACCAGGGCGCTTGGGTGCATTGGGCTCGGACACACCTGATTCCCATTGCATGATAACCTTTCGATCCGGCTTCGGCAACGCTGGAGGCTGAAGCTAAGAGTTGACAGACAGCTCGCAGAGAGCGGCATGCATTTCCAGGGGTTCTCGGGCCTTCGCATGATGCAGCCAAAGCTATGACCAACCACCCACAAAGTGGGAAAGGTATCGACTGTACCTCTCTCTCTTGGGCGTCAAGTGGGATGCAGATGGCTGGGTGTCACCCCCAAGCTCGCTGTGTCTGGTCAATTCGCGTTGGTGTGAGTCTTCGATCCTAGCTGTAATCAGTACGAGGCGGTCAATAAGCATGTCTCACCGCAATCACCCCGCGAATTCGTTTGGCTATGCTGCCTCACGAACTGCACGGGAACGCGGAGGCTATGTCGACGATCTCTCTTTTGCTCAAAACGGAATGGCGGTGCAGTTGACAGCACACCACCCGCGAAAGATGCAGAAGACCGCAGTGGGGAGTATGCCTTTGAGCGCAATGCCAGCTCATACGTCGCTTTTCGAGCCCTACCGGGATTAAGGTTGGTTACCAGTCAGCCAATGACGGCGTGCGGTCGTCGCTTGAGGGCTTCGCTGGCCAGAGGATAGCTTCAATATGATGAGTTGGCACTTCCACGTTGGGAGATGGGGTCGATTGGGCCGTCATGTATGACAAGGTGGAGGTTTTACACCAAAATCCAGAAGGCCACCCCGCTGCACGAATGGTTGGTTGGCTGTCATGCCCTTTCTGGGCGAGTCAAGAGCTATTGCAATCGAGACGAGAGAGTCCCCGATGTTTTTCGTCTGAGAAACCGCTTGGACGTTGACTCGCCGACCACTGCGTTGTGTTGACGGCCGTGTAAGCGTGCAACTGCGGGTCCTTTCGGTGGTGTCTGGCGGCCATGTTCCGCGAGCGAGATGGCAGATGAATGGATGGTGTGGTGGAGCAACAGCGAATCTGGAAATGTCAGATCCAGAGTGCTTTGTGCAAGTCCCCACGGTTGCAGTGGTCCGGCCGCTCTGTGCCCTCTTATAGAGTACCGCGCCCCTGAATGCATGTTACCTCGCGTGATCCGTCGATATGAGCCGCTCTTCGAGGTCCTCTCGCTCTCGGAGCTGCTAAGAGACTGGAAACAGGTGGAGACAAGACGAAACGACGAATTCAAGATCCAGGTGAGGCGGCAGTGGATTCTCTTGACAGCTGAGTATGGTGACGGCCCCACCCCCGTTCTCCACTCGCTCAAGCTGCAGCACCCAAGTCAGTGACAGTCAGGCAAGAACCACCCACCCCCGACCCCAGCCCCCAGCGGGAAGCGGGAATCGCACGCAGCAGCGGGAGCCGGATGTCATTGGAAATGTCTTGTTGGTGTTTTTTGGTTGCCCATGCTTCTTCTCAGCCGCAGAGCCGGGCAGTCACTAGATATATTGGAAGCAGAGGACATCGATTGGCCTCAAAGAAGTGCACTGTGTGCCCGTCTGCCGGACCTTGAGTGCTCTCGCGGCGCCGAGCAAAACCCTTCATTTTAAAGAAAGAGGGCGCGGGACGAACCCCAAACCGTGTGCTCACCAATGTAGTTTGTTCCTGAGTTGGCCTGCAGGAATCGTTAGCACCGTTCACACCCAGTCGCAGGCACTAACCCCAATTCAGTCTGTCATAAGTACCTTTTTGCGGGCGCGACAGGCAAAGAGGTACCCCAGGTTGACCTCAGAGACATTCCCACCATCAGAGCAATTTCCTGGGGCTCGAACCAGACCGCGATCGCAAGCCCCTGAAAGAGCATCTCGGCGCCCAACTGGAGGCATCACCAACTTTTCCCTCCTCTTCCATCCACTCTACCTCCCCTTCGTTCAGCGCCAACCTTCCTGTTCTCTGTTGATACCCTTGAATTGGCGTTCGTTTTGCCGAGTAACTGTTCTCGGTCTTCGTCATCCCGTTGCTGGCTCAGGACATCACCTCCTGACGCCAATTTATTTTCCCAATCCGAGTTCAGCTCGCCCGCCAAATATTTCTTTTTCCTCCTTCCTCCACGGCTATCGTCTTGCCACCGCCCAATTTTTCCTCGCGCAACGCGCTCGCAGGATACAAAACCTCGGCCGTAAACCTCGACCGCTTTCTCTTTTTCTCGACTCGGATCCCTCGCTGTCGGATGCCTCGACCCCCATCGCAACTTTGACACTCGATTCCGCAAACCCGCGAAAATGCCGAGTCTCTTCGCCCGCTTCAGGGGCAAAGACTCAAAAAAGAAGGCTCTGGGTCAGGCCGACAAGCTGCCGGCGAAGGAGGTTTGGGACGATGCCTGGACCCGCAAGACGGTTGAACCGGAGGAGGTCCAGGAATTGATTAGGCTTTGTACAGGAGAGCTCAAGGCACGAGGTATGACATCAATTCCTACCAGATTCTACGGCGCCCTCCGTCTGCGACAGTGGCGTCCTAGGGCCGCTGTGCGACAACTTCAGCTGACAGCTAGCTTATAGCTCTTGATCTTCCGTTCTTGCTCCTTCCCTTCCGTCCTACCTCAGACCCGAGCGCCGTCCGCACCTTTGTGCGACACTTTTTTGACGGCCGAGATGGCGGCCAATCCCTCCGTGGAGAGGCCTTGGCGAATGAACTGCGGATGACCGAGCCTATGGTATGGTGGCTTCTTGGGCATATTGGGTGTTGAGCGAAGCTAACAAGCGCGCAGGTGATCTCCGGGGTCATTAAATGGTGCTGGGCAAGACTACAGGGTGGTGTTGTGGGCTGGGATTCCTACGAGCTTTTCAAGGTCGGAGAGCAAGGTATGCAGCTGATTGCGATACAAAAGTCTCGCGTGATTTTGGCGATGGGCTGACCACAACTCCCAGACTCAAACATGGCCAGAGACTCGTTCAATACCTTCATTCCGCTCAGCGTTGAGAGCGAAACGCGCGCTGCCATCATCTGGAGCTTCTTTGAGCTTCTCGCAGCAGTTGCAGCTCACGGGAAGACCAACGGGTTCGGCGGGCGGAAACTCTCGCGGATGGCTGCATGGTGGGCTTTTGAGATAAGAGATGACGGCAATGGCTTTGAGGGCGGGTACAAGTCGTGGTTGAGGCAAGCATATTCCCCTAGCTTGCCAGACATGTCAGACTCGCACTAACACACAGACAGCGCTGCCGACGCCACAAGCCATCTATTCTTTGCATACCTCCGGTCCTTGGCCCCTCAGCACACCAGCCGGGGGGGCATCTCGATGCTACCCATGTCGCTGCAGAAGCTGCTGCAGGAAACCGAGTATCCTCCCCAACGGCCAGCGTTGATGCAATCATCTACCAACCGGGTGTCCATGATTGTCGACACTGTGTCTCCCACGCCATTTGCCCTCCTTCGACGGGCCAACCACTTCCAGTATCGCGAAGACGACAGAGCGTTGAGGGAGTATGCAGAGTACGAAGACCCGGTTAGCGCGCTGACGGAGGAATGTCGCAGAGTTCTTAGATCGGTCTCTGCTACCAATCAGTCCAAGGCCGTTTCTAGCTCGAAGCACTCCACGAGTCTTAGAGATGCCTCGTGGTCCAGGTTCGAGGATATCGGCTTCGCCAGCGCTCTCGAAGAGGAGGACGAGGAGGATGATACCACAAGAATGGGCGCACCCCGCCGCCAACAGGGTTTGAGATCCACAGCAGCATCCGGTGGCTTGGGGCGACCAACAACGCCCTCTTGGGCCGACTTTCTTTCTTCTGGCTTCGTGGACGAGAAGGGGCATACTCAGTCAAACCTCCTTTTACCACCCGACAAGGTCCTGCCGCCAATTGAGACTGCCGTCCGGCAGCGAAGCTCACAGTCTCACAGGCCAAGACTAGAGAGCGAAACGCACCAGTTGGAGCCCGGTGAGCTGGCAAGCACTACTCGATTTGACCTCGATGACGCGTTTTGGTGGGTGTGGATGAGTAGCCTAGGCCCAGAGGAGACCCCGGATAGAAAGGCGGCGTTCGGACGCTGCGCTGTCATCGAAACCGTCATTCGCACCGGCCGGTGGCTTGTGATAGAGGAACTTGTCAAGGGGGCGGCCCCCGACCTTGAAGATGGCGCATACATTGCCGAAAAGAAGAGCTTCTTCAGCTGGACACGTCGCAATAAGAGTGGCCTCAGTAGGAGGAAGTCGACCGGGAAGCACGCTCTAGACAGGGGCGATGGCTTGAAACCGAGCAGCACGATGGGATTCAGCAAGACGAGCATCGGCCCTGACCAACAAGCCAAGATCCAGGCTGCCGCCATGCAGCTTCAGATGAAGGAGAAACAGAGAGTGCAACAGCAGCAGCAGCAAGTTCAGGAGCGGAGAGGTCGCAACGATTCTGACCTGATGGCAGAGAAGACTAACAGTGTTCTCACCCTTCAGCCGAGTATCATGACTGAAGCTTCGCCCGCCGTCAAATGGGCCAACAAGTATGACAAGGAGGCGATAAGGGAGGCCTACTTGTTGAATGCTAACTTGGGGCGGGGTTCCACAAATACAAATGGTCATGCTACACCCCTTACAAATGGCCACGACCACCCGCCGGAGCTGCCACCCAAGTCGCCGGCTCAGACGCCTCAGCCTCCTATCGCAACTCTACCGACATCATCCTCATTCGGCATCAGCCGCGCTGAGACGCCAGAGCCGGAGCTACCACACCTGACAGAGAAGGCCATTGAGGCTCCAAGGGATACCCACCCTCTTGAGCGGGCCTCGGATGTTGGCCGCAACATTCCACTACCACCGCCAAAGGAGGCCGAGAGCATGGAGCTCGCACGTGGGACCATGGAGCTTGCACGTGAGACGATGGTCTCGCCTGATCTTGACCTCAGTCCCGAGAGCAAGAAGCAGAGGAAGCTTCATAAGGAGATGAATAAGACTGCTGCAAATGCAAGCGGGGCCGCAAGCGGGGGTGGTTTGAGGAAACTGTTCGCTCGCAAGAACAGGCAGTCGAAGCTCCCTGAGAACGCCGCCAACCAGCTTTCTGCGATGACTTCCCAAACCGAAAAGGCAGCTGCACCAGAGCCGACGTCAGCCCCTACCCCTGTTCCCCAGCCTCTTGTGGTGGAGCAGCCACCTCTCCACCACGAGGAGGTTGAAGAGCGTTATGAACCAGTATCGCCCCCATCTCCCCCGGTAGTTGCTCCGGCTTTCAAGGTGCCCGTTGCACCGGTCATGCCCCCGGTGGCCGAGCCGATGTACGAGCCAACTTTTGAGCCTCCTGTTCACGAAGATACAACGAGCTCAGCCGCGGCAGCCGAAGAGTTTGCCCGCTTCGATCAAGGTCCGCTCCTTGACCAGCCCGCGTTCCTCCCTGACGGTGACGATGCCGATGATGCGGTACCTCCCCCGATTGCCCGACACACGTCTCGCTCCCCGCTTCCCTCGCCAACGGCAGACGATGATGAAGCCGCACCAGCACCGCCACCAGTGGCCCGGGCGGTTCCCGCTGTAGACCGATGGGCTCAAATCCGCAAGAATGCTGCAGAGCGAGCTGCGCAGCGCCAGGCCGGCGGCCCGGTCGAAGAGAAGAAGCCGATAGAGGTTGATGATGATACCAGTGGTGAGGAGAGTAAGTTGACTGACCTTCTGCATGAGTGGGGGAAAAAGAGAAACTAACCCGCCCGTTTTGTAGCCATTGAGTCCCGAGTCGCTCGAATTAAGGCTAGAGTGGCTGAGTTGACTAGCAACGCCGAGGGCATCCACGGTCCCGCCAGCCGGGCGCCAGCTCCTGTCCGTCGCTAGTTGCGATACCTCACTCTCAGGTATTGCCTGTGTCCAGGCCCTCGTTCGTGGGCTCAGCAGCGATATTCCTTCCAAGAATAAAGATTGCAAACATACAAAAACTACAGCACATTTCCTGCTCGTCATTCGGAGGCTATTTCTTTTCCCCCAGGGGCGGACTCTGATCCTGCCAATATATCGCCCTTCAGTTCAACCTAATCTTGTCGAGGATGCGCGAGGTTTTCTGTTGTGTTGTTGTTTTCTTTGGCCTCGCAACTCTTTCTCGCTCTCCCCAATGATACCACTAGAAAAATTGTTTTGCGTTTAGCAAGCAAGGAAGGAAAGCGATGCATCACGAGGAGGCATCTTTCTCGCAACCAAGTACTACTTTTTGTTTCATTGTTAAGAATTTCGTTTTGGCCGATTTTGTTCGGTCCCCCTCGACACGTTGCCGTCTCGTCCGTTCTCTTCGTCGGTCCCGGTCTCAGAACAACCATTCGGGACAAGGGTTAGAGGGTTACTTCAGATTATTTTACAGCCTTAGCAGGGGCGGAAGTGGGGGACGGCTCTCGAGAAGAGAGGAGAGCAACGTGCCAAACTGGCTGTCCTGGTTTTTGTTACTTGGTATGGGGTACCTTAATATGGCGAAGCTCATCCGGCTTTGCCTGTTAGATAATCGGGCTCAAAAACAGCTGAATGCGTATCATTTTTTCTGTTGAGCATTGACTGACTGACTTGTAGCGTCACTCGTTCATTGTGCAAACCGTGAATGGCCATAGGTTCGACAAGTGTTTTATGTTGTGATAATGTCTTCATAGTTACAGTATGTTGGTATTGTTACAATTGATTATCCCAGAGCAGCGCGATGCTCTCCAGGCAGCCTATCGCAGTCTAGTATTTTATCTCAAGAGGTATTACTTACATCCCGTACACATGGTTCTCATTTGCACTCGCCTGGGGTCGCCTTTCCTGAAGCAGCAGACCCAACCAAGATCGCAAAAATGAGCTAGCCAGCTTCTCCACAGTAAGAAGAATCGGGACGTTTTTATCCCACCCATCTATGACCCCTGAATCCATCCCGAAGCAAGTGAACGCCAAACATGCTAATACTGCGCTCCAAATGAAAGCAATCAAAAAGGATGGAAGTTGAGATTCCTCTTTTGAATACACGGAACATCAGAGCTCAAGCACCGAGGCTCTCGAGCTCATCGATCTCCCGCCCGTGCGCCTTCTGAAGCGCCCGCTCGTTCGCCCCACGGAATGCGCGCTTGCCCACCTCATAACTGCTGATCATGATGGCGCACGCCGGTGCCACCTTGAGCGTCCGCGGGATCCACCCCTTGAACAGGCCCCGAACACCCTCTGTCTTGAAGATATGCCACAAGAGACGCGTCATAGTCATTTCCTCGGGTGCTGCAGCAGCAACAGCAACCTTCGAGGCTGCGGGGCCTTCCTTGTAAACTTGGGTGCGCGTCTTGCCGACGTCGAACGGCGTCGTCAAAACGCTCGCGATTGCTCCCGATGTGGCGCCGGCCAAAAAGCTATCCGTGAAGGTCTCGGTGTGATTCTCCCTGCTCCGAGACCGGCGGCGGGCGCGTGCTCTCGTTCGAGAATCGGCCCTCTCACCACTGCTATCCATGTGGATGGAACGACCACGAGCCCGTTCGCGCGCATCCGTCAACCGGTTGCGGATCGTTTCGTAGCCCAGCCAGTACATTCCAGAGAAGGGCACGTCCCGCCACAGCGTGAGTGTCAACCCACGCCAGAGCGCATGGTAGCCATGCAGACCCACCATATCCTTGATCCCTCGGAAAGTCTCGAAAAAGGGGCCACTTCTGCCAGCAGGAACCGTACCAGAGGACGGAGCGGACACCGCAAGCGCTTGTAGTCGGGTCCGGAACAGCTCGACAGGGCTGACTGCAGTTGCGGCGAGCATGCGAGCGATAGCGCCACCAATAAGGGGAGCATACTCATCGCGGACGTGAGCCCGCTGCAATGGGCTGGCCGGGTTATACCGCAACCAGTCGTACCCGGTGAAGTAGATGATATTGGCGGGGATGGCCATGATGAGCGTCGGCGACAGCCCGCGCCAGAGCGTCGTGATGCCCTCATTCCGGGCGATCTTGCGTAGTCCATCTACGGTCGAGTTAAACGTACGCTGCTGCGTCTGCTCGACAGCGCACTCGGCGGCGGTGCCGACTGTGCTGCCGCTTCCAGGGCCGGCTAGGCAGGCTTCTGACGTGTTGTTCATGAAGAAGACCTCCCGGCAACAAGCCGTCACGCCGAGGTTCTGTGGTTGAAAGGTGTTCGGATTCAGGGCAGACGTGGACATGGCGAGTTGCTGGAAGCCGATCGGCTGCGGCGGCGTAATCCCCTGCGATTGCCATCGCACGCGCACAACGTCGAGTGGTGTTACTTAAGAGAAGGGGATACAAGGTCAGTATATCCGCCACAGCACGCGTCATTCGTCGCATCAACGGAGAGACATACCGAGCAGGCCGGTCAACAAGCTGCCGGAAGTCGCAGAAAGCATCTTCTGCCAGGCCGTGATGTCGACGGCGGCATCATCGTGGCCTAATCTGTCGTGGTCCTGGCCATCTAGGTGTTGCGCACTCCGCACAACGGGGGCCATCTCTCGCTGTCAAGGGAACGACTGCAGTCCACACAAAGGTGTGGATCTGAGTGCTCTGTGCTCTTCACCCAGGCTCAAGATCGAATTACAGCGACCGTCTGATTCGGGAAGAGAACGGAAAGAGAATGAAAAGAAGGCCGTGACGTAGATTAGGCGTCGTCGCGGCGTCGGGAGGCGAAAAACTAAAGCGAGCTCGGCCGGAGTCCGGAGCGTGCCTCCTCAATTGGCGTCAATTCTCGGCTTCAAGTCATTCCAAGCGAGAAAAAAATGGCTACAGAATATTCTCGATTCACCCGCCAAAAGATAACGCTGCCCGGGCCGGAGATAACGGGTGTCCCTGTCCGGCTCGGCAAAACACGGGTCTGTTTCTCCATGATGTCACTAAATCTTATCCATCTTAGCGCGATAACGGGGCTTTGCCAAGCTCCGGCAAGCTCCGAGGTCTGCCAAGAGATAAGATCGATCTGATAAACATCCTACCCCCTGTCATCCAACGACCTCCCTCCCCACAAATATTCAAACTGCCGGCTGAGTACCTATGTACATATCCCGCAACATACACTCTATATTTCTTCTCGTTCGAGCCGCGAGATTAAAACGCCCGCACCCGGCTGAGCCAGTTTCTCCCCTTAATTCTACTCTACTATGGGCGTGTATACCATCTGCATACCCCGCAAAAAGGACGACGTAAGCTCTTTCGGATGTGGTTCCGAGGCGAAGAGCTCAAGCCTTCTGTTGCGCAGGCCCCAAGCACGATTTATTGCGAAAGATGCGGGGCACATGGCATACTACCTCGCTAGCTTCAAGTCAGGGGAAGCGAAGCTTTGGAAGGTAGAGAAGGCCGCGTATGCCTTGGCGCTTCAAACGGGACATCACATCGGGTGAGCCGCAAGTGCTCAACTACCGCGCCAACCACACACTTTACGCTCAGACTATGGCGGCGTCGGTAGGTCGGGTATCCCGACGTCGTAGCGTGCCTTTTTCAATGTGCCACTGCCGTGTTCCGTAGTTCCTCGGGTGCCATGCAAACACGTACACGAAGACAACTACAAGCAAGCAGAGATTTGCAGGCGTAAAGATGGAATAGTGGTGGTATGACAGTGCTCGCGGATGAAACATGTTGTCCCCTTCTGCGTTTGCCCATCGGTATTCAGTAATTAACTTTTGCTAGAGACAATGATCCAGCCAACTGACACCCCCCCTCCGAATACCCGCAAACAGCAGCTAAACCTCCGTACGTCCGTGGCCTGACGCCCGATCTTTCCCCTGCTATTCCAACTCCGCCGCGAGAAGTGATAGTCTTGCACACATAGTATCCACCAACCACATTTGAACAGCTTCGAAGAGGGCAAATTCTTTCCCTTTCAGACTATCCACCCAGACCATCGCGATGAATGCTTAGTAATAACAAATAAAGAATTATGATATGCATGATCATGCTGTGTGTACTAATGGACTTTCTTAGAAAGAAACAAGAGATTCCGGAGAAAAGGATAACGCCGATATGCCGAACCTGCGGTTGTCTGTCACCTTGCCTCGGGGCAGCCAAGCTAGGGCGAATAGATGCCAGAAAAGACTTTTGGGGACCGCTCCAAAGATGAGATGAATGCTAATGACAAAAGAAACCAAACTATTCGTTCGCTCTAAGTCCTTTCTCCTCCCATTCCCTAACTTTCATCTTTCGTCAGTGCAATTTCTCCTTGAGGTAGACCACGGCGGCATATCCAGCGCAGCAGCTTGTGCTCATGTTGTGCTGGCACCAAGGGCACTTGACCATGGTTGTGATGGCGCCCGAAATACCCAGTAGCCTATCTTCAACCACGGCGTCCGGCTTTGCCATGCATTCGTATAACTTGGACGGCATGTCGTGGTAGAACTTGCAGTTGCAACACTCCACAAACATCTTGGCGATAGGGGTCATCCGGGCTTCAGCTGACACGATAGGGGGCCGAGCTGATATACCGGCCTGGACCTGCATGTGTTTTGGCAAAGCCGAAAGCACAGGGGGTCGGGACCCTGAGGACGAGACTGTCGCTACAGGATCAGACGTAGAGCGCGCTGGCTGCTTAAGGATCGACACAGGTGCTACCCCTGCTGACCGAGCTACCGAGGGTGAAGGCGAAGCAACATGGGCGGATGCTGTCTGGGTAGACGACCGAGCTGAAGATGCTCCTGAAGAGGGTCTCGACATAGGAGTTGGGGCCGATGCCATCCGAGGGGGACCATGCGCTCTATGAGGGTGTTGGTGGGTCGGAGATGTTGCCCCAGAGAATCTGGGAGATTGAGGCGAGGGAGGCGAGGTGCTGGTCTGACTAGAGCCTCGAGGTCCAGATTCTTGGCCCGTGGTTGGCCCATAAGAGTCAACAAAGTCTCTACCCTGCGGTGCGTGTGCGGGAGAATGGACCGGTGGGTTCATCTCCGGTGTAGAGCTTCGGCTCAGAAAAAAGCTAGTTTCCTTGGTCTGACCGATCACTTCGAGGTCTGGTGTCCGCTGTCCTTCCGGGAACACTGCTTGATCTCGTGGGCTTCTTGCAGCCCTCTCTCGCTTTGTGTTTTCGCTCCCCGGATGGCCCACTTCAACGCCGCCCAGAACCGCGCACCCTGCTGCCTTGTCAACGTCAGCCGTCTCCCTCACAGAGCCTTTTCCTGTTTTGACAGACCCCCACTCTGGGCCTTGGTCATTCTCCGGTCTCTGCTCCTGTCGCTTCTCCGCCCTCGCTGGTTCTCCGTGAGATGTCGATGGACGACCATTCGCTTCACGCCTCTTAGATCTTGGCGGAATTGATATATGTGGCTCATCAGGCTGTCCAATGCTGAACTGGGTAAAAGAAGGCGGTAAGTTGATGGAACTTGGTGTACCAGACCGATGGTTGGTGTCCGACAACGATCTCAAGCGCTTTGGTTGCCGAAGAGCCTGGAAATCTTCCTCGCCCGCTTGTCTCGATTGCTGCGCCGCAGCAGCAGCATTCGCCAATGTTTCATCGATATTATCGATGTTATCCAGGTTGGAGAATGAAGTTGTAAAAGACTGAGTATCGTAGTCGATATCAAGCGGCACTGCTGTCCTGCTGAATCGGTCCTCGTTTGCTAACTCGGCCGCATCGCTGGCTTCTATCTGGCGGGGAGTAGTCGAGGTGCTGGATCCGTTCGAACCGCCCGAACTCTGACGAAGAGTTGCATCATCGTCTTGGATATGATTAAACCCGTCGGTAGCCTTCGAGACTTCGGCCACCGTGAAAGGCACATCCTTCGACGACTGCGGGCGAGACGTATCTGGAGTAGTTACCGGTGACGGAGGTGGCGACCCATCCTCGTATGCGGACGACGAAGACGAGCCCTCTGAAACTCGACTCCCGACATGGGCGTCTACTTCCGAGGATTTGACGCCATTGGAATCCGGCGTATGTATCAAGGAGTTTTGGGCAGTCTGTGAGTTTTGCTCCCGAAGGGCCGCCGCAGTCGGAGAAGTTGATATGGGGGACCTCAGGGTTGCAGGCTTGACCTCGGGAATAGAAACGGGCGAATCCACATGGCTGCGGAGAGTCGAATAGGGTACAACCAGCATATGCGGCTGCGAAGCATCAGGATAAGTGTGAGGTCCTCTGGAGCTGCCGAGGGCTGCCTTTGCTACCTCTCGTAGGATGCGACTCTTCTTGCCGTGATTGCTGGAGGTAAGGCCTGAGACTGACGGAGTGCCAGAGCTGACAGAGCTTTGCGCGGTGTTGGGGCGCTCTGATCCATCTCTTATAGGGAGTGTCCCACTGGACAGAGCCGCCTCGGACAACGCAAGTTGTTCCTCGGCGAGGTAGTTCCGGTAACTCTCTTGGTTGGAAACAGAGACAGGGCCACCTTCGATCGGGATAGAAGCCCCGGGACCACCGTTGGAATACGTTTGATCCGTAGCGTGGGTGAAGTAGTCGGTTTGGCTGCTTGCTCGGCCACTTTCAGTCGACTCATCCCTGGCCGAAGGTGTCAGCTTCATCCCGGTGAGCTTCATTGCCACTGATCTTGCTTCCTGTGTGAAGGAGGACCGTCTTGTGTGTTGGGTGTTGCGAGAACTGCTTCTTGTGGAAGAAGAATGGTGACTACCGCTGTTGATAAGCTGCTCGTATGCAAGCTCGGCCACCGACCGTTCGACGCTCTGTTCCCTGTGGCGCTGAACGTAGCCATCCCTATGGCGACCTCGTTCAGACTCCGCCTCTCCAGGAGTTTTCCCGTCACGTCCTCGAAACATCTTACTTGCGCCCTGCAGCAAGCTATTGCTGCGGCTGTTTGCAGGAGGAGGCATATGACGCAGCATAGGGGTCCTTGAGGCAGATGGCGGAAAGGCCTCACGTTGTTGCCTGCCCTCTTGCTTTGTCGTGGTTGACTGGGTGGAAGGGTGGCCAATTGACCCCGAGCTTTCCAGCGGAGGGGAACGCGGGCCCCGCTGGTCGGCGCCATCGTCGCTCACCGAATAATCTGGGAAGGACGGCGAGTGTTGGTTTTGCGCAGCAAGGTGGTTTTGCAGCGTTATCTCCCTCTCCCTATCGAACTTGACGCCACCCATGAACCGCCGGGTCTGGGAGCTGGAATCAGATAGAACCTCAGCCATGGCTGGCTGGTGATTCTTGAATCTTTGCAGGTCATCCGCCGAGGCAGTCCTCCCTATGTCATCCAGCCGGGCATTGAGTTGGCTCTCTGGAAGCAGATACTGGCTGATAAGTGCCGGATCTGACAGCGAGCGGTCGGCACTTGTCAAAGCGCCTGCCCTGGAAGTTCGGCCGTTGGCTTTCGGGGGTGGTGATTTGCTGAGCCTTGCAGCGAGACGTTTCTTTGCTGCTTTTGCCTCCTTCTCGGCTTGCTCTTTTTCTTTTTTCCGTCGTTCTGCCTCCTTTTTCTTCTCCTTTTTCCTTTGCCCATATCCTTCCCAGCTTGGAGACTGGCAAATTGACGACTGATCCGACATCTCGTCGTCGTCGTCCGGTGCAAGAAATTTCACCTGCTTCTGCAACGGCTCGGCATCTGCGCCCGTCTCGATCTCACCACCCAGCTCACTCCCCCTTTCGGCCTGAGCCTCCGCTTTGGTGCCCCGGGTCCGGTCGCGCCTCTCTTCGTTCGCGGGATGCGGAATGGCAATCGAAAGTGAGGGAAGAACGATACTCCGCCGCACCGCCTTCAACATTAGGTAGTTCTGCTGCTTGGAGACGGAGTCGGCACGGCGGACTTGAATGGAGCGGTCCCAAGATCCGTCTGGAGGCGGAGACGATGGAGGGGATACTGGGGCGCTTTGTAGTTGCTCGACCTGCAGAAATACGAAGTAGTGTTAGACATGTCGCGGTGTGAGACAACACCTGCAGCAGCAAACAAGGGACGACAGCTCGAGCAGCAAGCGGCCGGAGCGGTGAATGGCTAACGCAACGCACCTTGTGCTTCTTGTCTAGCTTGTCCATCTCCATCAGCTTGCGCAAGCTGTTGGCCTGCATTGCCGCCGTCTTCTTCTCGATCTCCGCCATGGCGGACGGGGGCAGAGGCCCGATGCCATAGGGAGAGAACATAATGCTGTCCATGGCGACCGGGTAGACGCACACGGGGCGACGGGGAGGGTGGGGCTAGAGAGCAATGGGAAGCCGTCGACACAGGACTAGGACCTTCCCGGGAGAAGAACGAGCGAAGCACGTCTATGTATGGAGGAGGCCGTGGCGGTATGCCGGGCTGACGGCTAGGGACAGGCCGTACTGCCGTCTTCTGCGCGACGTAATCAAGCCAGGAAGATACTTCTCGGGAGGCTCGAAACCTGGACGGGTCCCACTAGGATGGCATGTCGCAAGTGAAGGAGGAAATGTTTGAAATTTGGCGCGTGTAGCCGCACCCGCTGGGTGAATGCGAGGATGTCTGGGGTGACGGGTAAAATGCCTTGTCCCCAGTCTTCACCCGGTGGCGAGGACGACGACTTCCAGAGCACTAGCACCAGCGATGCTGCCTCCCCACCCCTCTAGCATACAGCGCCGCGGCTATTACATTAAACTATCCCGTGGGGATGTGGCCCAATTGTGGGCTGGGGATGACGAGATGGAGAAGGGGATAGTAGCCATCACTGTGCCGATTATGGCTGCCAGCACTTTCCATTCCGTCGCGAGCAGCCCACTTGAACTCACTCACTTACTCGCCCACCCCCGTCACCATGCCTCGAAGGCAGTGTGCAAGATGGTCTTGCATCATTCTCCTCGCCGGCTACCCCTTGGCTGCAGTTGACATATGCTATACAAACGCAGCCAAGACGCTCACTGCCCTCTGCCTCCCGCCCTCACTCCTGGCCTCCGCTGTCATCCTGACGAGGCAGTAAGATTTGGGCGACATCATCTCGGCAGACACAGGATTCAGATATTGAGACGTTCACCGCCCCATCTGCTGCGTGTCTTGAACGAGAAATTCCCGGGTTGACGAGGGATGGCGAGCGCGGCGCCCTGCAGCTTCGCGAGCCAAACACCGGACCAGCGGTGGGCTGGCTGGGTTGCTATTTTCACGAATAGCCTCCCCCAGAGGCGTCCACGGGATCTATGACCCGTGAAAATGTGGAAGGACATGGAAAACCGGGACTGGGAGCCAAATGGGATGGAACGGCGTGGATGGATGGGATGACGGGCTGTCGAGAGAAAGTGCAAGGAAGGAGCAAAACGTTGCTCGGCCTGGATAGTGCTGTAAGCTGTAAGGTAAGCGTTGACTTGTTTGCCAAGCCGGGGCTTGCAGCAGGGACCCAGCACCGCGGCTTCCTCCCCAGAAATCGCGGCCATCGCGGTGGGTCTCCATTCAACAAGCATCCCAAGCTTCCGCCCAAGACCGCCCAAGACTGCCCAAGACACCAAGACCCAGCATTCGCGCCGCTCAGAAACAACGCCAAAAGTAAGCTTTTTTCTTTGCCATTTCACCCATGCATCGATCGGTTTGCCCAGACCGCCCAGCTTCTTATCTAGCCATGGCATCAACCTCCACTCGTCAACCCAGAATCCCCCCAACACCCGAGCGCATTGTGCAACTTGAGGCATCGAATGTTGCGTTGCCGGCGCGACGGGCCACTTGAGCTGTCGTTTTGATGGCCTGCAAAGTTCTCCATGCAATCCATTCACCCTCTCCGTTTTCCGGAGAGTGCCTTGCCCGGTTCATCTCAAGCCCGACCCTCTCTGCCGTTTGCATGCCGTCTGCAGTCACAGTCGTGCTGTGTAATAGCCCCGCACATGGCAGATCCATCTGGACAGACGAACGAACACCTCCCGCCCTTATTGGAAGCCGCGTTTCCAGGTGTCACGGATCCTCTGTTCCTGAACTACTGCAACAGAGATGAGATGCTATGTCTTACCTGCAGCAGCTGCGGTGAGAACAGGGTCTCGTCGCATCTGGGCCTTCTCGCGTCTTTCTCCGCGTCGATGGCGCAGTCCGGAGAGTGCAAAATTTTCTCCGTTGCTGCAGCATCACCGGTAGCCTAGGGCTGTCTTCTTCTTTCTACATTGCCTTAGCTCAACACATCTTCTGCATCTTCCCGGAAGCGAGCGAATCTTTCAACCGTGTGACACCACGCGGCCATCTCCACGATGCCAATTAGCGCGAATCTTTCCGCTTTCCATCTCCACCGGGGGTGCTCGAACGACGTTTTTTTTTGTTGGCGATGGCATCTCGCTTTCTCTTGATGGCCCCCTGACGTGCAGTCGGCCCTGGAAGACCAATACAACATCAATCAATGGCAATGTGTTCGTTCCGAGCTTCGACGTTGCTTCGACAAAGTTTTCCCGACTGTTCCTGACCCGACCCCCTGATGAGGCTCGCCATGCTCAGGGGGGCCCAGGTTATGGTACTACCAAAACTTCCACCTCGATGCTGCCTCGCCCGTGCTACCCCACAAAGTTGCACACATCGCTTCCATGGGCTTTCCTGGTCGAGGCTGGCCCGCGATATTATCCAGCATGTTTTACCAGAAGGCGAGGGAAAATTCCCCGCTGCAACCAGCTTCCTGGCCCCCGGAAAGGTGCGCCGCCCACTGCAGGAAAATGTTGTTATATTGGGCATTACGCGTTCGGTCTTTGGGGACCTACTTTCCTCCCGTCTCAAACTCCGCGCTCGGTTGGTCGCCTCTTACTCTGCCCTCGGCCTCTGGCCTCGGATTGAGGGGGCGGGTTCCGACAGCCATTGGCCTCTCGGTCCCGTGGGGGAGGCACTTTGCTACTATTTCCGGTTCTTTTTGGGCAACTTAATATCAACGGCACACCGGCACTCGGCAAGCTAACATCGAAACTGTGAACCGAGTTTTGCCTGTTTGCCAACCTGCCTAGACCACTCAAGCTTTGGTTGCCCAGCTTTGTTTACAACTCGCGAGTCACAGTGCCAAAGGGAGCGACTAAGAGACTCTGCGTCTACTCCCCGGTATGCTAATGTCGGGTAGGCAGCTTGTTTTGACTCTTCCAATGTCGATACAGCTGCTGGGCACAGACAGGACTCGATACATCCTACCACACACACTCACACACACTCCAGGAAGACACGATACACGTGGAAAGTTCCTACCTGGTTGATTATTCCCCGGCCTGACAGCCTGACAGCCTGACAGCCTGTCACTCATCGGGTATCTTTCTGGTCACGGTTTTTACTGGTCCTCGGCAGATCATGATCACCAACACAAGCCAGGTACAACCATGTACCGCCAACACAGGAACATTGGCTACACATTGGTGAGGCTGAGCTTAACGCCTACCGGCCCGCTTCATATGCGCTTCTATGTCCTCTTTCTTAGGGCTCAGATGCACGAACATTTTCCTTCCTGCACCCCAGTTTAAGAGCCCTCGCAGGGGCTTTCCCGAGGCGTCCGTAGGCAGACTCGGGTCTCGGTTTCCCCACCAATGATCAAATCTCTTCAAGAAGCCTCTGAGGCGTAGCGAGAACTCATGGGGTATTTTTAGCCGAGTGGCTATGAACTTGGTGTCTTGTCGGTGATCAAACAAAGCCTTGGTTTCGAAGTCGGCATTACTCAGCGGTTGCTCTTTGCTGCTGTTGAACCTCGTCTGTTGCGCAGGCAGCGTGATTTTCAGAAACTCAAGTGCCGAGTATACTGTGAGGTGAATGGCGCGCTTGGGGTTCACCATCGTCTTCATCAGCAACGATATCCAATTTGGATAAAGGACTGCAAAATCGGTCTGGGACAAGTGTGTCGATCCACGGATCGTCATGGACCAGCACAGCGCTCCAGCATCCCGGGCCTCCCGGCATATCTGCTGGATCCGGTCGTGACAGTCGGCCCAGTGCATGAACGCCTCGCTGCCGACGGCGAGGATCAGCTTCTGGAACGTGTTGCACGCCGCCGGGCTCTCCGGCATCCCCGGCGCCCAGGTATCTAGTAGAATTCCTTGACCGACCCAGTCGAACTTTTCCAGTCTCAACGCCTCTGCTGCCGTCGCCCCGCCAAATGAGTGCCCCATCATAGTAACGTGATCGAGGTAAAGCCTCCCCGCCCAACCCTCCAAGTTGATGCCGTCCAGCCCTTTCGAACTTGCGCCCACGTTACCCGTCCTCCTGAGGTTTTGCGCACGAACCTGGTCCCCTTTCCCGGCGTTGATTAAGCTCAGGGCGTAAAACGCCTCCTCGATCTCGGCTAGCCTCATCTCTATCTGAGCGCCCCGGAGTTCCGTATCGATACCCCGTGTATTGTGCGAGGAGGTATCATAGGCGTTGTCCTTTGGAAAGATGTAGTCAACCTCGTAATACGACTTTGGCCGTGCCTGTGTCTTCTTTCTCCTCCTCTTCTTGCCCACCACCACCCGCCTCGGCTGTTTTTTTTACTGCCCCCCTATCACCATGCGGTGGCTGGCTCGGTCGGCGATCGAGGTGCTGGCTTTCCAGGTCTGGTGACGCACCCGCCTTGTTGACGAAAGTCCTCGACCCGCTGCCGTCTCGGTGCTCCATGGCAACCACCACGAACCCAAAGCTCGCTAGCTCTCCACACACGGCGCTGCACGACGTTCGAGACCCTCCTAGCCCGTGGCTGAAAATAACTACGGGGAATATCGGTGACTTCGCGCCTCCTCTTTCTACTCCACCTCCTTCTGCATTTTCATCTTCGTTGTTATTGCGGAGCGTTGTCTCGCTGCTGCTGCTGCTGCTGCTACTACTACTATTGCTTTGGGAGTCTCCTCCCCCCATCGCAGACACGGGATGTCGGCGTGACAGCCGTGCGTTGCGGTAGACCGGGAGTTTCGTGAACATGCTCGTCAGCGCTATGTACGCCGTGACCAGCATGCGCGGCGCGCTGAGAAATGTCGCATAGCCTTTACATGTCTCGGTCCGTGGTCGTGGCAGCCATGGCACGCGGCCTGGGATGTTGCTGGGGGTGTCGCAGGGGTAGAAGACGGAGGAGAGCACTGTGTCGAGCTTGAGTGCGGGAGAGCCGTTGCGCTTGATGTGTGAGAAGTGGCGCGGCGAGCGCACTGGGAGCTCGATCTCGAGGAAGCCGACGGCGTAGGGGCCGGAGTAGGACGGGAGGGAGTGGAGGAAGCGTTCGCGGAGGGCTTTGGGGGGGGCGAGCTGCTGCTGGAGGGATGGGGCTCGAGACGGGGCCTGGGGTGGGTTTTGGCTTGCGAGGCATCTTAGGTCGTAGGTATATGCCGTCTTGGACTAGCTAGGTGGGCAGGGCTACTTCATCGGGGGAGGATATGTCACTGCGATCGGGTGTTTTGGCGTGTCGGATGGTGGGAGGGGAGTGCAGTCGGTGTATTGTCATTGTCGTACGCTACATAAACGATTGCGAATATTCAAACGAAAAAGGTGGTCAAGGGGAAATTCGACGAATGAAGAAAACTGGCTGGGGCTTTAAGATGGGTTAAACCGTGAAGGTATTCGTAGCTGTTTTGAGAAAAGGCTGACCAAATGAGCCAAGTAGCTGTCACCAACTGTGCCTTGGCTGCTTCACGTTCACAGGGAGAGCAGCCAATGGATCATACGCGCTACTCGAACACCACTTTTTTCTTTCTCTCATTATGTTTGCACCTATGGATTGCATAGTCTTTTTCTTGCAACTGAACCTGGACGGAGGGCACAACATGCTGTAAGTCGCGTTTTTGCGGGGCTGGCGGTTGTCAATGATGTCATCGCTCAGGGGCTGCGGGGAGGAACGGCACGAACGGCCCAGAGTGCTGGGCACCACCGAAAGAGTTTCATGCTCACATCGTCAGATGGCATCTCCATCTGCCCGGGGCATTAACGGGTTTGTGTCATAAGATTCACTTATCCAGCTACCGAGGTAAGATCTGCTTTGATGAGTACCATGCTTCCAGCGGGAGAACCTTCGACGTTTGGTGTCCAAGATTGCCAAGCCACCTTCAGCTTCACGCTGGCCGAGACGTTCTATCGACACACCTACATGGAAGAAACGAGGAAACAGGTGAGATCGAGACCTAGCTACCAGCTCTTTTTCCACTAGAAAATCCCAAGCACTTTCACCCCCGCCCACAGCATCGTTGTTTTCAAGCCACAGTAAGAGGCTCCCACACACTCTTGACAGACTGAGCATATTCTCGAAACGGCCTCGGAGCAGCACCCGTAATGCTCATGACCACGTCGTTCGTGCGGTTTTCGGCCCCAAATTTGATAGCCGTGTCCATACTGCTCAACATATTCGCATAGTGCTCAGGCATGCCGAAAGACTGATGCCGCTTCGAATAGGCAGCGGTGGACAGCTCCACGTGGACAATCTTCCGTTTCAGAATCTCCGATAGCATCTTCGCAAGCTAGATGACGGCATCGTGTTAGCTACAAGGCCCGCCTGAGTGATGACATCTCCATCAGATAACTTACATCATCATATGTGAGCAGCTCTGGCCCTAGAATCAAGAACTCCGTGTTTGGCAGATCTGCTCTCGTGAGAATCTGTACCGCTACGGCGGCGATATCATCTGCACTGATCCAGGGGATTCTCCCATCACCAGAAGCCGAGTAAATCTTGCTCTCGTCCCTGATCGATGCCACATGGTTATCCTGCTCCGCTATGTTTTCTAGATTCCCCGGCATCAGCAACAGCAACAATCAACAATTACACCACGAGAGATAGGGTCCTCACGCTGGAACCAAGTCGGCCTCAACACCGCCCACTCAACCTCACCCCTCGTCCCCAGCTCTCTCAAATACGCATGAACCTTCCCCATAGCCGGCCCACCCGACTCAATCCCCGACGCGCTCTGCAGCACGAACCGGCGCGTGCCGAGCTCGCGCGCAAAGTCCACAAACTCCATCATGGCAGAGGCCGCATCGGCCGAAGGCGGCGCGATCAGGTACACAGCCCTGATTTTACCCTTGTCGGCCTTCTCGTATGGATTCCCCCATGTATCTCGGTCATGCCAGTCAAAGACGACGCCGTTTTCGCCGATGCCGCTGCGAGAGGCTACCAGTGCGGGGACCGAGGATGCGGCGAGCTGTTCTGCGATTCTGCTGCCGACTGTTCCTGTGCCTCCTAGGATGAGCAGCGGCCTCTCGTGGTTTTCCGTGTCTGCGGGCATGATATAGGTCGGTTGGTAGTGTGTGTTTCTGGGTGTTGGCGTTCTGTCTGTCAACTGTGTGTGATCCGTGTGTAAGTGAAACAACTGAAGTAGGTAGGCGTACCTAAACTACCGACAGATGGTGAGAGATATCACACTTGAATTAATAGACAAAATTACGTCAGAACTGTTTACAGAGGTCAACTGACGTCCGAATCTAAACTCAGGCATGGAGGGGGTGATGAATGGTTCCACTTCCTTTGTCTGTTTGACTTTGCCCGACGACATGATGAAATCATTGTGTACTTCGCGCACTAAGAGCCAATGATATGGCGCAAATCCGCCAGAATTGTCCAGATGCGGGGAGCTTCGAACAGAATCTCCTCCGCCGGTGGGATTGTTTTATGACACAGCGAAGAAGGTATTGTAAAGAGTATTGGTTTCACTATTGGCCTCGGTGGGTGATTATTCATTTTCGCATTTCGCGGAGTATGTGAACCAAAATCTAGCCGAGATGCCTAGCAAAAGAGAAAAATACAGACATGAAGACTCGCAAAAGGGGTATCAACATGCTCATGTATCTCATCCACAAGACTTCATTGTTGAGCATCACCCACGCCTCGAAACCCAGAGATACATACTCGTGACAATAGTAAAATCAAGACGACGACGGCCCACCACCACCACCCCTCCTGCTATCTTTCAGACTCTCCTCCATTGCACGTCTCAAGTCTTCATCTATGGAATCCTCATCGGCCACAGCCTTACCCCTCCCACGAGACTTGCTGTACTCCTCCTCGGCCAGGCTCTGCTTCTTCAGATGCTCGAGCAAAATATCCTCCTCCGTTTTATGCTTCTGCAGCTCCTGCTCGTATTGACGCTGCGATTCTTCCATTGCGCGGCGTAGCTGCTCATCATCGTCATCGTCGGGAATTTGTGGTGTGGTCATTGTTGCTTTGGTTGCTTGGGGCTCCGCGTCTCTCTCGGCAGCCAGGCTACGTTGTACCGCCTCCTCAATCAGCGCCTGATATTCCTCATCCGTGATGTTCGTCAGGTCATCGTCACCAGGGGGTGGCGCAAACGTCGGGGCTGACACCGCCTGAGGCTTCTCCGGCTTAGCCTCGCGGCTCTGCTCTCCCGCAATACGGCGCATTTCCTTCAGGCTGGCCCTGATAGCTGCTTCAACCTGGGCATCCTCAGCTTTGTCCCCACGCGACGTCTGCTTCACAGAAGCGCGAATCGCGCGTTCAAATTCCTCGTCTTCCACCGAAGCAGAGAGACCACTACTGCTGGTGCCGACGGAAGGAACACCTATCTGTGGTGGCGGCGGCGGCGGCTGCTGCTGCTTCCAGACTTCCTTGTCCTTATGAAGACGTCTCCTATCTTCAAAGGAGAGATTTCTGGTATGAAGCCACCCTGTCTTCGGGGGCTCTCCCGCCAGTGTGGTGCTGCTGCCTCCACGGTCTCCATCCCCATCTGTCTGCAGCCCAGCCTTTTCCTTCTGCTTTAGTGTGTAAAACCCCTTCAAGTCGTCCCCTGTCCGCTGCCAACGCTCCAGAATGTCCCTCTGCTCTTCAGTTGTCGAGGTGGCTAAATCTTCCTTGCCCTGCACCACGCGCGACGTCACGATGTAGTTGATGGAACTACGTGCGAAAATGTTGCGCACTTCGGCATGGACGCCCTGCATGGCATACGCGGGAATAGACCAGATCGCGGCGGCCGGCTTAAGAATCAACCCGCCGATGCCCTTGCCGAAGCCCTTGAGTAGACCTCGGCCTCCCTCCTTTTCAGCGCCCTTGAGTGGCTGTGTTACCAATCCTGAGACGCCATCGTAGAAGCCTAAACCGAACTCCTTACTGGCGACTCTGAGCCCGCTCGCAAAGCCCGTAACCTTCTCCATGGGTCGCACCGTATCGTCATTGTACAGCTTTGGCGCGTTGCGAAACCCACGCGCGAGGCCCATGCACACATTCATAGGCATCTTCATGCCCGTGCCTACGATGCGGCTGACATTCTCGCTTGCGTCAATGGCTGTCTCCAAGGTGAACGGATTCGGGCCCGCTGAAGACGGAGAAGCATCGCCTCTACTAGCGGGACGCCCAGATGGGCTACCTGGTAGACGCCCCGGCCCGGGTGAGAGATTCCGGCCAGTAGAGGATTTGGTATCTGCCAAGGAAGTCTGCTGAGAAGCTGTAGCTCCGCTTTCACCGGTCGACGTGCGTGATGGGGTTTCGGTGCTCGTGTCCGGTGTGGCAGGCCCTTTATCTTTGGACAACAGCAGGCTAGGTACCGAAGCTGAGCCGGAGCTTCCAAGAGAGGCGTTTTCAGCCTGGGCGTCTCCCCCTGCCGACCCATCTGCAGCCTGAGTCTTGCTCTTCCTTTTCTCGAATATCTCTCGTGGAAAGTCCGCAGCAGCCATAGCCATTGTTCCGAGGTCTCCCACAAGGGCCGATGTGACAGCTGACATGGGGTCCCATGGCTGGTCCTCGGTGTTGTACTCTATCGCCCGGTAGCTGTAAACGTTATTAGCCATGCTCATCAGACAGCTTTTAGGTCACTGACAGTTTCATATCTGAGTATTTCAGAACTCCCTCCTTAACCAGTACTGCAGCAGCAAGGGTACTCAATCTCAACTTTGTCCTCCTTACTCGCCACACAGCGACTCGACTGGGGGCGAGGGAGCATCTCAACTCGTCGGTGTTCAAAAACTCGTGAAAGCTCTTCCCTCCAATATCAACGCCTCGCTCCTCTCTAATCCTTGCGCCAAGCTCTTCGGCTCTGGCCCGTGTCTCCGGCTTCAGTGCTTCCCCGATAGCGGTAGACAAGTTCTCTGCATTGAGCTTCTTGAAGGGAATAGGGGTTGGTCCCGCCCCTGCCTTGGCAATCATGGCACCCCAGAACGGCTGATCGCCGAAGAAGGGCACTACAACTGTTGGCTTGCCGTTATTAATCCCCGCTGCCGATGTTCCAGCACCACCGTGATGGACAACTGCCGAAACGTGCTTGAACAGCCAGTCATGGGGGCAGTTTCCTAGCATGAAGACATTGTCAGGGATGCCAACTGAGTCAGCGCCCAGTCCACCCCAGCCCTTGGAAACTAAAGCTCTCACGCCAGAGGTGGCAACGGCGTCGATTATCGTTCGTGTGAGGTAGTTTGGATTGTCTACGACAATCGAGCCGAAGCCAATGTAGACGGGTGGTGGACCTGCGGCAAGGAAAGCTGCCAACTCTGGATCTGGCGTATAGGATGACGCCAGGTTAAGGAAGTAGAACCCAGCAATGGTTACCTCGGAGCCCCAATCACTCGGCTTTGGGATTAACGCAGGCGACCAACAGTACGTAGTCGGTATCCGCAGGCGGCTAAGCAGCCCCGGTGCCCAGATAAGGGACAGTGGATCGAGGTCGAGGACCTTAGTCCTGAAGCGGTTGATCACATCGCCGAGGCCTTGCCAGGTCATCATCTCCACCAAGGCGTACGAGACGTAGTTGGTCATGACAACATCGGTATTGGAAGACTCGATATTGGCGAGAGGATGGGGGAACGCTCTTGTCGGCGACCACGGCATCCTAATCGACACTGTTTCAGCGCGCAACCAACAGGCGGATTCAAATAGAACTTACGTGAACATCATGTGCATCGGGATGCCCAGTTTCTCGGCGATGTGAATGTGCCCGAAGCTAGGCGGATTGGCAATGATAGCATCCGCGACAAAAGGACGGTTGCTAGCATCGCCGGGCATCACATAATGCTCGTCCACCGGCTCACTAGGCTTCTGCTGTTGCACCGCGGGGCCTAGGCCGTTGCCTGCTTCGATACACGACCGCCAAGTGCCCATGAGGATCTTCTCGATCCCCTGTCTCCGCTTCTTGATCTCGCCACTCTTCAGGGCGTCAATTCCCGGCATCAACCCGGGGTTCTTGACCATGAAGGCCATCAGCTCAGCAGGGTCGCCGCCGATGCTGAAGAATTCCAGCCCATTCTCCTCAACAAAGGACTGGAAGGTGGGATGGGTGGCCACCCGGACGCGGTGACCGTAGGTATCGCGGAGAACCTGGCCGAGGGCGACGAAGGGCTGGACATCACCCCGGGAGCCGACGATCTGGATCACGACGTTGAGACGTGGCGGAGGCGTCTGACCAGGCTGGCCGCCGAGGCTGGCGGGGATATAGGGTGGCGGAAGAGGCCCGGTACTCACAGGTCTAGTATCGGGGACCAGCTGGCGGCGGAGAGTAGGGCCGAGGAGCTCAGCCAGGCGGCCATCTTTTTGGTTGATGTTGATGGTGATGCGCCCGTCGTCTGTGACGGCGGCGCCAGCCTCGAAGCCGGCCTGCGAGAGCTGGAGCTGGTCATGAAACTCGCCATATGCCGGCGGGGGCACCTCATCCCCTGTGAGATCTGGATCCTCGAGCTCCTCCAATACGGGGACGGTATTTGTTCTCCCATGGCTATCGGCTTCCTTAACTCTGGTCATAACTCTGGTATCCAGCAAGCCACTTGGCCGCAGTTTGGATGTTAATGACCGAAGTTTGGCGGTGCGTGCTTCGAACGCGACCACGCCACTAGTAGAGAAATATTTGAAGTATCTGAGTTAGAACGTATTCGGTAGGATGATTTCCAGCGAACAGAGCAGCTCAAATGAGGTAATGATGCGGGTCGTGAAACAGGGTGGAGGGGCAGAGTAGAGGGGTAGCTCCAAATCGATGCCCAAAGAACAAGCGCGTCAACTGAACAACCTGGAGAAGCAAAGTGGAAAGGATCGATTTCAGTGCGAGATTCCTCGCCAGTATACAGCTTAAATATCGAGTCTAGAGAGAGAGACGCATTGTTTAAGCGCCCAAGATTGACCTTTCAACCTGCCTGCCCTATACACGTAAAGAGGGGAGACCTGGCAGAGATTGGTAGGGAGGGCGGGAGGGAGCTGAGCTTGGCAGTGCGGAAGCTCTGACCACTGTGTGTTGACCGATGACGAATTGGTGGCGCTTCACAGCCCAAAGCGGGGCGAAAGCCGCTTCAGCCTGTCAACGGTCTCGGTGACCTACCAGCAGGCTGTAATGTCCCCGTACGAAACACCTAGCGCTGTTGTTTACCGTAGTCTCTGTTGAGGCTGGGATCTTAGTTTCACTTGCTCGTGCAACTTCAACAACCTGGCTGCGTGTGCAGACTCTTCACCCGAAGCTGCAATTGTGCACAAACAAACCTTCGAAGTTGCTGATTCGCCTATTAGGACTCGTAATTCATTCAGTACACACAAGAGACACAGCCCGAATAGCCGTTCGTACGCCTTAAAAACCAAACCCTCTCACGCATCTTGCTTCTTCGGCGGTGCGGGACCGCCAGTTGTGGGCAGACCCATGAAGATCTTGAAGTAGTCCTGCGTTCCTGTTAGCATCTAAACTCAGACATGGTTCTTCAACAGGACAAGACTCACGTAAATCATCCATTGCATGCCCGTCAGGGTGCCAATCATGACGATTCGGACCGGGAGACCGTTCCAGAGGCCCCTGAATCCGATATCCTTGTAGATTCTCGAGGTGACAGTTCCGAACCCCTCGCCAGGCTTGCGGTAGGCGTTGAGCTTGCTTACCATGACATCGGCAGGGTGTGATACGATAGCGCACAGGATACCGGCCATGTAACCGCCGACGAACGAGACTCCTGTCTGGGCAGCCTTGCTATAGTCGTTCTTGCTACCGGGGAGCCGGGCATAGATCTGCTCGACGATGGTCTCGAATGATGCGAACTTCATCATTGTGTACGGAATCTGCCGGGCCCAGAGCGGGTACAGACCCTTGTACAGGCCCGAGACGCCCTCCTTGGCTATAATCGTGCTAAGGCCATTGAAGGTACCTGAGTATACCGGTGGGACTGCGGCTTGCATCCGAACCTTGACTGACTCCAAGGGGCAGAGGGCAATGTCGGCCAGGAACTCGGCCGAAGCCGAAGCCGACAAGTAGAGCACCGTCTTGTACTTGTGCGCGACCTCGGGGCCAGCCAAGTCCGAGTACGTCTTCTTGAAGTATTCATACCATCCGTATTTAAATGCGCCCTGGGCACTGTATCCGAAGAACGTGGGGCCCCACCCGGTGAAGATTCCCCGTATACCGTTGTTGCGGAAGATCGTGGCCCATGCCTGGTTATTGCTCTTGTACAACTTCGAGTCGATCTGGCGCAGCGTCTTGACAAGATCCAGTGGAGTCATGGACGTGTGTGTTATTCCCTGTAATATGTAGTGGTTAGGACACAGCTTCCCGCACTTAGCTCGAACCTTGCTCGACTTACACAAGCAATCATACCGCCAAAGGTGCAGGCGGCATAGTATTTAGGTGAATAGAGCTCAATCCCACCAGTAGCTGCTTGTGCCTTGCGGCTGGCAATCTCGAACTCTTTCGTCGCTTCTGCGCTCAGCTTCTTTGCTTTCCCCTTTGCATCATCGACAACCGAGTAGGCCTGGTAAAGGTCCATGCGGGCCTCCAGTGGCGTGGGTCCATTCGCCTTGGGGCTATTTCGCTGCTGGTTGAAGGGCGATGGGCTTCCAAAGCTTTGTTGGAGTGTATCTAGTTTCGGAAAAAGGAGGGACATTTTGGCGGAAGCGGGGAACACTCGGGGGAACTTAGTCGGTACGAGTGTCACAGAGACGCGAGGAACACTTGATGTGTTTATCCGACGTACTATCGGGAGATGGAGGCGTCAAAAGAATAAGGGTCAATTGAAAAAAGGAACAAACAAAGAAAACAGGAGAGGAGGGAAGATAGCCAAACTGCTTTGCGAGGAGTCTACGGAGATAGCGGAAGAGAGCGGAATGTGAGCTGTCGGGTAACAGCAAAGATACGCATAATACGACCCTTCGAGCCTTACCTTAGTAAGGTACCCCGTCCGAAGCCATGATCATTACGCTCTGCATTGTTCCCCGACCAGTAATAACCGGGACGCAGCACAAACCGCGACAACTAGTCATGACCCAGGTCATGACTGCCCAGTTCTCAGTTTGGAACCGATGACGTCGGTCGTCAATGGGGTCCACTGAGCCCACCCACGTTATCCTTATCGCGACCACCCCGATGATGATTGGCGTAAGTTAGCGACTTTGCAGAACAGTGTCGCTATCGTTGTTATTGTACCGCAGAGATAGCGTGGGTATCTCATGGAGAGCCACTTCAAGACAACGCCTCGATTCCCCCATCTTTATTGTCCCGAGGTAAGGTAGTCCGTAACGCGAGGGACGCCCGGAACATAACCCGGCCCTTGCTGTCGCGTATCGGCCGCCTTGGCGGTGTGCATCGCCGGCTGCGACCCACTTCCCGCCGGTCGCTCCCGAGATCGTTGACCTGGAATAGGATGAAAGCGTTAAAAGTAGAGGTATATAAAGCAACACGGGGAAAGATAAGTAAATGGTAGGCATATGGTATGCTTCTTATGTCCCGGCTAGGGTAAAGGCAAATATCTCCCAGCTTGGTGAACGTTTGCTACAGGTTGCCTTGTCTACATCACCTAGTACTCCCCTTCCTAGCAAATACATTTTCTGATTCTTTGCACCGTTTCGTCGTCAGGAAAGGCGCGGCGTATGTGAAGAAGGGCTGTTATCTCTTCCTATTATCAAGGGACTATGAGGTTTCCACAGGTACAATCGGTTCAGCGAACTCGGCATCATGAGAGCCAAGACCCAACAGCGCCTGGATGCGGAGGAGCTCGGCCCCTGTTTTATGGGGGGGAGACCGCTAAGGTGGGCTCCACTAATGGCCAAGCCTGAAAGCTTTCATTGGCCGTGGCGCCACGGTGCTAACAATTCAGTGTGAAGTCACTGCCCGGGATGACCTCAATTTGTCCACCTCTTTTTGTTCTTACATAACTCCACCACTTTCATCACGCTCAAACACGACCCCAAGAGCCCACGACAACTCTTGTCAAAATGACTGATATAATGTCTCAACCAGCACATCAGCAAGAGGCCCCCCTCTCAGAGACCTTTGTCTCTAAATGGTCATCGAGATATCGCGGGGTAAACAAAATGCCATAGACCTCCTCATGTCGACTTACTAACCTACACGTCTATAGGCTACAGTCGAGGACCTCGACCCTCCCGCTGCCCTCTCCCTGACGCCGTCGGACTCGATCTCGCTGGCCCTCCTATCAGCCTTTGAGCGCGACTACACGCACCTGACCGTCGTGGACAGCACCACCCGCGCCCTACTCGGTTACATCTCCATCCCACAGCTGCAGGCGCTGCTCGAGCAGGGGAAGGTCAAGCCCGAGGATGAGGTGCGGACCGCCATGGTGCGCTTCCGCCGCCGTGGCGCACAGTACCGTGTCATCACCATGGACACCCCGCTCGAAGAGCTCGAGGCCTTCTTTGCTGGCGCCGCCACTAACGGCCAAAAACAGGACTTTGCGGTCATCACCGACGACAACCGCCGTTTTGTGCTTGGCGTCGCGACCGTCCAGGACCTCGAGGAGTTTGCCAAGCGGCGACCAGCTTGAGGCGGTGAGGAGTTGATAGAGTTGGGAGGTGGGGTATATAAATAGGGTTGTGCATTGGAATTGAGGGTTCTGCCAACAGCATGTGCGGAATGGAGGACTATCTCATCGTTTGGCGTTGGCGCGGCGGCGTGATTTATACATCGACAGGGGCATTCAACATGGAAGATTTGGGATGACCGGCAAACGGTACTAGGATGGACAACGGGAAATACCCTCAACGCTTTTGCGTCCAGAAATCACATCATACTTTTTACGCGCCATTGGACAGCTTGGTATTGTCCGCGGCCATTTTCCGAGTTTCGCAGGTGGCGATTCTGGGGCCTCAGAACATGCCTAACGACAAGGCAAGGCGAATTAAACCCAGCATCATGACCGTAATTTTTGGGGATATGCTCTGATATTATGCAACGCGCGCTACTCTTAACAACTACTTCGCTACTCGTTCGTTATACCAGGACTAACACCCTCTACTCAACGAAGTCGTAGACTAGCTTCAGCTCAACACGGTCGCCGCCCTTGGCAATTACGATATGCCTGACATACTTGCGCACGCCCTCGACGAGCTGGAAGCCCCAAATCTGTGTCGCAGTCCAGCCATTGTCGACGCTCTCGACGTGGCTGAGCATGTGGGACTCGCCCTTGGGCCCAGTCTTCTCGGCATCTTCCTCCAGCCAGTCTTTGGAGGCAAGGAAGGCATCTTCAATTTCGCTGGCCTGGATCCACTTGGTCTGGCCCCTCACATTGCCGAACAGCCAGTCGCTGTGCTCGCGGAAGGTGAAGTCAAGGCACCGCTTCTCTGTCGACCCCTTCATGCCGCCCGTGCCCGTCTGCTCGATCTCGACGTGGGTCACCTCTGGGCCTGACGCATCGGCTGGTGGCGAGGGCGGCCCCGTGTATTGCTTGACGTCCAGCGTCACCGTCGCCATCGTCACAATCTTGCGTGTCACCCAGCCGATGCCCTGGAGGGCGAGACCAGGGTCGATGCTGCTGGACTGGCTCTTGTTCTGTTTTCCGTCTGGTCAGCCTTTGGCCACTTTAGACAGAGGCAGAGAAGGGGGCGTACCATAACCCATTTTCCGCTGAGGTCTCCGATCGTCTTGGATAGCGGTGCAGCCATGATAACGGTTGAGAATGGGGGATGGCGGGGTAATGTGGATATGAGTGAGCTGCAGTTGGAGAAAGGGGCCAAAGAACTCGGAATTGAGTTCAGCTTAGATTAAACGGATTGCGAATTGCGACGTGATCGGTTTATATGGGCAGTGAGGGGGTGGATATAAGCGGGCAAGACGCCTATCCTAAGTATCTATCCATCCAGAGCTCGAGCTCACTTCTCTCCTTCCCCTCCCTTCACAACCTAGCTTGTGGCAGGTTGCCCCCATCGGCGGCAGGGTGAGGGAGGGTCAATAGCAAACACATTCGGGGGTTGCTCCGAAAGCTCAGCCTGCGCGTGCTCCTTGGTGCTCCGCGTGCTTTGCTTGTCAAGGCTTGACCGAGGTAACTTCTGAGATTTCCCTCTCCACGAGACGAAACCCTTTCAGGGTCAAGACTGTTACGGGGATGGCGTAAAACGGGCCAGTCCCCGTCTAGAATGACGCATCCCACCCCATTGTCGCATTGCGGGGGAAGCTGGGCGCCTGGGCAGCTGGGCAAACGGGGCCGGTTGCGGTATCCAGGCAGTCTCTCCGCCAGTCGTTTTCGAGGGCGGAAACAGGAGCGCTCGGCTGCGAATCGCGATGCTCAATGCCCGCCTTCTTCTGCGGAAAGGATACAGAGGGACGCCAAAGTTGCCCTCATGCCATTTCTCATAAGCACCTAGACTTCCACCCATTTCCGGGTTTGCTTGCTGTGCAATCTACTTTGTAAGTTGACATGGCGGTGTTGATGGCGGGGGTGCGGGGTAACGGTACGAAGAACCTCCACTGGAAGAAACGCTGCATCCAAATTGCATGTGAAGGTTCAGGGCTGCAAACAGCCGTTTAAAGGGGGCTTCAGATCCACTCGTCAACGATCAACCCCTTTGGCAACATTGTCTCTCCCTTTGACGGGCCGATCTGGAAAAGTAAGGGGTTATTTTGGAGCCTTTCCGGTAACGATACTACCAAACAACACACAGCAACTTGGCTGAAACGCGATTAAAACGTATATCCTAGTAGTACAGAGCTCCCTTCAGTGAATACCTGACCAAAGACTAACCCGCGAGTTAGACCAAATCCCGCTGTCTTCATGGCCACCAATTCAACCTTTTATAGCTCTCGATTACCTCCTCCACCAGCTCCTTGGAGATTACAGGCTTCTCATATGTGAAGCCCACAACTTGCTCTAGCCTCGACCCGTCCATGCTCAAATCTGTATCCTTAAGCAGCTCCTTTTCCATAAAGGGAGTCAGGGGGCCGGGTCTCGTTATGCCGGCATCTTCCAGCAGGCTGGCCCATGGCCCTAGAACTTCATCGTTTACATCGTCGACAACGCTGTCCAGGTTCATCTTCGCAAAGGTGCTGATAATTTGGCCCTGGAAACCAGTGTCGATGCCGAAAACCTGTCCGATGATGTCGGCCATAGCACCTTGGGTCGTCGCCCCCTTGTCAACGATGTTGAACGTTGGCACGTTGCCCATGGCATTTGCATCCCAGTTTGGCTTGCCGGCAGCATACCAACCTGCAATCTCCCACAACGCCCGTGTGACGTCGTAGATGTGGACCGTATTTGTCCGTAGGTCTTTTGTCCACAACCACTTCATTTCTGATTCGAGCGCCTTGTACACTCTTGCCAAACAGAGCGCTGTCGCGACCCATTGAGAAGCGTATGGCCCGTAAACATGTGCGAGTCGGACGATAACGAGGTTCAACCTGCAGAATTGTCAGAGCGGTGTCCTGCTGGCCTTAGTAGTGGCCATGAGGCACTTACCCTTCGATCTTCGCCAGCTCCTCTTCTGCCTGGAGTTTGAACAACCCAATCTTGCTCCAGGGCTTCAACTTGTCCTGCTCTTTACTTGGTGATGAGTCCGACTTATACACCATGCCCGTGCTCAGCTCGATGAAGCACCTGATCCCCCGCTTGGCTGCTTCCTTGCCGAGAGCTACCGACAAGCCCAGAGAACGTAGCTTGTAGACCTCATCTTCCTGCGAGTACCGCGTTTCACCACCGCAGTTGAAGACGTAGTCCCACTGCTTGCCATCGGGTCGGTCGAAAATCCGCGCAAGGGCCTCTGTACCGGACAGTATTGTTAGCGACATGCAGAAGCCCATCTCCTCGTACGAAGACCGTGGGGGCCACCCTCTGCTCTCAATAGCGCAGGAGATACCTAACGCCACGCAAAGGGGGGGGGGAGACAAGGCAATAAGGCAAGTTCGGATAGAAACACCATACGTTCTCTGCTCGCATCCGCCTGCATGAACTTGGACCCAGCGCATGCTTCGTCAAACTCGGGAGCTAACCATGCGAGCTGCGGTAGCACTTTGTCGACAATGCGTACATCGGATGCAAGGTCGTTTTGGTGGATGTGAAGGGCTAGAAAGCGGCCAATGTACCCGAGACCACCGATGATCAGCACCGACGGCTTGTTCGCCATATTTTCTCGGGGGCGCGGATGCGCTGCGCGTGGCCGTGGTCTGAAGTTTTGTCCGCTCTCTTTTTGCGACAGAGACGCGAATAGGGAGGGGTCGTGGCGTGAGGGGTTGAAATGGACCGTAGTGCTTGATATACCTGTTTGAGCCCGCACCGCTGTCGAGTCCTAGCGCCGGAATCCGTGGGTAGTAGATGCTATGCCGAGTGGACCTTGAGCGACCTTGAAGATATGAGATGACGAGGGGATCCCAAAACAGGCTGCCAGGTGTTTAGGTTGGGCAAGCTTGTTAGGTTCGCACGAAACCCGGTGTCTAGTGGTCGTCACACCTTGTCCAGGGGCGTGGAGCAGTCGAAGAGTTGTTGCTAGCCGTTGTGGGCAGACACAGGTAACATGGAGCAGCAGCGTTTCCAGAGGTGCCCAATACCCGATCCCGGCCACAAAAATGGAGAGCAACGAGACACAATGTCCTAAACAAAAGTGGGAATAACTTATTAGGCCCAACCCTCTCCACTCGTACACCTAAGACTGCCAGCACCAAATGCTCAAGCCTAGTGTACACGCGGCAGAATCGATGATTGTGCGGTTACGGGATAGTCCAGGGGCAACGTTGCCTTATAACGGATAGTGACCGATCTGAGGAAGTTGGACGAGAGGTTTGTTCAGCGGGGTTTTAATGCGCTTGCTCGGGAAGGTGGGACCAAGGGGCCGGCGGTAAGCACAACCCTGCCACACCACCCAAGGGCGAGGTTGCTATCCGTGCCAGAATTTGACAGATTCTAGAGCTGATCCGATCTTCAGTGCTGTGATCTCCAGCTGTGCGTTTGCAGCATCGGCCACCCAAAAAGAACGAACGGCACGTGCACGGGATGCTGTCTCGCTGTCTTGCGGTCCGGCAAGTGGCGGCCCCTGCCGCCTCCTTTCGGCCGCATGGCTTGTCAACATCGGCGTTTGTCAATGCCCTCCACTCGCCCGTCGTTCAGCCCCAGAGTCCCAGGTCATGCCATCGCAGCAGCCACAACAGTCAAGATCAACAGCTGCCTGCTCGCCCACCAGACAATTACACAAGTGTTAAGCATTTTGGACATCTGCCGTGGGACGCCAAACAGCCCGAAACATCCCCCGTCAATGTCTCACGTCCTCGACAGACAAGACAGCGTCTCTCGCCTGCCAGGTTCAGGGACTGAGGACGTGTGAAAGGGCTCTTCGGTGAGATTATGCATAATAAACGCCAGCCGAGCCCGACAAACGACTTGCAGCACCATGTGCCGCTAAATTACCATCCTCGGGGAGATCGTCCGCGCATAGAGACAATTTGGTTGAGCTGCAGGAACGAGGTCTGTGAGCGCTTCGGCGCTTGTGCGCAGTCCTGTCGCTCGATGACACTAAAGCGTTGGACAAGTCAGATCGCGTCTCTGTCTCGGTCCCGGGCCGCTCTCGAGATCCCTTCAACGTGAGATGCGCCCAAGTTTGAACGAACAGTCGGCGCGTTGTTGGATCTTGACAATGCGGTTCAGTTCCCCCTTGGCCTGGGCGGCGGCACGGAATTTGCCTCCTGTTTCCCGCCTCAGCTCGGCCCAAGGAGCCGCTCCCGCCCAGGGGCTCCGCGGCGAGGGAACACCCTTCCAGACGCTTCCGCGGGCTTTCCTGTCTCGGAGCGCTGGCTAGTGGGGCGAGTTTTCGGCGCGGGCTTTCCGAGCGACTACTTATTTGACCTTCCTAAAACGCCCACGAATATTTGTTATCACGGTCTAGACTCCGCATCACAAGGTCAGCGAGAGATCTGAGACTTGCCCTAGACTCCACCCCAGGAACCGATCGCTTGATGCGAACCCCGACAAGTTGCGCCACGGCTTGCTCAGTGTCGGCAACGCGGGGGGGCCGATATCTCGGTGTGGGTGAGACCATCGCCTCCTTTGTAACCCACCTCGGGTCAGTGCGCCGCAGTAGTCCTGTGCTATTCTTTCCAAACTTCACCAGCCGTCATACGGGATGTCTTCCGCAAAGTGGCCTCTCATCGATCTCATTTCCTTCAATTCAGCCGGTATCCTTCCTTCTTTTCCCTCCCGGTCTGAAGCGCGCGATCTGGCTGCCTTCCAAGCGTTAGGGCCCCCTTTTTATCTGACTTGCTATGTAGGCGGAGGAAGCCGAGCGCGCCTCCGCTCTAGTGACAACCCCACCACACTTGCCGGATCGGCAAGAAGCCATCTCGACGGCATGCAGGCATACAGGGGTATCGCCGTCTCCGGGACGAAAGGAAGTGCTTCAGAGAATCGTAGTTGCGGCGAAATCCGTGGTGTTGACCCATGCCAAGGGCCTGGCGCACCGGAAGTGCTCGTATATGGGTCAATGGATGGCAAGTCATCAGTAATCATCAACTGATGCTTCAGCCATCAGTGCTCGTTACTCTCAGCTCTCAGAAAATGGGATCATTTCTGCGTTTGGGAGCATCAAGATTGACTTCATACCGAACGCGCAAGACTTTTAAGTGGGATTTTGTACCCCGAAACTGCAAACAACCAAAGCCTGTACCTTGCACGCGGCAGGCCAAGCCCATCTGCTGCACATCTGTAGCGTCTCCGGGCGGCTAGAGAAAGCAGATCCCGCGGCAACCGCCATCTCCCGCGCAAAAATATAGTGCTCCAACCCCTCTGGTAGCAGCTTGATCTCGGTCCGCGTTTGCCCAGGCCCATACGCAATAGATTTCACCACCCTCATGCTCATTTCACCAAGAACAGGTTCGATCATGAGCTGCATACGCAAGACAGACGTCCGTGATCCCCCCTTAACTCCACTTCCCGCATATCTGCCGTGGTTCACTGGCCTCCTCTGGAGCGAGGTGCCAAGCGCCTTGATTCTCAGATTGGGTGATCGGCTATCGGTGATCTTTGTTTCGAACTCGGGGTCCTCCCAGTATGCAAACTCTCCGGGACTTTGTTTGGACCGCGCACCTCCCTGAAGCGAAGTTTAGCAAGCCGCCGGCTCCACATACACGCTTTATATTACACTGGCGTCGATGAACTGAGAGGTTGAGGAGGAATGTCAGTACACCAACGTTTACGGCGCAATCACTCACGCGGCGCAGTAAAATCAAGCTTCCCAAAGGCCATCGGGCCGTTGTCTGCAATAGCAAGACGCTCACTAACAGAGGAAATCCCATTGCCTCGCCATAAGAGTTGTAATCCAGATGCCACCCGTATCTCATCTTGCCATGCTGCCAATAAGTTCCTTCTGTGCATCCCTGTCGCGCTGCCCCTCACTGAGGCTGCCGATGCTGCGCAGGTTGCCCACAACGTCTTTGGCCTTACCGAAGTAGACCTCCTGCAACAGGTTGCGCATTTTGAGCTCCATATCCTCAACAAGGCGACCGATGTTGGCAATGTGGCTCTCATCGTTCTCGACTGGTAGATCCTGCTCGAGCTGCCTCGTCATGTTGCCGCTCAAGTCCAGCTCACCCAACAAAGAGCCCTTGGTCGCCAGGCTCAGGATGACGGTTGAGGTCAGACGGTAGCTGGATGTGCGCCCTCGCTCGCTCGCCTCAAACACATGGATCGAATCCCAAACACCCTCACTGCTTCCTCCTTGGGGTGAAGCTGTAGCCAAGATAAGGAAGTCAGCACAAGCCGGCATGATATGCAGAAGCAAACACAACTGTCTTAAAAGCACTGATCAATGTAGGGACGCTCCAGGTTCAGCTCGGCAGGGGGGCCTACCTGCAGCGAACACGCCTGATCGCCCAAAAAGAAAACAAGAAAAAAGGGGGAAAGAAAAAAGAAAACATACACTTCTTCAACAGGACCACCCCCGCAAACCCATCATCCAGGTTCCAGAAGTAGACTGAAGATACGCCACCCTCGTAGTATAGCTCGCGGTAGACGTCAAAGGCTTCGTTGGCGCCCTGCTCCATCTTGCGCACGCGCTCCCCCGGCACGGCGCCCTCGCCGGCTCCTTCGTTCCCACCAGCGCCGACGCCGCCGACGCCGCCCTCGTCCAGTGGCGGGTCAAATTGGTTGCTCCATGGTGAGCGGTAGCTGTCACCGTCGCGGTTGTAGTCGCATATGAGGTAATCGCGCCCCGTTTGCTTACACCGCCGAACTTTGAGGGGCTGGTCGACCGCCGAGAGGAGGTCCTCGGTGAGATCGGGGGCAAGCTCAATCAGCCCGTTGAGGTGCTCTGCCGTGTGCTTGGGGTTGAGGCGGCGGAGAAGGTCGCTGCGGGGTTGGCAAGGAGGGTTAGCACGCCTCAGATACGGGGTCAATGATAATCGGAGGAGAGGCTTACAGCGCGCAGTCGAACGGGTCAGCGGACATCTTTGCGGTCGTGCTATTGTTGGGTTGTGTTTGCAAGTGAATGCTGCGCGGGATTGTGTTCCAAGTTTGGCGGGGAGAGCTCCAATGTTGGGTTGTCGCGGAGCTGGGAGGCTGATGGCGGGGTTCCTGCCTCAGGGGTCTTGCCGTTGGAGGGTTGGCTCCATGCGCGACACCGAGGTGAATGGAAGTTGAAGGGTTAGGGTTCAGTCTCACCTCAAGCTCACCTCAACTCGATACCTGTTCATCCCTGGGACCGGATTGGAATGTAACAACAAAAGGGTACGTGGTCTGGGTCCCGTACGTGGCCAGCTATCTTCTCCAATATTCCCGGTACATATTTCTGCGTCCATGAGGAATATGATTGGGGGGAAATAGTTTTATTTCATCCATTCGTTTTCACCGTAGCTGTGCGGCGTCTTGCGAGCCGTTAAGTGTGTTTGCGATCTCGAATTCAAAATGAAACTTGTCGCGAGGGCCTTTGGTGAGTCCCACTTCCCCACAACCATAACTTACTGGAACTTGCTGACTGCAGGTGAGATGCCGGACTGGTTCTCCTGCTTCCGACGCTGATCCTGATCCACCTTGTTGTTGCGCCATACACAAAGGTCGAGGAGTCGTTCAACATCCAGGCAACACACGATGTGCTGGTATATGGGACACCAACAAATGATATAAATCGCAAGCTCTCGAGTTCTTATGATCATTTCACTTTCCCCGGTGCTGTGCCGCGGACCTTCGTGGGCCCGGTTCTCCTCGCCGGATTGGCCCAGCCCTTTGTGTATTTGATGGGATTTCAACACGCACAGTTCATCGTCAGGGCCCTACTTGGCCTCTTCAACGCATCGGCGCTCCTTGTGTTTTGGTTTTGCATCAGGAACTGGTGTAGTCATGCCACGGCAAGATGGTATCTGCTCCTCCAAGCGAGCCAGTTTCACATCATCTTCTATGCTTCGAGGACACTCCCCAACATGTTTGCGTTTGGGCTCAGTGAGTAGACAGAATCCCCGATGTTTGTGATGTTTCTTGGGGACTTACAACGGATAGCCACACTTGCTTTCGCCTTTCTCGTCCCTCCCAAGAACCCAAAATCAACAGCACCTCGCCAACGATTAGCAATCACCCTGTTCGTGTTCGCGGCCGCCATCTTCCGCTCAGAGATTGCTCTCCTACTGGGAATCTCCGTCTTGTATCTCCTCGTCATCCCGGCAACATCGCTGGAGCGTGTCATCCTCCCGTTCTTTGTTGCTCTCTTGGTCTCCGTTTTGATCACCATCCCCGTCGACAGCTACTTCTGGCAGAAGCCAGTATGGCCTGAGCTCTGGGGATTCTACTACAACGCCGTCCTAGGCTCATCCACCCTCTGGGGTGTCTCCCCCTGGCACTACTACTTCACATCTGCCCTGCCCCGCCTGCTCAACGGGTACCCCTTCCTCATCCTCCTCCCCCTCTCCCTCCGCAACCCAGCTCTCGCGCCGGCAGCGAAGCGCCTCGCCATCCCCTCCCTCCTCTTCGTCGCCGTCTACTCTCTCCAGCCCCACAAGGAAGCCCGCTTCATCTTCTACGTTGTCCCACCCCTGACAGCGGCCGCCGCCCTCAGTGCCTCGTACCTCTTCAACCACCGCAATAAATCCTTCCTCGCCTCCCTTCTATCGGCCGCCCTCGTCTTGGCTGTCCTCGCCTCCTTTGCCACCAGCACAACCATGCTGCTCATCTCATCGCTTAACTACCCCGGAGGCGAGGCCCTCACCTACCTGCGCGACCTCGTGCAGGCTGACTCCGAAGCATCCGCCATTGTTCCCGTCCACGCCGATGTCCTTGCCTGCATGACAGGCGTCACGCTCTTCGGAACCGCCATGAGCTCCATCATTCCCAGCCCGCGCGGTGGCATCGGGGCCGGGCTTGTCGGGCAAGAGCGCGGCGCGGGGGCCGGTCAGATTTCACTGTTGCTTGATAAAACGGAGAACCCGGCGGCACTTGCGAAGGATACATTCTGGAGGCAATTTGATTACATCTTGATGGAGGACCCAAAGAAGGCCGGGGCAGAGGATTGGGAGACAGTGGGTGTTGTGTTGGGGTATCGGGGGATAGAAGTTATTCGTGGACCGGATGGAGGGGAAAAGACGGGCCGGGAGGATGTATCCGTTGTTGGGAGGGGTGCGGTAGTCGAGACTCTGAAGCAAAAGATTAGGGCCCTCACGGGAGGATTGTGGGTTGGCCCGAGGATGAGGCCGGCGATATATATTTTGAAGAGAGTGAAGGGAGCTATGGGCACAAGGGAGTCGGCTGGAGCATAACAGGCTAGGCTGTTATTGGTTCCACGGTAGTATGTAACTAGGGGAGGGCTGAAGGTAACAGCCGTTATTGTAACGTAGCTTAATATAATAAACTAGACCGGTGTATATCCCTGTGTACCAGGGCTTGTGTGTTGTGGCTTGGTATTACGTTGCTACCGAGAGACTAGACCCTACCGGTAGATACCTATCTATGGCAGTTAACCCTGCAAGGGATTTACTTCCCGCTTGTATCCATAGGTACGAAGCATCGTTCCTTGGCTTTCACCTCTCGGGCAGGGAGACCATGGTAGATAGTTTATCAGCGAGTATGGATATCTCAACTCTATACTACTCTTAACAAAGCGAATGCCGCTAAGAAAATATGAAATTTTGAGAGAGAATACTATGGATAGGGGAATACGCGGTGGTTCTCAAGCAGCTCAGACGCCGCGAGTCTCGTTCTCATGCAACTTTTGTTTTGGGTGGGTTTGTTTTCGTTCATAGACGGCAATTACTGCCCAGCTCCTCCAGCATTTCCTTTACTCGATGCGCTCATAGACGATCTGAGCTGGCAAGTCAACCGAGATAGAGTACGAGTCCCCTGTGACGTTCGTCAGCATTTGGTTCAAAGATATGGTCATGAATAATGAACGGGGGATGGGACACGTACCGCCCTTGAACTTGACCACGTAGTCTTGTCCATTGGGCCCCGAGGGGAGGGTAACCCAGTTGCCGGATCGTCCGGTGTAGAGGAGACGGTTGCTGGTATCGGGGCGGCCTTCAGCAACAGGCGGAGCACGGCGGCTCATGCTGAAGGACCAGTCGATGGTGCTGTTGGGCCTGAGACCCCTGGCGTTGGGATCCTCCACGGTGGAGAGGTTGAGAAGGTCGTTCTCGCCGATCAGGGCGAGGACCGTATCGCTCCCCGCGGGATACGAGTGCAGTGTGACCAGGTCAGACCGCGCCGCCGGCAAGGCGTACACCTCGAGGGTGGGGGCCTTGACAGACTTGAAGACACCGACCAGGCCATTGTGGACGGAAAGGATCTGTCCATTAAGCGACTTCTCCATCCTGGGTGGCGGTTAGTGTTAGTGCCGAACAGCCAACACGAAATATATAGAATCTTACGAGATCACACGCAGTCTGTAGGCATCTCCGTCCGGAGCAGGAACGGGCGTGGCAAGGGCCGTGGCCGTGAGGAGGGCGGTTGTAAGTGACCACTTCATGGTGAAATATACCGAAGTCTTGTTGAGCTTCTGAGTGAACTAATAGTGCTGTTGGTGAGAAAGACTGGGGAGTGTGAGTGATTATGATGACGATGATGATGTTCAAACTAACTCCCTCGTGGCGGTCGGACCGGCAGCTTTTATGGTTTTCCTGTATCGCGAGGTCTTTCCTTCCTGATACCTTGCTGAATTTCTTGTCTCTTCTTATTTTCACTTGCTCCTACGCATCCATCCAGCTCCTTGATGATGCTCCCACCCACGTCACGCCTCTCGGCCATAAAGTTTGCCCACACCAACATCTGAATTGATTGAGTGCCCCTTGGCAAAGGCTACGCAATTAAGGCAAATATACAGCACCTAACATTGGGGCATTCTACCGCTATCAGTGCTCGTCGCTGCACTCGCAGCCCCCGCAGGGGTCTGGCGAGGGAGGATTAATTAAATGAAGGGGGCAACTTGAAGGACGACTTATTTTTAGCAGTGACCGGCTTCCCCAGACCAGGTCGTCGCCATCACCACACGGTGGGCTGTCGGTCAGATTATCCGGTGCCCGATGTACGGTTGAGACCCAGCACAGGTCGATTTCTGGCCTTGCGCATCAGTGGCTGTGGTTGTTCGATCGATTCTAGAAGAATGAAACAAAGTCTAACTTCACCATGACCACCCTAGCTCCCCCTAAGCTCCTTCCTCTTTGGACCTGGAAGTCGCAATTGACCCATATGAACGTCACCTCTTCGCAGAAAAGCCGTTGCCAACCGCTGTGTTTGCGTGCGCTTTCCACTCTCGCCTCACGCATCTTCCATATTCTCCTGAGCCTTAAGCACTCTCCCTTCCCCGGTTCAAGAAGTCATGAGGCTCGACAACGACCTATTTACGGATCATGCAATTCTTTGCTATCGATTGCACGGCGTTTATTCCCGGGGAAAGGCCCGTTTCGCTGTGCGGTATGCGGCGTGCCAAGTATAATCTTCCCATGTCATTCCAGACGGTGCACAGGGACACACCAGGCCGCGAGGCAGCGTAGTGGTACCCCTGTGTACCTTGCTTTGCGAACCAGTCTTTGGGGAACGGAGAATTCTGAGAATTCTTGTCGCAGATCCAAAGTAACCTCCCTCCCCTCCTTCTCTGAAAGCCTGGGAGATCTCATGCCCACCATATTTTTCCCAACGTAACCCTACCTCCCGGGTTGGCTGCCCGCGGTCGGCGGAATCTTCTTCCTCACTCTTTCCTCGAAGATCTGTCGTTAGCAACTCCTCTCAAAAAGGCTGTTTCCGCTCGAGGGTCCGCCTTGGCTGCTACTATCCTCCTAACCATCGCCATCGCCGCACAATAGCCGTGGCGGGCGAGGCCAAAGATTGGCACCATGTGGTGGTAGAGGACAGACCGGGTAAACAACCTTGTCTCTTAACACGAACCATAGGGAGCCAAAGGATGGTTCGTATACCTGAATCTTACCTCGGAGGATCTGAAGTCATCTAGAGCTCCGTCCGTCTATACGGGCGTGCATTTCATTGCTGCGGCAACTACATACGTAGCTCGCAGTTTCGAACGCCCATAAAGGCGGAGGGTCAAGCTCCTAGTCCATCACTCGTCATCTCATGATACAATTGCATCTACATCGCGTTCTGTTCAAGGCTTATCTGGATTAACAACCCCCCCCTCACAACTGCATCTCTTACACCATGCAGCCCGCGTCACTTCCCAGCTTGCTGTGCTTGGCTATCGCTCTGTGGCGCGTTACCGCTGCTCCGGCTGCAACGCCCGAAGAGGGATGCACGCCACGCACTTTGTGTATCGACGGCCTCACATGCGGGGTGAGATGGGGAGGGTACGTAGGGGACACCCTTCGACAGATGCAGAATCTTCAGACTAACACTGCCGGCCTAGATGCTACGATGTCTGCAAGCCCGAAAAACGCCCCCAGGCTCCCCGTTGCGCGAGCTCCACCGTCCAGGCCAGCTCTACCATAGCGAGTGCCACAGCAACGGCCACAACCGTTGTGACACGCACTCTGATCCCGCCAACCACGAGGCCGTTTACCACAACAGTGACGACGCAGACCCTCATCCCGCCGACCACTAGACCCTTTTCCACAGATGCCCCGAAGTGCCCAGACGACCGGCCTGGAAGCGGTTACGTAGTGTGCTGGGATGGAGTCAACGAGTGTGGCATGATGTACGGAGGGTATGTTTCCACAAGAGATCCTGGGCACCCAGGTAGTCACACGCTAACATGATGAGCAGATGCTTTCCGGACTGTAAACCGTGGCCGACGTTTGCCAAACCCCCTTGCAGAAGCACCACTCTCGCTACCGCTACTCATCCAACAGCAGTGTAGACAGGTAGCTTGGATCATCCAATCCTGCGCGTCTTGGACTGGCAAGTGTAAGTCTTCATTATTCAGGTTACCGACAATAGGTAGATTAATATCAAGAATAGCTAAGAAAAACCTAAAGGATCTATCTATCATGACAATATGAGCCAACGATCGACAAGATAGGCGTTCCCTGCCCACCCTTTCACTCCATGTCATCCATCCACCCACCCATGCACACTCACTCATCTCGGCCGAGATCCCGTGCTTTCAACGCCTCCCACGACGCTGTGGCGTCAGCCCTCTCAATCCACTGCGACGCTGAGCCCGTAGTATCGGAATGATTGAACAAGGTTGCCGCCTGCTTGCCTACTTTGCTTTGCCTTGATCTTGCAGAGACACGGGAAACCGGCATGCAGCAAGGGACCCGCGAACAGACCTCCGGAAGGGCCCGGCGATGCGGGAGGTAAGCACACCCGATATCCGACGTTGGGAAGTTTCGGGACGTCCCGTCGGCGTGGTATATGGCTGCTGAGGCTGCTTGGTCCAGAAAACCGCCAGAAACCGAGAGGATCATGCTTACTTATCTTGCGCCGCACATACATGCGTAAGCTACGAAGGATAGGTAAGGTAGATAAAACCATAGGATGAGCGCGGGTACAGGATTTCTTACTTCACACTCCTCGACCAGAACGAGACAGATAACAACACTCCATTAACCTAGCTTGCATGTCATGGCGGTGAGGATTCATTCTCGCACTACGTTAGAGGACGACAGGAGGGGTAATCTTTGGGGTTTCATCTTTCATTTCACCATCACTGCTTTTCATGTACCCGTATGCGTTATCCAAGGCACAACGCGCCACCCTCATCATATCGTGTCTCATGCAGTAAGCTATCGGAGAAAAATGGTAATGACTAGTGATCACTTCTTCATACCCGACAGGTAAGCATCATGGCCGACTTCCTGAAGTTTACTCCCCTTCTCCATGACGGCCTCTTCCATCTTGGTCTGGTACTTAGTCATCTGGTCCTGATACGCAGGCACGAAGGCGCCTAGGATGCGGATGGCCAGCAGCGCCGCGTTCGTCGAGTTGTTGATGCCCACCGTGGCGGTGGGGACTCCCCTCTGTAGTCACAGGATTGTCAGTACATCATGAGTTAGGGTATTCTAGCGAGGGGGCCGGGACATACAGGCATTTGTACGATGCTCAATAAGCTGTCCATCCCATCCATGTGGGTTGCCTTGACTGGCACGCCGATGACGGGTAGCGGCGTCTCAGACGACATCATGCCTGGAAGGTGAGCAGCACCACCCGCCGCAGCGATGATGACCTTGATCCCCTTGCCAGCTGCCTCGTTGGCAACGCGCATCATGTACTTTGGTGTCCGGTGAGCCGACGTGATGTTAAGGGCAAATGGGACGCCAAACTCTCGGAGAATATCCAACCCTGCCTTGAGCACGGGGAGGTCCGAGTCTGAGCCCATCGTCACCAAGACGAGCGGCTTATCGGAGACATCGACGCTGTATGTTTGGACTGTGCTCTGAGTAGAAGGGGCAGCCGACTTCACAACTGGCTTGTCAGAGAAACTGCTACCGTGTGTTTGGAGCATGCTCGAGAAGTCAACAGGCGGCTTCTCTTGAGGTTGAAGGGATTCGGCAGGACTATCAATCCGCTTTTGCCTAATCTCATCAACCAACTGAATGAATGGCTGGGCCTTCTCCTCGAGCTTGTTGATGGATAGATTGGAGATGAGCGTGATGTGGCCGATCTTGCGGCCGGGCTTAGAGTCCTTGCCATAGAGGTGAAGGTAGACCTCCATGTCTTCATCAAATGTACCTCTTGCTAACTTAGTCAGGTCGTGGTGGGAAGTAGGTGTTGCCCCTCCGAGAATGTTGAGCATGATAGCTGATTTCGACCTTGGGATGAGCTTCTCGGGGACCGGCAGGTCAATTACAGCGTGGAGCTGAGCCTGGAACTGCGACATGTAAGGGACAGCTTCAATTGTGTGATGGCCCGAGTTATGAGGGCGCGGCGCCACCTCATTGACCATGAGCGACCCTACAAGATTGTTAGTGCAAAAATCTCTGGCAAATATTCAGAAGATCTCACCATCTTTGAGGGCAAACATTTCAACGGCAAAGACACCGCGGCCCCATAATGTGCCAACAACAGTGCAAGCAAGCTCTCTAGCCTTCTCACAAAGAGCCGCCGAGGTCCCTCTCGGCGGCATGTAAACCTTGGTGCAGATGCTGTCCTCATGGACCGTCTCGACCGCTGGATAAGGAACGAGGCGCTTGAGGTTGCCCTCGTCGTCCTCGGTCCTAATGACCATGACGGCGAGCTCCTTCACGAAAGGGGCCCACTTCTCGGCATAAAGGGGCAGACCCTTCAAGGCCATCAGAGCCGGTTCAAAGTCTTCCTCACTGGTGACTTTGTAGTTGCCTCGGCCATCGTAGCTACCCTTCCTTGCCTTCAGCATGAAGGGAAATCCGAACTTCTTCAGGACGGACTTGAGCGAATCTGGGGCATCGCTGTCGATGTCAACCTGGTCGGCGACGGGGATGTTCTTGTCACTCTCGCTGAAGTGCTTCTTCTGGAGGTACTTATCCTGGATAAGGCGGATGGTCCTCCAGGAAGGGTGGATTGGCGGTTTGTGAACCTTGGTCGATCCATCAGGGAGCTCGATCTTGACGCCGTTCTTCCCAATGTCCTCGAGCACCTCGGTATCAACATGCTCGATCTCCACCGAAAGGTAGTCGGAGCACGTTGCGAGATCAAGAATGCGCAGAGGGTCCTTGAAGGAACCTGTGATGTGGTGGCCAGTATTGTGCACCTGCTTGGCTGGTGACCTCTTCTCGTCGAGGATGGCAACTTCGATGCCCAGCGGGTTGGCGGCCTCGCACAGCATGCGACCAAGCTGGCCGCCGCCTAGAAGGCCGACAACAACATTGTCGCCCCCCATTGCTGTGTTTTGACTTGTATCTGAGTCGGCGTCTGGCTCCCGTTGCTGGCGTGAGAGGAAATGGCTCAATGACTTGAACCGTAGCAGCTGGTGCCCGTTGAAGATTATATTCATGCGCACTCGATAGCGTGCAAGCTGAGTCAATATCAATCCGAGAGCTCAGATGACAGCTACCGTATGTACGAAATTTTGATGTCACAACGGCTCCAGAGACCCGCATTTGGGGAGGACATGCAGGTTGAATGCCCGCATGGCGGGGATCGCCACTTCCTTGCGGCCAATCAGTGGGGTGGAGGACCTGCAGAAGCGACCGTAGCTCGCAGCGATGAGATGGCAGATGCCTTCAACGGTCAACCCTGGACGGCTCTCACGAGTTTCCTTGTAGAAATATTCATTTGAAGTGAAACTCTGAGGGTATCGCTTGAAACAGCCAATTGTACTCAACCAAAAGGCAGAGTTGGTAAATTTACGGTAAATCAAGCTCCTCTGGCTCGACTCCCCTCTTAGTGAGAGCTTCAGCTGACCTTGATGCCTAACAGCGGCCACCCCACGGCAGCGCTTGGCAACTCACCACCACCATCAGTTACGGCATTGAAACAACTTAGCCAACACCGAGAAGCTTTTTGTTCTCATATTTTATGAAGTAACCATCAGATGCATGGCAAAATCATGACGCCGACCATGGATTCGGATCATGTGCAGTAAGACACTCTCACCTAACACCCAACC
>Ga0247780_1000188_pt1 | contig 62102 bp, 67 predicted proteins | sample UWRJL079202R5_FD_179927 | JGI IMG/M metagenome (GOLD analysis project Ga0247780, IMG submission 179927) | Plant litter microbial communities from Arlington Agricultural Research Station in Wisconsin, United States - UWRJ-L079-202R-5 | ecosystem: Environmental > Terrestrial > Plant litter >...
AAGGAGAAATTTCCCCTTACCCAGTCAACCCATGGCTCCCCTGACGTCCGAACGAAAAATCTTCTGATGCCCCGGTTGAGACATTCCTCGTCGAGGCCGGCCGAGTTCGCATCTGTGGTGGCCAATTTCTGGGTTGAGAAGTCCATGTTGTATCATCCGTTCAGTCCGCCTAAACAATCCGACTGGCTATCGAAGATGGTGGTGACATAAGACGTTTCTTGAAGCGAATAACAGAATAGTCATTCACTGTAACTTGGTAACCAGCAAGTCAAGTTGGAAGTGTGCTGCGGGGCGGCCAGCAAGGGTGGCCTGCCGAAGTCCCGAGTCGGACCCGGGCGCAGCTGTTGGGGGCGGAAGCACACCGCTAGAGTTCAAAGAAAGAGCAGGGTGGTAATTGCACGACTTGGCAGCCGCGAGCAAAAATCCTGGATCTTGCAACGCGCGCGACCGTCCCAAGAGATGAAGACATCCACGACAAACGGAGACTACTTCTAGCCAACGGCACACGCACAGACAGGCTGCTGGAACCTGAATGTCGTGTCGCCCTTGTCTGAGCTTTCACTATCGGCCCATTCAACTGAGTTCTCGTGGTCGCTGGTGACAGGCCTGACGTCATGAAGTAAGCTAGTTTCGGCCCATAGCCAAAACGCGATTTGTGACGATTTTACTGACACGCGCCAAGATTCGCAAAGGAGCTCGACCAGGACGCAGTGCCAGGTACGGAACGGCTGTTCTTCCCCAGATCTCCTCCCGCTGCGCTGCGGGGAAGATCTTCCAGTGCCTTTTTTGCTTTGCATTCTACCAGTCGCAAGCAAGCATGGACTGCCGCATAGCGTATCGGGCCGTTAACGTTTGGATCTGCGCGGTGAAATCCAAGACAGGGCCAGGGCTAACGCTGGCTGGGCATCACAGAATGGCGCGTCAAATACCTCAACTACAAGGCCGGGAAAAAACACGTCAAGGCCGTCACACGGGCAATCCATCGCGCGAGTGGGACCCCGACCTTGAGTAGACGGGGCGAGGTTCCCCCGTATGCCGGCTTCTTCGGTGCCAGCAGGGCGTCCAATGGCTCCCCGTCAGCTGCAGTCGACGAGACCGGGTCATTGCAGTCGAGTCCCGGCATCATTGGCCGGACGAGGAAGCCGGCAATCGAGCTTCTTCAGGATGGTGAGCGTTCGGGTCTGACCCACTCGCCCGGGAGCGGCGCAAAGTACGGCAGTATCGTAGACCCTCCAAAGCCCGCGAGTGATAGGTATGATTTCGCACTTCCAGCCCCGGCTATCAGAGTTCCGTCTCGGACCAGCGAATCTAGCGTGTCGAACAGGCCGACTCCACCACATCGCAGCATTTCTATGGCCCCCTCTGTGTCTGCTGGATTCGGAACACCTTCCACCATAAATTTACCGCCTGGTGGTGGCTCCCCGGCAACGCCCCGCCGAGGTTTAGGTCGAATTTTCTCAACCGGGTCTGTACTCGCTCGGCATCCATCCAGTAGGGGGGACATCGGACTGCAGAGTTTCGACCAGGTTCGTCAGTCGGAACGGGAATTCTTCCAGTTTCTCGATTCCGAGCTGGAGAAGATCGAGGCTTTTTACAAGCAAAAGGAAGACCATGCATCGGAACGCCTCATTATTCTGCGAGAGCAGCTTCATGAGATGCGCAATAGACGCACCGCAGAGATTGCCGAGTCAAAGAAAAAAAGGGAACAGGAGCAGGGCAAAAATAGCGATGACGACGCTGGAAACGGTAGAGCTACTGGCCAAGACTGGATCGATCCTATTAAGGCAAGGTTTCTCAAACCAGGACCGAATTCGAAGGCTCTGCAACGAATGAACCAAACGCCTGTACTGTACCCGCAGAACCCTGACGAGAGGCGCGACTACGTACGAAGACCCCCAAGCGATGATGTTCCCTATCGCAGCGCCAAGCGGAAGCTCAAGCTCGCTCTGCAGGAGTTCTACAGAGCTCTTGAGTTGCTGAAAGCATACGCCTTGTTGAACCGGACAGCATTTCGCAAACTCAACAAGAAATACGACAAGGCGGTTAATGCCCGCCCGCCGTACCGATACATGACCGAAAAGGTGAATAAGTCCTGGTTTGTCAACAGTGACATACTTGATGGCCACATTCGCACCGTGGAAGATCTCTATGCTAGGTACTTCGAGCGCGGGAACAAGAAGGTTGCAGCAGGGAAACTACGAAACCTGAACCGTAGAACCGGCGATTCTTCGGATAGCACATTCCGTAGCGGCCTGTTCATTGGATGCGGTGCTGTCTTCGGCATTCAAGGCCTAGTCTACGGCTCGGAGCTTCTGTTTGACGAAGATTCGGACCTGGTTCAGAAGTCAAGTTTTCTGATGCAGCTCTACGCTGGATACTTCCTTATCCTCCTCCTGTTTACCTTGTTCACGCTTGACTGTCGGATCTGGTCAAAGAACAGGATCAACTACCCCTTCATCTTTGAGTTTGACACCAGAAACAACTTGGACTGGAAGCAACTTGCCGAATTCCCGAGCTTCTTCTTCGGCCTCTTTGGCATTTTCATCTGGCTGAACTTTTCGAGGCTGGGCGACTGGGAGACGATGTACCTCTATTATCCGGTTATCTTGATATGCCTCTCGCTCATCATTCTGTTCTTCCCGGCCCCTATTCTACACCACAAGGCGAGGAGATGGTTCTTGTACTCCCACGTAGGTCTACTACATGCTGAACACCAAAGCTGTTTACTGACCTGGTCGCTGTTTAGTACCGTCTGTTTTTCGCTGGCTTCTACCCTGTGGAGTTCCGAGACTTTTTCCTGGGTGATATTTGGTGCTCTCTGACATATGCGACTTGCGTAAGTACTTTCCTTACGTACAACCTCGCTCCAACGTACTGACATCACGAAGAACGTCGAGCTGTTCTTTTGCCTGTATGCCCACGATTGGAACGACCCGACGCAGTGCAATTCGAACCACTCGAGGCTGATGGGCTTCTTCGGGGCTCTTCCGCCCATCTGGCGTGCTCTGCAATGCATACGCCGTTATCATGACACGAAGAATGTGTTTCCACATTTGCTCAACTGCGGAAAGTATGCAATGTCTATTCTGGCAGCTGTTTGCCTCAGCCTGTACAGAATCGACGGCACGCAGACAAACCTCAGCCTCTTCATCACTTTTGCAGCGATCAATGCGGTGTATTGCTGTAAGCAAGCCCCCATTCCCAGGCTCCTGGATATTACTAACAGTGCGCAGCCATCTGGGATCTGTTTATGGACTTCTCGCTTCTCCAAGCCCACGCGTCCAAACCGTTTCTCCGTGATATCACGGCTCTTAAGCGGACCTGGGTGTACTACGTCATCGGGGTAGTTGACCCGATTTTGAGGTTCTCCTGGATATTCTACGCCATTTTCACACACAATACCCAGCACAGCACAATCATCTCATTCTTTGTCGCCTTCGCCGAGGTTGTGAGGAGAGGCATGTGGACGCTGCTGCGTGTCGAAAATGAGCACTGTGCCAACGTGGCTCAGTACAAGGCCTCTCGGGACACGCCGCTCCCGTACCATATTGATACCTCGCCTGAGCAAACTGGTGATGATGAATCGCCCGACCCGAGGGAGGCATCCAATGTTTCCCCATCCTCGGCCGCAATCAGCATGGGCATCACCAGGACTCGAACTCAAGGCTCTGTACGGATATCGACTGGCACGGACCGACGGCCCAGCTTCGCCGAGGGGCCGCAACCAGAAGAGGCAGGGATGTCATTTAGGAGACGCCGCTCCGACACTCTTGGGAAGCGATCCATCTTGCAGGTCATGGCCGAAGCGCACAAGGAAGATTTTGAGAAGAAGAAGCCAGCGGAGGATTCAACTACTGAACGGTTGGACGAGGATGATGAGCGCAGTGAGGAGGACGACGATGACGACACTGGAAGTGCAAGCGAGGAGCGGAGACAACTTCGTGAGGTGGAGTCTCTTATGAAGGATGTCCACGACGGAGGAGGACATTGAGAGATCACTAGCATTGTTCCGGCGTTCTGTTGTTTTTAAAGCATAGTTGGGATAGACAAAGGAGCATAAGATCGTGTTGCATGGGTTGTCAGGTTTGGTTGCATGGACCTGCGGAAAGGAGCATGGTTGGCATGGGTAGGAGCATGCGGTTGCCAAGAAAATTAGGAAGTACCTATAGACTTGGTTTTTATTATTGCAAAGGCGGTGGTCATAGTCAATTGTTATAGACCAAGCTCCGACTAAAATCGCGAGCGGGTGATGCTTCTTCAATAGATTCATCCATGTTGCAGGGTTGGAATACCACACAGCCCTGATCACAAGATTTGTCACGCCAGGCGACAAATTGTACCGACATTTGATTCATGATAGAAAGCCAACGCTCTACTTCATGTGACCAAAAGATATCCTTATGTTTGCATCTGAGAGTTTATACATCTGTCTGTCGTTCTGTGTCTGCCAGCCAGGTAAATTCCTTATCCTCCACCCCCTTTTCACAAATGCCACTCTTCAGTGCCACTCTTTATCAACCTTCTCCCAGTTATCCAGGAAGCCCTTGTAAAACTTGAGGCCAAGTCCCGGGTCCAGACTGCCCGTTGTGGCTCGGATGCTGTGCATCGATAGTTGTGGAATGCCGACATCAGCTGCCTTTACACCCATGGCGCTGCTCAGCATCGGTCCGACCGTGCCTCCAGAGCGGCTATCGTTACGGATCATATGGCGCTGATTGATACATCCAGATAGCGCGGCCACGCGGTCCAGAATAGCCATTGATACGGTGTCCGTCGTCATGTGCGCCGAGGCGTCCACGCATAGCGCGACACCGACATTCAGTCGTGGCGAATGGTCAGCCAAGTTAGTTTGCGGAAAGTTGGGATGCGCGGCGTGTGTGACATCCGAGGAGACCAGGAAAGATTTGGCGAATGTTTGACCCATCAAACCTGGACCAAAAATCTGGGTCGATCCCTCGTCGGCATCGTTGAGTGCCTCAACCGCACGTTCAAGAGTGATGGGCAAGAAATTTCCGCGGGCACCCTGGCGCAACAGAGAGCCAATCTCTTCATCATCGAAGAGCGCTACTAGCTTGATAACACCTTCGTCTTCTTCTTGCTTCGCGTGCAGCAGAGCCATAAAGGCTGCCCAAGAGCAGAGCTTATCGTCGATGCGGCCGGCAAAGATGAACTCCTTTTCCATACCACCAACAGTAGCAGGCTGCGAGTCGTATAGTTCCAGCTCCCAGTTGAGAATCGTGCTGTAGTCCTTGATGCCAAGTTCGCCCGCGATCAACTTCACCAGCTTAGGGGGCTGGGTGGACGCGAAGGAGCCGGCGCCGCCGAGGGGCTTCTCGGGGGTTGCCGCGGCATCTGATGAGGGGTACAGGTCGCTGTTGTCCAGCCCGATGATAGGCACGGCTTGTGTCTCGTGATTGTTCGAGCCCATCATACCAATGCCAAAATGAGGGGCAAGGGTAGGGATACGGGCAACTATGTATGTTAGAAGCGAAACATGGGTGGGCAGTCAGTGGACGACGTACTTGGCCAGTCAATCTTGGCGAGCTGAATGGTCGTTTTGCCGGTCTCTGGGTCCCTGACAACCACTCTACCGCCCTAATATTGTTGTCAGGTCTTGCGCGTGGTCCAAACTGCCAAAGGAGGAGAGGAGGTATTACAATGCTCAGATCGCGATCCCACCATGTTTCGTTTAGTGCTCCAGCGTACTGGGCAACACCTAGCTGGAGATACCCATTGGTGTTCGGCTTGGTGCTCACAGGCTTGATCCTCGCTGTGAGCGCATCAATGTGCCCGGCGATCATCGCAACGCCGTTACCGGGCTTGAATGCCTTGCCAACCGCAAAGGAGATGATGGAGCTGCCATTTCGTGTGACAAAGTATTTGCCGCCGGGCTCGAGTTTTCCTATCCAGCTATCTCTGCTGGGAAGCTACACGCGGAAAAGGGGTCAGTAATCGGCTACAATGGCATGCTTGAGCACGAGAACTGAAGATGACATACCTCGGTATAGCCAGCCTTGGCCAGCTTCTCCTTGAAGTATCCAACGGCATGGAACACCGTAGGATTCTCAGTCATGAAGTCGGTGTAAGGCTTGGTGAAAGTCTCTGGCTTCATGTCTTTTGCATCGACCTTGATGTCAGGCGCATCGGCGACCGATGGCGATCGCGAAGCCATTGACTGCTCCAGGGCAAGTGACCGAATAGACAGCTGTGAACTCCTCGCCCTGAGAAAATCGGGTGTGTGTCGGGTCATGATAGCTGCTGTCTTCAGCTTGTCGGTGCTCAGGTTCATGCAATTCAGTGTGAGATGTTGAGAGGTGGCGGGGGAGGTGGAATGGGAGTCAGCGATGGCGGTGGTGCTCTGTCCAGGTGACCTTCAGGGTAGCACCGGGACTGATCGACTGCAGGGATCCGGGTTGTCGCCTAGCTCACGATAAGGGTGTTGCTGGAGCGACCTCTTGTCGGCACTTCACTCATACAACCCTGTGTCAAGAGTCAAAAGTGTCCTGACAGAATCAAATACCGGCATTATACGTCTACTGTATTTTAGTTCTACTATTATGCAAGAGCATAACAAATACGGCATTGCCTTACTACTGAGCTGTTGAGCGCGGGAATCGCTTCTTATCGGCCCCTAATGCAGGTACGACGAACAGAATCCAGCGTCCCCTTCCACTGCGCCGTGATGATGTAATTGCTTGGAGCCTGCCTATTCCGTACCTAGGTTATCCTCCGATTGGATACCCTCTCCCTGAGAAGTGGCCAACCTAGGTAGGTAGTTATTCGAGACTTTTGTCAACTTTCGTCCCCTCAAACTACGCGAATATTCTAAAGGTTTTGCGGGAGGCATTCTCGAACTGAGCTTCATGCCAAGCCAAGTTCTGGTAAAAGGCGTCAGATACACCAGGTTTGCAGCATCAACAGCTCCGATGTAGTGCTGAGAAGGTCCGTCGCAGCCAGTTACTGTAGCACAGTACCCAAATGGCGATTATTGGCGAACCTCACAATGGCCGATCAGAGACACAAAGACTTCCTATGCCGATAGTCACATGCATTTTTTAAACTGCAAGCCGATCGCTGCATCCTTATCGTTACCGGCCGATGGCGTGCTTCGTTACCATCCTGAATTCTAACCAAGCCGTTGGTTTCGCTCGGATGCATTCTTACGGTTTTGATCTGAGTGGGTTCAATTTAGGGGGGACAGGATGGATCAAACAAAGGTGGCAAGTGCTCCCGAGACCACCGGACCATTTCATTGGTTGACATCCAAAAAAAAAAAATCGAAGCATCATGATCACCACGCCTTCTTTCGATTCCCCTGTTTAAACGTGTCTAGATCTTTTTGACCGGGACTCTACAAACGATTGCATACGGTGGCAACTGTGCGGCATTTGAGATATCCCGACCGTTGCGGTTGATTTGAGCTCCACGCTATCATATTCGTCTTTCGGACGTTGTCGCGACGCATTTACAAAGCGGATTAGTTTCCTACCCTAACTAGACACTTGATCTCTATTGTCGTGATGGCGACTCCATCAGAAAGTTCATTCCTCTCCCGCATAAACCCTATACCGACATTTCCGGCGTACACGGGGCCGCACAAAGTGGGAACTGTTGATGTGGAAATCCCCGTCTCGGAGCTCGCCTCACCGAGTCCTGTGCCGGAGGGTGCCTCGGAGATCTACACTGTTCAGTTCCGTATTTTTTATCCTGCCGTGCCCGAGTGTTCCGGCAAGCCCATCACATGGCTGCCTTCCCCCCAGCGTCTTCATGTCGCCGCCTATGCGCAATTCCTCGGAGCCGGCTCCATGCTCGCGTCTGCCCTATCGTACGTTCCACTTGGCTCACTGAAGTGCCCCCAGGATGACTTGGACTAATGACAGGCTCCAGCTTCCTACCTCGGCACCTGCACTATTCCTCAATCCCAGTTCACAAGAATGCAACCGTGATTCGCCCAGGCCCTGAGCCCTCAGCCAGATGGCCAACAGTCATCTTCTCCCATGGATTAGGCGGGAACCGCAACACATACAGCCACCTCGCCGGATCCCTCGCGTCTCATGGGGTGGTTGTTGTCTGTCCCGAACACAGAGACGGCAGCGCCGCAGTCTCGCTCATCCGAGACCCCCACAACCAAGACCGCTTCTTTACTCGGAACACGCGCCGGGAAGTGAGCTATCAGTACCTGCCCCATACACCAGATAAACAGGTATGGGAAGCGCGGGATAGGCAGGTCCGCATTCGTCTGTGGGAGTTGGGTCTCGCCTTTGAAGCTATCTCTGGGATCGATAACGGCGACAAGCGTCTAGTTCGCTCCAATATGAACAAAACCACCCCGGAGCCCGCCCTGTCCCAACTCTCCGGCCTTCTCGACGTTCAGGAGGCCGGTCGGACCATCTTTGCAGGACACTCTTTCGGTGCCGCAAGTATCGTACAGCTCCTCAAGAGCACCTATTACGCTGACCGCCCCGAACTCAAGGCCATGTCGGATCCCTTCTTTACCCCGGCTAAGGGCTCCAGCATCCGCAGGCAGATCACGGAGCGCAGCCCGGCAATCCTACTTGATATGTGGTGTATGCCCCTGCTATCTGCTGTAGCCGATCCATTGTTTAACCTCCCTCTCCCCATCTACGCCGACACACCATCTGCACCTGGCGGCAGCGCGCTTTTAGCTATCGAGTCAGACCATTTCTTCAAGTGGAAAGAAAACCTTCACTTGAAGGCCCGTATCCTCTCGCCTGAGCCATCAGCCCGTATTGTCTCGTCTTCGGCCTTTGAGCGGTCTGGCTCGCGTGACAGGTTTCCGGAGCCATCCTTTTTCTACGTCAAGCACAGTGCACATTTGAATCAGAGCGACTTTGGCATTCTATTCCCCTGGTTGACGAAGCGTGTTTTCGGTGCGGAGCAGCCAGAACGGTGTCTTCGTTTAAACATGCGTGCCCAACTGCAATTCCTGCGGATCAACGGATACGCAGTAGCGTCTACCTCGGCGTGTGATCTCACAGACGGAGATGCCTGCCAGGGTGAGCGGACAGGTCCTAGGGTGCTAAAGGAAGGGGTCGATGACGACAAGGCCATCTTGGCCCCAGACGGAGCTATAGAGGCATGGGGAAGGATTTCAGTTGTGGGCTTGGGAGCTAGTGCGGGGCCGAGTGAGCTTGACCGAATATCTGGCACTCGGAACCAGAGTGAAGAGAGGCGAGCCGAGGAAGGTGAGCGGGAGATGGAGGGCGAGATGGAACCGTCCCGCCCAACACCAGAAGAAGAGAAAAAGGTTCTTGAGAGGGTCAAGAGCGTGGGAGAACGAACCGGATTGTGCTAAGTATTCGGGGTGGACATCTACAGGCAGTATAGATATGGATAGGAATCGGGGGCTGGGAGTTTCACAGATTCTGATGCATTATATGGTGAGAGAGGACATCTTTTGTTTGAGAGAGGGTGTTGTATTGAAGTCAAAGCACCCATGCCGTTGAGAAGAAGGTTAAGTTAGAGCAATACAGCGGTAAGACAGTAACTGATAGGAATTCTCTTAAAAGAATGGGAAGTCCAACTAAATATATCGTTTCACGCATAATACGCGTGTGTATTGGATCACGACTGGACCAGAACTGAATCGCCATAAATGGGGTTGTCTCGCCACCCAAGAACGTACGTAAAGAAGATGATGAAAGAAGAGATACGTATCATACATCCCAGTACACTTGATAAACAAACGGAAAATAATAATACAAATACAAGTAACCCTTTTAAGCGATCCCGTGTCACCCTCACTTATAGATAAGCAACCCCTGATCGTCCCAATCGCTTGGCGCAGCCTCGGGCACCACATCCTTAAGCCACCCTTTGACGCGCTTTTTGGTGTCGATACGCAGTTCCTTTTCGTTCTTGACCTTGTTGTGCAGCTTCTTGCTGTTGATGCCAGGGGCCGGCGCCGGAGGAGGTAGCGGCGCGACGGGCATGCCTTTCCCTCGCGGCTTGGACAGCGACAGCGAGATGATTGTCGTTGCTGCGGCGCGGGACTTGCTGCCGTTGATGTTCTTGGGGGGCTTTCCGGCGTCGTTGTTGTTATTGTTATTGGCGGTGGCTAGGGATGTGTTGTTGTTGGGCTTGGACTTGGGGCTGGCTTTGCTGCTGGAAGCGGGTTTGGAGTCTCGGGCTTTTGTGTGTAAGCGGCCGAGACTGCTGTCCTCTTCGTGCCGGGAGAGGGTTGAGACTCGCTCGGAGGAGAGCATGCTGAGCGAGGAGCCTTTGCCTTTGCCGGTGGATACAGAGGACGGGAAGGTGGTGCCGGAGCTGCGCGCCAGGGGGATGTTGGGGCGCTCCCTGCTTGCTGTGCCGGTGCTGCTCGAGTTGGATGTTGAGGCCGATTCGGGGTCGGGGTCGGTATCCCGCGGCGGTGGGGGGAAGACGGAAGCCGGGCGGAGGTGGGAGGGTGTGTTTTGAAACGGAGCGGCAGGTTGCGCGGCGGGTATCCCGAAGAAAAAGGAGGCCAGGCTGCGGTTGCTGGTGGGCGCCGCGGCTTTTGGTCTTCCTACCTTGGGGTTGGCAGATGGGTTGGTGTCCGAGAACTCGTACCCCCATGTATCGTCTGGTAGCTTCCTCGCCCGCCAGAATCGTTGCTGGTCGCGGGTCTCGTACCAGTCCGACCAGGGGCCGGGCTTCTTGGACTCGGGCTCTGCTGCCGCTGTCGGGATGATGGCCGGGGTCATGTAGACGTCGGTTGATTCTTCGACGATGGCCGCCATCTTCGTCCGGCGAGGACGCTTGGAGACGCCGAACATAGAGGGCGATTTCCGGACTGAAGGCGCTTTGTGGGTTACTGATCTCGGTATCGAGGATGATCTCGACTTCGAGCTCGTCCTATGTCTGGAGGTTCGTGTGTTGGTGGTGTTGGACTTGGGTATCCTAGTATCCTCACGGACAGACTGGGGCTGCGTCGCGGAGGAGCCGCCGGGCAAGAACCAGCCAAAATCTCGGCCAGAAAACTCAGTGGTGTAGAAATCACGGGGCTTGGGAGGCATCTTAGAGCGAGCTTGAGTGCGTTGCGAGCGTGGGTTTTGGGGTAGGCGAGAATGAGAGAAAGGGAAGACGCTGCGGAAGCTGGTAGGCGGCTTGCTCTGTCTTTTTGTCTTGGTTGATATGCTGTAAGACAAATGAATGTTTACCTCAACCACTGACGGAATAGGGGTCTGAGTACAACAAACAAGCAACAGGAAGACAAAGCTAACGCCGCCTAGGAATCGGGTGACACCCGAATTTACCGTCGTAGATAAAAAAACAGAACGCTGCAGTAGTACGAAGGTGGCGGTGCCGATCTATATGTAAAAGATGGCGAAGACTCAGTCAAACTAGCAGCCTCATCCGCGAGAAGATAGGTCACTTCGCGTGCTGCCGACGCCAATCACGCCCGCCTCAGACTCTGGAGGCATCTATCCGGACCCCAATCAGGCCGCGGTCGGAGTGCAGCTTGCAGGACTTCAGAATTGCACAAGCAAGTGACCCTATCGCCAGGGTTGCAGCGTGCAGCCGTTCATAGGAGCCTTGCCGGGCGGGTCTTGGACGTTGCTGCCCAACGAGCGACGAACAACGCAGCGGCCGACCGCGACAAAACCACAAGACCGCCGTCGTCGTCTGCGCTGCCACTCGGCACATGATCAGAGCTGGCGAAAGAGGGGGATGGCCACTCCTGCGCCACTATCCGGGCTTCCGGAAGACGGTCGGGCGGTTGCGGTCGGCGCGGCTCCGTCGAATGTCGGCGGGAGAAGGGCGCAGACCGTCCGGCTGTTTGTTTGCCTTGGCCCTTCATGCAACCTGAGAGGTCCGTCACGGCAGACTCGGACCCGGCTGACGAGAGCCGACTCTGAGGCAAAAAAATGAGTCAAGCAGATCATGACCCAATAAAAAGGAAATGGGGGTCAGATATTGTTTTGCACCGCTGTTGGAGAAGCCAGGGGAACAAGCGGTGGGAATGCAGGAGAGAAGGCAAGAACGAACAAATAGGAGAAAGGGGCAAAAAAAGAAGTGTGGATAATACCGGATTCGAACCGGTGACCTTTCACAAGGCGCATCTTCAGATGGAAATGCGAAGCGAAAATCATACCCCTAGACCAATTACCCAACAGGTATCAACTGAGGCTGATTGATAGTTCAGCACGGTCTGGTAGGTCTTGAAGGCAGCTTCTGTCTGAACCCCCGCAGAAACGCAGAGACCGCCAAGACCTACCCGCCGGAAAAACTACGGCAGTTCCTGCGGTCGCGAATCTCTCTCCACCAGCATTTCCAAGCCAGCAGCAGCGCAATTCAAAGCGCCCACGTACCAAACCACACACATCCCACCACGCACTTACCATAACCACCAGCCGCGACGATGACATCCACCATCGGTATCCCGATTAAGCTGCTCAACGAGGCCCAGGGCCATATCGTCACCCTCGAGATCACGTCCGGCCAAACCTACCGCGGCAAGCTCATCGAGGCCGAAGACAATATGAACGTACAACTGAAGGACATCACCGTGACCGCGCGCGACGGCCGCGTGAGCCATCTCGAACAAGTCTACATCCGCGGCAGCCACGTGCGCTTCTTCATCGTGCCTGACATGCTTCGGTAGGTGTCCCTCTGGTTCTCGTCAAATGTGGGCATATAACTGACGGTGAATGACATAGAAATGCGCCCATGTTCCGGAGTCGCAACGTTCGCGGAAGAGGTGTTGGTCTCGCAAGAGGAAGGGCGACAGTCAGCAGGGCGCGGGCGGGTGGAAGGGGGAGCAGGCCTTAGGGAAGGGAAGAGCATTACATTTTGCGTGCTAGTCTCTTGGTTCGGTGCAACTTGGCGTTCGGGGCTGGTCCGAGTTCAAGGGCGGACGACGAAGAAAAAAGTGAAAAGGGAAAGCGATTCTTCATTGGGTATTTTGGATGGGCTTCGATACCATATTCCGACAGGCCACAGGCCGCCCCACGCCGAGGATGGAGCAGCGGAATGGGCGCAGGAGACCGAAGGACAGAAAAAAGATTACACCCTGGTATTTACAGGGTACGTATCTAATGTTTATGTGGTATCTAGAGGTCTACAGGCGCTGACATGAGCGAGCCTTTGGCTTTCTTGCAAGAAGCCCCAAAACTTCGGGTTGAGTCGGGACACACCCGGTCCCCAACTAGGTATCGTACAATGATATACAAGGCGCAAGCCTGGACTTACGGTAGCCGTGCAAGCGCGTCTTCTGCCCTCTGTATAAGCTTTCTGGCACTTCTGAGCGAGCTCAGCGTTTCGCCCTGGCTGGGCTTCGACTTGGTTGCCTGATCGAGTACCTCGGCGATGCTGGCTTCACTGGCCCGGATAGCCTTGCGGCCTTCCTCGCGCACTTCTCCCTCCCAAAAATCTCTAGCCGCCTCCCATTTATGTTGGAGACGTCTCAGACTCCACACCAGACCCAATGCGGCGATTGCGCCGGACTCATATGCACCAACCGCTGACAGATAAGTGAGACCACCCAGTGCAGTCGTCAGGGCCGCACCGCCTGCCGATTGCAACACTAACTTCTGTGCCAGAGCCTGGAGAGCAGGAACCGTCTTTTGCTGGAGATAGTTCCTGGTGAATGAGATGTGTGTCGGCCACATGATCTCCGGCCGAGGGACCACGGCCGTGCTGGTGGTTGTTGATATTGGGCTCGAATATAATGGGCGGTCTGTGTGTCCTTCTGCGATGCCTGCCTCTTGCACGCGGCCAGCCAAGTAGATGATGGATTTTTCCGAGCCTGGAAGAAAGCGAAGAGCAAGCATCTCGGACGAGAGCATGCCCACGTCGTCCGCGCGCCAAAATAGCTTCCACCAACCGAGTTTCCGCCATGATCGGCTGGCGAAGGCAACCTCCAGCCTCTCTTGCAGTTCCTCGTGCGCGTTCTGTGCCCATTCCGACAGCCCTTGGTTGAGACGAGCGATGGCGTCAGGCGGAATATCCCCCGTGACGGCTTTAAACATGACGCGAGTTTCCTCTGCTTGAATCTTGGCGCTCGTGTTGAGTAGCAAACTCCGTATTAAGTTGCGTACAGGGGCCTTTGTAGCAGCTGTTTCGTTTGGCAAGATATTGCCCTTGAGCCAATCGCCGATACGTCCAACATTCGATTCCGACCAGAGGTCCCGGTATCTCATCGCGTTGCCGACATCGCCTCGGAACAACTCTAGTCCCTCCTCACCAGCCTCAACATTGACCTTGACGATAGGGCAGCCTGCCAAGTCTTCCACGTTAAGCCCCTTGAAGTTTACCGCCGATGCGATCGTTTCGCTCCCTTCAAGAATAGGTAAGGCAAGAATAGATGCGGCCCCTAGAACCCCATCCCCAACTAACAATGCCATGTGAACTGGTGTAGCAATGGCCGTTAGTGTTTCCCTTGGTGGGACGGACATCTCCACTGCCGGTGCGAGAATCGCATCGTCGACTGCCAGCGCATCGCCCGTATGTTCGGCCGCAGCAAGCGCGCCGGCCTCCATGATGAGCATCTCGAGGTTGCCCCCATTCAGAGGAGGAGAGGAGACCTTGATTTCGGGAATCGAGTGGCCCTTAGCCACCGCCAATTTCTCCTCCTCCTGTTCCCCCCGACCTCCAATTGCACCGACACGAACTATGAGCGGCTGCGACAGATCATGCTCCTCCAGCTGTGCTTCCCAACTCTCTGGGGGTTTCAGCGGGTCAGCCAGCGCCAACTTCAATAAGGTCTTTGCTGTAGGCCCCGAGTCCGTCCCGTTTTTCAGGCCCAGGAATGCAACCCGTATCGACTCGTGTCCCGGTGGTTGCGACAGGTTCCGCAGCGCAAGCTGCACACGCGCAAGATTGATATAGTTTGGGGCGTGCGTTTGTAGGTCCAAAAGTGCGTCCTGGAGGTCTCGACGGGGATCCGAAGCTGGAGTCGCCGCAGCTGCATCGGTCGATTCCCGACGCACACTGGTGCCGAGGGGTTTCCTTCGCGATCCCAGCGGCGATGGCCCGGCGCGTTTGGCGAGTGAGCAGAAGAGACATACAGCCGACCTGCTTTGGCGGAGCGCGCCGCTGCGGCCGAAAGCCTGCCTCAGCCCCGATATGGGCGGCATGGCTGGAGGTAAATATGATAGGGGGAGCCGGTGTCCCAGTCGTTGGAAAAATCACAGCTGTTCCATCGAAGGAAGGCTTGGAAGTTTCCCTGTTCCGAGACCTTTTTTGCCGGGAAGCAGTTCCCGGCAATTTCTCGGGCCGCCCCCCACAACGCACGGAGGCGCCAAGGGAACACTCCCTGTAACCGTCCCGCGGCAACCCCTCCACCGAGCCACCCAACTCTCACTCAGACAAAGAACCCCAACCTCGAAAGCTGCCATCTATCTCCAGCAGACGTCACCCGTATATAAGCCCACCACCTCGCAGCCCAATTTACCACATCCAGGGCATACACCGATACCAGAGCCAACCACAAAAACTCAAGACCCCCCGCCAAAGTCATGGCCCAATCCACCGCGCATCGCCGCCTCCTCCAGGAGTACCGCGCGCTGACCAACAACCCACCCGAGGGCATCACTGCCGGGCCCGTCACAGAAGACGACCTCCTGCACTGGGAAGCGCTGATCCAAGGACCAGAAGGGACGCCCTTCGAGGGTGGCGTATTCCCCGCGGAGCTACGGTTCCCGCGCGACTACCCCCTTGCGCCACCAACTATGAAGTTTCTCGGAGAGGTGTTCCACCCCAATGGTTCGTTGTGCCCCGATCCTCCGGATACTTACTGTAGGGGAAGATGGCTAACATGGGGTGGTGGTAGTGTACCCTAACGGACTTGTCTGCATCTCGATCCTGCACCCGCCCGGTGACGACCCGAACCACTACGAGCATGCGTCAGAGCGATGGTCACCAATTCAGTCGGTGGAGAAGATTCTCATCAGCGTCATGAGCATGCTTGCCGAACCCAATGACGAGAGCCCCGCCAACGTCGAGGCCGCCAAGATGTGGCGGGATCGGAGAGGCGAGTATGAGCAGAAAGTGCGCGACGGTGTGCGAAGGATGCTTGGGCTGTGATTGATACTCCCAATTTTAGAAGAAGGGAGGGGAACAACTAATGTTGTATACATGGTTTTGTCTTCATTGCATGGCAAAGGCGTTTTACGGACAGCGATGAAATTCACGCCCTCACAGGTAGAGCGCATTTAGAATCTAGACATGTTCTAGCACAACCACTGCTTTTTGATCTACCTGACCGGAGCCCCCCGTCCTTCTGAGCGTCAGAGGCCATTCTCAGTTTTGAACTTGTCCCATGCTTCATTTAAAGTGCTGAAGACCGTGCCGGCAATCATCCGAACCTCGGTAGAGGCGTCCTGTGGGAGCTAGCAAGAAACAAGAATGTCAGTGACCCAACGCTCCCAAGCCAACGAAAGGAGAGTGTGAACTTACCTTATCAGGATGTGTCTTGCCGATGGCCTTCATGTAAATAATCTTGACCTTGTTGGTCATGACAAGCTCGTGCAAACCGACCTTCTTCCACCCGCTGCTTTCCCACAGTACATTCTCCATGCTGCCCAGCAGAGCTCGCAGATTGTCTCCCTTGCCGTCTCTCCATGCGGCAATACGAGCATCCACTTGATCGATCAGCGCCAGCTTCTCGTCACCTTCCTTCTCGGCGGCCTTATTCGCGGCGCGCAGCCTCGCTACAGCTTCTGAGCTCTTCTGGGTTGCGGCCGGTGTAGGGCGCCGTGCCGCGGGAGGCGCGGCACGCGCGGGCACAGATCGGGCAGCAGGCTTAGGAGCTAGTGCCTTCTGGCAACGCTGGCGGCCAGCCGTAGCCGTAGCTCCTCCGTGGCCAGACTCGATGCACAGCTGCCAAACCGACATCGCGTCAGACCACTTCTCCATCTGCTCGAGGGCTTCGGCCTTACGGGTCAAGGCTTTTCCATAGAGCTCACGCATATCGCGCTTCTCGGTGTCCCCACCATGCAACTCTACCTTCTCACCCTCTCCCTTAGTCGGCCCAATGAGCTTGATGGCGTTGTCGGCATCCTCTACGGCTTGGCGGGGCTCGCCAGTTTTAAGTGCCGTAAGAGCGCGGTTGCAGAGCAGGAGAATAGTAAGGGGGTGGGTAGGCGGGATGGACGTGAGAGACGAGGTGTACGAGGCATGCGCTGCGGCATAATCGCCTCGTTTGAAATGCGCAGTGCCATCTAGACGATGCTTGGTGGAACTCTGTAAGGCAATTGCTGAGACATTAGGGATCACGCGTTGTGGACGGGGCGCTGGCGCCGGGCGAGGTGCCGGGGACTGCCGGGGCGTTAGCCTCGGCGCGGGTGACGGCTGTGCGGGCCGGGAGGGAAGCGTAACCTGAGGCTGTGACCTCGGAGGCTCAGCGGAGCCGAACAACAAGTCGGGTTCTGCCTCAGGTGGCGGTTGTAGGGTTGTCTTCTTCCTCCTTGCCGGACTGACATATGCCTGGGAGCTTTGTTCCTCCACTGCCTGCTTGCTGAGTCTAGAGCGAGGGTCGAGCCCAGCTGATTGACTACCCTGCTGCCACTTTGGAACTGAGCTGCCTTGTACAGGCCTCGCTCCTGGGAATGCTGGCGACTGGTCTCTAGAAGTCGTATTGCTGGACGGTCGGCTATCCGGCCCTGTCATCCCGGGCCGCCGTCCTGGGCGTATGCCCGAGTCTAGCATCATAGCTTCGTCGGTGACATCGGGGCGTCTTTTCTCTCCCGCGGCTTCAAGATCTTGTTGCGTGGACCGCATCCACTTAGGCTGACTCGGATCACCACCTTCTTGTTGGAACTCTTGAACTGCTTTTTGGACCTTCTTCTGGCCTTGCTTCCAAAAGCTGTTGGCCGTCTTGAGCAAACTCGTGCCCACTGCGGCAGCAGTTTTTGTGAAATCCGCATCCGAGGATGCAGGAGACCGGTTGTCACTACTCCTAGCACCTTCAGCTTCCCTCGTCCAGGATGGCGCCCCATTCCTCGACTGGCTGGAAGCACGCCCCGGGGCATTGCCGACCGGTTCCCTCAAGCCCGAACCTTGGCCTCCTTTTGCTTTCTCTTTCGCCTGCCTATGTGCATCATCCAGCAGCCAGTTAACGGCAGCTTGGACGTTCAGCCCACCGCCGCTCTCTGTCAGACCCCTCCTTGCATTCTCGGGCGTGAACCCGTAATCCACCAGCTGAGCCACGGCCTTATCAAATGGGTCGTTTGACGGCCGGTTCGATTCAGGCTCCGAGTCAGAAGACGAGTCTTCTATTGCCTTCCCGGGCTCGGGCGCCCGAGAGAATGACGGCGGCTGCCGCTGGGGCTGGGGCTGGGGCTGCTTCCGCCTGACCTCCTCCACCGGCCTTCCCAAATCCCCCAAGAAATCGTCGTCCTCGGCTATAGGGGGCGCAGGTGGCGGCGGAGCTGTAGCTTTCATCTTGAGCTGGTTCAAGCCAAATGGGTCATCGTCATCGTCAATGAGTCCTCCGCCCCCGGATGCTATTATCGGCTTATTCCAGGCCTGCGGATTACCAAGGTTTAACGGGGCTGCATTTGCGGGCGAAGATCTGTTGGACGCTGCTGGAGGCGGGAAGTGACTCGAATTATCGACCTTGGTGCTGGCGCTGAAAGCCGCGAACAGATCGTCATCGGACTCGGCCGGCTTCCCGCTCCTTGTCGGCGCTGCGCTCGGCCCGGACGGCGGGGCTATCGCGGGTGAGGAGGTCCGAGGTGTACCTGACTGGCTACCGAGCGAGTCCAAGAAGTTGGCATCCCCGTAGTGCGCTTGTGTTTGCTTGCGCCTCTCCTCCTCCTTCTTCCGGCGCTCGGCTTCGAGCAGGTCCTGGCGCTCCCGCAGCGTCAAGTTCGCGGCAGACTTGGCGGTTCCGAAGTTGACGAGGTTGCTGAAGCTGCTTTCCTGCGCCGCCTTTGAGGTCGCTGGCGGTTTGAATGCGCTACTCCCTCCCGGCGTAGATCCTTGTGCCGACAGCGGCGTGTTGCGACCAGAGCCGAGTGGAGAGTGCGTCGGGCGCAAGGCAGGGAAGGAGCTTGTTGCAGCCGCCGGTTTCGAAGGGTTTGGCGCGGTCCATTGTAGTGACGACAGGTCATCCATCGTTTAGGAGAGAGTAATATAGAAACAGTCGTGTCAAAGCGGCCATCAAATCATCATCGTAGGTATCGTGTGAGTCGTTAGGGGTCGGGGAAAGTCGAGGATCGAAGCACAAGGGTCTAGGGAAAGGTCGCACCCCACTTGGCGGTAACTTACAGGGCCTCAAAAACCGCCAAGCCCAATGTTGAGAATGTGGCGGAGGTGGCGTTGGGGGAAAAGGGGTATGATATAGGGTTAGGGTTATTATAGAAAGAAGCCCCTGAGCGTGCAAGCGGAGAAAATTCCACATTCAACATTGTTGCAAGGTAAGGCCAAAGAAAAAGTAAATAACATTCGATCCACCCAGGGGTCGAACCTGGAACCTCCTGATAACTTCTTAATCGTAGTCAGACGCTCTGCCATTGAGCCAGCGGACCGGATATGATTTGATGATGGAAGTGTGACTTCGCGCTGTGAGGTGCGTGGCTTCGGCGTTCCTTCTGGCTTGTTCACAACCCGTTCATGGCTCATCAATAACTATCAACCTAAGAATAATGAATATTTGTCCCAAATACCAAGTCATTTCTCATTTCATACAATGCTCATCGTGTGTGATGTGATGTACGCCATGCACTCACAGACCAACCCCAATTTCCGGTTGTTAGATCGAGATGAAGAAACTCTTCTCTCCCTCCTTGGGCACAACTCTCGACCTCTCCATGATTGGGTCCACGCACGACAATCTAATACGCTCTGGAGTTGCCGGGCTATCCAGTCTCAACAGCCCATCACCCGCCTCATCGACTCCGACAGTGGCCTCGACGCCGTACTGCGCCCTTGCGGCCTTGAGCGCATCTCGGATTGCAAAGAACACGGCGCTGCCCATGAAGAGCGGCGGCTCGCCCACGCCACGGCTGCGTTGAATAGTACGCAGGTCCTTCCACTCAACATCCTTGAGTAGACTGACGTTGAACACCTGGGGAATATCGCGGAAGCCGGGGATCTTGTATGCGCCGGGGCCTCTGGTAAACAAGTTTCCGGCCATGGGTCCGTTACGAAGCCATAGCGACTCTTCCATGGTGAATAAGCCAAGGCCCTGCACAAACGCACCCTGGATCTGCCCGTAGTCAATAGCTGGGTTGATGGAGCGGCCGACGTCCATTTTGATATCGGCCCGCGTGCATGACCACGTTCCCGTGAGCGTGTCGATCTCGACCTCGGCTGCCGCAACACCCTGCGTGAAGTAAAAGAACATTTTGCCCGTGTTAGCGCCCCATGTGTACCCGATTTCTGGCGTCTTGTAGAAACCCTGTGCCGACAGGTTGACGCGGTCAAAGTACGCCGCATGTGCAAGCTGCTTCATCGTGGCGTCAGGACCCAACTTCTCACGATATGGTGCTAAACGCTCATTGAGTTGCATGCAGGCGTTATGGATGGCGTATCCATTAAGGTCTGATGAGGCAGAAGCAGCCGTTGCTGACGCGTTGGCGACTGTGTTGGTTGCCGTCTCGGAGATGAAGACTTCCTCCATCGGAACCTGTAGGGCCTGCGCCGCGATCATGCACATCTTGGTGTGTAGGCCCTGTCCCATTTCGGTACCACCGTGCGCAACCAAGATGGAGCCATCGTGGTAGATGTGTACTAGTGCTCCGGCTTGGTTGAACCAAAGGGCCGTAAACGAGATGCCGAACTTGGTAGGAATGAGCGCGAGTCCACGCTTGCGCCACTTATGCTCCGCGTTGAAAGCGACAATAGCCTCCTGTCTCTTCTGGTACTCCGACTCCTCTTGCACTTGCTTATACATGAGTGGTACGTGCCAGTCAGTCAGGGATTGGTTGAAATGAGTGAGCTCCTCGGGCTTGTAGAAGTTGATCTCGCGGAACTTTTCGACGGGTATGCCAAGACGGTCGGCCACTTCGGTCATGTAACACTCAGCGATGAACAGCCCCTGTGGGCCACCGAAGCCGCGGAAAGCTGTGTTGGACATGGTGTTGGTCTTGCAGATGCGACCACGGACATGGACATTGGGGATGAGGTAGCAGCCGTCCGAATGTGACATGGCACGCTCGCAGACAGCAGCACTGAGATCCCAACTCCAGCCGCCGTTGTTGAAGATGTCCACATCCAGCGCCTGGATCTTGCCGTCTTTGTTGACGCCGATTTTCCATCGTCCGAGGAACGGGTGCCGCTGGCCGGACATGATCATGTCCTCCTCACGTGTCAACATATATCTGACCGGCCGGCGTGTCTTTTGAGCTGCCAACGCAAGAATACTGCTGAGCTGAACCGATCTCGTCTCTTTGCCGCCAAAGCCTCCACCCATGCGCTTGACTCGAACGACAACCTTGTTTGCCTGGACGCCAAGGACTTGGGCAGCATACACTTGGCTACCAAACTGTTAGAGATACAGCATTCAAAAGAGACATTGGGGAAACTCACGCTTCGTTGGGATTTTGGGTGCTGGAAAAGATCTCCATCTCATCATCCTCGTGCTTTGGGATCGCGAGAGCTGCCTGTGTCTCGAGGTAGAAATGTTCCTGTCCACCCATTCTTGCCACGCCTGTGAAGGTGTAGTCTGAAGTTTTGAACGCCTCCTCGGGGTTACCCTTCTTGATCTCCTTGAAATAGTCGAAGAAGCTCTCTTGCTCAATAGCTTCCTCGATTGAGTAGATTGCAGGCAGCTCCTCGTATTCTACCTTCACGGCTCGGGCACCCTCGGCAGCTCGGTTTGCGGATGTGGCAAGAATCAACCCAATGGGCTGCCCCGTAGTGAAGATCTCGTCCTCGGCAAAGAACATCTCCTGGAAGTGGGGTGCCCCCCAGCGGTTCGCATTGGGGTTGGGCATGTCATTCTTGTCAACGTAGTCCACTACACCTGGGATATCCAATGCAAGCGAATAGTCTACCGACTTGAGCTTTGCGTGGGCCTTGGTAGAAAGCACAAAGCAGCCGAACAGCTCGTTCTTGAGTGGCGGGATGTCGTCCGTGTATTGAGCCTCTCCGGTGACCTGCTTCAGTGCTGCCACATGCGGATTCGACTTCCCGAGAGTCTCCTGCATGTACGCAGCGGCTGCTTCTCTGTCTTCCTTCCCAGTGGAGATTTTTCTCTCAAGCTCTTTCACCGCCTCGGTATCAACTTTCTCTGGTCCGTCTCCGATGGCTAGCATGACTTCGTGGTAGAAACGATAGAAGAAGCTCAAAGCCAGCGACTTCCTGTATGAAGCCATGCCTCCGGGGACTCCAAATTGCAGGTTGAAATCTTGCTCCAGAGCATTCATGGCCCCCTCAAGTGTCTCCAGTTCCGCAAACTTCTTGCCGACGAGGAACTCGTTCGCCTTCTTTGCAGCAACCGTGAACGGCGCCATGCCGCCGTAGACCAGGTTTGATGCTTCCACAACGCCGTCCCCGCTGAGTCGAACCTTCAGCGCTGCCGTAACAATGGCAATGTCGTCATCCTTTCTCTTGGCTTGTTTGTAAGCCCGGAAAAACTCGTTCTTCTCCTGAGTGACCGGGACGCGGATGGATGCCAGAACAGCATCAGACGACAGCGCGGTCTTCCTATATCCAGTGAAGAAGTTGGACATTGGGATCTCGATCTCATTCCCGAGTGACTTGGCTACCAGAACAGCGTCGGCAGCCATAAGGACTGGATTCAGATCCGAGATAGGGGAGGCGGTGACCAGGTTTCCCGCTGGAGTGCCAACGTTTCGGATTTGCCTCCCTGCAAAGTATTGGATCTGCTTGTGCATCGCTTCAAAAACCTGCCCCCGGGAGACCCCGTAGTGCTTGATTGCTTCCTTGCAGACATTCTCAAGGTCCGTAAGAGTAATGTTGCCGCCGATCTCCAGATGGTCATCGTTGAGCGAGTACTGCCTCAGCTCTGCAATATCGCCCACAAAGACCGAGACCGGGTACTGAAGGGCTTTGAACTTGATCTCAATCTGGGTCTCAGTGCTGCCACCGATGACTTTGGCGTTCGGGAACACACTCTTGATCTCCAACAGCTGCTCCAATGTGGTAGGACGATACCAGGTCTTCCGCTTATTTCCAAACGCCAGGGGCTTGAAGTCCTGCTTCTTCAGCGCCGGAGGGAAGATGAGCTCGGTATCGGGGTTGTACTCAATAAAGCCCGGCGGTGTGAACCTCTTGATCGACTGGGCTGCATCCCCCTTGCTATCCTTACCGCATCCACCACTCCCGCCCTCCATGCAGCATCCACCACCTCCATTAGCCTTGCTGTTACCGCAAGCTGCTGCCTTGGTGCTGAAGGTCTGAGCGGCATCAAGAATGGGGCGGTAACCAGTGCACCGGCACAAATTCCCGTCGAACGCCTCCTCGACGTCATGCTCGGTTGGGTTCTGGTTGTTGCGGAGAAGGGCATAAAGGCTCATGACGATACCAGGGGTGCAGAAGCCACACTGAGAACCGTGGCTCTTCGCCACACGCTCCTGGGCGGGGTGGGGCTTCTTAACGTTGCCAATGCCCTCAACGGTGATGACATGCTTGCCGTCGACCGACACCAGTGGGGCGAGGCATGCGTTAACACTGGCATGGTATACCTGCTTGGTGGTCGGGTTGTACTGAGACACCACGACTGTGCAGGCACCACATCCGCCTTCGCCACATCCGCTGGAGCGTGTCAGTTGGTGCGGTACGCGAACAGAGAAGCTCGACTTACAGCTTGGTGCCCGTCAATCCAATACCACGTAGGTATTCAAGCAAGGTGATTTCAGGATCGATCTCGTCTAGCACAACGCGGGTACCGTTGAGATAGAAGCGGAGGGTGGCATCAAAGGTGGTAGTGAGGGATGTCTGCGACAGGGAGTCGCTTCCGGGAGAGACGGCGATGGGCGACATGGTGGAGAGTGGTTCGTCTCTTCCAGGTTGCCTTGTCCCGCGTTCCTGGTTCCTCGGTCTTAAGCTTCGGGTATTGGGGAAACCTTGATGGTCGCTTTGCTCAGCGGATCATCTATGGAGGTTCCTCAGCTCCGGGAAGGCACGGACTGCAAGAGAGGAGCACGGCAGAAAAGACAGGAAAGGAAGGGGATAGGAGCTATCGACGGACAGAAGCCGCGGCCCGCCCTCTTGCTAAGTACCGGATGAGTGGGTCCCTCGACAACGACCTCGGTGGCAACAACAGCTTCACGGACCTGTCTAAGCTTCCTCCTCTTTCGCCGGGTGCCGATAATCTCACTCGACTTGGTGATTTGTCTAAAATTCCCTCGCTCCACTAGCGCCTAATTCCTGCAAGCCCTGCCATAAGATGGGCAAATCAAGACGGCATACCCGTGGCGGCGTGGGTTGAGAGCTCAAGGAAGGTGCGAGCTTATCGGCGAGAGGGGAACAATGGGTGGGGTAGCTGTTGGATGGCATCGGCCGGCTCCCAACGGCCCTCATCGGCGGTCCCCACACCCTAACCCTCCTACCGCTGTTCGCCAAAAGATCTCTCTTCGTCTCTTGCACTGTCAACGCCACACCACAATCAGATGGGACCAAGGTCTAACCTTCCTTCTCTGCATCATCTGCCCGTCTCATGAGGTATTTCACCTCGGGGGTATGATACATCCCTTCGCCTGAAAGAACCAATCACACAATCAAGCGTTGGAGGTCTCGTCAGACAGCGATGCTACCCTTTCCTAGTCCCTGCACTACATGTACCAGGTCCCTCAAACCTACTCCCCAATTCTGACCCCCCCCCTTATTACCAGATGGAGATGATCTGAGCTTGGATACCTTCTGATGGGGTACTCAACCTTCGAGTATCCGGACCAGTTCCCTCTGTCGGACCCCCAATCCTTTTTCTATCGACTGCATGCCGTGGGTCTCGGGGGGCTTGTTTTACGAAAACCCCAAGTTAGCGTCGTCTCTAGCTTTTTCTCCCTTGGAGGCATTCACAGCCTAGGTGGCCGCAACCCACAAAGGCCCATCATGCCGCTCCCTCGTTCTTTTCTGGGCCCCAGAGATCCGGGAGGACTCGTTCGAAGCAGCTTCTATTGGAAATGCTGCGATCGGAAGCCTTAAATCCCAAACAGGCGCCTAAAGAATACGACCAGCTTCTTGTTGTGAGCTGTACAGAGAGTTCTGTCAGCACCAGCCTTGCCCAAGTGAAGTTTGGATTGGCCGGCTATCAGCAGCAAAAGATCAGCGAGGAAGTGATGACATCGAAAACGCCCCGTCAGCACACCGTTGGTCGCCGGTTCCCCTTCGCCCATCAGTTGGGACTTAGCGCCCCAGAATCGCAGACTACACAGAGTTCCTGTCAGAACCCAGAAACAAAGCGTCGGCATGTTACTTCAAATACCTCCCATATCTGGTTCCAAACGAAGAGTTTTGCCCAGAGAAGTGTGAGGGTGCGTGCTCACTCTTGGGTCCGTGAGGAGACACCCTTCTACAACACTTCGCTTTAGACACCGGTGTGCCCAGCGAGGGGAAAATGCCAGCATGTTGATTTCTGGCCCCTGAGCCAGTCGAGGGAACCAGGTGAACTAGCCCGACGCTAACTAACTAAACAAGATGCAAGATGAGACCCCTTACTCGACCAACCCACGGCGCCAGAAGTTGCAGAAGTGGCCTCGTCGACGCTGATCGGTAATATGAGACTGGACATACCCAAGCTACCTTATTCTACCGATGTCCTCCATCTTGCTTCCAACTCCCGGGCTCTCCTCACCGTGCTATGTCGCGGTTCCCATCTTACCGAAGGCTACCAGGCTCAATGTCGCCTGGTGCGCAGAAGTCACCAGAATAGAGTGTCTATCATAAGCTGCTGACATGCAGCATTGCCCAAGATGAGGCGTTGCAAATCTATCCTTCTTTCTCTCCCTTTACTATTTTCATTCCTATCATCAAAATGTCTTGCCAATTCGGACCAAGAGCCATACCTGGATGCTGTGACCTCGATCCCGGAATGTGGACTAGAGTGCGTCCTGCGGCTCACCCCCGGGATCAACTCGTCCTGCATCTCTGACCCAACGACAACATGTCTATGCGAGAATAATATCAGCAACTATATCAATATTCTCAAATGTGTGCAGGGGCGCTGCACAATAGAGGAGTCAATAGGTAAGGATGGTTTGGAGCCTCTACCGTCTTCTCGCTTGACTGACAAGACGGGAACAGAGACGGCGCGGGGAGCATGGCAGGAGTGTGGTAAACCGAAGCGCTCCCGAAAACACGATATGCTTGGGTCGCTAGCGGTCGAAGGGCCCGCCTTGATCTGTGTGCTTCTGCGGCTGTTTTCGCGATGGTGGACGCTATCCCGCTTCGAAGTGGATGACTACATCATGATGGGAGTCGCGGTATGTTTTGCCGTGTTGACCCTGACGGCTTGTCTTGACGTATCTAGCCTAGCTAACCACTGTGCAAAGGTGCTTTATCTTGCGTTTGAAGTCTTAGGGTCAATAGGTATGAAGAAGAGCCTCCAATCTGGATCCCAGGGCCCGAGTTGTGATAACTGACTCTTATGGCAGCTGCCCAACTCGCATTTGGTGTTGACATCTGGACGGTCGATTCCGCAGATCTGTCTCTCTCGATTAAGGTAGGGATCGGTGTTGGTTGGATACCTGGGTTCGTGCTTGGTTAACACAAGCACAGTTCTTTTATGCCTGCGAAACATTATATCTCATCATCCTCACCCTCACCAAAATCTCGATACTCTGCTTCTACCTCCGCATCTTCGCAAATCGGACGTTCCGCGTGTGCTCGTTTGTTACCATGGCTTGGGTAGTCGTATCCGGCGTGATATTTGTCTTCCTGCAGCTCTTCCAGTGTGTGCCGGTTCAATTCATCTGGGAAGGATGGAAGAAGGGTAGCTTCGGATCGTACCACTGTCTCGACGTCAACGCGCTCGCCTTCACGACGGCCACCTTCAGTATCGCCCAGGATGTTGTCATCATAATCCTACCATTGCCGCTTCTCGCCAAGCTTGACGTATCGCTACGATCCAAGCTCGGCATCGTGTTCATGTTTTCACTGGGCATCTTTGTCACCATTACAAGCTCTGTTCGACTGTGGACCATCCTCTCCTTCGGGGATTCGGTCAATCCAACGTGGGACTACACCAACGTCCTGATCTGGACGGGCCTCGAGGTGGCAGTCAGCATCATCGTCACCAGTCTTCCAGCCATCCGAGTTCTTCTGAGCCACTGCTTTCCCGGCACTTTCGGGTCCCCCCCTACAAGTCGCCGCCGGGGATACACCTCCACGAGCTCGTTTGGCAACGACACCTACGTTGCATCATGGCACAGCGCACCGCCGGCGCTCAAAAGACTCTCGGCCATTAGCCGGATCTCTTCAATCTTTGTCGAGGGACTGGGTCGAGACGATTACGTCTTTGGGAAGGAAGAGAGCCATATCGAGCTCGACGACAAGCTCACGGGCGCTGGGGCCGAACGCCACTCTTGCCCCCCTGATCTCCCACGTGAGAGCGCAGGCTCGCCGATAAACGCTACAGGGCTCATGCCAAATATTGCTGGTGTACTTTCGACAGAGAGCGGTACCGAGAGGGGGCGTGGCCGTCAGCTCGAGCCGCAGATACCGAGACGGACTGCGACAGTGACGTCGGCTGGGAGTACTGTGATTGGAAGTGATTCCCCTGTGGGAAGCAGACCTTGAGGTCGTATAGGCGCGGTTGCGGATTTGACCCTGGCTTATTGAAGTGGATATGATTGAGGAGCATAGTCATTAGCCTTTTCTAGGTCTTGCACACTAGGCGTGACGATTCAGGATGCGACTGATACCCGGCTGGGGAGCTGCGAATCAGATTGAACAAATAATAGTAATATAAACTTGACATATTGAGGCAGATTGATGGATATAAGAAATATTTCTTGCATTTACCTACCTGGAATGGCTGTCAACCTCATGCCTGTCAGGCAAGGGGCAGAATTGGACCGAGTTCATTTGAGCAGCGCACGGCGCAACTTGCCAAGCTACGGGCCGGCACCGCTGTGGAACCTGCGGTCTCGGCGCTGTGCGGGGGATCCGTGGGGTGTCAGGGTGTGTGGACACATGCTCCACACGAACTCCAACGTCACTTCGTCAACTCCAACTCGCAAACCGCCTCTTTTCGTAAAGTAAACATTCCCGGTCGTGACACACAAACCCGCGAAAAGTCCACCACCCTCAGACACCATGGCATCAGAAATACCGCCGACCGCCAAAGCGCGGACAATCTCACACATGAACAAAGACCACCGCACCGATCTCGCTCACATCCTGCAGCACTACAACAAACTGTCTTACGCCCAGGTCGCCGACCCGCCGCTGATGGTCAATATCGACCTGCAGTCTATCACCGTTACTGTTGGGAAGGACGCGCACGTCGTGGAGTTCAAACCCCCGCTCGCAAACTGGGATGAGCGGAGGACCAGGTTGATCGAGATGACCATGGCTGCGAGGGAGGCGCTTGGAGTTGTGACTGAGGGGGATGGTGATCACGGTGGTCATGGCGGAGCTGTGGTGGTGAAGGAGTACCAAAGGCCGGTCGGGAAGGACTGGATTGCGTTTGTGGGTGTTTGTTCGTACTGTGCTTCGTATGGGGCGACGAAAGCTGGGCTGGTCGAGGAGGGCTCGAAGGTGTGGGATCTGTTGGAGTGGGGATTTCCCGGCGGGGCGGGGGGGTTTAAGTGGTTGGTGGAGGCGATCATGTTGTTGGTTTTGGGGATTCATTTTGTGGAGATGTGGTGGTTTGATCGCACGAGGAGCAGTAAGTTTGGGGTGAAGCGCGGCTCTGGGGTGTGGTTGTTATGGATGGGGAGCGTCTTCCTTGAGGGGGTCGGCGCCTTTTGGAGGTTTGATAGAGTGGTGGGGAAGTTGAGAAAGGAGGCGAAGAGGGGCTGATGTTTCTTCGCTGGTTGATGGTCGAAGCTGGTCTGGGGATGAGAAGGGAGAAGGGAGAAGGGCATGTTTCTTGAGGATAGAGTTGGCCACTCAGACTCACCCGTATATTAATTTGGCTGTTCCTCGGCTTTCAAAATAAACTAGCTGTGTCTTCCTTTTACGTCGAGTTTCTCTGACTGGTGGTTGATTGAGATGCTTGTGTTCCATCCATCTGTTACTGTCAAGGGTTAGGGTTTTACCGTAAACTCCATAGCTAATCTCAATGCTGCCTGTCTTTGATTCGCTCAATTTCAACACCTCATCGAGACAACCAAAATGGACGCTCAAAAAAGGCCGCCCAAAAAAGGGAGGGCAAACCCAATATCCAGTGCGGTTTCATCATGGTTGGAGACTCTACCAGCCACTCTTCTGGAGCTGCTTGGGCCAGCATGCGACATCCGCGCGCAGCTGGTCCTCAAAGCGCCCAAACGATGGGTGGTCTACGAGCCCATGGTGCTCCTCCCCAGCGGCAGCTTCACGTCCGACCCGTGGCCTGCCCTCCTCCAATTCGTCCCTGCTGAGAGTACAGCTCTCCTCTGGGCCGCCATCCTGCGCGGAATCTCCCCGTCGCCCAAAAACCCGCTCACGCACCTCGCTATCAACGAGGGAATCCCACTGCGCATTGACCAGGACCCGGGCCCGGACCCGGACCAAAACCAGCAGGAGAACCTCCTCCGAAGTCCAAGCGGCCTCCACCCCCTGCACGGCGATTTCGGCCCCACATCTCCCAGCACCACACCCTCACAAGCCGACTTCCTCTCCGCCTTCTGGGTCTCTACTAAGCAGAACGGCGTCACTCAGACCTGGGCCCCACGATGGACCATGTTTAGTCGTGGCAATGTCAAGGAAAAGGCCCGCCTGCTCTCCTTTCACTCGGCCGCCGAAGGGCGTAGTATTGGCGACTGCCTTCGCGGAAAGTGGGCAGTGGACCTCTACGGGGGCATCGGCTACTTTGTCTTTTCGTATGCGAGGCTGGGACTGCGTGTTCTGTGCTGGGAGCTGAACGCGTGGAGCGTCGAGGGACTACGACGCGGCGCCGAGGCGAACCGGTGGTCCGTTAGGGTTGTTCAGGGTGAGGAGTTGGCGCTGCCTGTGGCGGATGTGGTGAAAGGTGGGGAGCAGATTGTGGTGTTTCTTGAGGGCAACGCCCAGGCTCAGCGGAGAATCGGGGAGCTTCGTGCGGGCGAGATGGTGATGGATGTCGTTCACGTCAACTGTGGATTTTTGCCAACCAGTGAGCCGACGTGGCGGCCGGCGTGGGAGATTCAGACCGGTGGGTTTCAGCCCGGAGCGGCGAGTGGATGGCTCCATTTACATGAGAATGTGGCAGTTGCCGATATTGAGCAGCGTCGGAAAGATATCCAGCTGATGCTTGATAAGTGGGGCGCTGCTGGTGGTGAGAAAGGTTCGGTGGAACATGTCGAGCTGGTGAAGACGTTCGCCCCGGATGTGTGGCACTGCGTATTTGACGTGTATATTACCAAACCTGTCTAATACCCACCAGTCATCAACAGAGCGTTTGTCACATTATCATTATATGTATGTACACAATGTCGTTTGGTATGTCCAATTTCAGTATCCCGATGTCTCGGGAATTCTCCTCCCTGAATCCGGGAAGCTCCGCTCTTTAACCTCCTCGTCGGAACTTTGCTGGAATGTTTTCCTCCACAATCTGCTGTTTGCTCAGCTGGTCCATCTTCTCCTGTTCTGCCTCCATCTCCTCATGCTTCTTAAAATGCTCAATGTCCTCGGGATGCGTGAGATCCTCGAGCTTTGTGTTCTCGTCATGGTATCTTCGTTATGGCAGCTGAGTCAGCGCCTGGATCTGTTCTCCACGGAGTGGAATGCTTACTTTTCCCAGTGATGAATCTCGTACTCGTACTCGTCGTCACCATGGTGCCCTGGGCCGGTGCCGACATCGGGTAGCGTCTGGTGCTTCTCGTCGATAAAACCCACGAATTCGTCTCGCTCGATAACCCCGTTGTGGTTGCTGTCGATCAGGCCAAGGATCTCCCGTACGATCTCGTCCTTCCGTTGTTGAGTGACGTGCTTGTTCGAGTCGTCCATCAGCCCGTACGTCCGTAGAATTTCTTGCGGCTCCCAGGTGCCGTCGCCATCAAAGTCGTGCAGGGAAAAGAATGATGTGGAATCAAATTCGCCGGCGTGGTGCTCCTCTGTGGCAGGGGTGACGAGGGGGCGCGGGTTAGCTGGGCGCAAGAGGAGAGAGAGGTGAGGATGGGCTACGTGCCGGCCATGTGCTTTTCCATCCAACTGGCATTCTCGCCGACAATTGGTTTTTGCGACCCGCCATGGTCGCCGCCATGCGCCTGGGCTTGAGCTGCGAGACCCAAGCCAGCTAGCACGAGGCCAGACGGCCGCATTGTTGGAGGGGTAACGGAGGCGCAAACGATGCTGACGCAGTTGCGCGGCTCGGCGTTTCGACGTCGGACGGGAAAAGGAGGAAAATTGAAGGATATCGAAGTGTCAATCTGTCATTCGTAGGATCCGGATGAAGTCTTCGTGCGCGTCGGCAGTGCCTAGTTCCACAGTCGCATCGATTGTTGCAAGCGCGCAATTTGGAGTCGGGCCACTGGATCCGCGCGTGGTTGCCGCGGCGCCAAGACTGCCATCGACGTAATTTGGGGATCCAGCCAGGGACCTGATTCTTCAGCAGGAGCCAGGTTGTATTCCCCTCCACAACCAAGATCGCGAAGAGACTAGACGCCCTACGGCTCTCGCTGCCGACTCCCTCCGGACTTCCATACTTGTCTCCAGACAGGTCTAAGGTCCTCAGTGAGGTGGGTCGACACTGTGGCATTTATAGTTAACTAGCCCGACAAGTCCCAGAGCGCTGGGAGCCTGACTCCATTTTCTCTGCATCCGGCAGCATTTTGACAGCTGCGGCACTTACGACTGAGGTGCCCCTCCCCCGTCCGCCTGCCCCTCCACGGATGAACCCGAGACAGTGCGAGACTCATCAAGCATCAATTCTCCGCGTCTGACCTCCGACGCAGACGTCGTCAGCGCTGGTGGCTTCAGATCTGCGTAATCTGCCATCTTTTTACCCACCAATCACAATGCCAGTTCATCACCCGAACTGCGTCTCATGCGTCAACTCTTCTCGCCTCTCGGGCGAACGCCGGGGCTGGGCTTAAGCCTTGGGAATCTGCGAATCGAATTGCCTTGATCCCCTCCCCAAGACTGCCGTTGAGACAGAGGGTTACATTGTTGTCTCTATTATCTGGCTGTCATTCAGCTGCACTTCCTATTCTCTAAAAGGTTTCGGATCTTTGGCCTTCTCTTCTATCGCGTTCTTCTCTTCCCATTTTCAACCCGACGGGCATTCCCATCTCCAATCCCGCCTTCTCAGCACAGACGCATGAATTCGCAAGCCACTGTCCGCAATAATGGAACAAATGCCTCGATGTACCCCACAAACGTGTGCCAGCACACTGGAATGACCCCCATCTCAGTCCGAGAGCCGTGTCAACCCCAAGACGGGAGCCATGTCGGATGTGCGCACACACACAAACCATTATCCAAGATTGCTTGCAGATTGGAACCAAAAATGTTCCAGAAGGAAGGGAATGATTCTCGGGAAACTCTTCAGCCCAACACCACTTGAGCCGAGATCGATCTCGACGGGAAATATCATGCTGCGGAACCCCCATCCTCAATCTTTGTTCGTCCCACCTATCTATTCCTCTCGCTCATTCTCTTTGCTCACCTGCTGGCACCCGCTGGTCGAGTTTGCAAGGGTGCAAACACACAGACGCAACTAGCCTCGGCGGCGAGTGCGAAGCAGAGCGGTAGGAAGCACACATGTCATATATCTCATATTTCGTGGCCCAAAAACTTCCCTTACATTAGCTCACCTGCCGTTTTGGGGTTTTTTGCGCGACAACTACACTAGCCTCTTTATCATTTCTGCGCACCCCCCGATCTTCCCCAACCTCAGCCTAGAGGAGAAGAGAACTCATAACCCTTTGTTCACGCTTCTCTTCGCCACGCTCTCCTGCTCTTAACACCCGTCTTATAAAACCTACCGCCCTCCTGGCGACCAAACTCATGTCGCATCGCATTTCGGATTTGTCGCCGGCTAAACCAAGCCTGGATAAGCGCACACACCCAAACACTCAGACAAGCAACCCTCACCCATTGGATGGCGCCAAAGAACAACCACTGCGAGCACCAAGGCCCTATTAATTTGAGTTGGCAGCCCGGCCAGTCGCCCAACCCACCTGCCGATTCGACTTGCACATACATGCGACGACTCATCAAACATCAACTCATGCTGGCTTCGGAGGTGTGGGGCGGAAAGCGAGCAAGCAAGCGATCAAGCGCATAATAGACCCCAAAAGGGGCGGAGAAAGAGTGGCACGACACATGAAGGCGCCAAACTCTCACCAGGCTTCCACCGCATATATTGGGCTGACACCGCTCACACTCACTCCTCGATGCTGACACGACACACTTCTCACTCACACACCAGACATCCCATGAATTGGAAACGGAATTTTGAACTACTTGACGACTATAAGTACAAAGGTATAGACAGGAAGCAAAAACGAAAAAAAAACAACGACAACCGCCCTTCCCTTCCCTGGTATACTGAGAATACAGGCAAACCAACCTTGCCATCGCGCCCCTTTCATATTAGTACAACTGGGAACGATAACGAACCGGCAAGGTCCGTCCGTTGATTCCCTTTCATCGGGTCTCCCTCGTTTTCACCCTCGCTCCCTTCCCTCATTCGCGTTGGCAAGTTGCCATGACGGCGGTATACTTCAATCCGGAAAACAAGCATTCCCATCCCGCATCAACAGAACGCAAAAGAGGTTTCATAAACAGACGGCCGTTCAAATCAGAACATCATAATCAAAACTCGGATCACACGCTTGGAACCCGTCGTCCAGAAAGACACATCGTTGTTTTGGTTTTCGCCCTCTCTCCCTTTTTGGTTGGTCTCCCCTTCACTCAAGAGTTTGACAATCCGCGCCACCCGCAGGTGTATCCTCGAACAACACCCAACACATGCCTTCTGCCCCCCTGCGCCAGTTGGTATATGCTTTCCCGCACACGTGAATTTCCTAATCCGCCCCGTCCTGTCCGTCTCCCAATGCGGATATGATAGTTATCTTTCCTCGTTCATGGTCATCAGTTTGACGTTTCTTCCCTTCCCTTCCTTTTGTGACGATATTATTATGAGAAACCTGTGAGACGGGCAACCCGCGAAAAGAAGCGAATCACCATCACCACAGGTAAAAAAAGAAATTTCCGAAATGTCGGCATGTGCGAGAGGAAAACTTTGAAGCCAAATCCTTCCTCAACAGGACAGGGTAAAACAACAAAGCCACCGCCAAAACCAGTCGAGGGACGAGCACGCTTCAGTCCTGTAGAACCCGAAGGCATTGAAGTTTTGCCGATTTTGTGTTGCGTTTCTCCGACGACGATGGCGATAATGATATAAAGATGGGGATAGCGAACAAGATGAAAAAGATAAAAAAAATGATGTTGGTACACAGGTCGCTCTGCCGTCGAGCGCCTGAAGGTTGGGGGTATTGATGAGATCACAACGACAATTAATGGTACGATGCAAGAAACGCCGATGGGAAAGAGCAAAGCCTCCGAGACGATAAGCCACCAACGCCGACCGATAAACGATAAATAGATGGGGGAAACGACTCCTGTTCCTTTTTACATGTTCTCGATACGGGCGCTGGGAAGCTGCATCGAAGGGTCCTCGAATTCGATCTTGGGTCCCCAAGGGTCATAGACGGATGAGCCGTACGCGGGCAGTTGACCGATGGTGGCAACTTCGACAGGTGGCTGGTATGCCACGCCGTTGTACCATTGCTGCTCCTCAGCTTGGCCGTGTTGTTGTTGGTACTGCTCGGGGGCGGCTTGCTGTTGCTGTTGCGGCTGTGGCTGTACTCCTTGGCTCTGTGGTGCCTGGCCCATGACCTGTGCTTGCGAGGCCATCTGGCTTTGAAAGCTCACCATCTGGGGCTGTTGCTGCTCCACGGGGCTGGCGGTATGAAGCGCATACGTTGCTGCTTGAGCTGTTGGCGCGTGCGTGTAGAAGCCGTCTTGGGTGGACGGACTTCTCCCAGAGGCCGCGGAGAAGCTGCTGGGGCTGCTCTGGATGCTGCCAGCTAGGCCCGGTGCTGAGTAGGGAATCTCAAGTGGGAGCCGCTCAACACCCTGGCGAGGGATTTGCTGGTATTGGGGATGGATCGGGGCAGCCGCGGGATGGGGGTTGGTGTTCATGGTTGCGACGCCCGGGTTATTCTGCTCCGTGACGAAGTAGCTGTGCTGGGGAAGGCTCGCCGTTCTCTGAAGCATGTGGACACCGGGGTGTTGCTGGGACTGTTGTGGTGGCTGCTCGTGCGACGGGACCTGGTGCTGTTGCGGATGGCCGTGATACTCGTGCGCACCGCCAGATGACAGGCTGTGCCTATGCCCGTACTGCTGCTGCTGCTGTTGCTGCATGTTGAAGCCGTTCATGTGCTGGCCAAAATCGGCAAAGGACGCAGCGCGATGGAGGTGGTGACCATGGTGGCCCATCATGGGGACGCCCTGTGGCGGCCACTGCATGGGGTTGCTTCTGGGAGTGGAGGGAGACTCATCGCTGCCCGTCTCGGACATGGAGTCATCGATCTCGGATGAATGGATTCCGCGTTGATGAGAGCGTCGCTGGTGCTTGACCATGGTGGTTTTCCGGCAAAAGCTGGGCGAGGAGATCTCAGTTAGTGCTGGATCACCGGCGACAATGCGATGAGCACTTACCTCTTCAAGCAGCCATCATGGGCGCATTTGTACGGGCGCTTTCCAGTGTGAATCCGGCGATGTCTGGCCAAGCTTGACGACTGTGCTAAAGTTAGCTACGTCTGCGGGTAACAGATGACGGCGGGTACTAACGTCCGAAAATCGCTTTCCGCATCCCATATGTTGGCATTGGTGCGGTTTCTCTCCTGTGTGTGTCCGGATGTGCACCGTGAGAGCACTCCGCTGGATAAAACTCTTTCCGCACCCGGGCGTGTTGCACGCGTAGGGGCGCTCATTGGTGTGTATCCGGTAATGTCTTTGCAAGTCTGACTTGCGGTTGAAGCTCTGTTCCCAATGTTAGCGACTCATGATTCCAGCAATGGGTAGAAGCCCGACCGCCGCAACGGGCTGTCTGGATGGTCGCCGATGAGGATGGCGGGTGGAACGCACCTTGCCACATGATGCCCAGTCGCACTGAAAGGGGCGAGTGGTGGGCTCATTCTCAACAAGTTCCATAAGTTCCATTTCTCCCGTGGGGTATTTCTTTACTTGATGATGTTGTCTTGGTGTTCCTTGCTTGAGAATCGGTGCGGGTCGGGACGGGCGGGTCGGACGTGCACGTTGCTTCTTACTTATAAGAAGTTGCCTCTGTGACCCTTGGGGGTGGTGGTGTGGAGAGCTGGGACAAGGAGCCCTGGGCGGCGCCGGGGGTACTGAAGACCGGAAAGACAGGCCACCGGTGACTCGTGGCGAGTGCTGAAGGACAAGGGGCCGGGGTAGGTGATTCGAGCCGGGGGCTGGTACCTAACCAGGGAATGGCACCCAAAGCGTGATCTCCTCAATGCGACCGGGCTATGCAGATTTCCGCGACACCTTCAAGACAAGGGCCCAGAGAAAAGGTTAGGCGGGTGTCCAGCGCAGTGCTGCGAGATGGCGAGCAGCACAGGCGAAGAATTGTTGGAATTGCAGAGTTGGGCGAGGGAGAGAAGAAGGGTGCACGACCTCGAAGATGAGGTGGGAGCTGGGGCGAGATGTTGGTTCAGGTGGTGGTCCTTGACGACGAGGATATGGACAAGCTTGAGCGCTGTCAGCAACGATAACAGGGACAAGGGCCAACAACAACAACAAGAATGACAGCAACAACACAATAATAAGACTAGACGAAATAATGTGTGCTGGATATGACGACGGCCGAAGCCAAAAAAAAATCACGACGGGGAGGAGGGCTGCTCTTAAGTTCGATCGCTCAACAGACCAGCGCTGCAGAAACCTTGGTGCACAGGCACTAAAATCTCCGCCCACGTTGTTGAAATGAGGAGAAGAGCAGACTCGATGAGCTAGGGGGGGCTAGGGAACGACGTTGGAGGTCTGGGACGAAGAGGAGTGCCCGCAGTGCAGGGAAGAGAAGTACTCTCGTACCTTGTGGTGGGTCCTTGGGGCGCTGGCAGTAGGGCGAAGCTAGAGGCTGGCCGTTCGAGTTCGTTTCGAAAGTCCAAGTGTCGAGGGCAGGCGTGTGTTAAGTTTCCGAAACTAGCAGCACAATAATGGTGGGTAGGAAAGCTGTGGCGGCCTGAATGGGGAGGGGGGTGTCGTGAAGGCGACCGGGGGTGGGCCACACTCAGGAACCACGCTATGCGGATCGTCGAAAGGCTTCTGGCCTGCCGGTGTGGTGCCTGGGATGCAGGTTCGTTGCAGACGCAAGCTCGTTGGTCCTTTTACCTAAGGCTTTTGCGGCCGACTGCCGAATACACAGGGCAGGGGGTGCTTAAAGGACTGAGGGATCAAGTGGAACTGCCTGGGCGAGTTATGCTCTGCTTTTCTGCTGTCGCCGTCTGTTTCTGCCGTGTTGTGTGTAGTACCCTCGGCTGTCGTCCTGGCCTGGCCTGGCCTGTTCGACGGATCTGGCTCGGCAGAGCAAGCGCAACTTCTCCACACGACGGCTGCGATCAGGGAAAGCGGAAAGCCAACTGACGCGATAGGAGGGAGACGACTTGTCAGAAACCGTGTCCCGCAACGTCGATTGTGGTGGAAAAAGAAAGCAGAGATGCGCTAGGCCCCAGAGATCTCACAACCCTGCGTGCCCTGGCTGGTTGCTTGCTTATTCTGACGGAACTTCTCCTCTTTGCTTCTTTTCGGGCGTCTAATAAGTAAAACTTCCGCTCCGAGATCCACCGAAACAACAAGAGGCGCGACAAGTGACGTCTGCCTTGTATTTGGCGTGGAGAAGCTGGAGGGAAAAGAGAAGAGCAGGGTTGATATGTATAAGAAGCACGACACCGCCGAGTGGTATGCTGTGCGTCTTCAAAACAAACTTGGATCCCGACTTAGTGCGGAATCTGTCCTAGATCGGGTGGAGGGTGCCTCGTGGGTTATGTACACGCGCAAAGATCTGGAGATGTCCAACAACACTGTTCTGCGGCGGTGAACAAGGTGGATCCCAACAGGTCTGAGTTTATCGCCGACGCACAGAAAAGTCCTGTATCGTTCAGCGAGGGCCTATAGTACCAGACGCGATATACCTCAACGTCGGTATGTACCTCGTCTGCTGCCAGTAACCTGGCGGATGCGGAGAGGAGGGGAAAACGGAATGTGCGATAGAGACGGGTGGTGAGGGTCGTGGTGGTGATGGGTTTGAACGGCAGCCGGCTGGCGAGAAGTGTCTGGACTCGGTCGACACTGCGGGCAGGTATACCAGAAACAGCCAGCACTGCAACCTCGACGGTGCTTGGGTTGGGGTGCGTTTGGTGGAGGTGACGCTCGAGCACTTTCTGCCAGGCCCCGATGCTGCGACAAGAAATTGCTGATTAGATCAAGGAGGGCACGCTGGGCCACTCTGGGATGTGGCGATCACCTTGGCTGAGGCTGGACACTGGACTCATGGAAAGGGAATAGCTCTTCGTTCCGGGGGTGCAGTCATAAAAGTAAGCCGTGCAGCCGAGAGTGGAAAGGCGGCGTCCTCCCAGCGGCCGGCAGCGCAGAAGCAACAGCAGACGCGCAGGTTCAGGTTCGATCTCGCCCCTTGTTCTGTCGTGTTGCGTCCGATATGGAGCAGCAGCAGCAGCAGCAGCAGCAGGAAGAAAGCAAGCCCCACGACGCAACTTGTGATCCAACCTGCAGGCGGTTCGCCTAGACCTTGACGCGAAGACTGTGCCCGTGTGTCAACACAAGGAGTCAGGTGTCCAAAAAGGCGGTTTGGGGGGTGCTGAGATGGTCAATCGGGGACAACAAGCAAGGAAAAGGGCAGATGGGAAGCTCCGCGACCTCTGGAGATAAGCAATGCCTGGATATGTATGTTTGAGAGAATGGAAAGAAACTGTTCAGCAACGAGGGTACATCTATACGCGCTAATCCGCTTCTCAGGCAGACAGACCGAGAAGCCACGGCTCCAGGCCCCGATGACGAGAGCGCGGAAGTGGTGTCGACATGGTAACCCAGACACTAGTCCCAGGGTAGGGGTTGAACGGGTTGAAAGCAGCACTCGCTCGTCAAATCCCTCCCCCCTCACCCCAACCCCGGCTGATCGATGGCATCCCCCCGGATCCTAGTCCCATCCAAGACGACATCTTTTTTTTGGATATAAGCTTGCCCTAATTAGGCAAGTGACCGGCGCTGCAGGGAACCAAAGGAGAAGCACGCCAAGTGGAAGGGGAAAAGAGTGTCCATCCCTGGACAGCTTGACGGCAGGCACCACCTCCTGGGGATTGGAACTGGTGGTCGTTGATGGGGTCCTGCAGCACCACCGCCAGCGCGGGGCCTGCGAGGCTACAGCGTCTCTCGCCTCCAGCTTGATGTTGCCAAGTTCGCCCATGCTGCGTAGATATCCCGTAGAGAAGGTGGTTCTTGACGTCGGCGTGCCCACTGCCACGCTCTGCCCCTTCTCTCCACATGCGTGTCTTTGAGACGGAGCAAAGGAGGGCGCTGGTAGAGAGGCAGCTCAAGATGCAAATGGATGAATCAGGAGGCAGAAACGGCACGGGAGACGACGGGAGACGGGAGACGGGCTGGCGGGGGAGCACGGCCAAATTCCTGGAGAAGAAGCAGGATCGCCAGAATTGAGGGCACCGAGAGGTAGGTGATAGCCCCTCCCCCTCCCCCTTCCCTCCTGCCATGAAAAACCTGAGGGGCCTGGGGCTGGAAGCTGGCTGGCTGTGTGTGTCTCCTGGCGTGGAGAAGGCGGGAAGAGACTGAACTGGACGCTGCACACTGCACAGAGGACCTTTCTCCAATTCTCTCGCGGCCAGTCGGGTGGAGTCCTTCAGAATCTGGCTCGCCAATCATGTTCGCTGGCCAGCCGGGGGCACGGACATTTCTGGCACTGGGAGCAGCGGTCCACCCGTTTGTACCGCAGGTAGCAGGCCAGCCTGCGAGAGTAGCTCCCCTGACCTGCAGCGTGTTGCAGGGCGACGCGGCAGCTTGGGGGGAAGACAGCCATGGGGCATGCTGGGGGACGGCAGAAAACTCTGAGGAGGAATCAGGCCATACAGAACAGAGGACCTTGCCCGGCTCCGAGGGAACCTCGCGGTACGCACCTGAGCAGCAGTGGAGCTGCGAGCTCGACCTGGGCCTGCATGCTGCAGCTGCAGGGTTGTACGTTCCCCGCGAAGGAGTGGAAGCGAGGTACGAATACATCTGGTGGACGGTTTACACGCGAGCGCAATGCCCCTGGTCTGCCAAGACACCTGAGTGAGGGAGAGGGAAGAGCGAGACATGCAGCGGCCAGCAGCCAGACAGGACGGACTGGAGCCACACCGCAGACCGCAGCCTACAGGAGCGAGACAACGCCACGCCAGGAAGCAAGAGCAAGACAGAAAGAAGCCCGGCAGCCCGTTTGACAGCAGCCGTGAAAGAAAATTTTGACGCTGAGGTCGAGGTACCTACATTGCTCGGGGCAATTAACAACGAAGATCGGAGATGCTCCCCAATGTGTGACGGGGTGGATTGGAGTTTGAACGGCGGGCCGGCCAATGTTCCAAATCCGGTATCCCAGCTCAGAATGATAGGTGCCTACCGTGGCTATCCACTTCTTCACCTTTCTCGCCAACCGGCTGGCAATCAAGAGAAACAGATTGATGGCAGCCGGCGCGGCATCTGTTTCTACTGCCGACGAACCTCTCTCCCGTCACACCAGCCTCCCCCTATTGCCCTTGATTTTTAACAATTCATTCAAGGGTACGTAGTGCAAGTAGGCAGTCGGCCGCCGATATGCGACGGGACTGCAGAATGTAACCATTTATTAACACAGCAGGCAGATAGGGAGATAGCGATATCATCCCCCCCTTTCTATCCAGTGCTTGGTACTGTTTCTTCACAGTGGGTTGAATGTAACGAACCCCTACCGGAGGCTTCCTCGGGTCACACCAAGCGCAGCACGAGGTACCGTTGCGCCTACCGACCTGCACGAAGTAGGTACGAGAAACAGTGGCGGGGGGCTTGACGCCAAACTTACCTCCGCCGCCGCTGAGCTAGTCGAACCCTGCCTTAAATTCTCTCACCTCCATCCTCGCAGCCAGCACCTCAGCGCGCGCACACCGCACCTCATCCCACCCTGGCAGCGGGGCCCGGAGTTTGTTTCACGAGGCTGCCCCAGTGCTTCTCCTGCTGCGGCGGCGGGTGGGTGACAGGCGCGCCAGACCCTGACCGACCGCGACCCATGGCGGCCGGCCGTGGTCGAAATGGGCATATCGGAGACATCGGCTTGGCTGCGGTTTCTCGTCCTAAGTCGCACCAGAAAGCCACTACACACCAGAAAAGCCGAGAATGTCTTGCTCGTGCCGTGAGGCGCACCACTAGTTTATTTTAAATTTTCCCGTGTTTTCTTTGCTTTCTTTTCCCCCTACCATCTCGGCGCGTCCCCGTCCAGAGCATTGCTTCTTTGGATGTCTAGCATGATAAACGGCGAATTCAAAGCTCCAAAACCAGATCGGGGCGATCAAGCACCGCTTGCCGTCTTGTTTAACTGTTCAACCGGGCAAACCGCCTTGTCGGGCGAGGACGGGAGGGATAAAAAGGGAAATCGAAACGCCATTCCATAAAGCAAGGGGTCGCAAATCCATGGCAGACGGGCGGTGATCCGAATCCCGTTCTCGATGCCCACACTTGTCCCGGTTAACAAGAGAGGGTGAGCGTATATTGCCTCTTCTCTCCCGTGCGGTCTCTGTTCGGGGCTAAAGCCAAGTCGTTTTGTTTTGAGAGGAAGATCAATAGCGAGTATCCATCGCCATAACGTTGCAGTATCCACCTACCCTGTCTTGCTCTCCCCGTATCGTACCCGTCCACGGTCGTTGCCCGACGACCCCGACAACAAACGCAGTAGGGCGGAAGGGGGCCATATTAGCCTCTGATATTATGACCGATAAGGCACCGACGGCGAGCGATAAAGGCTGAATCTCTAAGGTTTTCGTCTTATTGACATCAACCTTCCCCCTGAGCCCAGTTCAACGTACCTTGAGGTGGGCTGTTCTCCTCCACATTCTGCTCCTCCTCTTCATCCTCATCACCGCCCTCCCACCCCTCTTCCAGTGACAAGTCGCCGTCTTTGTCGGAAGAAGACCGGATGTGCAAGGATAAATCTTTGCACATCGGATTAATTGCCTGCCGTCATGATTGTCAATGGCAAGTAAACAGCGGGGGGCATGAGATCCTCGGGGGGGGGAGCCCCCCTGTAGAGCCAGGTCACCTGGAGGCCCTCAGGATGTCGTCCGTGTCAACACAGCGTCAATCAGCGGGTTCACGACCCCGCTGACTGATGAGGGTCCGACGCAGCATTATCAGTGGGTGCTCAGCAGCAGCGCGCGCAGTGCGTCAACCCCCTGAAATGACCCCGAACAACACTCCCAGTCTCCCACCCGTTCATGGATCGAGGATCATCGGGCTGGCCAATCGCGTGCTGCATCAGCCTGCGGCCGTCCTATGCAATTGGGCGGCGTGACAGACAAGAACTCTCAATTGTGGAGAGGGTTCGCTGCGAGGAGAGATTGCGTAGCAGCGGCTGACATGGCACTCGCATGAAGGTTCACGAATTAGTGTACCAAGTTTGAAGATTTCGAGGCTCACAGTCGATGTCCTTCCTGTCAAAGCTGTCTCCGGTGCTCTCTGCGGCCGCCTGCTTTGCACCGTAGCCTGCCGACATAGTGAGCTGTCAATTCACGCATACTGCACGACGCCGTCGCCGTCACTGTTTTTCCGTGTGACCCATGCGGAAGATAAACAGAATCAGTGGATGACGACCTACAGCTCTGGCTCACCGTCACGACCAGCGCCTCAAAGTTTTGGTTCTGACCTAGGTGTAGAACGCTAAAACACTAGTGAACCCACCAGCCGCCCTTCCAGTCAGATCTCACCTCTCTCCGCTTTGTCGCCACGAGGCTCTCCTGGGCATCAAGATTGCAGGCTGTACTATGCCTTTGTTGTCCATCAACGACGGAGGCCAAGGTCGATGGCCTCGCCCTCGTAGATTCCGAATAGCCGCACCTCATTTCAATACGATAGAGCCATCCGTCCCCAGGGCTGAGTTCAAAGCCGAAATTACTGCTATCGATAGAGGAAGCCATTATGACCAGTAGTGTTTCATCTGGTTGGCAATAATGGCGGAGTAGCACAATCTGCTTTTAGCAGCAACAAGGGCCAGGCCGTTCGGTGATGGCTTCAGCCACCAAATTACGAACGAGGGCCACCGTCGCATCCGCTGGCGATCCGATTCAACCCCAGTTTCCCCAGATTTTGAGCGCCCCAGGATTTTTCGCACTGACGGGGCCATATGCCGAATCAAACGTGCTTCGCACGGTAGACAATAACCTCAACAAATTAAGAAGGCCGGACCACAACCGAAGGGGGCGGGTCGTCCACTGCGCGAGACACGGCAGAAGGTCTCGCCAGGAGCCGTCGCAGGTCGAAAAGGGACTGCGCGACAGATCTTCCCGCGCCATCAACGAGGAATGATTTGACAGATTTGGGATGTGGTGTACTCCCAAAAACACCAAACAGCCGGTTCTCCCAATCCTAGGGTGGCGTCTCTGACTGTCGTCCCGCGCGGCCTCACACCTCAAATCCAAACTTGCATGGACTTTGCGGGGAAGAGGAGCACATCGACGGCTGGCCCAAAGAGGGAAGTGTAGTGGTTTGGAGGTGTGTAGAAGCAGGAGCCATGAGACGGCCACTGCGCCGCATACTCAAGCATTGCGAAGTGAAAGAGAGTAAAAGCGGACGCGGGACGGCTCGACTGCCGGCCTGATCCTGGAGGGCGACGAGAACCAGCTGCGGGAGCACAACAACATCTTGGCTCAAGCGCTGAGAAGGGGGATGGTGAAGGGCATCCGGCGCTCCACATCCCGAGATCACACACGGGAGGAGACCCGCAGCGGCCGGGCTTCGCACTCACCGCCGGATGGGTGTGGACTGGACTGGACCGTTGGCGACCACCGTCCCCGTGGTAGCATCGCTTGTCGCTCGATTGTATCTTGAGTGCCCCATCGGCGGGCATGGAGACAATCGTGGGCCGGCGGCGGCGTCCAGACGTATTGGCTGCGGAGGCGCACATGATACTGAGGCGGCAGGGAATGGGACGTCTAGACTGTCGGTAGTACGTTGAGACTCCCTACCTGCCAAACCAGTGCAGTCAGTACCAAATAGTTCGAGGCAGTGATGCAAGAGGGTGCATTGAGGGGAGGGGTGTGGCAATTTCCAGTTGCAGAACCATAATGTGGGGTATGTGTGGGAACGAAGTCCTGTCAACCAAGCCGGCGCATAGGCGGATGCGGTAGTGTACTGACACCACATCCTCCCGTCGGCCGTGCCAGCAGTCCTCCCAGTCAGTCAGTCAGTCAGTCAGTCAGTACTGGGCAAGATGCTGCCGCTGCTCTCGACAAGAAGGGATTGGGGCTGGTTGCTTTGAGCACTTCTCCACGGATCTGTTGCTATCCATGATCCTGGCCTGGAGCAGGTTTGGATGTGGGGAACGACACCATGCAGACACGGCTCGTAGCGTGGCCAGCCATCAAATCCTTTCGTGGTTTCGCAGCCTCCTCAGCTGCAACTGCCAGCAAAGTGGAGTGCGGTGCTCGCCGCTCTGCAAGCCGGCCGCCATTGTTGGCCAGAAGATTCGTCAAAGCGGCCACCCGTTTCCTAGTATCAGGGCGCAACGGCGTGCTGGTTGTATTCGCCCAGCTGCCCAAGTTTGAGTGCAGCAGGCGGCGAAGGCCAGGTCAGCGATGGCGATGTCGCGGCTGGCGGCGCTTGTTGGAGTGAATAAACGTGGCTTTGCCGCCAGCGTTGCGGGCTTAAACCTAGGGTCCGACTGGGGGCTAAAAATCTCTGTGCGGACGCCGCCTCTGAGCTTCCGAGACCAACGATCTTGAGGGTATGGGGCAGGAGCCATCCCGCCGCAGAGATGAATATTAAGCATGGACGAGATCCTGATGACAAGTGTCTGTGCGTGAGAGATTGTGGTGTCGCCTTGTGAGCTGATTGGCTGGGCGGTGCGGGTGTCCAACCAAGGAGGTCTCCCCGCAACCTGCCCTGCCGCGAGCAGGGGGCTGGAAGACTGGGATGCCCGGCGATGGAAGAGTTGCGGTTGACCGCCCTGCGGAAGCTCGTGCGCTTGCCGCTCTGTGGAAGAGGGCCAAACTCGTCATTGATAGACCCTGGCCGATCATGCCCAGCCCAGGATGGGCGGGGGAGTGTCCATTCTGCGACTCCATCGATTGATGCATTGTGAAGCCCACCACGAGGTTGTCCCGCTGGCTTCGTTCGAGAGCGCCATCTAACTCGAGGAAGGGTCCGGGGCGCTGCAGGAAGTCAGATGCCGCTCCGCTTCGGAGCGAGTCCGGAAAATAGCCAGCAAATGCGGCGGCATCGAATGCAGGGGTCAGTGTCGTGCTTCAGGTCTGTCAACCACTGCATAGTCCGCGCAACCTCCAGGCCCCAATTAGGAAGACCAGTACCGCTTCCGGTGCTGGTCAACGTCGTGGGCTGCTGGAAGGCGACACAGCGCACATGCTCCAGACTTGTGGTGTCCATCCTGCCCCTCATGCTCCTGGCGAAGAGTTGATTAGGTCGACGTCTCGGGTGGGGTAAACTCCCAACTGCCCGGTTCTGCACGACCGACCAATCCCCTCCCCCGGCGATCACGCGATTTCAAAGACCCTACACAGCATGGAAACGTCCATCCTCTATGCATGCCACTGGCTATCACCTTCCTACCGATCTTATCGGAGTACTATCTCCCCGTGACGACATGGGCACTTCCACCGACACAACACCGTCACCGCCTGCCCGGTGTGATGCCCGGCTGCAGATATGAGGCACTTTGTCGCTTGAAGGTCTTCACACCCCTAGGCCAACTAGGCTGACGTGCCAGCAAGATAGAGGGCTTCGGTACCAACTCAATGGTTTAAGCCTTGCCACCTAAGCGGATAGAGTATTCAAAGACATCAAGAGGGACAACAAGGGGTGAGCATCGCGGTAGGACGTTGGAAATGGAGTTAAGTGTCTGCTGACAACGCCTGTGCTAGAGTGATCGCAGATGACGGGAGATTGCCGGAGCCAAGTCGATTGACAGGCTTTTAGTGAGAAAAAGCAATGGTTCCGCAACGTTTTTTTGCTGGGTTTGTTCCCCGCAAACTCGGCGAAGGGTCCTTTGAGGTCCGTGCGTCCGTTGCCGTGGCCTGGCTGACGAAAAAAAGCAAACCGCTCCAGGCCCTGGCTGCTCTTGCCATTTAGATGCAATTCTCCGAGCCTTTGCTGCCGAAATGTTTCCCAGCAGGAGGAGAAACGTGCATTTCGGGAGCCCCTGAGACTCGCTCGCGCACATCTATCCCCTACCCCATCTGCGTATTACGGAAGTATCCGCCGGGGGTTTTCAATCAGAGAGGCTGTCGTCAACAAGCCATTAGGTTCGTGCGCAAAGCCGCCCAGTGGTGGTGCCCCTCCCCCACATTCTTGACAAGTCACTGAGTGGCTCGGCTGTGGGGATGGAGGCAGCGTAACGGCGAGCCTTCAGTTACCAAAGTTTGGTACTCGTGAACCTCCAACGCAACGCTATGTTACTATTTCGCGACATTTTTACGAATCCCCAGCCGTCTCGCCCGTCCAGACCGCCTGGGAACTCCAAGGACAGGCATCAGAACCCCCAACCCTCCAGATCCAGCCACCGTTGCAACGTCCGAACAGGAGGTCTTTTCAAAGGGTGCACGTTCCAGACGCACGAGATGGTCTTTTCGCTCGTTGGAGGGCAGGCCCTTGGCAGGCGACCCGCATCTTGCTGCAATCTTTTACTGTCAGTTCATCACACCCAAGCCAGCAGTTCCTTCGGCCGCACAGTATTCGCCAGCGGGCCACCTGCAAAGCATTGACATTGGACTGGCCGAAGTGCTTACAGTCCGTGAGGTTGTGCCCAAGGTCCTTCAGACGATCTCGCTGATAGGTTACAGACAGGGGCATCTCCAGGGCAGTTCCAACACTGGCCCATCGTACAAGCGGTGCCGAATTGGGCCTTGGCAGCCCCGCGCGTTCATGGCTTCGTGAGCAATCTACCTACTTCAGGAAGTTCGAAGTAGAGTACGACACTTGCTGCAAGCATTGGCAGGCTCTTTTCCATGAATCGCATCTCCGCACTAACCGGTCACACGCCCGAAGCTGGCAACCGATCCACATTCTGGCTGCAGGTGCGGACGCTCATCATTGTGGCCGTCACTCAATCACCCACAGCTGCGAGAGTGTTCTGCATCAAGATTCAGTCAGAGCGACATCGAATTTTGCCGCAAGAACTGTTGCCATTGGCCGCCGTGCTGTCCTTCAAGATGTAATGCTGATACCGGCTCGCCACTAAGCTGTGTGCGACCTGACAAGCGACACCCACAGAACTACCAGCCGTGTCGTCAATCATAGCAGTGTGGGGAAACCTCCGCTCGCTCCGATCAACAGAATCCCTCCACACAATACCTGCAACTCATCTTTAGAACGAGGCGAAAATGGCCAACCTGCACGGATACACAGTCCCATCCAGCATCAGCCTACCTCTCATTGGGCACTCCCATCACTTGAGCGTTGGCGTCGTCCATTGGTCAATCTAACCCTCGGGCCGGGGCTAAGGAGTCATCCCATCTCATTCCGCTGCTCTGTGCCTCCGGGATCATGGCTGACATAATTCTACGACCCTTCATGGTGTCTCTCTCTATTTAGCACCAAGATGGCGAGTCAATCGCCGTTCCAGTCAGTGGTTGTGGGATGAGAAACACTCCAATGCTGGCGATGATCCTGCAGGGATAAAACGTGGCTGCACGTGGAGGTTATTCTTGGCTGTTCAACCACGTTTTCGGAGCACTCGGCGTGGGCCGCCTTCGCCATTGACAGGGCCAATCGTGAGGGACATTTCGATCACTTGATCTGAAACTGAGTCGAAACATTTCCCCTCTTCTCCCCCACGTCACCGTCCAGGTGGGCCACAACCATGCAAGTGATTTACACAACACTGTCTGAGAGTATGCATTCTAGTCCAAGCACAGGGAGCCCCAAAAGAATTCATCACATAATTGAACGGAGTAGCTCGGCAAGGCCTTGTTCGTTGTTTCAGGCCAGTGCCAGCCTCGGAGCTAAACACCCGATGGAACCCTCCAGGAACCCTTCTAGCGTCGAGGCAGTGACAAAGCGGTGGCACCGATACATTTGACTGCTGTTGGTGATGAACAAAAACGGATCATCTTGAGGAAACAGCGCGATCCGTGTAACAGCAGCGGGTCCCAGACTGCGCCGTCTCAGGGCATAGGGGCAAGCACACAGACCAAGCGTTCGCATTCGATAGAGCCGTATCACCCACAGACAGATCCTTGAGGTAAGAGTGTCTGCATCAAGGACCCGATCCTCCCTCTCGTGATCACTCAACAGCGGGGGAAACCACGGCGGTGCAATCTGCGAACACGGCCAGGGGAATTGGATCCAGGTGCATGCCCAGGACGACTGGATACAATCCTGAACATGGGGTATCAGCCCAACACCTTGAAGTCCATCTAGGCAGTACCTCGGTGGACTTTACACGACTAGGTAGGTATACCATGACACCACACAACATACCGTCAAGCGGATTCCCCTGATCTGTGACCCCGCTGAGTGGGACGCCCGCGGTCCTTTCTTGGCCTCGACAGAGCATTGGAAGTTGCTGACCCGGTGAATACCTAGGAATCGACTCTTCATATCTTCTCCCGCGAATGACTTGATTCGCGAGCTTATGCCGTCCTACTATACACAACACAATTCAGGCGGTCGGCAAGCTGATGCGCCGTTGTTGCGCCGAGTAGCCTGGAGATACAGGGTCTGCAAGGTACACCATCTACCCATCGCGCCCCCGCCTGAACTGCACCAGAGCTGGCCAATCACAGGGCGAGCGCATTGCGAGCCTTCCCACCAAAGCCGCTGACCAGCTCGATTGCATCGACTCTGGCGACAACGCTACTTCCAGGCTAATCGTCAATGGCGCTCGCTTGTCGAAATTGCCCTCCACACCAAACTAGGAGCTCTCAACTATGGCCCCGGGATCGGGCACATCTGTACGTAGGCGTGGTAGGCACGTATGTACGATGTACGCAGGAGCTTTTGCCCAACTCGTGGCGGGAAAACTCCGTATCGGCACGAGAAACTTCTCTCCGATGCCTTGCTGCCGGCAGTCCAGGAGACAGCGGCCGCCATCCGAAGCTCCTTCCTCCTTGTGGTTGCGGTCAATGCGGCGCATTTCGCTGCACGTCGTGCATTTTCAGGACCTGGAGGTAATTTCTGGCAGCGGGCGAGACTGATTCTCCTCTTCATAACTACTTTGCGATGGAAGCCCAAGGCCATTTCGACGTTGCCCCTGATTTGTTGAGTTCCTTCAGGAGTGGGTCGGCACTTGCCAGATGTTCCTGGTTCGAGGTGGCCGCTCCCTTGCCCATACTAGAGTGTCGTATTGCCATAAGTGGATGCAGATAGGAGGCGCTCTATCACATCGCATTCGTGCAGAAGAGGAGCTCTAGCAACACGGGAGCGAGTCGCAATATGGAGCTTTGCAGGTTCAAGTCCCTTCCAATATGTTGCTGCGGGGCTACCTTTTCGTCTGCTGTGCGTCCGCCCTTGATGATGATGGAAGCAGCATCCAGGCCGTGATCGGGACGTTCTGAGCAAACGGTCAGAAGGGATACGGATCCAATCGGCTATGTCCCCAGGGAATATTAGCGGCCCGCAGGTCGGGGTCTTCTTCCGCATCGGACGATGACGCGAGGTTAGCCCCGAGCCCTGTGCCGGGTTTCACAAATAATACGGATTGCGGCGGCGGGACGTATTGGTTATCGTTTGCCGCCGTTGCCGCCGCCGCGGCGTCAAAACTCGAGAGAAATCCTTGTGCCTCTCACGCCGGCGCAACACTGCCAATGAAAATACGTTTGCCGGAACAATGTGCTGGCGCACTGTCTTTTCCGACGTTTGGTGTTCCCAAGACCTTGATAGACGTAGAGTCCGAAAGGTTCGGGCTAGCTGCCTCGCACCGTGCCATGAATCCCGGATTCGTACCTGCAGAAAAAAGCAAAGGAGCAACAGGGTGACGGAAGGCACAACGACGGCACCTCTTCCCCTATCCACCACTTCAATTCTCCGAGCTCCATAGATCACTTCCTCGTCAACGTGTGCGCGTGGCGTCGACAGCCTTCTCAGAGAAGGATGGCCAGGTTGCGCTGCGTAGATCCTTGCCCAATGGCAACAAAGCAGGAAATAACCCAGCGTGTCGCTGCGAAAGCTCACAACGGCAGCAATCTTGGCACCCTCTTTGGACAAGCCGTCCCCTGCCTCATCGGGCCATGATCTCCCGACGGACCTAGGACCGCGAAGGGTGTGAAACATCGCATCTTGGCTCAATTATCGACTGGTGTTCCTGTACGCAATGCCATTGTTACAACAGGCCGTCGACAAGAGGCATACTGATCGACCAGCAGCTCGAAACAAGAAACCCAAACTGGAAGCACAAACCTGGTTTCTCACATCGCGACGCATGAACTGGTTCCGGCAACCGAGAAACCTCGAGTAGGGACAGTGGAAGAGTCCGCCTCCCCCCCCCCAAAATACACTCGCTTCGGTACTTCAAAGCTTTTGGGCGAGGATTCGTGCCGGCAACCTTGGATCAGAGGGCATGATCATCACGATGGCGCACTGGTGATCCGCTTGCCGTTTCGATATCAGAACTCCCCACCAGTACCAACTCTGCTTGCGTCCTTCTACCCCCCTCTCGTCTTGTCTTGGGTTGGGTCCAATGTTGCGTTGCACGACGCCAGGAGCGAGGGGCTTATCGCACATCGCAACCCCTCCATGACGATATGGCGGTCTAGCTGACAGGCGACGCGAGAAAACCCTTCCTCTCGCTCCGGAAATCAAACGCAGATCCGACCAGCAGTGGAGAACAGGATTGAAACGAACGCTGCACAGCACACAGCACACCATGACAGCATCCGCGCCGCTCTCCAGCGGGCAGGCAAGAGTGCGCCAGGATTCCTCCGGATCCGTTCCCCGAGGGTTGCTTCGGCAAGGATGCGGGCGTCGCAGCAGACGCAAGCCCCATTCTCCAATCACCTCGGGGTTGCAAATTAGAAACTCCGCGACCTCGCGCCCTTGAACATCCTCCTTCGTTTGCATCTCTTTCCGAATTGGGGAAATTCAGTTGCTTACGCTGCCCGAGACTCCCGCCTTTGCAATCCATCCGGGGATTGGTAGGAGACGGAATCGCCGCTCCTTTTTGTGTGACGGATGATAGCTACAGGTGGGCATCATCAAACCCGCCTTTATCGACACCAAGCCTATCGGAGAATAGCTTGGTCGCAGCTGACTCTCGATAGAGCTGTGCGCTGCAGAAAGCGGGTGAAGAAGGGGGCATCGTGCTGGACAGAACTGAGGACATTTACATGTCCCCTGCAGCAGTTCGCCGCGAACGGACTGGGCTTTCTTGGTCTGGAGGTGACGCCCACTTCCCAGAGAGCACCGCGATTCTAACAACGAAGACGGGCGAGAGGCGTTTGAGTAATAGTGGGCTGCATCTTCTTTTCCTTTGATGCTACCACATCAGCTGTCTTCCCGCGGCTGACTGATGCTGATTGAGAGATCCACGCACCTCCCTCACCTCACGCACGGCATCTCACCGACGCCAGTTCCAGGGGTACAATTTTACTCTCTGCTACCTACGTGCGACACGAGACACCCCTTTGATGCTGTCCAAAGGGCAGTGTCGATCGCCGCCAAGTAGCATCTCGAGGGGCTCTGCAGCTGGGTAGCGCGAGGTTGCTTGATATTGGGACCTTGGGACCCGACACACAGTCCAGGGCTAATACGGGCCTTGGCCAGCCTCGAACACATTCCCTTCTATGGGAGGCTTTGAGAAACAGAGGTTACAAAGAGGTTTCCGAGGATCTGGACCTTGGCTGCAGTGGCATGCTGCGTACGCGCCTCAAATGACGATGTTGTGCTTCCTGTCCGCTGAAAAGAACCTCCTATATCCCTAGTTACACATTATGCAACTTGCGGATATCAGACAGCATCCGATACTACCACTGAAGCTTGTTACTACCCTGTCGCGAATATCTCTCAATCTCTATAACTGTGCATATCCAGATATCCAGCTCCATGAAAGCAGAGCCTCAGGCAAGTAGACTTTGTTTCTGATCAGATCCTGCAGGGAGGAAGACCTCACATGCAGAAGGGAAGTAGGGACCACAATTGGATGATGCTCAGCATCGTGAGAGGAGGCCGTGATCCAACTACGAGGGGCAGAGCCAAAGTATCATCGAGTACACTTCAGTCGTGCCTGACTGAAGCTATCTTGCCACATCCCGACCTGGCCTTCACGGCTGCGTAGATGGGGATTCGCCACTGAGCGTCAAGTTGCGCCTTGAATGGTAGATGCATCTCCAGCTGCACGCTCAGACCGTGGATCTCCGGATCTGAAAAAAGCCTTTCTTCTCCAGACAGGAGTGAGAAGAGGAAGGCTGCGCCCCAGGACTCCCGAAACACTCAGACTGGGGGATCTTGCGGGAGTGCCGACGATCTTGAATTCGTTCAAGGGCAGTAACTGCTGAACATACACTTCCCATCCTGCGGCAATATTCATGTCTTGTTCCAAGATCGAGTGTGAGTCTATCACTACCGAGACGAGGAAGTTCTGACATTCAAGTTCCCTTCCAGGAGCATGGAGCGGCAGCCAAGAGCATCCAGCGGAGTCTAGGATGGACCTGAACGGCACACAGCCTGAGATACGAGACTTCTCCGCCAACAATAGGCATCAGGGATCAAGATCATCGATCGCTCATGGCCAGACCGGTCTTGACAAGCAGCTAAGGGTTGCTAGTGCCAGGGGCGGCGGCCATGTGTCCTCGGGTCCCCACGGGTGTTGTGGTTCATCAGGCGGCCTGTGGAGCCTAACTCAAGCATCTCCACGCCAGGCACGCATCGTGGAGATGCGCTAGCTAGCCCCGATGATGAGCACACACGGACGCTGGTGAACAGCACCGCAGCTCATTATCCAACGGTTTGAGAACCCAGACGGCGTCGAGGCTATGGTTGACTCTCACACCCTGGAAGCTGTTAGTAAAGAACATCGTTAAGATGACGCTTCAAGGACTGAGGAAACCGCCACATGTTCCAAACACTGTCGCTCTGTCGATGCGCCATGTTCGCCCTGCCGCCAGCGGTGTGAGACTTGGGGTGTCTGCCGTGAACCTCCCCGGCCACACGTGGTTCCTTTCCGGCATTGTTCGGCCTTGGGCAGCAGCTGGCGAGGTCTGGTGGTGGTCGGCGAAAGAGGTAAGCGATGATAGGCCGCCAAGATGGTAGAGCGAAGCTTGTTCCTACTCTCGTCAGTACCCGAGAAACCGCATGAGTGTCTCATCTCCCACGAACGCCGGAACTTGCATACCCAGGACGTCAGTTGTTGTCCCTCCCAGTCAGGTCGAGATGACTGAACCATGAAACTGTCTATCGCATCCATACTAGCGGGTCTTCGTCCTGGATACTTTGGGAAAAGGAAGTGGGTTTTCATCTTTCCAAAGTAAGACATGCATATCGTCTGAGCTACGCACTACTGCTGAAGAGAGCAGCTATGTCCCGTGTCACGCCATATTTTGATTCGCCGCCAGGGGCGGTCTGATCTCTTCTTGCCTGGCGTCGAATGGCCACACTAGCACGCACCTAGCGGAGCTGTCAGAGACCGGTGAGGCGTTAGCTTCACAATGGCCTCCACCTCATCATGCGGAGCTACCTATGGGTGGAGGACAGGGACAGTACCCAGGCCCAGCAGACGTGCCGCCTCGCAGCAGCATCAAGCCTACTCGAATAGAGGACTGACGGGATAGGGTCGACGCAGCCGCGCCACGGCCGCTCTCTGCCAGCCACATCACACACTTGACAGCCCGCAAGAGAGATGGCGGCCGAGGTTAGCGCCTTCCTGCCAGACCGGTCAGCCATGTTCGTCGACCCCACATCATCTACACGTGTCCGGAAGCGATTCCGGGACGCCAGGAGGCTCAGCCCGACCTCCCCTTGAAGCTCCTTCCTCCCTCCGCTGTGCTTTCTTTCTGTCCCCACCACGGCCGGCGGGCCAGGGGGACTCCCTGTCCGGGCCGGCCGCCCCTGTCGCCCCCTCCTCCGCGCTCCGGACTGGCCAGCGCTTGGCTCACCGATCAAATCCTGCTCCAGGGATTCTGCACGCTAATCTTTTGCCTCACCAACGGACTGTTCCTCCACCCTTCTATTTCTTTTCGGTCATGGGGGATGCGACGCCACAAAGCCCAACTCTATCGCGAGACTCCAGCACACAGACCTCGATCGCGTCACCTACCACTGCGCTGAATCGTCAAAGATTCGTTCTTGACAAGGCACTAGTGCATTTCGTGATGGACGCCACACTCAACATTCGGCATCCGCTTCGTCTTGTTCATGGCCGAGTCCGGGCAAGGATGTGCAGCGCCCGGCAGCCAAACCATGGCGAGAAACAATGCATGAGAAGCTGGACGCATTGCTGTCTTGGTCAGTGGAAATGACGCGGCGAGGTTGCCCGTCGATAGCCTCTCCCGGGTGAAACTAGCACACCCTTTCATTACACTACGTACTGCTGATAATCCGGGTCTCGCGATAGTGCTCTACCAACAGCCCGGGAAACAAGTTCTAAATATAAAATCAGCCCACCATGCGATGGTCACGGAGATTGATGCCAAGATGGATGGGTAATTCTTACGAGATAGCGACACAACCGCAATGGGGCCCGGGGCAACCTGGAAATGCTGAGTGCTCAGAGCTCAGTGCTCACCCTCCAGGCGTTCTTCGGGCGGATTGCCTGCCGGGAGAGATGGCATCATGGATTGGGAAAAGCTGGGGAAATTCCAGGAATCCCTCGCTGGCTTGGCAGCTGACGGGCGCTGTCTCCGCCGCACCCCCCTTCCCTCCCCAGCTCACCTCTGCGCTCCTGGACGCAAAGACAATTGCGGCTCCCCAAGGAGGACAAGATCAGCACCATGCACTTTGTCTCGGTAACGACAATCTCTCCCTCCCCGCCAGCGTGGGTTCGTGGATTGCCTAGTGTATCGCATCCTTGTGCGAACGTGGATTCGTGGTATTCTCCTACGTATATCTCCTTGGCTCCGCTAGCACTGGTATCAAGTAACACAGGAAAGGAGTTCTGGCGGTGGCGGCGCCGAGATGACACCGGACGTGGGTCCCCACATGGCCCGGTTTGGATCGGCGGTGACCCCGGCCAGGCGTGCAAACCACGTGTGGGCTAGCTAACCAGGCCTCCCTCCCCCCGGCCTGGCCTGACCTGACCTGACCAGCCTCAAAAATAGCTGAACAGTTGCATCTCCAGTACTTCAAGGACACTATGACATGCTTCGCACTGCCTAATCCACACAGGTGGGAAAACGGCGCTTCTCAAGCCGCTGAGACCAGGACGAGTCATGATAGCGCTGGTCTTCCCGACATCCAATAATGTGATGATCAATGGCTGGAGAAGCTGGCGAGTCAGTGGCGTCTGTCTCGAAGCGTTCTTCCTTGGTTTTTTCTTCGCATCTTCTGCATATCATTTCATTATGGGGGGGGCATTGGATGCGACTCGACTCCGTAGGGCTATACGCTACCTACCGCAGCACATCTGGGACAGTGAGGAGGGCCGAGTCCGAGCGGCGGAGGTGTCGATCCTCTCTTTTGATTTCTCCTCTTGTTGAGACTGAAAGACCTCCGCAGCGATGCGATGGGATGCAGCAGGGTGTGTGTGTGTGTGTGGCGAGGGGTGAGGGGTTCCGGAGGAGTCTCAAGGCACTGCTATCGCAAGCTGGTGTTTCACCAGGCATGCAAGTGCTATGTGTGTATGCGGTGTTAGTGTAGATGACCCCGCCTTCATCGCGTTGAGAAGAACTGGGAATGTGGGAAGAAGCTTGAAGGGGGTGTGTGTAAATTTGCAAGTTACGTCAACAGGAATCTATACTACGAATACGACCGGCGGACCCACGCAGTAGGTGTCGTCGGCACCCAGCAGCCCCCGTTGAAGCTATCGTCGACTATGACTATTTTAACTGGGCTGCGTGTCCGCCCCAGCTAGTTCGGTTAGTCAGGAACCCGCTCGCCATCGGCGACTGGGGGGAGCGAGCGAAGCAGGCACCCAGGCACGCAGGTCGACAACCGAGGGTTGGGTAGCTACTTGGAGATGGGTTGTCTCGCATGCGTCACGGCCCTGGTCTTTCTGGGTTTCTGCGATTTGTTTACCGCTTTTTCTGCCAAGCGGGAAATCTTGTGCGTGGTGCGTGGCGGCAGCGATAATCTCAGACCAAGACATTCGAGCGCTTTTCTAGAAACGACGCCGACACGTGGAGTGTGGATCTGCAATCAGGAACACTCGCGCCGTGACATCGAGCGGCGGCGGCGAGACTCTAGCGGCGGCGGCGAGACTCCTAGCGTCTGGTCGGTTAAGTGGGCTGCTGGCGAGCGATACTCCGCACCATGCCTCCGAGCTGTTGTAACTTTGTGAGAGGCAGAGAGGGCGGCCAGGGCAGGGAGGCAGACGCACGCTCGGACAAATGTGACCTGCGCGCGCGCGAGGGTGCACGGATGCACACCCTTCTGCGATGGGAGCGAGAAGGAATCGTGGAAGTCCGGCATTGCGCGCGCGCGCCACGGAGCTAGGTTGAAGAAAGTTCCTGTGGGCTGCGTGCAAAAAGAAAATACCCTTGCCAGGTATCTTCAAACTGGCCCACCAGAGGTATTTCCGGCCTCACGGGCGTCTTCATGTCCTGTGCGGCCCTGGCCCAAACCCCTGCTGTACCGGACTGAGACATTCTTTTTACCCATCATACCACAGTAGTGTTCGTGGGAGTCGGTGAGGTTAGGTGAGTCGGGATCAAGGCTGGGCGCGTTGATATCGTGGCTGGGGACGGGGGCGAGTTGATGAGCGAGACCCCTGAGTTGTCTTTGTCAGTGGGGATCGAGGAGAGAGGAACTACAGGAGAAGAAGGGTTTGATATAGACTCAGCTTATTAGAATAGGGGTTGTTGAGCTGAGTTAGGGGATATCATTAAGTATTTGTTTCGTTAGAAAATTGAGGCTAGATAGATGGTGTAAGTCGGTCATGATTGAGATTCAGTCGAGTGGTTCCACAACGGAATGCTGTTGAATGATTCACTGCCCTTCAGTTGTGGCCGGCTTTCAACTGACAGGTTGCGAACCACGGTCTCCCGTCAAGAGCAGTGGTTGTTTCTATCTGTCCTTGACCCCGTTGATATCGACTACCAGGCGTTGCTTTGCTCTGGAGCCGGTCATACGAAGCAGCAGATACTCCCCGAGACCTTCTTCAATTTGAACTTATGAGGGCCTCCCCATGTGAACTCGGTGGTAGATAGAGACAGGCAACACAAAAGGTTGTGTTGAGGCTAGTAGTCCGTAAACAAACATGAAGAACTTGCGAGACGATAGTGATTCTGCCTTGCCGAGTTCTAACTTCATCAGTGAAGACAGATGTCCCTGCGTAACTACCAGGAGGCTCAACTCGAGCCCTAAGCTGGTGCCCAGGCAAAGCAGCGGATCACATTGCCTCATATCTCTCCGTGCTGCCAAACCCAATGGCCATTGTCTCGAGAGGCAGGCAGCACACTAGCCAGGCAGTCCTTGAAGACCAGTCAACGATGGAAAGGGGCAGTGATACTTGGAGAGTACCAGGTGCCCTTTTCACCGGCGCATCCTCCATGTGACGAAGGGAACCAAGACCCATATCCATGGCGTTTTCCTTCGAAACTCGGAGCTGGGACAAAGATCATAGACCAGGTCAGTTCCTCCAACCCATCTGTAGGTACTATCAACAGTCATCAGCTTCAGTCAAAAACCCCTTACACACAGGGACACTGCGGCGACATCAAGAGGCAATAGATACAACAGCAACTGTACCGTGTAGTTCCAACAACCATGTAGGCAAAACCGTGCAAGCAAACCCATCCCACCGGGTTGAGCCGCCCTGGTCCGTCATCCATTCCAACAAGCAGTTATGGAAATAGGGGACCAGAGCATCCCTCTTACCTATCCCAACACCGTGATCCTGTTAGCGTCACACTCGGAGCGGAGGCTCAACTCCGCAGCGGCGGTCTCGGCATCGTAGGATCCAGCCACGACCAACGCAATATGTGATGCTGGCTGGCGTGGGATTTCGTTTTTTTTTTTTGCTTTCCCTCTTTCCCTCAACCGCTGCTACGCCACGGGGCAGCATTCAGGAGCCGTCAGACGCCCACCCATCACGTCGCCACTGGAGCTTGTTGCCGAAACAGGAGTTGTGATTTGGAGCTGGGCGCAGGGGAGGCATAGCCCATCACACGAAGATTACCGAAAGAGGCGACGTGAGACCGAGATGGTGCAAAAAGAAAGCCGAGATCCAAGTCAAGCTCGTCGGTTGTATCGGCGAACATGGAGTAGCTCGGGGATCATGGCTCCCAAAGGAGAAACACGGCGTATATACGGCGTTATATAGGGGGGTTCCCCAACATCCAGGCGCCCCCAAACAAAACGAAACGCGCAGATGGCTGCGGCGGGGAAATGAAAAATATGCAGACTGCAGATCGGGGTATTATCTGCTGCATGTTAATACGGACGGATCGGAGGCATTCTGTAGCAAACCCGGTTCGCTGGCTCGGGACTTTGGGAGTCGTGATGCGGACGCGATACCTACAAATGCGAGAACTATGTCTGTGGACACGGGCTCTGTCAGAATCTAAACTACCCGCCGCCGTCAGCATCTAAACTCTTCCAAAGATGGCTCGCGGGTGCATCGGGACGGTATCGTGGGACGGCTGGGGCCGTGTCGATATCCGGGTTTCGAGGGTTTGTTTATACGCCCAATTCTCTGCCAACGCCCCCTATTCGGAACCGTCGGCCACAACTGTCAAGGGACAGTACCAGACAATAACAATATAAAGCCCCTTTTATATGGCGCATGAGGTAGACTAAAAATTAGAATAGCAATGGTATCTTACATGCAATGCACAAATAGTTGAGTTTCTTTTTCCAAACAGACCCCTTGACTCCGCAATTCAGATATCCGGTTCGCCATAGATCATTCGAGCTGGTTGTAGAAGGCAAGTAGTTTCTCGGCGCCTATCTCCCAGGTGATATCGCTGGCGAGAAGTATTAGTTGATTATCCCCTTTCACCCTTTTCAGGCATAAGTGCTTCCCCTGGAACATCATGAATGCCCAGAAAAAGGTCTGGAAACGGATTTGACGTACTTTTGAAGATGATGTCCTGCTCCAGGAACCATACTAACCCTCACTCCATGCCCAGCATTATCCTGGCCGCCCTCCCCTGAAATAGCCTGGACGTCGATGTCCTCAGCATCCAGCTTCTTCTGGGCGACAAGACCACTGAAAGCCTTCCGGTAAAAGCCAGCCAACTTGTCCATCTCAGGCTTGGGCATTATCTTGTCCACCTCGCCGCGGAGAATCAACATACTTTGGGCGGCGCGTCCCCAGCTGCTGATCTGGCTGAGCACCGTCTGCGGGTCGACAAACGTCTTGCGCATGCCCATAATCCACAGGAAGCTCTCGTAGGGGCTCGCCTTCTCGTGGAACTTCTGGACGTAGTCGTCCGACAGCGCCTCGCTGAAGAAGACCCTCCGCGTCAACACTGGGTGGGACAGCGGCGAGTTGGGGTGCCACAGGTGGAAGATCATCCTGAAGGTAAACCACGGATCCAGCTTGAACCAGTTGATGTAGACACCCAGCCTAGGCAGGTAGATATCTCAAGTCAGCACCATCTCACGTTTACCTCACCTCACCTAGGATGAAACTCACGACCCATACCCCGGGACAGCCGCTACGAGCGCATATCCCTTGACCCTCACCTCCCTCTCCGACAAAATAAACTGCGACAACCCCCCTCCGCTCGAGTGCGCAACCATTACCACCTCGCTTCCCCCCTCTCGGCTCTGCGCCCACCGCAGCCCAGCGAGCACATCGTCCGCCAACATCCTCTTGGTCGTGCAGTACGTCAGTCCAACAAACGAAGGGCACCACGAGTCGCCGTGGCCGCGCATCGAAACGGCATAACAGGGGATGCCGCGCGCGGAGAAGTACTGGAGGTATTCGAGCCAAACCCAAGCGCCGCCCATGCCTCCGTGGATGAAAAATAGGGGGGGCCTGGGAGAGAGGGAGGGAGTGGTGGATGTGGTCCTGGCAGCGGCGTGGAGGACTTCGATCTTGCCCGAGGGAGTGTCTACGAAGAAGCGCTCGATACCGGAGGGGAGGGGATGCGGAGGTCGGGTGGGACGGCGCCAGGAAAGCCATTTGTAGGTGAAAGTGGATTGGAACATGGCTTGAGTGAGGTTGGGTAAGTTATGAAAATTTGATTTTTGGTTTTGCAAGATTTTAGACGAGGTTGATGAGTTTGATGTGATGCCTCACTTGACACCTAGGCATATATGTCTAAATGAGAGGCAGTTGGATGGTAGGTGTGTCAAAAGAGGTCTGGGTACACGCGATATACATCTAGATACCTGATGAAGGCTCCCTGTCGTGGGTTGGTGGTCAAATGAGCGGAAACGGGAGTTTTAGGAAGCGAATTCGCAACGGTTGCGCAGCTTGCCGCGTGTGGCTTGCAATGCGTTCCGACTTTGAATCGTCAGATTTCGTGTCGCTGGCTGAGACTCTTCGCGGCAGGGTCTTGGTTTGCAAATGGTGTGAATTTCCGGTGTCTAGTTCTTAGAAAATGAGGTTATGGAGGTCATAAAATCATTTTTGAGATTGAAGGGATATAGGGGTAGCTCCTGCCTTGGGTCGCAGTGTCAATGGATGTAGTGAGTGCAACTATTGCGCACTGGGCACGGCGATTTTTGGTGTTCTCAGTGCAGGCCTTTCAGGCCCTGTCCACGCATCTCGCTCACCTCCCGTGAACACCCGCAAAGCGACAACACACAGCCCCGGTCACTAAACACCGGGCTGCCAGAAACAGCAATACTTTTGTCATTTAAATTGACGTCACGGAACAGCACAGAAATGAGCGAGGCCGCTGCCTCACGGGGCGTCCGTGTTGCCGTTGAGGGCTGTGTGAGAATTTCTCAATGTCCCTGTGATGCAAAATCAACACAAGCTAACTGAGCCGCAAAGGGACACGGAACTCTCAATGCCATCTATGCCGCCGTCGACAGGTCTTGCAAGGAGAGAGGATGGGATGGTGTCGATATTCTCATCATTGGTGGTGATTTCCAGGTTTGCTTCAAGCCTCACCCTCATTTTGACCCATGGTGCAAGCGGCTAACCCACCTGCAGGCCGTCCGGAACAGGGCAGACCTCAATGTCATGTCAGTACCGGCCAAGTATCGTGAGATGGGCGACTTCCACGAGTACTACAGCGGCACTCGCACGGCACCTTACTTGACCTTGTTCGTGGCCGGCAACCATGAGGCATCATCCCACCTCTGGGAGCTCTACTACGGTGGCTGGGTAGCCCCCAACATCTACTACATGGGCGCAGCCAACGTCCTCCGCCTCGGCCCGCTCCGTATCGCCGGCATGAGCGGCATCTGGAAGGGCTTCGACTACCGCAAGCCGCACCACGAACGCCTCCCCTTCAACCAGTCGGATGTCAAGAGCTTCTACCACGTGCGCGAGATCGACGTTCGCAAGCTGCTCCAGTTGCGCACTCAAGTCGACGTTGGCGTCAGCCACGACTGGCCCCGTGCTATCGAGAAGCACGGGAACCAGCGCCATCTGTTCAACATGAAGCCTGACTTCGAGCGCGAGTCTCACGATGGCACCCTTGGAAATGTGGCAGCCGAGTATGTCATGGACCGGCTGCGTCCGCCGTACTGGTTCTCGGCTCATCTACATTGCAAATTCGCAGCGATCAAGACATACGAACAACCCGTCGCAGCATCCGAAGAAGAGCCGAGTGCCCAGCTCCAGC
>Ga0247780_1000189_pt1 | contig 62071 bp, 63 predicted proteins | sample UWRJL079202R5_FD_179927 | JGI IMG/M metagenome (GOLD analysis project Ga0247780, IMG submission 179927) | Plant litter microbial communities from Arlington Agricultural Research Station in Wisconsin, United States - UWRJ-L079-202R-5 | ecosystem: Environmental > Terrestrial > Plant litter >...
CCCCGGCCCACCTCCGTGCCATTATGGTTGGCCTCTCGACCCAGTGGATTCTCATTGGCAGCATTGTTGCCGCCGCCACCACCAATGCCACCCAGGTCCGCTTCGACAAGTCCAGCTACCAGCTCCCGCTCGGCATCCTCTTTGTCCTGCCCGCCGTTCTCGCCGTCGCCCTGTTATTCGTCCCCGAATCGCCCCGCTACCTCCTGACCCGCGACCGCCCGGATGCCGCCAGGGAGTCTCTGCAGACCCTCCGTGGTACGTCTCTCGAGCCGTCTGAGTTCGAGCTCGAGTTCGCCGAGATGGTTAAGGGTATCGAGGAGGAGCGCAAGATTGCCAAGACGGTCAAGCCCCTTGACATGTTCAAGGGCACCGACTTGCGCCGCACACTCCTCGCCATGGGTACCGCCGTGGCCGACAGCGGAGGTTCCGGCGCGTGGTTCCTCATCCCCTACACCACCTACTTCATGATCATCTCCGGCATTCCCGTCCAGGACGTCTTCCACTATTTCGTCATCAGCACGTGTCTGGGTCTCGTTGCTTGCAACGTTGGCATGTTCGTGATGCGCCACGTTCTTGGCCGCCGCGCCTTCCTGATGATCTCTGCCGTTGGCAACGCCCTGTTCATGCTCGGCTTGGCCGTCTCAACCACCGAGAGCGTCGGCGCTAGCTTCGAGACCAAAAGCAAGTGCATCATCACATTCTGCCTGCTTCACTTGATTTGGTACTCGTTTGGCACCGGTCTCGCCACTCGCCCCGTGTCCACTGAGCTGGTCAGCACCAAGCTCCGAGCCTGGTCGTTTGGTGCCACTCAGGCTGTCAGCCAGCTTATCATCTGGCTCGTTTCCTTTTGCACCCCGTACTTCATCAACCCGGAGAACATGAATTGGGTAAGCATCCCTTCGATCCGTGTCTGATCAACCGTGACTAACAGACTATAGGGCGGACGCTACGGCTACATCTGGTTTGGCTCTAGCATCGCCTGCCTCATCTGGTACTACTTCTTCCTCCCCGAGACCAAGGGCCGTTCCTTGGAGGAGATCGATGAGATCTTCGAGAACAAGGTGGCCACCCTTGACTTCCCCACATATCACACAAAGATCACCGAGCAGGCTCTACAAGAGGTGCAGAACCGCAAGCTCGAGGATGGCGATATTGAGAAGGTTCCTTCAACCAAGGTTGAGGAGCACTCAAGCTAGATTTCAAGTTGCCATTTGGTGCCATAGTCGTCAAGTTTTGCTTAGCATTTTTGTATCTACAAACGGGATCATGTGAGATTGTAGATAAAAGCAGTTGGCTTGTTAGACTCGCCGTTCCCATTGACTTGTACCTCCTGTCCGATATGCTCACGGGACGTAAACCTGCGGTTCTTTCCCATCTTTAGATTCGCTGCCTTCACGTGCACCTCTCATGTTACGCCACGTGTAAATTCCAAGCTGAAAAAAGGAAACAAGATCCCCACTGCTACCATAAAAATCTGCATGCGCATGCCCTTGACCCCCGGAGCACGCTCCGCATCCCGACCCGGCTCCGAGAACTGGATGATGTCAGGTCATAGCAGAGGGTGCAGCTTATCCGCGACCCAGGCAGAAGAGCACCATGATGATCGCCGCGGCCATGGTGAATAGCCTCTCAACTAGAGTTTGCCGAGCGTTGAATGGCTGAGTATGTACCGAAATGCAGGCCGATAGCTAGGAGTTGGTGCCTCGGCACTCGGCCTTGGGATGATGTGATCGCACCTTTTTTGCTTTAAGAATTTATAGGTAATATTGGCACTCACCTACATCACCTAGCGTGGACTCACTCACGCTCTTCTAGGACGCCCCCCTCGCCAACTTACCTCCCCGCCGCCTTCCCCACTGCAACCTCCACATCCGACGCCTTCTGTCTCTTCTCCCCACTAGAAACATGAACCCGACGCCAGATAGGCGCCACGAGGTCACGAAGGAAATACCAGACGTCTTTGAGAAAATGGACGATGGGCTCCCCTATCGCCTTGATCCCCTTGATGATGAGCCGAAGCAGGGCCGCGAAGATGATCGTCCCAATGACCATGACGCTGAGAATCCACATGAATTCTTTCAGCTCCATTCTTTCGGGCACTACATTATGGCCCATGCCAAAGATGCCCTGTCTGGCGTCAGTGTTCTTCGGCGAGAGGCACGAAGCTGGATTGCATACCGTGAGAAGGCCAGGGCCGAGATAGATGATAGTGAGCCATGTGAGCCTGCTGATACTCTCGTTTTGCTCAACTCCCAGGACTGACGATATCTGTTGGTCCGGGACGTTAGCTTCTGTTTTCGCCACCGTTCAGGTCAGGGATCTTACCCCCTCTCTCAGTTTGATACCTTGGTCAACGCGAAGTTGGAGAGACGTGAAAGTGTTAGCTAGTCGGCTACGTCGTTTCTCAAACTCCTCTTTGACTTGGGTGACGCCGCTTATCATGTCTTTGTGTCGGACGGCCTTTGACTGAATCGATCGAAACAGGACAATCTTCTAGCAGTTAATAAGAGGTGCCGATGTCACGTACGGTTTCCAACAGGGTGTTCATCTTGATCTCTGCCCTGTTCACCACATCAATCGCTTGACTTAGCTTGTCGTTGAAGATACGAAGCGCCTCGAAGCCCCAGAGCATCTGCTTCAAGACTGAAACAGCCTGGTTGTCTGCGACGAATCTGGGCACACGAAATTTCCTTTTTCGTTCGTCGTTCTGAGTCGGGGTGAGCTGGGGTGAGCTGTGGCTGATTTGTCCTGGGCTTTCCCTTGATTTTCCCTAAGCCAGGGTGATCCCCCACGCCGCCGCCGCACAGCCTCAGAGGCCCCTTTTCCGTCCCCCCGGCTACAATTTCCTATCGATGGAAAGCAGATGACGCGCAATCGCTAAGGATAACTGTCAGAAAGTGAGGGTCTGTATTCGTAGGAAGGAGCGACGGCAAAGCATTTATAGTTACTATTGAGTTGGGGAACGTGAGCGAAAGGAGGATTTTCTCGTTTCGCCAGGAGGACGGCCTATGGGTTTGGTGGGCCCCGCTGTGACACGGGTGCGACTGAGTCACGCGACCGATACTGCGTGGAACAGATCGTGGCCCTGTGGGCGCTGAACAATTCTATTCTCAACACAACAATTTGTCTAGGCCTCGAAGGTCCTTGTGCCAACAATTTGGGCGGCTTAGTACGGATCGTAGCGTGGCGATGATGGCAGGTAGCCAATCATCGTGGAGAGCGGGGTTTACCGTGTAACACCCGCGCTCTGCTGCAGCTGAAATACATACATCTCTACCTGTCAGAAACACTGCACCTTGGATTGGGTGGAAAGATGTGGGCTGCAACGGCTTGAATAACCAAAGTATGAGTGCCCCCTAGCAAAATCCTTATGGTAGCCCAAACTCTCCTGGACGCGATACGCTTCAGCAGCTGGCCGATGGCGCCACTGACAGCCGAGGTGGGGCCAGTTATTGGGTTTCCGCACGAAAGTGGGGGCGATGAACTGAATTGTGGGATTCCTTCTCCTTGCCATCTTCTTTCGACATCTCTTAACACCTACAATACACTTGACTAAACCTTTTCACGACAAATGGATCGCATTTTTCTCTGGTTTCGGTATCATCTTCCGGGATACCGACGGAGGTTATCATCTCAGGAGCGGTGCACCCTGAAGATCCCCTCCGAGCTCGTCGACATGATCCTGGAGCACCTTCCGCCAGAATCGGTCATTGCGTTCGCCCTAACCTGCCGCACGCTTTTCGTCAAGCATTTCTCCAAATCGGTCCAGCTATCCGCACCCGCCAGAGCAACACTGCTTCAGTGGCTCGAGCAAGACATCCCAAGGCTCTACTTTTGCCACGGCTGCGCCTGCCTTCATCCATGGCGCGCGACGCGGGAATTCGGCTACAAGTTCTACCACGGGCCATGCTGGTGGAATCTTCGTGACATGGAGCCCGTCATGAGTAAATGCGTGTCGCACTTTTGGTCTGACCTCACATATTCCTGGGCCCGGCTTGTCATGAACCGCCATCTCTACGGGGCTCTTCACGGCCCGCCTTTACAGGACATTGAGACGACCCAACGCATGTGCGAACCCTGCTATGGTGTCATTATCACGATTTTTTCGAGTGCCAAGATCATCAGCAATTACCTCTATATCCATGGCACCATGGTGTTTCGGAGCGATGGGAAAAAGGGAAACGCGCAATCACTGAGGAACTTTATTGAACACTTCGAAGACTCCCTAGTGTGTCGTCACCTTCGGGCCGCCATGATTCCTGAGCTATGCCGCGACGAAGAATCCTCAAGACCCTTCCATCCAACCTCTGGGAAAATTCGGTCGTGTGCCGTTTGTTTTACCGACTATCAGATACGTGTTGCTTTGGGGGATTCCCCAAGACGAACGACTCAAAAGTCTAGTCAACGGGAGCCTATGGAAGGCGAGGATTGGTCCATCGAAGTCGCCCGGTGGCATAACCTTGGAGAGTGTCGATCCCCGCACGATCTAGAATGGTACAACCTTGTAACCGGGTCTCCTAGAATATCGGTACGAAGAGAGGACATGTGTGGGGCTGGGATGGTGCACAGAGTGTGGATGGAGGAATACCTGGGTTCTACGCCTGCAAGGGAGACAGCTGTATTTTCGAATAGCTGTCATGTCATCTAGGTGTCGGGTAACTCGGGCGCGGGAAAGGCGCAGCGGTTGCCTCCTCTGCGTTGGTTCGGAGGTCCAGGAACGGGAACGAGGAATCGCGACTGGGCGAGAGGAACGATGTGAGGCACGGCGAACTCTGAAAGGCTCGTTTTACTGTGTGGCAACTCAATAAGCAGAACTTGAAAGCGAGAGATGGGGGAATCATCGATCAGGAGCCGAGGTCCGGATGGCGTCGTGTCGGGTGCTTGATACATGCTCCACAAACCCTAGATTGCACAGCGCCTACGTCCAGGACACCTCAAGCCACAGGCATGTAGTATACCACGAGCACTCCATTTGTCTTTGTGCTACGAACTGCTTATCATGGCCATTGTGTCCACCCATGCATCCCACCCCCAAGTTGTCCCATGATTACTGGTTGACCTTGCTGTGAGCCTAGGAACTGCGCCAGAGGTCCCCAGGCGGCGACCGGGAGTATGTCGGAAGGGATTCGAGCGGAAATCTGTCAATAGATGCCGGTAGCGGGGAACCGAGGACGGAGGGGAGAGACAGAAGGGCTCGAAGACTGTCGGAGGGCGGTTGGAATGCGGCTGGAGAACGGCTCGCGGAAGAGGATCAACATGGAGGCAATCCTGTGAAGCGAGTCAAGTGGAGCTGGGCCCTCTGACGAGACGACGAAGCACGAGATTGAATGCAAGAAGGGGGACTCACAGAAGCAGCTCGTCTTGGCTTCCCCGGTCAAGGGTACTGAACCCCAGCACCACGATAAGGTGCGAGCTGGTCGCTGGGGGGGCCTCTCTTGCGAGAGACCCCCACCACTCCTCGGGGAGCGGTGGAAGGCTGGCGCCCCTAGCCAGTGGCTACATCAGCGACTACCCCGCTAGCCGCTGGGCGACCCATGCATCCCTGTTCCCGGGGCTTTGGGAAAGGCAGAAACGGGTTCTGGGAGCTTGCTGAAGGCATCCCGCATCTCGGTAAGGAGCTGGATCATCTGATCAGCTTTCGACATCACATCCTCGCGTGTCACAAGGGCTTGGACGTCGGTCCTCAGATTTTCGATGTCCTCGCAAGTCGCCAGCCCTTGTAAGACGGTCTTCAGATGCTCGTTCCGTCTCGTCTGCTCAAGAACTGCCTCGGTATTCCGCTGCATCTCTGTCCTCACATCAGAAAGGAGCTTAACGATCGACTCCCGTGGCACAGGGGCGGGACCCTGAACGACATTCATAATCGATTGGATGTCTCTGCCGATATCCCCAGCCTTATCGTCAAGCCTAGTCAGCACCACAGTCAGAGAGTTGGGACCCTTTGAAAAGGGATAGGCCTCGGGGAACCATGAAGGAAAAAGTGCTCGGACAGCGTCAAAGAGCAGGTCGCAAATGGCAATGATAGGACCGGAGTCCTGGAACTTCATGTTGTCGATTTGTTTCTCTCAAAAGTCGTAGTGTCGATTACCGAAGCATGAAGGAAAAAAGAAAGAGAAGTTGGGAGAAGCGAGGAAGCGAGAGAAAGCAAATAAACCTGGAGCTTCAGCGATTACGACTGCCGTCGACACCTCCTACCGTTTGGCAGTCACTGACCTGCTAGAAGGAGCTGTCTCCCGGTGTGCTTCCCTGGTTGCCACAACGGTCTTGCCTTGCTATGCCGATGACACTTGGCCTACTGGAAGGAGCTGTCCCAAGTTATTCCCGGATTCTTGCAGGTGTGCTGCATCCCCCTTGTCCTACCTGCGCTGTTGGGGGGAGCTACAATCCCCTGGTGCTAACTCGCGTCACATAATGATCTTGCCTTGTCCGTGTTGGTCCTGGTGTGATATTATGACAAGTGCTACCGGAGATCGGACCCGAGATGGACCACAGATTGCTATTGGTACGGTGTAAGATTACCAGCAAGCGAAAGGGAATAACGGTGACATATTTGCGTAGTTGAAATAGAGTCTATTTAGATATTCTAAAGTGATAATAGGTGGCGAGATATTTGTGCAGCTGGGGTTATGCTAGGGCACTGCAAAACCAACCCGGCCAAACGGGCGAGTCCTTCAATTGATCGAGGTGAGATGTAGGGTTGCAGTTACGGGCGCGATGTCCGTAATTAATATTGTAGATTGAGACAGCGATCGAGACACGATTGACAGCGATGAAGACAGCGACAGTGATAGGGTCGTAGGCTACTGTATAGTGATACTTTCCGGCTGCGAATATGATATACATAGTTTATCGACATGCTGAAATTGCAGGGGGGGTTTTCTCTTGTCACTGGAGTAAAGGGAAGCGCGGCTAGGTAGTGGTGTCCCAAAACTCAAGGACTCATCCTCGTAACTCCATCGCCATTTTAGACTGTAGCAACTATAGCCGAAGTAGCCTAGAACAATAACCCCCTCGCTCAGTCTGGCTCAGGCTGGCTCAGGCCAAGGCGGCAACTGCTCAGTTCCAAAGAAGGGAAGAGAAATTCGTGGTGTCGATTTTGGGGTTGTGTACTCGCTGGAATTGAGAGAAAAGAATTAGCGGATCATTGCAACTGATCAGTGGTGGGGGGGAGGGTATCTATGTCGTGTGCTCTTTTGTTGCAGATTACTCTAGGCCAGACTATGTACTAGTATATTCTAGGTGCCAGTATATTCTATACCGTGCCATATAGTATACTAGTATGTTAAATACCATCCCAGTTTTGGTGCCAGGATACTACGTACTGTCCTGGGGATTAGACTAGGGTGCCATCCCACAACATGTACTAGTATATGTTAGGCCCAAAACTTGGACACTATGGACGGTATCGTTGTCATGGTATTGCCACAAACAGACAGCGCCCGCTTCCTGTTGGACAACCCTAGCTCTTCTAAAGTGGGACACATTTTGGCCATCTTTATTTATGGAACCAGTTCTGGGCCCCCTCGGCTAGAGTTGAAGTGATTTGGCAGACTGCGTCGCAGCTTGCTGAAAATGGTAATAGGGTGAGCAAAGGTGAGCCAGCCTGAGCAAATCCTGAGCAGGGACTGAGCCGGACCTGAGCCGGGGTGAGCAACGTCACGTGGGCGAGGTACGAAAAAGGAAATTTTATGAGCCCAGATTCGTCGCACGAAACAGCTTGATCGGACCGGCCAAACTTCATTCCCACGAGAAGGACCTTCGGCTACACCAAATGTCAGTATCGAAACGCTCGGTAGAGAAATGACAGTTGTTTACATCATATCTCATGATTCCATCCAGAGCCTTCATGAAGCACTCGCATTCCTCGGCCAGTCTCTCACACACGTAACCAAGCAGGAGGAGAAATGCCAACTGCCGTCCTGTGTCCTGCTGGTGGATGAACATTTGTAAAGTGTGGGCCACTTCGCTGGCGTACTTCGCAACCTGGCTTTCATCAAAAAGTTCGCAAATGATGGAGCAGGTCCAGCTTTTGCCTGTCTCGTCGCCTGTGATGATGAGCGATATCCCCAGTTCGTGTATGGTGCTAAGACGATGTGCTGGGTCGGCAGAGCGACCCCATGGTGCCTCGGCAGAGCGACTGTCGCGGACTGTGTCAGGAGGGAACCGGTAGTCGTACATGTCTCGACCGAGCGGGGAGTTTCTGCTGTTCTCAGCCCATCGTGCCTTTTCCTCCGCTGTACTTTCTTCCCACATCTTTTCCACTATGGCTTTGCGATCCTTGAGTCGCTGCAGCCTCTCGTCTGATTCCACGTTTCTCTCCGCCTCACGTACTTTTGCCTCGTCGTCGCCTAGGAGCCGCCAGTGCTTGAGCGTGATTCCGGTGATCCATGTATCCTCGCTGCCGGTGAGAGACTGGACGGTCGCATCATAGAAGTTGGAAACATCACCTAGGTGGTCGTCAAATGTGTCAATGGCATCAGGGTGCCAAAGATACACCATTGACTGCAATGTAGCTGGAGAAAGATGTCTCGCAAAGCTGTCCCGTCGTTAGCGTGCCAGGCGTGATATCACACCCCATATTGGTTGCTCAAAACTGACATTATTCGATATTTGACCCCTTGATCAACGAGCTAAGGTGGGAAAGTGCGTCAGCAACCAAAAAACACATACGATAAAAGACTACTTACACTGTTGTTCAGCTTAGTCAGCAAGGACTCTTGATACATACTCAGGAGATTTTCCCGCGCCGCGTTCCGTCCTTCTCGAAGGAGGGGGTAGTTCTTTAACACAGATCGTTCGATGGGTCGGGTGTTCCCAACGAGATACAGATCCATGAGATTGGTGCCCTTGATAGCGCTCTCCTGTTGTCCCTTGATGAGACTGTCACGACGGAAGAGCCGAAGCAGGTTTGACTTTTGCTTCGGTTCCACCGCCTCCCCTGCGGCCCCCCTTTCTTCCGCCCACTGATTCCAGAACTTTTCGTCGGCGCGACCGCTTGGAACAGGCTCGGAAATCTCAGGCAAGTCGTTGGAGGCCGCCATTAAAAAGAAGTCGAAGCAGCTGATGTTGTGGAGCTTGCTTGGCCCAGTTTTGTGTTCGATGACACGTAACGTCTCCGCGGCGTTTGGCATGCAGTTGCACCACAAAAACTGCCAACTATTCTTTCGAAGCTTGGCGTCGGCTTGCTGTTTCACCTTGTCCACATCGGGCGTGTCTTTTAAGGAGCGAGCTGCAGCGTCCGAGTGGTAGAGCATCTTTGGCTTGTGCCGTTTCCAGTCGAAGGAAGCTGACGAGCCTACTGGTATCGTTCGACTAGTTTGATGCTGGCAACACGCGTATATCTTCTCAAGAAGCTCAACCTCTCGCAGTTTCGCTGGCGTGCTTGTTGCATCCTTCTCTTGGCACTGGCTCGAATCTGCGGTGCGAGCGACGGTCTTCTCTGCCAGGAGCTTGCCGCACACAACAGCAGATGTGATGAAGTTCCACCAACGACCAACTGTTGTTGGCTTGCTGCTATCCCAGGATGCCATGAAAGTGTAGTCGGATATCATGAACTCCTTGCACTGATCCAGCAACGCGTCACGCTTCTCCGAGTCCACGGCATCGAGGTTGTGGGGGAGGTGTTGAGCCAGACAGCTCAGCTCCCAAGGTGCTGGACGGGGCCTTGCTGATCTGATGTCTTGTTTCGAATCCCATCGCAAGATGCGTGATCTCCCTGGGTTGACCTTCCGCGTTGGCTCTCGAGCCCTGACAAGGTCCCTAGCAAGCTCAAGGCAAGATCTCCCAAACACCGTGATGCCGCCCGTCTCTGCAATGCCAAGTTCCGGTCCTACGCCCGCCAGGTTGGCAGCCTCGTGGCTGATATTCTGCCCGCTCAACCGGCCCTGCTCAAACAGGCGCATAGATTTTTCGGCTTTGACTTGCCATAGGACGACATCATGGCTAAGAGCCCCCATCTCGTCCGTAGGAGCCTCCACGTCGCGGTACCTTTGGCTATCACGGTCTCTCAACTCAGCAATCATAGTGCTGCATTTCGAGCGTATTTTCTCACAGATGGAGTCGAAGAGGTCTTGGTCCTTCTTCCGTAGAGATATGCAGAGGTTGTGTAGCGAGAAGTAGTGGTACCACCGAAGAATGCACCCAACGGGATCATCTATGGCCTTCAGTCGAGATTTGCTGGCGCTCTGCAGCAGCTTATAGCGGACAAAATAGCCCAGAAGCTGGGTTTCGAAGTATCGCCAAAGATGTTCCTGGACCATCGAATGTGGAGAACCCGCCGTAATGTCGGTTTTGTCGAGGCTGAAGGCTTCGGGTAGGTTCCGTTGCACATACCAGATAATGACGCTGCAGTAATACTTCTGGTATGACATGCTGGCCGCCGGGTTCCTATGCAGGACAGGTCCCGATGACTTGCATTCGCGCCTGCCCGAAGGACTGGGAAGCACCTCAGAAGCAAGAATGCCAACTTCTGCGTCCTGAAGAAACCTGCTATCCCAGATGAACTGGCCCAGCTGTAAGATCCACACGCAAACATTTCTGATCCGGTCAACGATGCCCTTCCTGTAGCGAACTCGCATTCTGTTGAAGTGCTTCAACTTGGAGTCGCGCTTCTCAGCGGGAAGGCCGTTACTCAGGGTCCGTGTGAGGGGATGCTTCATGAGCTCCGCTGCCTTGACAAGAAGCCTGACCTGCCAGCTGTTTGGTGTGAATGATTGGTTCATAGAATCTCGGTAGCGTCTTCGCGCGTCGGAGACCGTGTGGCACGGGCAATGATGCAACGCCCATGACGACCTCAACTGCTCGGCCGATCATGTTGAGTTCAAAAATATCTGGGCCGGAGGAAGACTCCAGCATGGCTGACCAGAGCCGATAGGGCGCGAGGCCAGTGGAATCTGCCACGCCCAAATAGCGCTGGACTTCCTCGTAGTGGATGACCTTGGTAGGATCTTTGTTGACCGGATTATCCCTATCTACAAGGGCAAAGAATGCCACGATGACGGTCGCTCGGTCCAGATGCAAGGTCTCCTGAGTGCTAAACGCATGGAGGGATGCAACCGGCGGTGGGCGATCATCAGGCCTGCAGCCAGGTCCTGGCTCCGTTTGCTCGCATTTATGACGTTTGATCTTCTGAGGTTTTCGATTGATCCAGAGTCGCATTTCGAGCCTCTTCTCATGCAGTTCGCTGATGCATGAAAGGACGTATGAGGAATGCTCATACTCTGGATCGCAGGTGTAATGATCCCTAGCCTTGGATGATGCAGAGTGATCCTGGCGTGCAGCAGTTCTGGGGCATCCAAAACGGATGCTACCTCCCACATCCACCTTGAAGGTGACCGGGTGCTCCTCCTTGTCATCTGTGGCCTCGCGGTTAGTGTCAATGGAGTTGGTGCCTGACGCGGACCTTGTCAACTGGATTGGGACCACGCGGCCGATCTGGTAAACGGTATTGTCCTTGACGAATGTGCAGACGATGAACGAGGCAAAGTGTTCTCCCCCTATACCGGTGCTATTGCGGACCCAATGCAGGCGAGTGCAAGGCCAGCGAAGGTTGATCATGCCTTGGACCGGTGTGGCTTCTTGGACCCAGCCGCCTCCAGGTTCGGCCGGGTTTGGTACCTTGACCGACATTCCAAAAGTCCCTCGTCCATTTCTCCGCTGTGCTCGCGCAAGAATGGAGTCGGAGATGTCAGGGAAGTCGCCTCGAACAAACACCAGGCCGCATTGAGGATCTGGGGCCGTCATCTGGAGGAGCTCGTGCCAGGTGGACAGAGAGCCCGTGTAGCCGTCATTTCCGAAGTCGAGGGACTTGCTTGGGCGTGAATTCGATAACTCGAGAGGCATGTAGCAGTTGTCTGGCAAGAAGAACTGTCAGCATAAGGCCAGGGAAAGACGAGCCGAAAGCCTTGCCCTCGTCGATGAGATCCATCCAGGCAAAGTCGTTTTCTGGGCTACATCATGTTAGCTGCGCCGTGATAACTGAGTATGTATGTATGGATGGAAGGAGCATACATATCATCCTTCACAGGCACGATCGCCCCGGGCTGAGCATTGTAGAGGTTGTCCAAGGACGTGGCAGATTCTGACTCTGGCCAGCTCGACGTCCGGCCCACCGTGTCGTTCCCAGAGCCATCGATAGGCATGATGACAACCGGGCGGTGATATATGGCGAGTATTTCAATTGAGAGTTTAATTTTTGAGAAGTGAAATAATCTTCTAAGATCTGTCAGTTCATAGGAAGGGAGGGAGACAGCGAAGCGACGAACCTCCTTAATCCGCCGAGTTGAAACTTAATGACGGAAGCCTCCAACATCGGCCAGTCGCATCTGAACGGACATTACAAAAAAGTGGCACCACTCCATCACGTTGTTCAGCCATAGCTGCCGGCACTGTGTGAGGCTGAGAATGGACGTCGTTGAGTGGACGGCGTGCCGTGGACGATGGCGTGACAGTCAGCTGTGGCCTTCCCCGCCGACTTATTTCGACCACAGAATGCAGGGCAGGTCGAATCGGGTGTGCCCCAGACGCTTGGGTTGAGTCACCATCTCAATGGAATTCGCTGCTTACCTCATTTAGGAGCAAAAACATCGCGGCACATCCAGGCGCCCAGGTAGATTATGGCGGACACGTCATGCCACGACCACCAGCAAGATTTTAGGGGGTTAGATAGGTAGGCAGGCGTCTCTGACTTCTTGCTGCTGCCGCTGAACATCACCACTAACCACTTCGCTCTCCTTCCTTGGGAAGAGAAGTCGGCTAGCCCTGACGTGTGTCATGGGGTGCCGCCAACTACCGAGTTTAAGATGGAGCAGGGGGGTATTATTGATTCATCTGGTTCAGGGCCTACTTCGGCGATAACTCTTAGGCCACGGCGGGCCTTGATGTAAAATAGAGCTGTTTCAGGACTCGGATTTTCGGGCGACGGCTCGGTCTTACAGCGCAGCAAGACGTCCAGGCTCTCCTTGACTGCCTGCATTGGGTGCAACTCGCTGGTCACTGAGATGGACGGCTTGTTGCTCCCTAATGCACCTTGACCAATGCTGGCGTCTTTGGAGTTCGGGTAAGTTGGTACAGGTAACTGGCGCAACGTGTCTTCGACATATACTAGGATGTCATCCCGGAGCCTTCGAAGTTGGTCTACCAGCGACTGCTTCTAGACCTGCGATTGGAAGTCGGATACTGAATCTGAATTGGTAACTGTCGCTCACTGGAATTCAACCCGGGTTAGAGCAGCTAAGATAACGCCGACAAGGCTTGGGGCATATTCTAGATCATACCTGAGAATAGCAATCAGACGGACCAAGATCTCAGAGCAATATTTACTCAAACAATCCTCCAGCTCTATCACCTCGCCCTTTTTTCACATAGAGCGAAGGACGACTTTCAGCGTCTTCCATGACGAGCGCCTGGGGTCTGCTCTCAACGTCTCGAGAATACCAGTCAACTTCTGCGACATTTCCTTGTATGGCAAGGTGCCTTAACGCAATCTCGTGATTGGATTTGCTGGCAGGCTGTCGAGCAAGCGGCTTCACAATCGCGTGGAAGTCGTTGATGACAATACTAATGTGCGTGTTCTCTGCGAGACTGCCGGTTTTGAGCACCTCCAGGGTTCCCGTGACGGTCTTGTACCCAAATTCTATGAATGTCAGGATGTTGCTTGCCAGGCCAACAGCGGTGATCGGGTCCATGTTGTCAACTCTGCTGCACCGGGCGGTTATTAGACGTAAGCGAAAGTGATCCGGGTGGAAAGGTTCGTCTTGTTAAACGCTGGGGTCAACATAGAGATCAGAAGCCACCAAACGCGGGAAGCGAGCACAAAGGCTCGGCTGATGAGGTTGGATCGATGGGCGCGCTCGCCGATTAGTCGTACACTGGGGGCTGGAGGAATGAAACCACTCATGAACTAGAAGATTCCTGATGGAGTCAATTGCTGAAAGCTGCTGTTCTGATTGATGCTCGCTGTCTCCTCCCTGGGAGACCCATTTCCCCTCTTTTTCGATTCTGACAAGCACCGAATTTCCGACGCTGCCCCACTGATAGGATGGTACCTATGGGAGGTGTGATTGGTCTGGTGGGAAGTGGACCTAAGAGCGCCATGGATCCGAGAAGCTGACGGATCTCGTGTATTACAGGCAGCGGTTCCAGAGTGTCGTGCTCTTAAGACTCGGTATCATCGCGGCTGAGTGGCATGCCCTGGAAATGATGACTTCCCGCTACTTCCACGAGACGATGTGAGGGCCGAGGCGATGTGATTTCAGATATAGAGTGTTCGGGTTGTTCCAGACTCGGGGGCCTTCAGGACGGGGACAAGGAGGATTAATTGTGGTTGCTGTTGAGAAGAGGCATGGCAGATTTAGCGCTGTGGGTGGAGGAGAAAAAGGGGGAGGAGGCGGCAGGAGAGAGGTTCGAGCTGTTCATGGGGTAGGAGGAAGGGGAGCATGACGAGGTTTATTGTGGCTCCCTTGGTGCTGTTGCTGTCCATGTTTCTAGGTAGATAGCCGGGCCTATCAGGGGAAATATACCGCAGCACAAGATCAAGCATTCCACCACAGAGGCTCAGGAGATCCTTGCTTCAAGCCGGCGCCTTCGGACAGTACCTACTCTATGGGCGTGTTCTGCCGATCCAGCTTGGTCAAGAACTCCGGAAGATCTTGCAGCCAGTATGTCCCATCCCAAGGCTCGCTCAAGGTGGCAGGGACCTGTCGGTTTTCATCCGGACTGGGCAGAAACAAATTCGCAGTAGGGTCGCTGACCGTAGCAAGGCCACCGTGGCTGGGCAGTGTCGAGCCGTTCATGATATTCATTTCGACATTCCCCGCGTCTGGAACCCCCGGGGAAAATATCGGTGTCGTTGCCGCCCGCGTGGTTAAAGGGTATAAGTGCCCCAACCCTGCTCCCTGGGTGGCATGGGTTCCGAGGTGACGACATGGCGCCGAAGCGTCCTCTCGTGGAGTGAGAACCAGTCTCGGTGGTGCGGGGGCAGGTATTGGCGCTATTCGTCGACGCTTTGGAGGCCGGTCACCCTCATGATCGGTAAATATTAACGGCGAGTTATTTGGCACAGACGAAGGCCCCTGTGAAAGAGCCGGCGTTGGTAGTCTATTGGTTGGCGTGGGTTCTCTTCGCCGTGGTCGCCTGCCTCCGTTTCCGCGACTGCCATCATTCTCGTACCGGGTGACCCAACTGATCTCAGCGAGGCGCTGCAAAGTCTTGATGCAGTACACGGCTATTACCTTAAAGTCCTTGCATCGAATGTCTTCGGAGCGAATTGTTTCCGCGATTTGAGACCAAGGTTGGTAGTTGTCCAGCCCCAAATGATACCATGCAAACAACGAGTCGGCCGCGTTCAATCCGAAGTTGCTCGCTACTTGCTCCTCCTCGGCAGAGACTGATGGGTTGAGGTGCCGCGAAAGTTCTCCGAAGAATCGGAAAAATTCCTCAGCGAATTCGAAGTGTTCCATCACAGCGTGGTATTCTAAAGCAAGGTGTAAGTTCTAGGGTTGTGGGCACCACACAGCAAACGACGCAACCTACCGGGCGTGGGGACTGTTTGGTCGTTCTGAAAGACGATCTTACAAATCTCTTTCCACTGCTCCTTGTAATCTTGCCCTGCCTTCTCCCGTCCTCGCAAGAGATTCACCGCTTCGCCATGCAAGCCAGCAATTGGGTCAAACTCTGCGGGGTCGCAGCCTGGAACGGCCCTGGAATGACGATGAAGCTCGTCTTTCGATTTGAAACCGGCAAAGCATCGAGTGCATAGTACCTCGGCTCCATCCTGTCGCTTGTGGTATTCGCGTAGATGATCCTTCAGGCGACCAATTGTCGGGAAGTAGGTCATGGAGCAGCTGTAGTGTGATCGGACGTTGAAGGTGCGGGGAAACATCATCCGGAATGGACAGGGCAATCGAATCTCCCTCCTTCTTGCCTTCGCTGGGCCCGCTGGTGGCTCTTTAGACAGACCTTGTCGGCTGTCTCCATTTTCGTCATCCCCACGTTGGCCTTTCTGGCCACCTCGGGGCTCTCGAGATGACAGAAACATGCCAGGGCTAGAGCCGGATGGGCCACTGGGGTTGTTCACACCACCATTGCGCCCTTCAGACCCTGCTGCCTCATTGCACGATGCGGCTGCCTCTGTCAAGTCGATCACGAAATCGTCTGCGAGGTCGATCAAGGTATCGTAGAGCAGTCGCGAGTTGGCGATTGAGTCAAGATCTGCGCCAAGCACGCTGTGGCAGCTATAGTTCAAGATCTCGCGGAGTTGCCACTCGGGCACGCAATCGTCCGGACTTTGGGCCTCGCCATCGTGCTCGGCGCGTGCAGAGCTGTCAGTGGGGGGATCTTTGGACTGAACGACACCCCCTTCGTCCTTGAGACCCAGAGCGCTGTTTGCGGAGAACACAGATGGCTCAACCCCCGTCAGGTCAATAACTTCCACCGGGTTATGAGTCGTCGAGGGGCTCTCGGGAACCTTAGGCCCAGTAGCGTTGCCTCTCTTGGTCAGTCCCACCACATCCTTCCAGTTGCGCTGGGGTGCCTCCGCAGGCTCTTTTTTTACCACCACGTCAGTCTTTGATTTGCTGCCAACTTTAGCAAGCAGAAGGCCCGAGGATTCCTCCTCGCCCTCATCATCCATCGTGGCAAATTCAGACCGTTCACAAACAGTTGTTTGCTCCCACGCCACGTCGGTCTTTGACCTGCTGCTGACTTTCGCATTGCTCAGTGAGCTGTATTCTGGTTTCTTGTCGTCCTCTTGTTTCGGTTCCTTTTTGACGAAATTCCCAAAACTGGAAGCCGTTCCCTTCTTCACCGTGGTGGAAGAGGGCTCAAGGAGATTCAGACCGTGCTGCGTGGAAAAATGAAACGTGACGTTGACAAACTTCTGGAGAGTCTCCATGATGTAGTCTACTGGGTCCAGCTTGAGCTGTTGGGTGTCGATGGTTTCCTGGAGATGGTCGGCAAACATGACGAGGCAGCTGTTCTGAATGCGGTAATATTCCAGATGCTCAACCACCTTGCAATGGTCTTGTGCTGGATGTTAGAAAGCGTTCCTGTCTGCCAGAGATGAGATGGAGGATTCATACATGGGGATGGGGGGTTGTCATTGTCAGGGAAGACGGCCTTGTAAACCAGTGACCACTGGGATTCGGTCTCAGAGCGCCCCAACGCGCTGGAGAGATGGGGAATGCCATCCTTTAGACAATCGTGGAAGGAGCGAAGGTGGTCTCTGAAAGAGGGTCGTCAGCAACTGGCGTCATTGACCCCTGTAAAGGTGAGGGCATTGGGGGCACACACACTACATCCGGGACATTTGCGAAGCCCTCGCAGCATTGCTGGGCATCCCGGATATTGAAGCCAAGAGGATAGCGCTTTCTGAAGGGGCAGCCCAGTAGTCGCAGGGGTTCGGTCTTGATTTTCGAGTGCTTCCGGTCATTTCCTCGAGATTTCATGGGCGGCAGGCTCTGCGAACCTGCCAGTGGCGGGGGATAATGCCGCGCAGTTGATGACATTGCGGTGAACAAAAGCAGTGCACGACGTATTGTGGGGGTCAAATGATGGACGGAGACGAGGAACTGGGTCTGGAAGCAAATGTTCACATTTCATGCGGGGCCGTTGTTGTCAGACGACGCTGCTGCCTTCGCGGTATATCGTGACGTCGAGGTCGGGAGAATCGGAACCTGCACAGCCATTCTGCCCGCCATTTTTCCAATTGGTCGCCAGTCAACAATTGGCCAATCCTATTGGTTTATCGCCATGACGGTCAAAGTCTCACCGTCTTGTTGCGCACAGACACAGCCTCCTGTCGCTCCTGCCATTGGTTCGTCGTGGACGCGATTGGGACACCAGGGAGCGAGGTGTTCATGAAAGATGTTCCTCCTGATGCTGTCTGGTCTGGCATCGCAAAATTCGATGCAAAAGAGCTATGGGGAAGATTCGGCATAAAAGTCAAGGGCTTTCCGTCGAGACTGTTGGCGGAATGAGCCCATCCAAACGACTCCCGCCCGGATTACTGTGAAAGTGCAGCAAAGCTCGAAAATGCCCGAATCTACTCCAAGAGATGTTGGTGCCCGAGGGGCCCACTCCATGTAAGTCGCATTGCCCGCTTGAGTCCATGACTTAAAATGGCAGCAACTGACTGTGGAACAGCTCCAGTGTATCAACATTGCCAGTTATTCCGATGCTGGCGCCATTTGTTTACGACGCCTCAAGTTTCTCCGACAGGCTCGTTCAGATACAGTCCGGTGTTGTGCCAACTACTAATATCTCGAAAACACCCTGGTTGGATGGGGTAGCGAAGCCCGATATCGGCTATAGGAAGTCAGGGCAAGGGGTGCAGTCTGCGGTGTGTAGAACAAGACACTGAGACGTCACAATGGAAACGTAAAGGCGGCCAAGGGGCTGTCCGATCTAAATAAGTGCCTACCCTGTCGATGTCAAATAGCGGTAGAGTTGGAGAATGGCTATTTGCGCGTCACTATATTCTGAAATAGAAACACACGCACCAGATCCTCTCACGCGTTGATCACCACGTGCGCTGATGCAAACCGATCCCTTCCTGCCTTCTCAACTTCCATCTCGCTACCAAAACGTTATTGATCTAATGATTCTCAGAGATGAACTTGGCAGTGTGTATCAGGAACTCCCGCTTTTTCTCCAATGTCGATGGGATGTAGCATCGCATGTAAGACAGCATAGAGTCTACTTGGGCATCTGTCAGGCCGTCAATATCGGTTGCCGTAGCAGGAAACTCTGATGGGTTGTTGACATACATTCCTTCACAGGGGCCCTGGAGGATGCCGAGGTACGGTGCGTTGACCGTTTCCTGGTTGTACATGCGAATATCGTTTCTGGGGTCTGTTTGGGTACCAGTATCCGCCTCGTTGCTGGGGGTTTTGATGCTGGATGGGTTGTTGGTAAGTGATCTACACTGGCGATCGGCGATCGCACGCAGCTGGGGCGACTTACCTGGACACTGACTGGTGTTTGGGGCGGTGTCTCGGAGCTGGGGTGAGCGATGAGGGAGCACTTCAGTTCCCGAATCTGTTCCTCCACCTGGTCGAGCTGGGTTTTGGTCTCTGGCACACAAATGCAGGATAGTAGTTCTTAGGGCTCTCTTGTGTCTCCAGTATGGAGTACGGTATTGAATGCGCGCACTTTCTGGGGGGATGGAGAAGACTTGCTATTGGTGCCCGTGTCAGCAGCCTCAGCGGCCGTCTTGCTTGGCGCTGGGAACCGATCGTTCACCATGTCCATATGGCCTATGACATCAGTGGAATACCGACTGGACTGTCTGCCCATCTGGTCGGCGTTCTTTCCAAGCTTTATTTAAGATTTAATCGCTTTCGCCCAGCTTGGCCCGTTGCGATATACGGCGAAGAACGGAAGGAAGTGTTCCTCTCCCCTGTGCCCACTTCAAAGTAGCAGCCAGCATGCCGCTGCGTCCGTCCAAATTTCGATCTAGCTTGCAAGTTGCTCTTTCCTTACAAAAACATATCGGTTCTGAGTCAGTCCTAGTAGCTCAAGTACCTACCTACCTAGGTACCCGGCCCAAAAAATCGACTGCCCCAGGCAGCGCTCGACAACTCAAATTTGTCCCCGCACAAACCCATATTCCACCAACCATCTAGATCAAATGCAGAAACATCAAAGCTGCCGACAGCCGACCCACCACGGACCGATCCGCCACACCAGCAGCACCGCTCTCGGCCGGTGTTGAAGACGAAGGCGGCTGCGGCGCCGGGGGCGACGGCGAGACACTCCCACTGGGCGGTGTCGGCGCGCTCGGCGCACCACCGTCTTCGGCGACAATTCGGACGTTGCTGACGCGAATATCTGTCGAATTGAAGCAGTTGGCCGTCGTAACGGGCGGCACCTCGGCCGCGTCGTCGGTGAAGATGATGTCGGCGCACTGGAACTGTCAGTTTATCTCATTCGAGGCGAGAGGCTGGGTGGATACTCACGCTATAGGTCGTCCCGCCATGCTTTAGCGCCTGCACGAGCTGGATTGACGCCAAATCGCCCTTCTTCGGCTTGATTCCCTCGGGCAGCTGGACTTGCGGAAGACACACGGTGCCGGGGTAGGGGTTTTCGGAGGGGCCGCGCAGCTCAAACACGGACACCATGGGCAGCGAGCAGTTTGCTGGCTCGGCGCCCAGGCAGAGATTGATGTACATCAGGTTCTGGAGGTGCCCGCGGAACCAGCCCGGCTGGAAGGCCACCACCCCCGTGCCGTCTAGTGGCCAAGCGGTCCGGTTCTGCGTGGGCCCGATGCCACCGCAGGGGTAGGACCAGCCCATGCCGAACGGGAAGCTGGTGTTGGTGATGAGGTTATTGCCGCGCCAGCCAGGGTAGGTAATCACTGTGTGGCTGTGGACTACGCCGGCCATAACGGCGAGAATGGTCAAAATCGTGGCTGCCATTGTGGAAGCTTTGCCTAGAAAAGATTCGGGTTCAGTGAATCGAGGAAAGGCATGGCATCCATTTCGTCAAGCGACAAGGAACCACGTCCTCTTGTAGTTGCCACTACCTTGGCGATCGACAGTTACAGGCAACAGGATTTCGCATCCCAGTGTGGGGTATTTTGGATCGACCTATAGCAGTCGTACCTGGCATTTTCCCAACCGTGGAGCCACCGCTCATCTCGGAGCTCGGACTTGGAGCGCGTTACATTCTCGATCTCGCATCCACAACGGAAGGAAGCGTGCGGGGACGCTGCGCCACACCGTTGACGTCAGGATTCAATTATGAGAGAAACCTCAGATGCTGCTGAAATATGTTGTCATTGTCCCCAATGTTTCGAGTTGAGTGTCCTCCGCGATGCAAATCATGCTCTCGCATCTCTCAAAGACGGAACTCGGACACAACCGACCACAGGCTATTCTTGGAACGGGCACCAACACGAGGTACCAGCCCCATTGGTTTACTTTTCATTCCTGGCGATCCTCCTCGGCTCAGCGCTTCCTAATAATTTGGCGGCAGTTCCATGCTGTTTCGTTGTCCGTGGCATTGCCTGACGCTCACCACTCAGAGAGCTGTGTAACATGAGTCTGCTTACGGCCCCCGGAAATGCGAGCTGGATGAGCTGGCGAATCTAGCGGAAAGTTCCGAGAAAACTCGTCCTCGTCTGATACCCCTTTTCCAGTCACCTCCTTTCTGGCAAAGGGTCGCATGGCACGGCTATGCGCGGCGGCCCAATGTTGATTGCCTGACAGACATGATAATTACCGTTTATATTCCTTCTGTTGGAGGTCGATTCACGGCTGTGGCTCAACACCAATAGTGGGGGGCGTATTGGAGAGTGAGGCTCGTCGAGTATGCCTCCAAATCTCCACCCGCTCTCGTGGGATTTCATAGCCGCCTTCAGCGTCGCGAAATCATCATCGTGTCGACATGTCGCATTTCTCTGTTTGCAAGTGCTTGCGTGGCAGATGAATCTCCTGCGATGGGCGCTCTTCGGCCAGTTGAAAGGAAATGAACTGTCTTGGCGGTAGGCCTCTCCCGCGCCGTGACCCCCTTCAGCCGATGATTTGATTAGCGGACGTCCCTATCCCCATTCTCGTGTGGTGAAGTTATTGGGGAAAAGCGGAATACGGCTTCCGTAGAAGGACTTCGAATATTCTTCCAAGGAAGGCCACCGTTATTGGCGCTTTCGTTAGTTGAAGCTGCGCGGGTTGCCACTTGCGCCTTCGAGGCACATCGAGAGCTGAGATTGAGTCGCAAACAGACCGGACACAACACCTGTTTTGAGCCAATCAGACACAGCTATTGGGTGACGCATTGCCTTTCCTATCCCTGATTGGGAAATCCTCAGTGAGTCTGCAGAATTATGCAGGCAAGCTCGAGGTTGTCATCAGGCTGCATTCTTTGGCGTCTTGAGTCAACATCAAGCACCTTTGTCTCGGATATGTGGTTAGTATTTAAGCCATTTACTTGTTGCCCTTGTTTATTCGCCTTTTTTCCTGCATCTTCCTTCTGTTCATTCTTTGACTGAACACGAGACGCTTTCCACTTAACTCCTGTTCTGTCTCCCTTTCCAATTCCTCACGATGATGACAGCAACTGCAGTCGCGGGCTGTCTAGCCCTCCTGTTCGTCTATCTAGCACAAATATGGAAAGCTCCCAAATCCGGAGCCGCCGACCCGCGAAACTCTGAACCACTCGATATCACAAAGGCACTTGTAGACGAAGCACGGCAGACAATCGACTTCGGTTATGCCACATGCCCATCCCTCAAAGAGAGACTCGCTCTCCGTGCTCAACCCAACCAGCGACTAGTCTCCGCATTCGGGGTCACCAACTCCCTGACCACCACCTCCCCCGAAATCCACCGCAGCTTTCTCCGTCTAGCCTCAGATGTCATCAACGCCCGCGTCCCCAACGCCTCCGGCACCGACACCCGCTGGATCAACCTCTACGCCGCCGCCTCCACTCTCCTCAAACAAGACCTCGCCTCCGCACCCAACACTCCCCTTCCCCTCGCCTCCTGCGTCCAACGCCTGTGCCTCACCATCGTCCTCCTCGACAACTACCACCTCGCCCCCTCCTCCCTTCCGCCCTCCACAATCCTTCTCATCGCCCAGGAAATCAACACCCAATGGCTCCTCTCCAAATGCAACCCCTCCACGCCGCCCTCCTCAACCCTCACCGCCGCCCTCCTTTCCCTCCCCCTCCCTTCCTCCCCCGCCCCCTCAGAAGTCCTTTCCCTCATCATGCCCCAGTACGAAACCCTCTGGCGCGTCGTCCTCCTCACCTTCATCACGGCATATCACATCCAGCCCTCCCCTTCCATCTCCACCCTCACCGCATCCATCCCCGCTTGCCTGGGAACCAAATCTTCCGAAGAATCCTCCGCTCTACACATTGCAGACGAGGCTCTCCGTCTGTACCCCTCCAACAAGAGCATCTACCGCTCCACAGCGGACTTCAACGGCACGAGATCGGCGGATGTGCAAGCTTGCCATCGGGATGTGAGAATCTGGGGAGAGGATGCGCTGTGTTTTCGGCCGGAGAGGTTTGAGAGGCTGACGGGGGAACAGGAGAGGGCATATTTTCCGTATTCGTTGGGGAAGCATAAATGCCCTGCGTATGGGGGGTTTGGGAACCGGATGATTGTGATGTTGGTTGTGGTGTTAGGGAGAGAAATGGGGGTGAATAAGGGGAGGGTGAGGATGCGGGGTGGGTATGGGGAGGAGAAGTGGGGAGGGGCGCTGCCTACGGGGAGGGAGGATATGGGTGGGTGGGTGTTTGAGATGAGAGGGGGGTGTTAGGGGTATTGGGTTATTTTTAGGGACGTTTTTGTGGATGGAGGTTTTATTCAGCAGGTGATCGGCTGAGCCGGCAGTGTAGTACCAGTAGGTAGAGATGGAAATAAGGGGGAAATAGATAAAGAAGAAAAAGAAAAGAGCGAGTAAGATCCCCCTGTCATCTGCAGCTATGATCATCTAAATCCAACACAGCATAGTAGCAGATACCCGAAAAGCTTCCTGATACCACTACTCAGTTAACCCCAATCGGCTATTCCCAGCATCAAACATCGATCTTACGTCACGCTAAGTCCTTCTCATCCTGCTTCACACACCCATCCTCATCTTCCCCTAGCCATCCCGGTCCCGCTCTCCCCAATCCTGGTCCTCACCTTGCACAAGCAAGCCCTCGATTACCAAACACACCTCATACCCCTTGGTACCGAACGTACGATTGAGCTCTCGTGCTCACACACCTAAGGCTCACCCACAGGGGAACGGATGGGTTGGAGGGGGTGCGACCCGGTTCGTCGGGGTACCTAGATAGGTAAGCCAGCACTTTTTAGGCGGGATACTCGTTGTGCGAAATTGAAATGTCGATGGTACTACGGATGAAGGCGCTTCGTTTTCCCGTCCTTCTCGAGGGCTATTCAGTGAAGCGGAGTGATCGCATTTACGGGTAGTCTGAGAATCCGGTGGTGGGTAGTGAACAGGAAGCTCGGGGAACCGTGTAGTGGTAACTAAGGTCTGCGCAAGCGTCAGCCCCAGAGCCAGATTACAGACAGCTAACATGATCACCTATAGGAACCGGGGAACTGTTACGTATCGCCAGAGTATTTTTATCCCATCCGACAACACCGGCCTCCCCGCGGCGGATGGGGGAAACCCCTGGAGCATTCCAGTGGGACAAACAGGTGTTCATTCTTACATCCTCACGCCCTCGACCTCCCTCTAGTACTCTCGCGACTCCGCCGTGGTATTTTTTAGTCGCCGACTTCGTCCGGGCTTGCACCTCGTCTCGTCTCAATACCGCCTGGTCACCCCGGACAGTCCGGACAGTCTTTTCCATACTGTCTCGCCCCAGCATTCTTCTACATACCGCCTCAGCCAACCGTGTCATCCATTCAGTCCTCGGCAGTCTATCCTTGTGCCACCCAGGCTCCGTTGTCACGGTTTTTTCGGCCAATCAGCTCCAGCCGGTCCCGCTACCTTCGTTTGTCTCACCATCGTCATTTATCAGTCACGCTAATGCTCTAGCTTCGCCTAGCCTGACCTGTCTCTCGCCTGTCTGTCTTGTCTGTCTTGTCCAGTCACATTTTTTCATTGCCTTTCTTCATTCTTTTCTTCATTGGGTAATCGTTCAATACCAGTGAATTCCCCAAGCCTATGGACCCTCATCAGTTAAAAGCTATTGTGGGAGGCAGCCGTGCTTCGACTCCCTTGGCGAAAAAGAACTCTCCTGCTGAGTGCCAGTACGAAAACACCCGGTCACACCTCAAATGATAACCCAACATGAGTCTAACATGCGCTGATGGATAGGGGACATAAACAGCAATTAGGAGTTAAAAATAAAGAGGCATGCCGCAATCAATCCTCCTCGTCCTCGTCCTCTTCCTCCTCCTCCTGCTCCTCCTCCTCGAGGAGGGCGGCCTGCCGGTCCAAAAGTTCTCCAACCTCCTCCCAGTGACGGAGGTACTCCTCCTCCTCCTATTGCTGCTGCTGCTCCTGCTGGGCAAAGCCCGCCCACACTGCCGCCAGCGCCGCCAACGCCACCAATCCCACCATGGCCACCGCCGCCACCCCGTTCTGCTGCTGCTGCTGCTGTGCCGGGCCGGGCACCACTGCCGCGACCGCGGCCAGTTGTTGATGTCACCGGCGGGGCGGAGACAAAACAAGGAGGGGGAGCTCCCGCAGGAGCCGGCGAGCCTCCCGATCGGCTGCGGCGGCCTCCTGCTCGGCAGCCTTGATGGCCAAGCGGCCACTTCTTCTCGTCATCGTCGTCGTCGTCGTCTTCGTCGTCGTCGTCGTCGCTGTCCTCGTCGTAGGCCCACCGAGCAGAAACCAGCGGGACGGAAAGTGGGGGACGCATGGGAGTAATATCCACTCGCAGCGTGCTTTGCTTGCACCTTCCCTAACACAATATTTCCACGCCTTCCACACTTCAGACAACGTGTGCGGGAAGTGGCCAGGAAGGCTCTGGCCAAAAGAACGTGCGTCCTTGGAATCCTCACACAGTCCTGCTCCGGAACGGCAAGGCCTGGTCTTATCATATCGCAGGCCTTTTCACCATACAGGATGTCCTGTCAGAATATTGCAAGGCCTAGCTAAAAAACTAAAGGCCTTTTCAGAATGGGACAAGGCCTGCAATAGCAAACGCTACGGGCGGTCTTCATGGTAGGCCCGGGACGCCATCTTTCACAATGGCTGAGGGGATTGTTTTTTGGGCAGGAGCCTTCGTACTTGCCAGTTTCCCGACCAAACCTGACGTGCAATCTGCAGCGCAGCGGTAAGGGTGCAGTAACGCAGCTACCTGCAGCATACTCCATGGAAGGCTGTGGAAAAATTGGATCCAGAGCAATGAAAGAGATCAGTTCTGCACGCAACAGGAGGCTCGCTCCGCTGTACGAGCCACTGTTGTCTCAGTGCGAGGCGATCGTCGCGAAAGCTTGAACCCAGCTCGTCTATTCTGTGTACAGTCCAGGTGCCAGTGGAAGCGATTCACTTCAGGTTCACTACATTCGCTGCAGTGCAGGCTGTGGCACAGCGTCAGTGCCACATAGCACGCTCAATTCAGTGCAAGTAGATCAGTGGCATCATTCCAAACGCTCCTGCGCAGCCGTTTTGGTCCAGCCATTCAGTGCAAGCCATTTGGCGGACGCATTCTGGGTGATGAATGCCATTGTGTGCACTGCAAAGGCGACCACTGCGCGCACCGTCGGTGTAGTGCCTGTCAAGTGTCAACAATCGAGCCCCTGAGCGCAAGGGCCACATTCAGGGGCACCGCCATTTCAAGGGGGTGACAGTGCCCACAAACAACCCCTTTTGCTGCTCCGAACTGGCCGATTTGGTTGCTTGGAATCAATCACCCCCGTTGCCCTGTCCGCGCGTGAAGGTAGCTCGCGCGCGCCGCCTCCGCGCCGGTCGCGCCGCATCACCTCCATTTTTTGCCAACGGCCACTTCTCCTCGCCTTCGTCGCCTTTGCTTTCGTCGCTGTGGTGACGCTAAAAGCCTTCACCTCAGCAGCTTTTTTTCGCCAAACGGCTACTTCTCCACATCATATTCGTCATCGGTTTTGTCGTCTTCGTCGTGGTGATGCCGGCAGCGATCTGCTCCTCGGCATCGTCATCGTCTTGTCGTCGTTGCTGTCACTGTCGCTGTGGTGACGGCGACGGCCTGCTCCGAGCCTGCTCCTTAGCATCATTTCAAGCTAAACGGATACTTCTTCTCGGCATTGCCGTCGTCTTTGCTGTCGTCTTCGTCGTTGTCGTCGTCATCCACATTGTAGGCTCACTGAAAGAAACCTGGGTGATAGTGTCATAAGGCGGTCGCAATGTTTGTTCGTAATTTGCTGAATACCCGTGTGGATGGTAGGATGATTGTAAAACATGCAAAATACTGGCGGATATAAATGATATAGCGAGACAAAAGGGGCTTTTTTTTCGCTATCTGGAAACGCGTCATCGGAATCCTGGCAAACGTCCTGCTGAGACAGCAAGGCCTGGCTTGTCACATTACAGGCCTTGGTGGCATTGTGAGAGACCTCTATTACACCAGAACGGGCCTTGGTTACATCTTGAAGAGCCGTCGTTCAATGCAGGCAGACCTTTTCGGAGTGCGAGAAGGAATTTTCCACACTGACAGAGGAGACCCTTTCCCTTGGCCAGGCCCTTACCAATATAGATGATGAATACGCCTAGGACATGATACCCATGACCGAAAGAAAGCCTGCCATTCTGCAGCCTTTCAGAACCACATATTCCAACAACAGTACCACATAACAACCGTTCCACCATTGCAGCTAACTGATCTGGACAGTCTGAGTTCACTCACGTTATTTACCAGTGGCCGACACACAACAGACCTTACATGTTTGGGACGGCCTCGATCCGAGTCCCCCAAACAAAGACACATTTTCTCAAAGTTTCCATTGTATTCCCTTGACCCCTAAACCCTATGACGATCCCCGCCTTTTCTCATTCCTCCCTACAACCTCTGTTTCGAACTCCATACCCCAAACTCCAAACCCCATAATGACATAGTCCCATGTCTCTCTAATACATATACCTAAACGTAACCGCTTTGTCGCCCTTCTCAGACAACTCTTCATTCGTGTGCTTCACAGTCGTCTCATCAGCCATCTGCCGTCTCCTCTTTTTATTAATCGCTGCATAGTTGCCCAGAAGGAGAAACGCCGCCACGATGCCTCCAGAAATGAATCCCAACTCCAGCCCATGGCCAAGGACGTAATGCGGCGCGTCTCGCGCTCTGTAAAAGTTCGATGCCATAGCCTGTTGCCCCGTTAGCACACCTCATTGTGACACCATGATAACGTGATAACTCACCCCGCCAAGATTCCCGACACCGATCTGAATAGCCATACCAGCACTGCGCTTGTAGGAGCCCGCGAGGTTGTTGCTCAGCCAGCTGATAACTCCCGGGAAAGCCGGGTAGATGGCGCACGCCGCGATGAATACGCCGGCGTAGATGACCTTCGGGTTTGACGTGGATATGCACCTTCAATTTGTCAGCCACGAAGTTCGGGGAGGTGTGAAACCGTGATGGAACGTACATCGAGAACCCCACGATCATCATGAATAGGAATCCAATGATGAACGGGCTTCTCTTGCCGACGCGATCCGAAATATACGCAAACAGCACAGCGAGAATGGCTGCTGTGATGTAGATCGGTACCGTCATGAGCTGTGCTGTGCTTGATTGATAGCCAAGCTCGCGGATGATGGTCGGTAAGAACAGGCTGATGCCATACAGCGGGCAGACAATCTGGACCTTTTGTCAGCTTATCATCACATTTGCAATCAGATAGGGAGACATACCCCCCAGTACACAAAGATGTTCAGCCAAATCTGCCAGTCCAAAAACGCCTGCTTCACATACAGCCAATTGAACTCATCGGCCTCAGCAACCATGTGTCTCGGCTGCTCAACCGCCCCCTCCTCGGGTCTCTTCCTAGCAGGGTCAGCCAGGCCCTGGTACTTCAACCGAAAGACAACAAAAGCGCGTTCTTCCTCGGTCAGAAACGATGCAGTCTCGGGGAAATCGTAGAGAAGAAAGTACGACGCCAAAGCCACAATCACCGTGGCGATGCCCTCCAGAATGAAAATCCAGCGCCAGCCCTCCAGCCCGCCAATGCCATCCATCTTGGCAATCGCAAAGGCCAACAGGCCGCTGAATGCGCCGGCGATGGACGCAGCGCTGAAGAACATGGCCTGTCGCAGCTGCAGCTCGCCGCGCGTGTACCACATGGTGAGGTAGTACGCGACGCCGGGAAACAGGCCGGCCTCGGTGACGCCGAGAAAAATTCGCGCGGCTAGGAGGCCGGAATATCCCCTGACGATGCCCATCAAGGTCATGACGATGCCCCAGGCTACCATGATGGTTGGCAGCCAGCGACTTGGCCGCAGCTTTTTGAGGAGCAGGTTGCTGGGGACTTCGAAGGCCGCGTAGGTGAAGAAGAAGACGGTGAGACACATGTTGTACTGGTCGGATGTCATGTTGAGATCTTCCTGGAGGCCCTCGATCTTGGCGTTGCCGATGTTGCCGCCTTCGGGGTGTCAGTATGCATCTTTCATGCTAAAGCGACTCGGAGCAGAAAGACCTACGATCAAGGAAAGACAGCAGGTACAAGGTAGCGAGCATGGGAATCAGGCGCATATCCATCTAGTAAACGAGTCAGCGTGAGAAAGGTGAACAGAAAGAGCGCGTGTTCCAAACGATACCTTCCGCAGAATGGCCTTCTGGTCCAGGTGAGCAAAGCGCTCGAGTCCCGTGCCTGGCGCCCATTCGACCTGTTCTTCGCTTTCCTCTCTGAAATGACTGTGCCGGCGCTTCTGGGTAGGAATCCCTTCCTCCTTGCTCTGGCTGCCATCAGACGTTGTTGCTAAGGGATCCATCGTCGGCGAGAGGAACTGAAGTCGATCTGGGCACTAAACGTGGGCGTTGGTGTCGGGAATGGTTCGGCCATGGCAGCAGGTGTGGGGATGGCTGGTCTTAAGGGGGGCTGTTACTTGAGTCGCGGGAATAATCGACCTCTGAAAGCCCAGGGGTCAACGACGATCACCCCCTAATTAGGGTTTATACTCGATGGCACTAGAGTCAGAACGGTGTGCTGGGAGTGGCGTTTGGTGCTGCCAGGTTTGCGACCAAGCTTGAGCTTTGAACTCGAAGAGGCGAGACAACCGCCAAGAGGTGCCCAATGCTGGAGCATAAGTTCGGCATGTTTGCCACTCGTAGACCTCTCGGCGAATGTACTCGCAGATGCACATCAACTCGACAATTTGCATCTGTACAAATCGCACGAGCCAAAGTCATGGCGGCTCGCCCCGGTCGACCGACCTCTGTCGTCGGTGGCTGATTGCAACACAAATGACAGGTGTAGAACAGATCTGCAGTCATCAAGAGTGCGGGGAAGTGGACGACGTCAATCCCCCACCCGGGACACCCACGTGGGGAAGGGGCGGAAACCGGGAAGCGGGGCTCCCTTTGGCCATTGGAACTGGAATCTTTTTCTCAGTTCGAACAAGCGCGAGTCGTAGCACCACAGTGCGCAGCGCCCATCGCCATATCCGAGATCCTGGGAATGCATGTCGGCCAACTCCGCGTATCTGCCAGAATTGTTTCCTTTGTGTGACCACTGTAGGCTGTTTTCTTTGTATTCCCCACACATCAATCGGTTCAACGCGGCTTCCAAGAATAATTCGACGACGATGGCTTCATCCATTGCAACTCGGCGTGCCCTGTTTGTTGCAGGCATCCAAATCGGGAAGGGTTACTGATTGTGGCATGATCGCTGCAGGATCTTATCCTGCGGGCCAGATTGCACTCATCACTCATCGTGACCGTAATACCTTATCAAATCGCGCAGCCCTATAAGCTCGTATGAGTAAGGGTTCTCCTGACAACGTGTCAGGGGGCTGAAAGCACTCACTCCATTTTCTCAACGATCAATAAAATCCGAGACTTGGCGACCCCGAGTCGTTTCCGATACAGATTTAAGACTATCTGTACTCCCGAGACACTCATATCCCTCGGCGCGTGAAGGTCTCACGGTACCAGATCCTGCTGCCAAATTTCCTCTTTGTGTTGAACCTCGGCGGTCTTTCTAATCCAGGGCAGGGACCGGCCCTGTCAAAGATAAAGAACGCCCAGTTGCGCAAAGTCAGCCTAACACCTCGGACTCGGAATATTGAACAAAGATGAAAATGTGGTGTAGCGGCGCCCTTTGTCGTTGGGTATCATCGCCATCAGCTGCTGATGTGAGATCAATACCTGGGACACCCATGATTTGCCATACCTGTCCCAATTTCCAACCTAACACCTCTTCGGATCGCTAAAACTGCAGACCTGCAGGATCTCACACTTTTGATTGCTCCGCCAATCTTGCGGCGGGAGGCTATTTCATATCAATAAATCAGGTAGCCACATCTCTAGTTCCGAGTTTCAGGCCATTGGTCTTTGTCCGAACGGAGGAGGAGGGCGTGGCTCACTGTATCGTAACGTCAGCAATCTCACGATTGTGTCGTTTACTGTCTCTTTTCTTGATAAAGACCGGGCAGCGACCCAGAACGAGATCCCCAGAATCCTCTAAAGATGTCGTTCCGAAGTCACATTCCCAACATGATCGACACTCTCATCATTGGCGCCGGTCCCAGCGGCCTGTGCGCCGCAAAGACGTTCCTTCAATACGACCCAGATGCTGACATCGTCATCATCGACGCCAACAAAACCATCGGCGGCGTGTGGTCCCGGGAACGTCTGTACCCAACGCTGAAAACGAATAACCTCTTCTCGACTGTCGACTTTTCCGACTTCCCAATGGACGCGTTACGATTTGGCATCAACCCCGGCGAGCACGTCACGGGTGAGACGATGCATTCGTACATAAAAGCGTATGCCGACCACTTCAACCTGACGCACCGAGTGCGCTTCAATACGCGAGTCAAGGAGATCACACACCGAGAGCCAGTCGACGAAGGACATACCAGCTGGGATATCGAGATCGAAAACGGCGAGACCCTTCATTGCCGAAAGCTCGTGGTCGCAACTGGGACGCAAACAAATCCGCACATGCCGGCCATCGATGGCATCGAAGACTTCCGCGCCCCTTTCGTCCACTCGTCGAGCCTAGGAGAGCGAACAGAAGAGCTCATGAACAACCCAGAAATAAAGACCATCGGGGTAATAGGGGGTTCCAAATCAGCATACGATGCCGTCTTCCTGGCTGCCTCGACCGGCCACGACGTTGAGTGGATCATCCGCAAGTCCGGGCGTGGACCGACCTGGGTCGTCCCAGCCCGTACGATGATGGGTCCTTTTCTGGCACTGCGTGAACGGCTTGTCACTAGGAGATTGATGAGTCTCATGTCGCCGTGGCCCTTCCCCGACTACTCGGGCTTCGCTTGGCTCCGAAACTTTCTCCATTTCAGCTGGCTGGGGAAGCTGGTGGCTCAAAGGTTTTGGGGCAAAGTTCATGCTGGGTCGCTGAGAGACTGCCGCTACCGCGAGAACGAACATTATGAGGTCTTAGAACCTGAGCAGAATCCTTTTTGGTACGGAACCTCTTCGGGGGTGCTCAATTATGGCGAGGACGTTCTGAAATACGTCAGCTCGGGGCGTGTGCGAATCCATCGAGCAGATGTCTCCCATCTCTCCGACCACACCATCCACGTCCGAACCGACAGATACGAACCACGACCACTGGCTCTGGACGCCATTGTCGCGTGCACTGGTTACTCGGCCAAGCCAACTTTGGCATTTTCGCCCCCATCATTCCAGTTCGATATTGGCGTACCCTCGACCTCCGCCACCAAATCGCAATCGGCGTTCTGGGGTCAGCTTGATGAACGAGCCGACTTGATCATTGGCAGCCAGTACCCGCGTCTCCTTCTTGGGCCTTTTCAGTCACCAACATCGTCCACGCCAAAGTACTTCAATCCCGGAGCAACCAGCGAGGCCGAGGCACCGTACACGCCTTGGCGCTTATATCGGGGTATGGCCCCACCAGGCCTCACAGCATCCGGCGACCATTCCCTAGTGTTCATCAGCATGTTCAGCGGCGTGTCAAACACCATACGTGTGGAGATGCAGTGCCTCTGGGCCTTGGCGTATTTTCGTAATGAGCTTTCTGAACTGAAAAAGGACAAAGAAGACAAGAAGATCTTCCTCGAGACGGCCCTGTTTCAACGGTATGCGCGACATCGTGCCCCATATGGACATGGGCCCTCGTATCCGGATTTGGTGGCTGACCAGTTGCCATACTGGGATCTCCTTTTGCACGACCTCAGGCTTGAGACAAGGAGGAAGGGCGGGTGGCACGAGTTGGTCGAGCCATACACCCAACAGGACTATGCCGGGCTTGTAGATGAGTGGTCGAGCAAAAGGAGGTGAGATGAAACCTTGAATAGAATAGGTAGCGCTTTAACTGATCGATAATCGTATCCATCGATCTTTTGGCTTTAGGTGGCCTGTGAGGGGTGAAGCAACGTCCCAAGGGCTTAGCTTGGCAGACTGAGGGCCGGGTGGTGAAACCTGACTCTTTTAAACCGTTCGCAGATGGCGGGGAATGTCCGTAGCGTGCGCAGACCAGCCCGAATCCCGGTCCAGGGCGGCCCACACTGGTCCACTTGGCCTTGCTCCACCCTCTCCGCCAGGGGAAGGCCTGCTCGCGCTGCGCTGGGTGCGCCGATCTCCGCCCCCACGGCTCTAACCTCATCAAACAGGAGAAGAGCGTCAGCTCTCTGTCTTTTGCATTCCATAAAGTTTAAACTTTTCGAATTGGGCTGCGTTATGCATGCAATTTGTGCTGGTTTCCTTCCATCCGCGACTGCACGCAGAGCAGCGAACCCCTGAACCATACCACCAACCAGAGAAAAGCGGCCTATGCTGGAAGAAGCAGCTGCAAAACGCCCACCCGTTAGCCCTCCGGTCAGCCCTCCTGTATCGGCTGCATAACGCAATCCCGTCTGCAGGCCGAGCCCCGCTGTTTGTTTTCGGGGGTGATTATCCTACTTCCCGCAATATCCCACCACAATTCTTATCTCCAAGGTGACTGAAGACACCATCTGATTATCACGACTGTGTTATGGCGACTGACGAAACTACACCGCTTCTCCGAGAGCATATCGCCAATGGCAAGGATCACCGCGATGAAGGCCCTCGTGCTCGTATCGCCGCTGCGATGCGACGCGGGATTCCCGTCGAGAAGCGCATTCTGCTGACCGGATTCTTGATTACGCTTTCATTCAGCTTCACACAAGTGCCGTAAGCTGGACTAATGACCCGACCTGCAGCTATGCTGCGGTTAGCAAGGATAAAGGAACATTGACCAGAGGACAGGATATTTTATGCTATTTACCTAATGGTGTGCGAGGACTATTACACTCGCCACTCGCCCTTTGAAGGCATTGGTGACCGATGCAATCGCAATGACATCGCTGCCGGGACGGCCACGCAGTTCTCGATACTTGGCATGACGACAACCTTTTGCGGCACGATTAACTTGTTTGTTGCTGGATGGACCGTAAAGAAGTTCGGTCCTCGTCTGGCGCTCATGGTGCAGACACTGGTGCCCGCTATCCGGGTCGCAACACAAATCCTCGCCGTCATGGCTGGCGGCGCCACGGGCATCACAATCTTTCAGTGCACCCAGCTAATAACCGTCGTCGGAGGGCCTGCGGGATACATGTATGCGCGAAACGTGGCCCTTCCTTTCGCGATTCGGATGATGTTGATACCTTCCGCAGTCTTGTTGTCAATATCCTGGCCGGAGAGCTCGTTCCTCCCGCCCGACGAACAGTCGTGTTTGGCATGTTGCAAGGGTGCATTATGATGGGCCAGGCAATTGGCTACCTAAGTCAGAACACGCTTGCCCAGTATTGTGGATAAAACTGACCAACTACCAGCTGGAGGAATGATTGGTGACACTTGGGGCATACGTCGTCCGTTCCAAGTGGCTTTCTGCTCGTTTTTGATATCGGCACTATACGTGCGGGTAGCGCTGCCGTATATTGCTCCGGAGTCGATGTCGGACGGGAAGAAGCCCGCGGTCAAGGGTTTCGGAGCATTCCTTGCGCCGCTCAAGGTCCTCGTACCACAGCGGCTCGCTCTCGTGGGTGGCAGGGTTACCAAGCATTACGGTGTGCTATTTCTTTGCTGTGGGGTCTTTCTAGGCGTGGTAAGTGAATCGAAAACTGAAGCGCATTTAGACGGGTTCAATACTGACTGCAAATAGCTTGCCACTGGGTATGCTCCTCTCCTGATTCAGATGTACGCTACCGCTGTTTTCCAGTTTCGCCAAAGCGACAATGGGTGGTTGATGTCGGAATTCGCCTTCATGAGAGGGTTGTTTTTGATCTTCCTCTTCCCTCCTATCATCAACAATGGAAGGAGGTGGTACCTGACGCGTTATCCCGAAGAGGCCGGCAGGAGCCTGGAGGAGAGCCAAAGGGCCGACACGGTGTTGGAAGACGAAATACCGACTCGCCCAGAGCAGTTCGAGGCACCGGTTGGGACGTATGCCGACGACGAACCTGTCGCCCCTGACCCAGCCAAGGAAGACGAGGGAACGGGCTTCGATCTCTTCTTTCTCCGATGGAGCTTAGTTCTTGACGGGCTCCTAACGATGCTCGCGGCGTTCGCGACGAAGAGCTGGCACATATACTTGGGTAAGGCCCAATCTCTTGACGCAAACCAGCGCCGCGCTGATCCTGGTTCCAAGCTGCCTTTCTGCTCCCCTTTGCCTCGGGGACTGCGCCCGCCGCAAAAGGGGTCATGACAGAAATGTGTGCATCCTCGGACAGGGCGGATGCGCTTAATGCGTTGACGCTCGTCGAAAACGTTGCTCGACTCTCGACGCAGGGCGTGTTCGGGTTCGTATTTGCGGCTTTGGCGGAGGTGGGCAAGCCTTACCTGACCTTCTTCTGCAATGCGGTAAATTTTCCTTCCTGGATTCCGGTGGAGGGGTACTGACACCAAAGACAAGGCAATTGCTCTACTCGCGACCTTCGTTCTGATGTTTTCGCATTTCGCTCCCGCGGGAAGTCGGCGGGTCGAGGACTCGGAACCAACAACAAACGAGGAGACGTCGACCTTGATAGGTTCCGACATGCCAGGGGAAAGACACGCGCGGTGAGTAGGAAAGCCACGCGGCCGACCGCAGTCGATAGAGACGGGAGTCATCGTGTTCTCGTCATTTTTGCGGATTAAGCATCGCAAAGACGATGCTAGAATCCTCCAGTGGAGTGCCAGCAGAATGCGTGGACAGTGGGGCCTGGGAATGAGGCCGGGGGCTCAAGAAGTAACTGGTCGCTCCTTCCGTTTAAGAAAGCCCCCCTGTGGCTTACAACTGAAAAATTGGAGGGTTTGCGGGCTGGGTGCCTGAAGAACCTGGAAAATCCAAGTAACCTTTGAAAAATGGAGATTTGCCCTTATGACTATGCAAAGAGGTCTGCATCTGAGCAAGAAACTTTCATAGCTACCGCTTCTTGATCGGCGAATATGACAGCCCGCCCGTCTAAATTTTCCCAGATACAAAGGTACAATCGTGGCTTTGGAAGCAAACGCCGCTGCACAACTCTTAAGGAATCATTTCATTAGTCAATCCGGATACAGTTATGTAGTCTCAAATAAAGGCCGCCATACACCAAGAGGCCGTTTTATGCCGACCCGCTCGTGCTGCGGCAACCTCCGCGCCCACATTACCTAATGCTACCAATACTTACCACTTCTCTCAAATCAAGTTCTTCTCCCCCCAGCACCTACAAACCGTACTAAACAAAAACATGCCGACACAAAAACTCATAAGCCGACTCAACAGCCGCCCATCCCGTCCTCCGTGGGTCCTCCGCCGGGAAAAGATCAAAGGCATGGCCAGCATCAGGGACAACAAGTTCCGCGTCAACCCCCTGTGCTCTGAGGGCATCTAACGTCTCCTGGCTCTGTTCCCATGGGATGAGGTCATCGTTGCGCCCGTGAGCAATGAAAGTGGGCGTGTGATAGTTGCCCCTGACGATCTGGGAATAGGGGCTGGCCGCACGGATCTCCTCAACTGACGGCATGGGGCGGGCCTTCCAGTCAATGGACGGCTCGGCTTTGCTCTTGCTTGGCAGACCATTGACGAGCATCGGAACTAACTGGGCCTTCCAGTTCATGTGGATGACCAGTCGCCACCGTGGATCCTTGAGCGTCATGGCCAGCCCGGGTGCTGTGGCACTTGTGCCTGGCTGGTAGCCACTGATGGGTTCAGCCTGGACACCCTCGAGGAGATCGTAGTCTGTCTCTGGCGATTCCTGTATGCATCTCGGAAGGATCGGGTGTTTCCACCAGTCGGCCTCGAGGTTCGTAGGACAGTAGAAGGCAATGATGACATCAGGGGGCTGGATTCCCCTCGCCTGGGCAGCATATCCTAGCGTCATGGCAAGATGTCCACCGCTAGACCAACCCACAGCTGCGACCTTGTTGCTGTCAATGCGAACACCGCGACCTCCATGCCTCCGAAGAGATGGTAGAGAATGCCTCACCCAGCGCAGGGCATCCACGCTATCGGTAATAGGACCCTCGACGAGCGTCGTCTCGGGACACAGTCGATAGTCGAAGCTCACGGGTAGAAACCCACGCTTGTGGAGCATCTTGATGTGCTTCATATGGATATCGCGGCGGGTAAAGACAATGTGTCCCCCGCCGTGGAGCAAGAGAGCTGGGGAAATAAAGATGTTAGACGCACACCATGGCAATAAAAGATAGGGAGACGGACCAACAGGGCGTTTCTTCACTCCGCCCTCTTCAAGTTCTTCCCCAGCTGGGGGATAATATATATCTGCCTTCAGCTCCAACCTTCCAATTTTCTTCCATCCTAATACCAAAGGTCTCGTCAGCAACGCAACCGGCTCCCAATGCCTATCACCACTACAGAGAAAGAGATAGGCGTGACGAACCAACCGTTTCAACCTCGACACCTGCCCTTTTCGACATCTCGCCTGAAACAGGCACCAGACCCTCCTTCTCCGGCCCTTTTGCCCACGCACAAATCAGCCTCAACGTTTTGCTCTCCTCCTCCTGGCCATCCGTCCAGCTGGCATGCCCATACCCGGCTCCTCTCAAACTCTTATCCCAAAACACCTCGTTCGTCAATGCATGGTTCCGCCCATCGTCAAACAGCCACCAGCCATCCAAGAGACCGTACACCAAGTCAAACCAATACAGCCCCTTCGTAAATTCCACCAACGCTAAGAACCCATCCTCGGGCCGCAACATCATGCGCAAGTTCGCTAGGGACTTTGTCGCATCTCGCGATGCGTGCACGCAGTTTGTTGAAATCACAACGTGATACTTGCTCTGGTGCTCCTCGGCAGGAAAACGCTCGACGTCTACGACTGCGTAACGCAGGTGCTGAGCCCCCTGCAAGTTAGCTTCGAACGACCTCTTGGCCGATGATACTAGCGCCGATGAGATATCCGTGAATGTGTACTCGAATGGGATGTTTTGTCTAGTGAGGAATTCAACCAGGAATTTTGTGGTGCCGCCTGTACCACCCCCAACCTCTAGCAGGCGAAAAGGCTCAACCGGAGAGCGTGACGACGATATGGCCTGCCGGAAAATCGTCTTGAGGTACATCGCCAGATGCCGCGTGGCGGCTTGGCACATGGGTGCTTTATCGTAGACATCCGCAAGTAGCTGGCGGTTGGCCTTGTTGGCGAAAAGAATCTGCAAGGGGTCGACTTTGCCGATGAGACATTCTGCAAGACGGGAGGCGGTCACATTGAGGAGGCGGTGTTCAGCGGCGTGAAGAGGGAAGGCAGTTATGATTTCCGAAAGCAGGGTTTGCGGCGGTGGCAGGTTGAAAGGGGTCGAGGTGCGTGTGTAGGAGTCGGCCGCCGTGGAGAAAAGGTATCCGCCGTCGGCAAGGATCTTGTGCAGACGTTCGGTCAATTGCTTATGCTTAGGAAGGATGCCGTGCAAAGTAGGGACGGGTTGTTCGGGCGGCAGGGTAGAGAGGTCGACACCAAGCTTCTTAAAGGCATCGCCGATGTACGAAAGGACGAGTTTTGCCTGGGAGGGGTAAACATGCTTCCAGAACCCGGTGAAGCCCAAGTCAGAGGAGAACTTGTCAAAGTCGAATCTGGTAGTATCGAATGCCTGCTGTGAGTCAATCAAACATACGTCCTGACGTTGTTGCTGAACTGGAACAGGTGCTGCTTTCTCGACATGTCGTGGCTGAACGGGCGCATGTGCATGTGCTGTTACACGCAATGCAACGGGGTCAACAAGTCTGACGAGATCAGTCATAGTCGACGTCTCGTTCAGCTGGTACAGATCGATGCTGACAGAAAACATCTTTTCTATGTCGCTGGCTAATTCAATGCAAAGCAAAGAATCCAAACCCAGGTCAGCGAGGTTGGCATCCAAGCTTGGAGACTCATTGAGCTCAAGATGTTCCTGAACTAGAGCACCCAACTTGGGAAATATGTCCAGGGGGCCAGACTTGGAAGCATGTGACTCGTCAGGGGTAGGCGATACACTGCTTGGGGGCGAGAAGCTGTCGAGCTCATCGGACACGCTGCTCGATGAAACAGGACCTGACTGGGAGTTCAATGGCACTGTATTGTGAGTGCCCCCCAAAAGCTCGTTTAGGTAATGGACAAGAGAATTGACATCAGTCAAAGCTTCCAGTTCGTGGATAGGCATGTCCACAGTGAAGTGGTCGGAAATCTCGCTTATAACTTCCATCATCATTAGCGAGTCGATTCCCACATCTTCGAACGAGACAGTCCCCTTAATCTCAGCGCGGGGAACCTCGGCAACCCTCTCCATAATGGCGCAAATGTCCTCAAAGATGGCGGCGGTGCTATCCCGCACAGAAACAGTTTCCCGGACTTCAATCTTTTGTGGTGGAGGGAGAGTTGAAGCCAGCGCTTTCTGGACAGGGGCCTGAACTTGTATGGGTGCGCTTGGATGAGCAACGACAGGGGCAGATGATGTCTCATTGACCCTTGAGAGAACCTTGGTCAACGAACTCAGCCGAACATTGGTGAATCTGGCCCCCAGAATAAGCACCACGAGGGCATTTGTTTGTGAGTCAAAGACATAAATGTCATTCGACAACTCCTTATTTCCTGGCGCGCTCGATGTCAAGTTGGAGAATATACGCCAAGTCGGCTTCTCGTTCTCTAGCGAGCTGCGGAAGCCTGGGCCAAACTGAAGCCGGTCAAGCTTAGTGAAGACATAGACATCGGCTTTGCCGCATGGAAATATGCTGTTAGCGTGGATGCCAGCGACCTGCATGAAACTGTCCATGGTTGGGGGAACCGTCAATGTCTCCTTGACGGACTTCTCGGGCAGTGAGACAAGACCACCGATCTGGGAGTTTCTGGCCGACACGCTTCGGAGACCTCGGTAACATTCGGCATAGTCGACAACGCGTGAAAAGACTTTGTACAGCATGGCGCCTCGAATAGACTCGCTTTCAGGATCTTGGTATAGTGCGTCGATCCTATCCGGGCCAGTGAGGCGTTCGAATCTGCCAAACTCTTGGTGTATCTCCCGACATCCGTCCTTCTCAGGGTCAAGCCTAACAACGCCGAGACAGTGTGAGACTCTCGTTCCTGATCCCTTCCTGGGCGCACTTGTGACGATGAAGCTCCAACTATCATGGGCGCGGGACAGAAGCTCAATGCCCAACTCCCTTTCTGTGGCTAGTCCGAGCGGGGATTCGATCTGGAGATTCTCGAACGATATCAAATGCGGTGAGCCGGAGTCGGAGGCGAGTTCGTAAGCCGCTCGCGCAGCTACCTCCATGTACACAGTGGCGGGACAGAGGGCACTCCCTGCCACGACGTGGCCTGATACAAAATCTCGGTATTCATCGCAGCGAGGGTTAATATGAAACGTTGCCTTCTGACCCTGTTTCTCTGCCAGGCTGATCAGTGTCGGTGGCAGCTCCGGTTCTTGAACTGGGGCTGTTGCGGTGACGGGTAGTGCGGCCACCCCTGTCACCTGAGCCAAGGGCACAGCAGAGGCCATCAACTCCAGCCAATGCCGATTCTTCTCAAACTGGTACGAGGGGAGTCTTAGGACCTGAAACTGACGTCTCTGGAGCCGGTGCCACTCCCAAAACTGGAGATTGTGACCCCGCTTCCATAGATTGATCGTTGCTTCCGCCACAAGGTCGGCTGTGGCTGGCTTGTTCAACGCCATTGGTTGGAATGCGTGCGTCTGTTCCTGAGATTGATTAAGGATCCGTCGAACCATGCCAAGCACTCCTGAATCCGACCCTGCTTCAAAGAACGTGCAACTACGGCCTAGGGAGCTTTCAAGCCTTTCAATAGCACGACAGAAGAAGACGGGGGCTCTGGTGTGCTCGGCCAAAAGAGTCGGGGTTGCCAGCGACCACCGTTGATCTGGGGAGCAGGTTTCAATTGGAATAGCTGGGTCGTGAAAAGAGAGGCCGGTAGCAAGTTCCTCTAGATGTGGGATTAGGGGCTCGGTAAACTTGGAGTGGAAGCCATTGGTGACGTCGAGTCTCTTGTATCGCAAGCCTCTCTGACTTAGCTCCTGCTCAAAGTCGTCCACGGCAATCTTCTCCCCGACTAGAACATGAGAAGTAGCCCCGTTGTAGCATGCCACTTCGAGCCGGTGAGGGATCGCTGAAATGGTATCCATGTCAGCCTCCACAGAAATCATGGACCCTGGCTCAGAGCCCCAATGCTCTTGCATGAGACGCGCTCTCCCTGCGACGAACTTAAGCCCATCTTCAAGCGACAGGGTCCCCGAGACCACCAGAGCGGCGAGCTGCCCGATGCTGTGGCCGACTACGGCGTCGATCGTCAATCTAGAGTCGATCCATGCCTTAGCTGCTGAGTACTGAAGGGAAACAATAGCCGCGTGCAAGGTGACGACGTCTCGGAGTGGTTCCCGCTGGAAAATGCCCGGGTATATCGATGGGTGGCCCAGTGACACCAGCGTCTTGTCACACTGGTTGAGATGATAACGCAGCAGCTCGGATTGCTCCCACAACTCCTTGCTCAGACCGACTTGGCTGCGTGTCTGACCTCCAAAGACCAAAACAAGCGGGGGCGCGGACTTGGGGCGTTGCTCCATCTTTAAGTCGGTGCTCACACGACTGAGTTGCTCAGCAAGCTCGACCATGCTCGAAGCCGCCGTCTCAAACGAATAAGGGAGTCTTTCGTTCTGGCGGCGGGCCAAGCTGAACGCCAAGCTGGGTAAAAGATGGTCGTCCGTGTTGCGCATGATATAGTCCCGCAGAGCAGCACAGTATTGTGTGAGACTGATAGGTGAGTTCGATAGAATGCGGATGGGGTATTTCCTCTTGGTCGACGTTATGGGCTTCTTCTTCCGTGGGTACTCTAAGACAATCATGGCCGAGTTGCTCCCTGCCGCACCGTAGTTGTTCACACAAGCCGACAGGAGACCGTTGGGGAGCGCCATGTTAGCCTTGGGAATGACGATTCGATCTGGCCCAAGTGCAGGAATCTTTGGGTTGAGGCTCGTGAAGGAAGCCTGTATGCAAGCCATCCTCTTCTCCATTTGCAGGATGGCTTTGATGAGGCCCGCAACACCCGATGCCCCCTCCAAATGACCAATGTTGCCCTTGACAGACGAAATGAAGAGCGGATTGCGCCTTTGGGGCCCTCCGAAGACACGACGAATGCTTTCCATCTCAATAGGATCCCCTACTGGTGTACCCGTTCCATGTGCCTCAACAAAGGAGATATCCTTGGGGGCGATGCCGGCCATCCTGGCTACCTTTTCGTACAATTCGCCCTGAGAAACCTGATGCGGCACTGTGATCGGGACGCAGTTCAAGTTTTGGTTGACGGCTGAGCCAGCGAGGACGCCAAGGATATCGTCTCCGTCAGCAACGGCAGCCGATAACTTCTTCAGAACGACAAGGCCAAGGCCTTCGCCACGGCAATATCCGTCTGCCTTGGCATCGAACGGCTTTGTGGCGCCGGTGGGGCTCAGGAAGTGGGCTGCCGCAAGATTCTCATAGAGATATGGGGTGGTAAACAAAGCAACGCCACCGGCGACGGCCTGCGAACATTCGCCAGTCGCAATAGCTTGACAAGCGGTGTGGATTGCCACGGCCGAAGAAGAGCAAGCAGTGTCGACGGTGAGTGACGGGCCAGACCAGCCGAAGAAATGCGATATCTTTCCCGACAAAAATGCCCGCAGCGTGCCCAGCGTGGAAAAGGCATTGGGTGCATGGGATCCAACGTTGGCGTCGTAGTCTGTGGCACACAGGCCAATGTAGCAGCCAATGTCTTTCGGCTGGTCAGTATCTGCAAAGTAGCCCGACGATTCCAAGGCTTCGTAGGCCGCTTGAAGGAGGAGGCGTTGCTGGGGATCCATGGACGCCGCCTCGCGCGACGATTTGCCGAAGAAGCGGTGATCGAAGGCGTCGACGTCCCGCATGAAATTGCCCCAGAAGCGACCCTTTGCACTCAATCCGCGCTTGGAGTTCGCGCCTGCGAATCGCGCCGGTGGAACGTGCTCAACCATCGCTGTGCCATCGCTGAGCAGCTGCCAGAACTCCTCAATCGAATCGGCACCTGGGAGCTTGCACGACATGCCAATGACGGCGACGGCGTGTTCCGGGTACTGATGTCCCCAGGCGTGTTCGTGAACTGAGGTTGCTGCTTTGATGACTTTGGCCCCCCTGGCCAATGAGAGTGGCACCGAGTCGGCTCCAATGGAGAGGACCGTGGCTTCCTCATCGGTCAACCTGCGCAAGTCAGCGATGAGTGGAGCGAGCACGCTGTGCCAATTGCAGCGCTCGATCAAGATGCAGGTAAGAGCGGTTGACACAGCACCCTCGGTTCCAATCGACTTCCCGTTCGAATTAGACAGAACAAGTCCTTGCTGTGTGCCGAAGGAAGGGTGTCTGCCCTCAAATGTGTAGCAAGCTTGGGTAATCTTGTCGACAGCCCCAAGGTTCGTTGAAGAGTGGTAGCGTCCCCTGAGTCCCGTTGCTAGCACTGTCATTCCACGGGCTGAGAGCTCCGCTGAGACCTTGGCCATGTCGGGTTTCGGCACCGTGAGAGTGACATCGTGTGTGTCCTTGATAACGGAGACATATGTCTGTTTCGAAGATCAGTTAACGGCTTGACCTTGCACTTCGGTTTTGACCTTTTTGTTCTTTTCGGGCATTGTGTCACTTACCCCATCATACTTCTGAATTGCGTCCTGCAGCTCCTCCAGACCCGCCGGAGACTTCCACCGCGCGGCAAGACACTCGGTCTCACCCAACGCCGAGGAATCAAGATCGACATATACACCAATGGCAAATGCCAAACGTACGGCAAGCGCTCCATATTGTCCGATATCCTTCGTGTCCTCAGCACCAGCAATGGCGAGGGCACTCAGAAGCCCAGCACAGAACCCTTGGATGCCGCCTCTCCGGGCCGCAGACTCAACAAGAGTAGTATGGGAGATATCTTCGTTCTCGTTGTGCTGCAGGTAGTCCAAGTACTGGCAGAGGTGGGCGATGATGGTCATGGGCATAGCGATAGCGCCCGGAGGGGCGTCATCCGTACCAAAACCAAGTCCCTCCCCAGTGGTAACCCATGCCACCAACCTTTCTGCAGCGTTTCGGCCTGCAACAGCAAGAAGAGACCCATTGATCGAGGCAAGCGTGTCCCAAAATGCTGGAAGACTTCTCACAGCCTCCGTAACGGGACTGAGGCTCTCGTCAGACGTGATGGCTTTTTGGAAGTCCCGCAGATGGTAGGCCGATGGCCACGATGCCAAGGAGCCAAATGTGATCAGGGACGGCAGGTGATGTTGTCGTTGCATGTTGAAATACCTGAATCCAGGGTTGAAGAGCGGAGGTAAGTTGAATTCTGAAATCAACGGTTGCAGGGTGTTGTGGGCTCCTTGGCGTCCTGGTATCAGTCGGCAATGTACATGCCAGTGTACTATGAAGATATATACAATGACAATGCACTCTCGGCCTCGACCACATCCCGGACCATCACCTTCAACACCGAGATCCACCGTAGATTGCATTCTGCACAGCCATCGTGAAGAGCCGATGCCCTGGATCGGGGTATTCGGCTACTAATTGCCAGTGGAGACATCCTCGCATCAGCGGTAGCATGATTCTACTATCTGCGTCCATAAAGCTCGGCGCCCCTTCCGAACGCTATCGACACATGTAGTCCTTGTTGACACGCCACACCAGAAAGACGCCTCCCTCCGTTGCCCCAACACTCCCGCCCGTTAGCAAGCGCTGAAACCTCCCGAGGGGCGCAGACTCACGGCTCCACAGGCCCGCCCAATACGGCGCTCCTTCCATTCCGCTTTTCAATCAGCATGTCGGCACGGCCCAGGTGCACATGCCACGAGGAGGCATATGCCGCCGGGATCCAGATAGCAGACAGCGAGCTGCCATTCGACACCATCCTCACTCTCAGCCAGAAATCCTGTCGGACATGGAAGAAAGTCAAAAAGTGCCCGCGGGGCGGCTGCATCCAAAACAACCTGCCCACCCTCTCCGCCACCTTCGCGCAGCTGGTTAACCAGCTCGACAGCATCGTCTCCACGCACTACTACTACTCATCGGAGCCGTCCGATTGGGCGTCCCAGCCATCAGGGTTCTCCACGGGTGGGTCCCAGGTGTTACCTCGGATGACGCTTGGCAGCTATCAGCTCGACACCAGCGAGAGCCAATTACTGACGGGCAGCCTGCTCCGAGACACACTCAAGAGCATGGGCAAAGCGCTGTACGAAATACGACAGACTGCGAAGGATAAGCACATGTCTGACGAAGAGTGTCCCGTTGAGGATACCCTTGCGCGCCTGCTGAACCTGAAAGAGCTTGTATGATAGAAATGTAGACAATCAAAATGGAAAAATGGAGACGTGGCAACGAGGAGAATGTGAGAAAACGAAACCTGTGCTTATTCCAATTACCATTGTTGCTCTCGCCAAATTTGACCCTATTTGCTTGCATGTGCAGCACACCCATATCCATGCTCGGTCTGTGCCGAGCGAGGCACCCCTTTGGCAGCACATCTGGCACAGGGCTTACCTGAGCACAGAATCACTGGGCCCCGCTCGCACCACCCCACCCCCTGACCTACATGACGTGACTAGTATTCTAAGATGCCTCTTATCTTCCCCCGCGGGCCTTTTGCTTGCGATGCGGACGGGGAGATACATGGTTCGGGAACTCAGCCGCAGCCCTACAGCTCGGGGCCTCACCGTTAGCAACCATGGTTTCTCTAAATAGCCGATACCACCCTAAGCGCAGACGGCATGGATGTACCCAACCGACCCTGCAGCCGCGTTAAGTTATTCCACTTAGTACGGATCAACCAATCGTACGCATAGCCGCCACATCTTTGCCAACGAAACACTTGCCGAAATAGGGCCCGAACCAAAAGAAACCGAGAATCGCTATCTCATGGACTTATTTATGGAGTTGCACCTCTGAAAGTAGTCTTTTCTTTTCCTTTCGGCGGCGATCTTTATCGTATGCTCAACCTCCACGCTCCTGGAAACCCGACAACATACCTAGTTAGCATCTCATCACGTCATCATCATGGGCAGTGTGGCTCAAGACGCGCCTCTGGTGCCTACCATTGATGTGGGTCCCTTCCTCACGGATCCAACCTCCCCATCTGCAGACAAAATTATCCAAGCCGTCCGGCAGGCATGCGAGGAGACGGGCTTCTTCCAAATCACGGGCCACGGCCTGCCTGCCAAGATTCAACAGGACCTCTTCGCCGCCGCCAAGAAATTCTTTGTCCTCCCCATGGAAGACAAAATCAAGTTGGACTGCCGCAAGACACCAGGTCATCGTGGCTATGATGTCCTTGAGTCCCAGACATACGACTCGGAGGTCCCCTCGGATCTCAAGGAGGTATGTGGCCAGGAGCTGTGGTCTGATGAGGAGCTGATTCTGACTAGATTCGCAGGGTTTCTTTGTTGGCCATGACCTTCCCCCTGATGAGCCCGTGGTACAGGCACACCGGTTCTTCATGGGACCGAATGTGTGGCCGGGTGAGCATCTCATTGCGCGCGGTGAGTTTCGAGCGCCGCTCGAGACATATTTCGCGGCTGTGAACGCCCTGGCTATCCGAATGTTGGATCTGGTGGCTCGGACGCTGCCGTATGGCCCCGACGTCTTCACCGAATTTGTGACTGGTTATGTGATTGCGCCTCTGCGGGTGCTGCACTACCCTCCGGCACGCCCTGAAGTAAAGAAGCAGCTCGGTGCCGGGGCGCATACTGACTTTGGCGCCATCACACTGCTCCTCCAGGACGGCAACCCCGGGCTCGAGGTTCTGCACCCGTTGACTGGCGAGTTTGTGCCCATTGAGCCGACCACGGGTGCGTTTGTGTTCAACGTAGGCGACATGTTGTCGGCCTGGACGGGCGGCCGGTACAAGAGCAGCGTCCACCGCGTCATCAACAAGAATCCTGTCGACCGGTACTCAGCCGCCTTCTTCTTCGACGGCAGTCTGGACTGCCCGCTTGACCCCTTGGATGGGAGCGGAGACCCAGAGGAGAAAGGGGTGCTGACGGTGGAGAAGCACATGATCAAGCGAATTACCGATAGTTATGGAAAAAACACAACTGCGTCCAAGTAGAATCATTAGCTCGTACCGAATACTTTTCTCCTTTCGTTGTGCATACCGTAGCGCAGCGTATTTACCACGAGGATCAATCCTGGCGCCTGTCTTTGCAGGTTGCGGCGTCCCGTTCTCGCCCTGCGCTGACACTGCGCCTCCGACCCACTGCTCGTGAAACATCTCTGTGCTGGAATTAACATGGCGAAAAAACGGCTGGGATCATCCTGTACTACCACTCCGTTGAGCAGCTGTCGGCTGAACAAAAGACGCCCGTCCTGTGCCGTGTGTAACGAATGTGGCTCGGGAATGTTGCTCCCGGGGATGCTGAGGTGTCATTTGAATCAGATGTTTGTCAGAGCTGATGCAGGTGTCGAAATTGGTGGTAAGAGGAGGCAGCAGTGAAGGGCCTGTTGACCTGACGCTAGTTGCCATTGGGTTATTTCCATCCCTGCATGGATGATGGGAGGTAGTTTAGGTTCCTGCCGCGGAAGGTCAACGTAACAACCCCGCCTGCTCCTCAGCAAGCGAACCACTGGCAGCTTCCACCGAGGTTGTGTCTGGGCTAGTCACCCTTCGGGCATCTCCGACCAACGAGCGACGCTCCAGCGTTTGCCGCCACCCTCGGTAAGCGGGCAGAAAAATGGAGCGCAGCGCCTCATCTTATCCCACCGGCATGATCCCCGGCCCATCGGTTGCGCCGCACACCTGCGGGAAGAGTACTAGAATTGCACCACCCAACTTCCTTTCCAGGCCGTCCAAAACAAGCTTATCTTTCACTGGCCCGTCGAGTAACACCTGTGGCCTGCGTGGGCCATTGACGCCCAACGATTTGCACAAACGCCGAAGATGATCCCTGCCGGGCGAGAAACATCCCGCCGACGAGGAGAAAATCGACACCCGAAAGGGAGTCAGCATCTTATTGCGCCATCCGCTCCGCAGCAAAATGCCACGCGGTGAAAGAAATGGGACCATCTTTTTTGGCCCACAACCCTCACAAAAAAGATGGTCCCATTTCTTTCACCGCGTGAATGCCCATTGGAGCGATGCCATCGCATCTTCGAACTTATCTGTACGATCGATCGCTCAGCTGTCAAGTAGGAACTGACAGCAGCTGGCCCGACTTGCCGATTTCCCGCAGCTTTGCCCTGGGGCCGTCTTCCTATTCCCCTCCCTGCGGCTGAGGGGGTTCTCGTCTCCAGGCCCCAAGGGCCCACCCGGATCCTCCTGCTTGGCAAATGCCCTACCGATGGCGCACCCTGGAGATTCTCAGGGCCTCAACAACGTCGGGTGCGACGTTGAAAAGAAAGTTTTTCTTGACATATAGCTGCACATTGATGGCGGACGCAGTCGCTTCATCGCCAAGTGATCGCCAAGCGACCGTTAGCCGCCGTCACAGAGGACGACAAGCTTTGCCAAGCGATGATGTCCGGCGCTGTTGCTGAATGCCAAGTCGGTCAAGCTTTTGCCAAGGAAGCAAGTCGTGTCTCCCGAGTGCCTGGTGCCTCTGCGGCCTCCTTTCCCAGGACCTGACCCCGCCCGGCGTCCGCACGCGACGAAGTCCGACAACCCCACCGTCGATCGGCGCTGGAACATAAGGTGTCTGTCGCGCACCCGGCATCCGGTCCTGATCGGCATAATGGAGCAATCGGAGCAATTCGCATCGGTCCAAAGCGAGAAGGTGCGGGCCTCTTGCGATCGCTGCCAAGCGTCCAAGGTCAGGTGCAGTCGAACAAAGCCCTCGTGCTGGAGGTGTACCCAGGGAGGTCATGCTTGTATCTACGGACCTTACCGCCGCATCGGTCGCCCGCCGAAACATCAAACGACCAAGGCAACAAACAATCACAAATCGTCTCCCAACGCCGCCCCCTCCCCTGCTACCCCCAGTAGAGAAGGAGAGGATGGACATGGAATTGGGGACGATTCGGTCGAGTCTCGCTTCCCAGATGTCGATGACCCAATCGATGCCAATACGCTTCGGTTCACTGGCAACGAAGATCATGTCACAATGACAATGTCAGAAGCATCGCCGCTTCGAGCGCTTGCAGCAGAAACCTCCAGCAACGAGATGACGTCGACGATAGACGCGATGCTAGGAATCGAAGCAGTTGACTCGGAGTCCTGGGATGCAACGCTGTCAAGTTTCTTCCTCAGTCAAATAACACCGCTCCTGCCTCCCTTGCCCCTTCAGAACTCACAATCGTCTCCCCCTTATTCTGGCTCGGGAAGCTCGACTGCGGATGCGCTGTGGCCGGAAGCAACGCTCCCAATCAGCATCGACAGCCATCCCGCCGCCACTGAGTCGCCGATACCAAACGACTGGTTTGGGACAGGCATCATCGCTCAGCCCACGCCGGCACCGTCATCGTCCGCCAGCCAGCGGCGGCCGTCATTCTGGCAGCGGCCCTCAGCGTCGGTGCTCAATCCTCGCGGGGCGGCAACAGATGGCTCAACAGTCCCGTCTGCGTGGCGCCCAGCCTTGAATGACGGCGCCAAGATGGACACGATACCTTCCGGCCACATGGCCCAAGCCAACAGCCGGTGTGCCGGCGACTGCTACGCCACACTCTCGGCGCAACTAGTCTCTCTGGGCGCGCTTGATCCGACAGAGACCACACCTGTTCCGTTCGATGTGTTGCTTTCCGCCCAGAGTGCGGCACAGGAGGCGCAAACGCGCACGCTTGAGTGTGAGCGGTGCATGCGTGGCGCCAATGCACAAACAACTCTCCTTTTGCTGACCATGGCAGTCGAGAAGTTGGTGGCCTTGTTCGAAGCATGGTATGAGGACCAGGGTGACCAAAGCCAAAGCTCCGATGGTGTCCTAGAGCGGGACGTTGAGCCCGCCGCTCACTCTGTGCCCCCCGGATCCGGACGGGTCGGAGTCGAAGGGTGTGGTAAGAGGGGGGGCCACATGAACGACAAGTTATTACTGGCTGGCAGCTTTGTCGTGGAAGCACATGGCGTCAAGGCGGCGTTTTTAACGCATTTGCTGGGCTTGCGGCTCGATCGGCTTGGAGGGATGGTGGCTGAGTTAGAAAGGAGGGTGGAGGACGGAGAGATCAAAAGGGTTGGGGCCAGAGTTGCTGGAGAGATGCTCCAGGACGTTAGACGTCGGATCTTCTTTTTGAAGGGCAAGGTACAACTATCTTCGCAGTAGCGTGCGAAAATATGACTTACAATGGGCGGGAAACACTGTAGAGTAGAATCTAAGTCACACGCATAGATGCTTTGAAATCAGCATAGCTAAGACAACGGTACGTACTGCATGAAGCATTCTGGGCAGGAAATTAACAGCTGTTGCTTGGGTGGAGATGGATTTCTACTGTTCCACCATTTGCACTACATACTGCAGTGCAAACTCAGTCCCCGCATCTTCCAGAGACACAGTGAGTGCAACTGCCGTTGTGCCACTGATGATAAATCCGACTGTCAAAACCACCCGAGCCAAAAGAGCCGAGCAGGCTTACCTAATGTCATCGGTACATTTTGGTCATATCCTTAATTCCAACCAAACAGCCTCCGGATACGGTAACTAGCCAAGGGTAGTATCTGAGTTTCTAGTCGCAGTTCTAGGTGGTCATCAGGGCTGGTTATGGCTGTTAAATCGAGCCAAAATAATGTAGATATATGAGGTGCCATAGAATGAAGCCATCATGGCCACCGTCGGGCATGGAACTACCAAACTTGCCCTATTTGTTCACCTCCAATCTTATCCCTATCAGTTCGATTTCCACCATGGGCCACCCAATCGCCGCCCTCATCGGGCAGATACTCCTCACTGCCATCACCGCCGGCTTCACACACGGAGACTCCCCGTTCCGAGTCCTCGGACTGCTCCCCATGGCGCTTGCGGTACCCTACTACGTGCAAACAGCCTCTTCAATCCCCAATCTTTTCCAAGCCAACTTCGGCGGCGCCCAAGCCGTCCTCGCACTGTACCAATACCTCGACGTTGTCCTCATCAACAAGTGGGACTTTCGCTTCCATGGGCCCATGCCCAAGGCGCCAGAGAAGAAGAGAGAAACTGAAAACGGTCGCTCCCTGCCAAATAATGGCCCCCGGAATGGCGGTAGCTTCCTCCAACGTCTCCAATTCGGCTTCTACGCAGCGGCATCGTTCCGAAAAAGCGGCACCCCGTTTGAGACGCACGGGGTCAGCCCGTTCAAGATGTCCGATCCGGCGTATGAGCCGTCGTCATGGCGGTATACCCTGGGCGCGGCCCTTCGTTTCGCGACGTGCTACCTTGTTCTTGACTCACTGACGTCGCTAGGCGATGCAGAGGATCTAGCGGTGTTGTTTGCTGAGGCGAAGCAGCCGCTGTTTTCGCGCATGCATGAGATGGGGCCGAAAGATTTTGCGGAGCGGGTTGTCACGACGGTTATGTTTTGGACGGTGTTGTTTCTGGTGCTGAGCACGTGGATTGCATTTGTATCGTTTTTGGGCGTTGGATTGGGGCTGTTGAGCGTGAGTTGGTGGAAGCCGCCGTTCAATGTGATGGCGGGCCATGGGTTTCCGTATTCGATACGGAGGTTTTGGAGTCACTTCTGGCACAAGATTGTGACGGACCGCATCCATCAGCCGAGCATGTTCATTTGCGACAAGGTGCTGAGGCTCCGGCGGGGCTCGCTGCTTCGCCGATACGGCACGCTTGCATTGACGTTTTTCTTCTCGATGGGATTTCATGCCGCTGGTGATATTGCGGGGGGCATCCCGCCTGGGAAGACGGGAGCGCCGTTTTTCTTCTTTGTGCAGGTCTTGGCTATCGTGGCTGAAGATTTGGTGCAGTGGGTGTGGAAGACGCTGTTCGCTGCTTCCGAGTCTGCGACATCACCTCCCGCTGCATGGCAAAAGTGGGTCGGGCGGATTTGGGTGTTTTCGTTCTTCGTGTGGAGCACACCGTTCTTTGCCTACCCGATGAACCTGAACAACGGAGACGGGCTGATTGTGCCGTTCAGTGTTATGCGGTGGATAAAGGCGAAGTTGTGACATTGACTATTACTATATATATTAGAAATCACACAATACTTAAACTACTACTAGAACTGAAATACCTAATATAAGTACTAGTACATACCTATTCAACGGCACTCTGCAGAGCTTAATAGGGGCTCAGAAGTATGATCATGCCCAATCAGAGTATAGTGTCGGCTCTAGGTTTTGTAGGCAATATCTCCTCTTCTTTTAGGCATGGTCTTGCATTAAGGGGCCGCATTCAAGGGCACAACCGTGCGTGCCAAGACTCAGGGGTTCAGTTAGGATTTCTCAATTCTAACTACCAAACATATTGATCTAGAAAACTCATGCGACTCGCTTCTCCAGCTTCACATCAACACCTTTCTGCGTAACAAACCAGCGGTTGTTGAGCTCCCAATCCTTCTCCGGATGAACTAGACTCATATCGTAGAGCGAAAACAGCGTCGGCACCAACTTGTAAATTTCCAAGTACGAGACATGTTTCCCAAGACAGGTACGATGACCAGCTCCGAACTGTGTAAGTCGTTAGTTAGCAAATGAGCGAGAATCTGAGTCTAATAATACACTTACCGTCAACAGGCTCCTCTCCATAAGTGTCCGCTTCTCCTTCTCGCACAGCCAGCGGTCTGGGTTCCACGAGTCGGCGTCTTCTCCAAAGACAGCCTTATCGCGATGGACTACCCACGGGCTCATACCAACAACGGTGCCCGCTTCAAACCGTTTGCCGCAGATCACAGCGCCCCCTTTCGGGACTACTCTCTCCAGTGTCAGTCCGATGGCCGGATGGATGCGACCGGCCTCTTTGATGCAGGCATCGAGATATGGCAGCTCGCGGGACTCCTTCCAGGTGACGATGTGCGACAATCTGCCTTCTTTCTTTGCTTGTGCAAGCTCGGCCTCGAGCTTTTGACGGCTAGCGGGATTCTTGAGGAGATAGTAGATAATGGCACGGAACATGATGGCCGTGGTATCGCTACCGGCTAATACGTTGGAGGCGGTCCAGGCGACGAGAAACCAGTCAGGAATGGACGGATCCTGAGACTTGGCATTCATGAATCGTGAGAGAAAATCTCTGGAGTTGTACTTGGATCCGGGGGCATCGGAATTGCCGCCAGCTCGCTCGCCCATTCGCTGGATGGCAAAGGCTACGACTGGGGATCCCTTCTTGGGCAGGAGTTTGTTGATGTACGGGTTCTTGAACCACAGCAAGTCGAGCCACGGCATTTGACCGATCCAACAGCAGTAATTGAACACAGTCCAAATATCAGCCATGATGTTTTCGATGTCTTCGGCCTTGTCGAGAAAGCCAAGACGGGTGCTGAATGTCAGCTCGCCCATGACATCAAACGCGAACCATTGCAGCCAGGTACCCAGATCGACACTACCGTCCCGGGCTTGGACTTCGTCGATGCGTTGCAGGAAGAACTCAATCGTGTTGTCGACATAGGGCTCATACTCGACGAGGTTGCTCATGGAGTAGATGCCCGCGATCGGCCTCTTCATGGCGCGATGGAGATTGTCATCCTGAGTGTGAAAAAGACCGTGGATCCTCCTCCCATCGATCATGGGTTGCAGCGTCTTGTAAAAGTCTGATTTGCCGAAATTGGGACCAGTGGTGCCGTAGATCTGCGAGACTTCAAGAGGATCTCCCACGCTGATGGCGTTGGGTCCTAGTCGGACGAGCTTTCCATATTGACGATGGAGACGCTGGTGAATCAGATGTGCTTTCCCGGAGCGAGCCCATAGGAGGCGTGGGAAGTTGGAGATGGAAGCGAGAAAGGGACCAGAGACATGATTGTTCTGGACCCACTCGTGGAAGAACCACGCCAGAAGAAGAGCTATTCCTGCGTAAACCAAGTTCAAAGCGGTAGAGTTGTCTCGCAAAGTGGCGAGGTCCAGGAATGCCATGGTGAGGGTTGGTGTTCCAGATCACGTGAATATCAGGAGGGCAGTGAGCAACTCGGTAAGTGTGGCCCGGGATATGGCTTTGTGATGTGGGGGAGCATTGTTGTGGCCTGTAAGTATAGATCTGAGCCTTCCAGTACGATCTTGCTCGGGCCTTTGGTTCTGTCGGGTCCTTGGTTTCGACATGGCTGCTGCTGGAAGGAGTGAAATCGCCGATTCGGTGCGGGACAAGATCTCAACAGTTAGAAGCCGAAATGATGCAGCACATCTGCCTTAAAAAAGTGGGCCGGTACATCAGAGACAGACGCAAAAGAAAAGTCGCCGCGGGGGGTTTCTTGCCGCGATGGAAAGTCGCCGAGGATGTTGATTGGATAAAATTCGGAGTGTACCTCAGACAGGCCAGCAGGGTTATGCAGGCAAAATCTAATCTCACGGAAACCCCGATCTGGAATTCTCAATCATGAATCTCGAACGATGGGCTAATTTCCAGGATGTCCAATATTATCTAAGCCGTGTGAAACGCAAAGGTTGGAACAGACGCACACGCTTTGGTTCGCGCACAGCCTGAGCTGGCACTGTGCTATCTGCACCAGGGAGACGCCCACCCAGGGTGTCTCGCGCTTCGCGCCTTCTGATTTCTAAGCTGTTGGCTTGTTGGAAAGGGCCCGACAGGCCAAACATGGCTCATTTTGCTACTCGTCCCCCCACCACCCAGTGCTCGCTCTCCTCTTCCACCAAGCCACACTCACTGCCAAGTTCGCTTTTCTGCAACTCGATCTCAGTCTTTCCTTCCCTCATTTCTTGGCTTCTTGACACACCTACCTCGTACCTGATTTTACCATGGCGTCTACCGACAAGTTTCCGCACCCAGGAGCAGTTGCTGAGGCGGCTTCCCACACATCAAACAGCAGCGACAAGAATCTGCCTGCGTCTTCCGACCTCGAAAAGGTCGCCGAGAAGCCACCCGGACCCCCACCAGGCATCCCGCCGCCGCCCAATGGAGGCACTCTGGCATGGCTTCAGGTGTTGGGCTCCTTTTTCCTCAACGTCAACACATGGGGCTTGCTCAACACGTTTGGCATCTTTCAAGCTGAGTATTCTCGGAATATTCTGGCCTCGTCGACCCAGTCGTCGATTTCATGGATAGGGTCCATCCAAGCTTTCCTCATGCTGGTGGTCGGCGTGCTGTGCGGCCGTGCCCTTGACGCAGGCTACTACTGGACCGATATATCCGTGGGCGTGTTTTTGGAGGTCTTTGGCATGTTCATGACATCGATTGCCACGGAATACTGGCAAATCATGCTCGCCCAGGGGGTTTGCGTCGGCGTCGGAGCTGGTATGGCCTTCATGCCCAGTGTGGCTATCGTTGGCACCTACTTCTCAACCCGCCGCTCCACGGCCATGGGCATCACCGCGACCGGCTCCAGCATTGGTGGCATCATCTACCCCATCGTCTTGAAGAAGCTTATCGAGGAGCTTGGTTTCCGCTGGGCCGTGCGGGTCATGGCCTTCATCATGTTGGGAACCCTGCTCATCTCCGTCGCCGTCATGCGTCCCCGTCTTCCGCCCCGCAAGTCTGGCCCGCTCATTAATGTCGAGAACCTCGTGGATCCCATCTTCGCCACATGGCTCGCCGGGGTATTCTTCACGCTCATCGGCCTCTATGTTCCGTTCTTCTACGTCGAACAGTACGCCCTGAACATCGGCGTGTCTCCTGACTTGGCATTCTACATGATCATCATCATGAATGCGGGGTCGATACCTGGTCGTGTTGTCCCTGGAATGGTGGCAGACAAGATCGGAAGTCTCGCTATCATGATACCGGCCGTCCTCTTGTCGGGTGTAATCCTGCTCGCGTGGATCTCCGTCAAGACACAGGCGTCACTCATCGCGGTGTCCTTTTTCTTTGGACTCACCAGTGGCTCCTTGCAGGCCATGCTGCCATCTACGGTGGTTTTCCTGTGTCCTGATCTGTCGAAACTCGGCACCAATCTCGGCATGACACTCTTCTCGTCTGGCATCGGCTTGTTGGTGGGAACTCCCATCGCTGGTGCTATCGTTGATCACCAGTCGACTGCGGGCTCTGAGGTCGTATTCTGGGGGGCATTCACCTTCTCTGGTATTGCTGTCCTCATTGGAGGGTTGCTGCTCCTTGCTGTGCGGTATCTGAAGGTTGGATTTGCCTTGGTGAAGGCTTAGGTCATAGTGCGAGACAACTTGGACTAGACATTTTTGGAGAGATTTGGTTGGATCTCAAGGCAGGTCAATGGATGACCCAGATCTTGGCGCATGTATTAAAGGGTTTATTTTATCTATGAGGCAGATAATGATAGTATCAGCAGGATTCAAGTTGCATCTCGACGATGGAACTATGATCTGGAATCGAGCAAGATTAGATGCACATACGAAAGCTCAGGCCAAAAGAAAGGCTCTCTTATCTCCGTCCGAAAAATACATTATTGGAATTCTGACACAATCCTGTTCCGGAACGGCAGGCCTGGGCTTATCACATCGCAGGCCTTGCGGAATGCCACATGAACTTTCTAACATGCAGAAAGGCCTTTTTAGAATAGACCTTTCCAGTATTCATGTAGGTGTTTCCAGACTAAGAGATCGCCTGTAATAACAAGAGCTATGGGTAGTCTTTAAGTAAGAAGGCATTCTTCGCACTGGCTAAGGGGTCCCTTTCTTTTGGCCTGAACCTTCTGACTCGGTCCCGCCCTAATTCCCCCATTCTCGCTATGATCGGGGGTTTCGACAACTAGAAGCTGCCATCACCCCTGAGAAGAGCAGAGAATAGCGTAGAAGATCTGAAGATGACCCTGGGTCTGGTCCGAAACTGCTGCACCCCTCTGGACCCAACATGGAGACTCAGGCAATCAAGAATTTCATACTACATAAGAAGCATGCTAACCGACCCTTCTGTATCCTACATGCCATCGCATCTCGAGCCCAACTGCTATACCCCAGCTCAGTGCACCTGCACTTCTTACAGTACGGCTTCCCTGATCTAACCCATTGCGCTTGATTTGCTTGTTGTCATGGCCCATAAAGCTATCGCACTGCACGCACAGAGTCTAAGTCATCATGGAGCCCTCCGCTGCTCCTCAGACGTCTGAGTCTGTTTCAGCTCCCCCACACACATTTGTCTATGAATATGAAAACTGCAACAAAACATTTGCGGAGAAAAGGAACTTGCAGCGCCATGCCCCCCTCCATGGGCCTCCCAAGTACAAATGTTTCGTTGTGGGATGCGGACAAACATACACCCGACAAGATAAGCTCGGTAACCATCTTGAGCGACAGCATGGAGGTTATCTTCGACGTGCTATGGGATTATACTGTAAGTACTACCTAGTATTTGTAATACTGGATATTGAAAGGGCATTTTAACTGACCAGATAGATCACTGGCAACACCACCAGACGGCGGAGGCAAATGAGCCAAGCCCTGCAAACACCCTCGTGCAGGACAACCGTTCACTCCAAGCAATCCCCATGCCACTGATGGGAGCAGCAGCCATGTCGCAGATAGGCGCAACTGCGATTCCGACGATGGGAGCAGCCACTGTGCCGCTGATGGAAACGTCTGGAGGATATATTCACTCAAACCTTATGGCGAATATGCCACATACAGTGGGAGATCGCCCGATTCCCCCAGGGAACATACCCCAGGACGCTACGCCAACCATTTTGGACAACGATCAGGGAAACACCTATGATTATTCCATTGGGAATCTCGAGGACCAATGGAAGGAGTGACGAGTCCACAGCACAAGCAAGGTGAAGCTGCATACTGTTATGGCCTTTGAAAGCCAGACTGTTTGTAGCCAACTTGATCCAGGATGGGAAAAGGGCTCTGTTTTGGCACAATCTTCACTCTTCTACGGATCATGAAAAGCGACGGCGAACCATAAAGGGACAGGCGGACCAAAGAAGGACTGGCCGATCAAGGAAGGGATGAAAGTATTCAGCTTAGCATCAGGTAGATGCATAGGTAGACTGATGAGTCAATCTACGATTGATTTTCCGTCCTCATTCTTGCTGTGTGCTGTGCCGTGTTGAGTTCAAGGTGTTGTGAGTCATGTTGGGCAGTGGTTGGGCGAGACTCTCCGTGCGAAAAGACGATGAAGTCAAGTTTCGCACGGTCTAGGTATATCTCTTGCGGTGGCCGTGAGTCTCCAAGGTATGCCGTGAGGGGCTGCAGAAACTGTTTGAAGGCGCAGAAATAGTGCTCTAAGTCACATAAGAGATCTTAATTCTTGAATGTCTGAAGGGGCAGGGCAAGCAAGCCATCGGGACTTCGATGTCCAATGACGGTTGATAGCAGTCTGTGGAGCTTTTGCGCACTGGTCAGGTCTTCCGCCTTTCTTGGCAGGAACGGTTACATACCTCGCCAAGGTTTGGACACAGCCATCAGCAGCTGCAGGAATCCACACGCCCTGATTGGCTTGATCCACCTGACGCCGTCCTCACTTGCTAGGCAGGCTGCACGCTTTTCCGTGGCTGCTAAACTCTGTCACACCGCCTGACACACTAGCCCAACGCCGAGTGCTCACAGGAATTCAGTTTGCGTCGGTTTGTGACGCGCGAAGCCGTACCCTGTTGAAAAAGACTTTCCCCCCTCCCACCACAACCCCTTTTGTCGGTTTCCATCACCACCCCATACTTAGTAAATCGGCCAAGCTTGCATTTCGCCATGACGTCCCAGGAAGCGCAAGAGGAGCCGTGGTTCCTCAAGGCGAAATGCCCCGTTTTCCTCCCCCGAGCCGATGCGCTGACTCTATCCACGGACGACTTCGAGGCCTACCTGGCCGAGATCCTCAAGCCCATCGAGAATGGCGCCGCCACTGAGACCGTCGACCAGACAGATGGGACCGATTCCTTCACCGTCGTTAGCGAGCAGCCATCGGCCACGGCGCCCGTCCGGGAGCTTCTCCAGGATCTTGCGGTCGACGATGACGATGCGAAAAAACAGACCCAAGCCCCAGCGCAGGCGCCAGCTGGAAACCCTTTCGTAGACGGCCTCAAGTCATACACCGAAACCAGTGAGCCGAAGGATATGGAGAACAAGATGCTCACAGAGAACGGAGACATCGCCTTTCGATCCACCAACCAGCCGCTCGTCGACCTGTTTTACGAGCTGGAAGAAGTCGTCTCTGGTCCTCGCCTCCACGAGCTTCTCAATGCCGCGTGGGCTTGCGACCCGCTCGCGACCGTCAAGATCATCTTCAACGCGCGGTCTATCCATCTCGGAAAGAGCTCGCGTTTGTCCTTCTACCGCTGTGCGGGGTGGCTCGCCATGTATCACCCGCGAACTCTCATTGCCAACTTGCGCTGGCTCAGCCGACCTGTCATCGCCAAGAAGCTTGAGAAGAAGGACCTGAATAAGGAGGAGATGGTCATCGTCGAGCCCGCTCCCGATAGCAGCAACCCCACCGCGTTTGACGTCGGGAACGGCGTGGCCCATGGATACTGGAAGGATCTCCTCAACATCTTGGCTTTGTCCGCCAACGACAAGCTTTCCGTTCTCGCTAATCCGAAGGACGTTTTGAATGTCGAGCGCGAGGGCAAGGGCGTTTCCGTGAGCCAGGAAGAGGCTAGCGAGAAACGACATCAGCTTCGGGATGATCGCCACCAAGCCATCCTCAACATCCTGGAGGACAAGCCTGTTCACTGCGCCCTTCACTTGTCCGTCGCGCGTCTCTTTGCTGAACAGCTTGCGATCGACATCCGCCTTTTCCACGGAGGAAACCCCAAGGAGAAAAGGAATATCTCCCTCTGCGCGAAATGGGCGCCGTCTACAGCCCGCTTCCACGACAAGCATACCTTCGTCGTCTCTTCGATCGCTGAAATCCTATATCCCGAGGACTACTTTGTGGAGAAGCAACTTCTAGTTCCCAACAAGCTGGACACCGGCCGCACGGTGTACTTGCGCTACGCTCGTGAGGCCTATCGAAAGGACATTGCCGCTCTACGCAAACACCTGGGCGTTGTGGAACGCGACATCACGGCCAACAAGCTCGAGAACATCAAGTACGAACGCGTCCCATCAATTGCCATGCAGAACTACTCCCCAATCTTTGCCGAGAAGGACACAGACCGATTTGAGGCCTACTTGGACAAGGTCGCGGACGGAAAGTCTCAAATCAGCGGCGCTACCCTCCTTCCCAGCACCCTCATCCACGGCGTACGCACTGGCAGCTATTCCCAAACTGCAGTGCCGAAGAAAGGAAAGAAGCGATCCATCGACGCTATGGTGTCGTCTCGCCTTGCGGCCATGGCTTCCAAGGTCGTCGACGGACAGTGGAACTCTCTCGTCCAGCGCATCAAAGATTCCGGAACCATGGAGTCATGCATCGCCGTGTGCGATGTCTCAGGAAGCATGTCAAGTCCGGTTTTCTCCGACAGAACTTGCCCAATGGACAGTGCAATTGGCTTGTCGCTTCTCATTGCCGAGGTGACGAAGCCGCCCTTTGGAGGCACGTTCATCACTTTCAGCGAGTCCCCTACTGTGGAGACAGTAGACCTGTCCAAGACCCTCCAGGAGAAGGTCGACGCGCTTCAGAACTCGGAATGGGGCTATTCGACCGATTTCGAATCTGTCTTCACGCGCCTGATCCTCCCCATGGCAGTAGAAAACAAGTTGACACAGGAGCAACTGGTCAAAAGAGTCTTCGTCTTCAGCGATATGCAGTTCGACACGGCCTCTTCCGGTTCCCAGACGTGGTCGAGCAGCTTCGAGCGCATCCAGAAGGCGTTCAGCGAAGCTGGTTACGAGGTGCCAGAGTTGATATTCTGGAACCTGGCTGGCGGACGGGCGGGCTTTTCGGGGGATAGCTGGGGTGACCCCGTCGCCCCGAAGCCAGTCACGGCGGAGCAGGAGGGCGTTTCCCTTGTCAGCGGCTACTCGCAGGGCATGCTCAAGGTCTTCCTTGACAGTGGGTCATTTGAGGAGGAGGAGGACAAGGAGGAGGACGTGGAAGTGATTGAGAAGGCCGGGGAAGACGCGGAAGACGAAGGCCTTGTCTCTGTCGAGAAGTCCGCGAAGAAGGCTAAAGTCGATCCTATGAGCACGGTCACCAAGGCGATCTCGCACAAGGCCTATTCCATGCTGAAGGTCGTTGATTAGGCTGTCGATCTTGTATTTGCCGGCGATGCGTCTTGGATCAGGGTTTTGGATAAGAAAGTCTCAAGATACCGCTGATAACAGTTTACCAAAATAAATACTTTGTCAAACTAATTGATGCAGAAAGATGCAAAGACGGCAGGACCAAGGAACAGTAACCCGTGCCTTGCTGCTCATAATTAATCCACCAATTCCCCCAGCTTCCAACCACGCGGTGCGGGACTCGCCCAGTCCAGCAACAGGATCCGGATAAAGTCAGTGGGACAAGACTAGTGAGGAGCCTCTCTTACCCGACGCATAAAATAGAAACCTGCTGTGCGAATCGGATATTATTGCGAGCTCATGCGGGGTTACAGTCGCCTGGTAAGTTCCCACGCCACCAGCTACTATAGATTGCTGTCCCCAAACGGCGTGCTTGCCCACGCGGGCAATATGTATGCGGCGATGCCCACCTACCATTTGGTACCTACTTACCACTTTGACGTCCTCCAATGTCGCAGCACCACCAGATCCCCCCGCCATAGTCGCCGGCGCGGCGCGCGAACCACTAGATTCTCACCAGTCCTTCTCAAGATGATACTGCGCATCCCCATCCCCCTTTTCCTCGCCTTTCTCCCCCTCGCCACAGCAACAACAACCCGCTGGCCCCCGCGCCAACCCCACTCCGCCCTCCCAATCTGCACCGAAGGCACCCTCGTCCCCAACCTCTGGTCCATAACCGACCTCTCTGTGCACTACACCGACGACGAGACCATCCGTCAAGGCAGTGCGCAATTCAAGCTCACCAACACCCAGACCAAACGTTCCGAGACACTACGATGCGATTTACGCTATAACTATAATTGCGAATTTCTTGGGACGCCGCACGACAGGGAAGTGCGGGTGTGGTTCCAGGCGAACGTGGCGGATGTGAGCGTTACGGTTGCGGCACCTTGGCGGTGTGATTCTGGGGGGAGAGGGAGGGGGAGTAGAGGGGGGAGGAGGGCAAGTGTGACGGGAAC